>Ga0070710_10000283_pt1 | contig 24031 bp, 20 predicted proteins | sample LARL52metaG_FD_65454 | JGI IMG/M metagenome (GOLD analysis project Ga0070710, IMG submission 65454) | Corn, switchgrass and miscanthus rhizosphere microbial communities from Kellogg Biological Station, Michigan, USA - LAR L5-2 metaG | ecosystem: Host-associated > Plants > Roots > Rhizosphere ...
GGCGAGGTCTGGATCTGCTCGATCTCCAAGGCCATTCCGATCTCGATCGGTCGCGGCGAGAACCGCGGCCATGAGGTCACCTACTACAATGTCGTTCGCAATCTCCTGAAGATCGGCGACTGGAATGGCGGTCCAAAAAGCTGGACCGTGCCGCTCGAAGAGATCAATCGCGAGGGTGTCGACGGTGCCGTGGCGTACGTCCAGGACGGCAGCCGCGATAAGCCCGGCCCCATGCTGGGCGCGGCCTTCACGTCGCTTCACTGATCTGAAGTTCTTGGGTTGCTCGTCGCGGTCGCGGTGAGTTTTGTCGCGCGGCCGTCGCGCCGGAGTTGCGCGCAGCTCGGCGCGCCTTAGGCCTGTTCTGAAAAAAGAAAAGGACCAACTCGCGTTGGTCCAGTCAGACTTCCTGCGATAGGCCCGATCCCGACGATCCCGGGGGGCTGGGGGCTGAGGAATCCGGAGCCGAAAGGACCGGGCCAACGCAGTACGTTCTTGTCGCAAGGCAGCGGGGCGGGCGATGGGCGGAAAAAGGGCGGCATTATGATTCTTACTAACGATCCTGTGACGCTGTGGGCATGCCTAATCGAAGCTTAATGACCAGAGGTTGCCGAGGCCTGATTGGCGAAAAGCCCACGGATTTCAAGGCGCTCCCGCGGCTGCGCCGCCCGGTGCGGCGCATTGGCGGGAGCGCGGCGCCGGGCGCTGGTCGGCCAGTGGCCCATTAACATGCAGCAACATCGGCGCCGCATCGCAGGACCGACATGACGCCCCGGCGTGGCGGCTGATTCGGCCCGGCCATCGCGGCTTTGTTTGCGTTCCGCCCCTTGCGGCACCGGCCCGTTGGCGCAATCATGTCGGCTGGATGACAGGAGAGGCGCCATGACTCTGACGTCGGAGGATACCGATCCGAGCGAGAATCGCGCAGCGGCGCGCGTTGCCGCTGCGAGCCCGATGCCGAACCGGGTGACATTCGATCGTTTCGAACTCAATCGCATCCTCAATCTTTATGGCCGCATGGTCGCCGACGGCGAATGGCGCGACTATTCCATCGATTTCCTGCGCGAGCGTGCCGTCTTCTCGGTGTTTCGCCGCGCCTCCGAAGTGCCGCTCTACCGGATCGAGAAGGATCCGCGGCTCGCGCGCAAGCAAGGCATGTACAGCGTGATCTCGGCGACCGGGCTGATCCTGCGCCGCGGCCACGAGCTTGATCGCGTGCTGCTCGCGATCGATCGCAAGCTGGCGGTGGTGTGATCCTTAGCCCCTCGTTCCGGAAAACTGCGTAGGGTGGGCATAGGCGCTCTTGCGCCGTGCCACCGCGTTCTTTCAATATTGGATTCTGGAAGGTGGGCACGCTTCGCTTTGCCCAACCCTGTGGCTACGACCCTTCCGCCGGCAGTGTTATCGCGCCGTCACCGAGTGCACGCTGCATCATCACGGTGTCGAGCCAGCGGCCGAACTTGAACCCGACATTGGGGTGGGTGCCGATCATCTGGAAGCCGGTCTTGGTATGGACACCGATCGACCCGGCATTGGCGGAATCGCCTATCACCGCGATCATCTGCCGATGGCCGCGGGCCTCGGATTCCCGGATCAAGCGCAGCAACAGTTGCAGACCGATGCCGCGCCGATGAATCGCCGGCTGCAGATAGATCGAATTCTCCACCGTGAAGCGGTAGGCGGGCCTCGGCCGGTAGGGGCCGGCATAGGCGTAGCCGACCACGCGGTCGTTGAGCGCTGCGACAAAATAGGGATAGCCGCCATCGATCAGCGCGCGAAAGCGCCGCGTCATTTCGACGAGGTCGGGCGCGTCGAGTTCGAAGGTCGCCGTGCCGAAGCGCACGGCGTGCTCATAGATGGCGGTGATGGCGGGAAGGTCGGCCTCCTGGGCGGGCCGGATTTCAGGTGCGGACATGGGCGACAGGATAACAGCCGCATGCGCTGGATCAACGTGCTTTCGCCAGGCGCGTGACAATTGACGGGGATTAACAAAAAAGCCCCGGCACGAAGGCCGGGGCTTCCGAATGCTCACCTGTCTGTTTCGATCAGTCGCGCTGTCCGAGGAGCTGCAACAGCAGCGTGAACAGGTTGATGAAGTTCAGGTACAGCGACAGCGCGCCGGTGATCGCGGCACGTTCGGCGATGTCGCCGCCGGCCGAGGCGTAGCCGTAGATGTACTCGTTCTTCAGCCGCTGGGTATCCCAGGCGGTGAGGCCCGCGAACACCAGCACGCCGATGATCGACACGAAGAACTGCAGCGCCGAGCTGACCAGGAACAGGTTCACGATGCTCGCGATCACGACGCCGATCAGGCCCATGAACAGGAACGATCCGAACCCGGTCAGGTCACGGCGCGTGGTGTAGCCGTACAGGCTCAGCGCGCCGAAGGTCGCCGCGGTGATGAAGAACACCCGTACGATCGAGGTGTGCGTGAACACCAGGAAGATCGACGACAGCGACACGCCCATGACCGCCGAGAATACCCAGAACAGCATCTGGGCAGTCGAGGGTGCCAGCCGGTTGATGCCGGCCGAGATCACGAACACCATGACGAGCGGCGCGAAGATGAACAGCCATTTCAGCGGGCCGAAATACATCTGGTAGCCGAACTGCGTCAGCGCGATATCACGGAAGTGATAGGCCGTTGCCGCCGGATCGGTCGTTATGGCGGCCATATAGACGCCGAGCGCGGCGAGGCCTGTGATGGCCAGGCCAATGCTCATGTAGTTGTAGATGCGCAGCATGTAGGCGCGCAGACCGGCGTCGACGGCCGCGGCGTCAACGCGCCCGGCGACCCGGCCGAAAGGAGAAGCGTAGTTGCGGTCTAGGTCCGACATGGTCGAATTCCTGTTTGTTGCCCGGCGCCGCAAAGCCCGCGTCGCCGGGGAGAAACCTACCTCAGATGGCCGCGCCTGCTGACATTAACTTTACGTCATCAGGCCGGGCCTCTGCCCGAATATCTGGGAAACTAACACATCCGGCGCAAGCGTCCATGCGCGGCTGAATGTCGCTCCACGATTTCAAAGCCTTACACCATGCTTACACCGCGCGCCGATGCCGCCGATCAGACGTCCTTGAAGTTCATGCGCGGCCACATCGATTCCGGGGACTTCAGATCGAAAGCGGCACTGGAATCATGTATTTGCTCGTGCCGGCGCGTTTCCGAGGCGCGCGCAAGGATGTTGCGGCGATGGGGCGCGGATTTCGGACAGGCTAGGTCAATTTGTCACAAATTGCGCAGGACGGAGGCCGGCTTCTGATTGAGCGCCAGCAGCGTTCCGGCGAGCCCGAGGCCGACCGTCACCAGCAGGGCGGCCACGACGACGACCGTGGCGCTGCCGACCTGCCATGCGAAGCTCAGGGTCATCAGCCGGGTCACGATCAGCCACGCCGCGACGGAACCTGCGATCACGCCGAAGACGGCCGTGGCAAAGCCGATCATCAGGTATTCCAGGGCATAGGCGCCGAGCAGGCGCAGGCGTGTCGCGCCGAGCGTTTTCAGGATCACCGCGTCGTAGACCCGGTGACGGTGGCCGGCGGCGAGCGCGCCACCGAGCACCAGGATCGCGGAGATCAGCGTCACCGCGCTGGCGCCCCGGATCGCGAGAGTCAGGTTGGTGATCACGGAGCCGACCGTCTCCATCACCTCGCGCACCCGCACGCTGGTCACCATCGGAAAGCGGTCGGCGACCGCTCTGATGATGCGGGCATCGCTCGCAGCGTCGGGGCGGGGCTCGGTCAAGGTGGCAATATGGGTGTGTGGTGCGCCCTTGAAGGCGCCGGGCGAAAACACCAGGACGAAGTTGATGCCGAGCCCCTGCCAGTCGATCGTGCGCATGTTGCCGATCCTGGCCGAGATGTCGCGGCCGAGCACGTTGACCACGATCTCGTCGCCGAGCTTCAGATTGAGCCCGTCCGCGATCTTTTTCTCGATCGAGACCAGCGGCGGCCCCGCATAGTCGGCGCCCCACCACGCGCCTTCGACGATTTTTGATCCTTTTGGGATCTCGCCGGTATAGGTCAGCCCGCGGTCGCTCTGCAGCACCCATTCCGCGTCGGTCGCCGGTTTGAGGTCCTCGGCCTTGACGCCGCGCGCGGCGACGATGCGCCCGCGCAGCATCGGCACGTCTTCGATGGCGGATTGCGGCACCGACTGTGCGAGAAAGTCGCGGAAGCGCTCGGAATCGCCAGCGGGGATATCGATGAAGTAGAACGAGGGGGCGCGATCCGGCAGCGCCGCCAGAAACTGCTGGCGCAGATTGCCGTCGATCTGGGTGATCGTCACCAGCACCGCGAGACCAAGGCCAAGCGACAGCACCACCGATGGGGTCAATGCGCCGACCCGATGGATATTGGCGATCGCAAGCCGCAGCATCGTGATGCGGGTCCGCGGCAGCCTGCGCGCGAGCGCCATCAACAGGGCGGCGATGCCGCGGAGCAGCGCGAACACCACGACCGACGAGCCGACGAAGACGGCGGCGACGCGCTTGTCGAAGGCAAGTCCGATCACGATGGCCACGAGGAGGCCGATGACGGCCGCCATCAGCGCGAGATAGCGCCAGCGCGGCCGGTGCCATTCCGCGATCACGGCCTCGCGAAACAGCGCCGCGACCGGCACGTCATGGATACGGCCGAGCGGCCACAGCCCGAAAGCGAGCGCCGTCAGCAGTCCATAGACCAGCGACAGCGCGAGTTCGCCGGCATGCAGCGCGGGCGTGATCGGCAGCGGCAGCAGCTTGCCGAACAGGCCGACGATGACGAAGGGAAGCGCGCCACCCGCGATCATCCCGATCGCGGCACCGACGCAAGCCAGCACCACGACCTGGGTCAGATAGATCCTGAACACGTCGCCGGAGGTGGCGCCGAGTGCCTTGAAAGCGGCGATCACCTCGACACGGCGGTCGATATGGCTCTTCACCGCATTGGCGACGCCGACCCCGCCGACCAGCAGCGCGGCAAGCCCGACGAGGCTCAAGAACTGCGAAAAGCGGCTGATGGTGCGCTCGAGTTGCGGCGAGGCGTTCGACCGGCTGCGCACCTCCCAGCCGGCCTCGGGCAGCGCGGTCCGCGCATCCTCGATCAGCGCGCTGGCCGCGCGGTCGCTCGCGGCATCGTCCGGCAGTTTGACCCGGTAATTCCAGCGCACCAGGCTGCCCGGCTGCACCAGGGCCGAGGCCTGCAGCGCTTCGTCGCCGATCAGGAAGCGCGGCCCGAAACCGATGCCGCCGGCGAGCTTGTCGGGCTCCGCCTCGACCGCACTGCGGATCTCGAAGGTCGCCGCGCCAATCGTGACGCGATCGCCGATCTTGAGATCGAGTCGCGCCAGCAAAGTGGGATCGGCAGCCGCGCCGAACGCTCCATCGCGCCTGGCGAGCAGGTCGCTCATCGGCAAGCGGGGGTTCAGCGTGAGCTCGCCGAGCATCGGGTAGGCGCCGTCGACCGCCTTCATCTCGACCAGCGCCAGCCGGCCATCGGCCGCGCGCGCCATCGCGCGCAAGGTCGTTGCGGCGGAGACCTGTCCGCGCGAGCGCAGGAAGGCGAGCTCGGCGGGCTTGGCCTCGCGCTGGAACAGGACGAAGGATACATCGCCGCCGAGCAGGGTGCGGCCTTCACGCGCAAGTCCGTCGCTCAGGCTCGCCGCGACCGAGCCGACGCCGGCGATCGCCATCACGCCGAGCGCGATGCAGGCAATGAAGACGTAGAATCCACGCAGGCCCCCGCGGAGTTCGCGCAGCGCATAGCGGAGCGGCAGTGCGCCCGTGCGACGGCGGTGCGGCGCGACGGCAGGACTTTCCAGAGCGAGCGTCATGACTTGGCCACGCGATCCGCCGGCGCGCCATCGATCCGGCCGGAGCGCAGCCGGATCACGCGGTCGCAGCGCTGCGCCAGTTGCGTGTCGTGGGTCACCAGCACCAGCGTCATGCCGCGTTCGGCATGCTTGGTAAACAGAAGGTCAACGATCTGTTTTCCCGTGGTCTCATCGAGATTGCCGGTCGGCTCGTCGGCCACCAGGATGGCCGGATCCGGCGCGAGCGCCCGCGCCAGCGCGACGCGCTGCTGCTCGCCGCCGGAGAGCTGCGTCGGATAATGGTGCAGCCGCTCGCCGAGGCCGACCGAGGCCAGTTCCTGCGCGGCGCGCCGCGCGGCATCGGCATCGCCGGCCAATTCGAGCGGCACGGCGACGTTCTCCAGCGCCGTCATGGTCGGGATCAGATGAAAGGACTGGAACACGATGCCGACCTGCCGGCCGCGGAAGCGCGCCAGCGCGTCCTCGTCCAGGGCATTGAAAGGCGTGCCGCCCACCACCACCTCTCCGCTGTCAGGACGTTCCAGCCCCGCCATTACCATCAGAAGCGTGGACTTGCCGGAGCCCGACGGGCCGATCAGCCCGACCGCTTCGCCCTGGGCCACGCGCAAGCTGATATCCTTCAGGATGTGGACGCGCGCGGCGCCGCTGCCGAGCGAGAGGTTGACGTTGGAAATGGAGATGGTGTCCGGCGTAACTCCGGTCACCCGCGAGGGTTCGATGAGACTGTCCATGGCTCGGTCATATGGCACTTCTGCGCGCCCGGTCGAGGGGCGGATGCGGTTCGCCGTGCACATACTCGTGTTGACGCTCGGCGTGATCGCAGGAGCCATCGGATTGGCCGAGGTGCAGGCGGCAGACGGGACGAAGCCCGTCAAGCTGGTCGTGCTGGGCGATTCCTTGAGTGCGGGGCTCGGCCTTCCCGAAGCGTCAGCCTTTCCGGCACGGCTGCAAAAGGCGCTTCGCGACAAGGGGACGAATATCGACATCAGCAATGCCGGGGTATCCGGCGATACCGCCTCGGGCGGGCGCGACCGGCTGGACTGGTCGGTGCCCGAGGGAACCGACGCAGTCATCGTCGAGCTCGGTGCCAATGATGCCCTGCGCGGCCTCGACCCGGCCGTGACGCGCGCGGCGCTCACGGACATCGTCAAGCGGTTGAAGGCGCGCGGCATCGCGGTGATGCTGTGCGGTATGGTGGCGCCGCCGAATTATGGCACCGACTATGCAGCGCGGTTCAACACGATCTATCCGGATCTTGCCAGGGAGTACGATGTGCCGCTCTATCCGTTTTTTCTCGCAGGCGTTGCGGCGGATCGGAAACTCAATCAGGCTGATGGGATCCATCCGACGGCCGAGGGCGTCGACATCATCGTGAACAATGCCCTGCCCGCTGTGGAGGCATTTCTCGGCTCAATTCACCAGCAGCGCACGTCCAAAGGCTAAAGCTCAGGGGTTGGGCAGGCCGCAAAGCGACCATGTTCCGGTGGTTTTTCTGATCCGTGAACGCACCTATTTCGCAGAGTCACATAACTGCGCTACAAAAAGTCATCGGCGATTCGTCGCCGCGCATAAAATGTTTCTTTCCCGGACCGCGTTATGTTTTCCGGGATCGTGACTAGCATCGGGAGTCCTCAACGATGCCGCGTTTGTTCACTGGACTGGAAATCCCGGCCGAAGTCGGCCAGACATTGTCCGGCTTGCGGGGCGGTCTCCCCGGCGCCCGCTGGATTGATCCGGAAAATTACCACGTCACCCTGCGCTTCATCGGCGACATCGATGGCATCTCAGCCAACGAGATTGCGTCGATGCTGGTGCGGGTGAACCGCAAGCCGTTCGATGTCACGGTGCAGGGGCTGTCGAGCTTTGGCGGCCGCAAGCCGCGCGCGGTGGTCGCCAACATCGCGCCGTCCCGGCCGTTGATCGAGCTGCAGGCCGAACTCGAGCGGCTGATGCAGCGCATCGGGCTCGATCCCGAGGGCCGCAAATTCACCCCACATGTGACGCTGGCACGGCTGCATGACGCCTCGAGCCAGGATGTCGCCGATTATCTGTCGGTGCGCGGCTACTTTCCGAGCCGGGTTTTCACGGCGGAGCGCTTCGTGCTGTTCTCCGCCCGCGCTTCGACCGGCGGCGGGCCCTATGTCGTCGAGGACGCCTATGCGCTGAGCCCCTAGGCTTGCGCGGCTGTCGCGGGGCATGACCAGGCTGACGGGCGATGGCGCTTCGGCGCATACCCCGTTAACCAAAACGCAGCTTGCATTTTTCGTAACGCTGAGGCGGTAGAGTGGGGTCATGTTGCATACCCCCTCCGACGCGTTCCGCAGCCAGTACAACGCCCTCATCGCCTCCGGTGCCATCGAGGCCGACCCGGCCCAGGCCGAGGTCGCCGAAGCCTTTGCGGAGCTGGAGCGGCGGCTGGCGGGCTACAAGCCGTCGCGCAAGCAGGGGCTGTTCGGCCGGCTGTTCGCCGACAAGGAGGAGCCGCCGCGCGGGCTCTACGTCCATGGCGAGGTGGGCCGCGGCAAGACCATGCTGATGGACCTGTTCTTCCAGCACTCCCCGGCCGTCCACAAGCGCCGCGCACATTTCCACGAGTTCATGGCCGACGTGCATGAGCGCATCTACAATTACCGCCAAAGCATCGCACGGGGCGAGATCGTAGATGGTGACGTGATCGCGCTGACCGCGGCATCGATCTTCGACGAGGCCTGGCTGCTCTGCTTCGACGAATTCCACGTCACCGACATCGCGGACGCGATGATCCTGGGACGGCTGTTCGCAAAGCTGTTCGATCTCGGTACGATCGTGGTGGCGACATCGAACGTCGCGCCGGACGATCTCTACAAGGGCGGCTTGAACCGCGCGTTGTTCCTGCCCTTCATTGCGCAGATCGAGGCGCACATGGACGTGCTGCGGCTCGATGCGCGCACCGACTTCCGGTTGGAAAAGCTGGCGGGCGTCAAGATGTGGCTGGTGCCTCCGGATGATGCGGCCGGCACTGCGCTCGATGCGGCCTGGGCCAGACTCACTGGCGGCGCGCCGTGCAAACCGCGTGATATCTCGATCAAGGGCCGCACCCTGCATGTGCCATGCTCGGCGCACGGGGTGGCGCGGTTCTCCTTTGCCGACCTCTGCGAACAGCCGCTGGCGGCGTCCGACTATCTCCGGCTCGCCCACGACTATCACACCATCCTGGTCGACTGGATTCCGGTGATGGACCACGGCGAGCGCAACGCGGCCAAGCGGTTCATCACCCTGATCGACACGCTCTATGACAATGCGGTGAAGTTGATGGCTTCGGCGGAAGCCAATCCGGTGTCGCTCTACCTCGCCACCGACGGGGTTGAGGCGAGCGAGTTCAAGCGCACGTCATCGCGCCTGATCGAAATGAGCTCGGAATCCTACCTGGCACTCCCCCATGGTCACAAGAGGGATTCGGCTGCCTCGGGCACCAGTACCGGGCTGGTGGAAACCTGAGCACAACCGGGCCGGGTTTTGCCTCGGTGTTGCCATGGATTGCGGCTGACCAAACTCTCGGCAGCGGCCGCGAGGCAATCGCACCTTCGGCGACTTGAACGCCTTCCTCGAAAGGGATAACCAGCACCCCAGCTTTTCCCTCCCCCTCCCGTTCGGGCTCAAAGGACAGATTTCCATGGCGCGCGACAAGATTGCTTTGATTGGCTCCGGCCAGATCGGCGGAACGCTGGCTCATCTCATCGGCCTGAAGGCGCTCGGCGACGTCGTGATGTTCGACATCGCCGAGGGCGTCCCGCAGGGCAAGGCGCTCGACATCGCGCAGTCCTCGCCGGTCGACGGCTTCGACGCGGCCTATACGGGCGCTAATACCTACGAGGCGCTGGACAACGCAAGAGTCTGCATCGTGACCGCCGGCGTGCCGCGCAAGCCCGGCATGAGCCGTGACGATCTGTTGTCGATCAATCTGAAGGTGATGGAGCAGGTCGGCGCCGGCATCAAGAAATATGCCCCCGACGCCTTCGTCATCTGCATCACCAACCCTCTCGACGCGATGGTCTGGGCGCTGCAGAAGGCCTCCGGCCTGCCGCACAAGAAGGTGGTCGGCATGGCCGGCGTTCTGGACTCCGCGCGCTTCCGCTATTTCCTCGCCGACGAGTTCAACGTCTCGGTCGAGGACGTCACTGCCTTCGTGCTCGGCGGCCATGGCGACACCATGGTGCCGCTGGTGCGCTACTCCACGGTCGCCGGCATTCCGCTGCCGGACCTCGTCAAGATGGGCTGGACGTCGCAGGCCCGCATCGACGAGATCGTCGACCGCACCCGCAATGGCGGCGCCGAGATCGTCAATCTGCTGAAGACCGGATCGGCCTATTATGCGCCGGCGGCCTCCGCGATCGCGATGGCCGAGAGCTATCTGAGGGACAAGAAGCGCGTGCTGCCCTGCGCCGCCTACCTCAACGGCGAGTACAGCGTGAAGGACATGTATGTCGGCGTGCCCGTGGTGATCGGCTCCAAGGGCGTCGAGCGCATCGTCGAGATCGAGCTGGCCGGCAAGGACCGCGGCGCCTTCGACAAGTCGGTCGCCGCCGTGCAGGGCCTCGTCGATGCCTGCAAGAAGATCGCGCCCGACCTTTTGGGTCGCTGAACCGTACAGGGTGGCCCAGGGTCGATCCGATCGATCCTGGGTCTTGAAGTCCTGCTGGTATATGGTATGCCAGAGAAAGTTGATTTAAAATCCCGCGCAAACGCCACGCGCGAGGGTGGGGAGCGTCCTTCAAATGAATATCCATGAATACCAGGCCAAGGCGCTGCTCGGCGAGTTCGGGGTGCCGATCTCAAAAGGCTTCCCGGTGCTGCGCCCCGACGATGCCGATGCCGCGATCAAGGGGTTGCCTGGTCCGGTCTGGGTGGTGAAGAGCCAGATCCATGCCGGCGGCCGCGGCAAGGGCAGGTTCAAGGAGGCCTCCGCCGGCGACAAGGGCGGGGTCCGCATCGCCAAGTCCCCCCAGGAGGTGAAGGACTACGTCAGGCAGATGCTCGGCGCGACCTTGGTCACCGTGCAGACCGGCGCGCACGGCAAGCAGGTCAACCGCCTCTACATCGAGGAAGGTTCCGAGATCGACAAGGAGTTCTATCTCTCGCTCCTGGTCAATCGCGAAACCAGCGAAGTCTCCTTCGTGGTCTCGACCGAAGGTGGCGTCAACATCGAGGACGTCGCCCACAACACACCGGAAAAGATCGTTTCCTTCTCGGTCGATCCGGCGACCGGCATCATGGGCCACCACGGCCGCACCGTCGCGAAAGCGCTCAACCTCTCCGGCGATCTCGCCAAGCAAGCCGAGAAGCTGACGACGCAGCTCTACAACGCATTTGTCGCCAAGGACATGGCGATGCTGGAAATCAATCCGCTGGTCGTGACCAAGCAGGGCCAGCTCCGCGTGCTCGACGCCAAGGTTGCCTTCGACGACAACGCGCTGTTCCGCCACCCCGAGGTCATCGCCTTGCGCGATGAGACCGAGGAGGACGCCAAGGAGATCGAGGCGTCGAAATACGACCTCAACTATGTCGCGCTCGACGGCAATATCGGCTGCATGGTGAACGGCGCCGGACTTGCCATGGCGACGATGGACATCATCAAGCTCTACGGCATGGCGCCGGCCAACTTTCTCGATGTCGGCGGCGGTGCCAGCAAGGAGAAGGTCGCCGCCGCCTTCAAGATCATCACCGCTGATCCCAACGTGAAGGGCATCCTGGTCAACATCTTTGGTGGCATCATGAAGTGCGATGTCATCGCCGAAGGCGTGGTCGCCGCCGTCAAGGAGGTCGGCCTGAAAGTCCCGCTGGTGGTGCGGCTCGAAGGCACCAATGTCGAGCAGGGCAAGAAGATCGTCCGCGACTCCGGCCTCAACGTCGTGCCGGCCGACAATCTCGATGATGCCGCGCAAAAGATCGTCAATGCGGTGAAGAAAGGCTAGCCGCCATGGCCCAGGACCATCTCGCTACGCCGACGCCACTTGCCGAACACCAGAAGCTTGGGGTGTTTGCCGGCGAATGGGCCGGCGAGGAGATGGTCTATCCGTCGCGCTGGGTCGCCGGCGGACCGGCGACCTCGCACGTCACGGCGCGCATGGATCTGAACGGCTTCTATCTGATCCAGGACACCAAACAGACGCGCGATGGCAAGGAGAGCTTTGCCACCCATGCGCTGTTCACCTATGACCGTGATGACCGGCTCTACAAACTGTTCTGGCACGACTCGCTCGGCTATTTCCCGCCGTCGCCGGCCTCCGGAAGCTGGGGCGGCAAGGTGCTGACGCTGGTGCGCGGGTCGCTGCGCGGCAATGCGCGCCATCTCTACGAGATCGTCGACGACAATACCTACAACATGAAGATCCAGTTCTCGCCCGATGCCGAAGGCTGGGCCGACGTGCTCACCGGCACGTATCGGCGGGTCCAGGGTGCATAGGCAGATTGGATGCAGTATTTCCGCCCAATGATGTGGGTGATCTTGCTGCTACTTGGCGTTTGGTGTTTTCGGCAAGCCTATCGATACGGTGAGAATGGTCTCGATGATGACGGACTCGTCAAGGTTGATATCAGGACCCAGATGCGCACCGCTTTGGTGGTGTTGTGGGTCGCGGGTGGCTTCTTCTCGATCGCCTACGCCGTACTCGATATGTTTGGCCTCTTTGATATGTTTCGCCTCTTAGACCCGCCTCCTCCCTCGGTGCAGTAAAGCTTGAACTACAGGATGATCCGATGTCCGTTCTGATCGATAGCAACACCAAAGTCATCTGCCAGGGCTTTACCGGCAAGAACGGCACGTTCCATTCCGAAGCCGCGCTCGCCTATGGCACGAAAATGGTCGGCGGCACTTCGCCGGGCAAAGGCGGCTCGACGCATCTCGGGCTGCCGGTGTTCGATACCGTGGCCGAAGCGCGGGAGAAAACCGGTGCGGATGCCTCTGTGATCTACGTGCCCCCGCCGGGCGCGGCGGACGCGATCTGCGAGGCGATCGATGCAGAAATTCCACTGATCGTCTGCATCACCGAAGGCATCCCGGTGCTGGACATGGTCCGCGTCAAGCGCTCGCTCTCCGGCTCGAAATCGCGACTGATCGGGCCGAACTGCCCGGGCGTCATGACCGCGGGCGAGTGCAAGATCGGCATCATGCCGGCCAACATCTTCAAGCCCGGCTCGGTCGGCATCGTGTCGCGCTCCGGCACGCTGACCTATGAGGCGGTGTTCCAGACCACCCAGGAAGGCCTCGGCCAGACCACGGCGGTCGGCATCGGCGGCGACCCGGTCAAGGGCACCGAGTTCATCGACGTGCTGGAAATGTTCCTTGCCGACCCGAAGACCACCTCGATCATCATGATCGGCGAGATCGGCGGCTCGGCCGAGGAGGACGCCGCCCAGTTCCTCAAGGACGAGGCAAAGCGCGGCCGCAAGAAGCCGATGGTCGGTTTCATCGCCGGCGTCACGGCGCCTCCCGGCCGCCGCATGGGCCATGCCGGCGCAATCATTGCCGGCGGCAAGGGCGACGCCGGCTCCAAGACCGCGGCCATGGAAGCGGCTGGAATCACCGTGTCGCCCTCGCCGGCGCGGCTCGGTCACACGCTTGCCGAAAAATTGAAAAGCTAATTCAGTCCTTGGTTCTTTTCAGCGCGAACATTTGCCCTAAATAGGGTAAAGGTCGCCAAGACCACACTGAAAGACCACGCTGACCCGTTGCCGGGATCGGCGACAGCGCCGTCTGTTATGCGCGAAAATAGAATCACCAGGACGCCATCATGTCTCGCCAGGACGCGAACGCCGCCTTTGCCCTTTCATCATTTTTGCAGGGCACAAACGCCAGCTATATCGACGATATGTACGCCCGGTTCGAGAACGACCCCGGCTCGGTCGATCAGGAGTGGCAGGAGTTTTTCAAGAGCCTGAAGGACCAGCCTGCCGACGTCCTGAAGAACGCCGAGGGCCCTTCCTGGGGTCGCGACAATTGGCCGCTGTCGCCGCGCGATGAGCTGACCTCGGCGCTCGACGGCAACTGGGTTCAGGTCGAAAAGGCGGTCGGCGCCAAGGTTGCGTCCAAGGCGCAGGAAAAGGCGCGGACCAGTGGTGTCGAGGTCACGCAGGCCGACCTGCACCAGGCCACCCGGGATTCGGTGCGCGCGCTGATGCTGATCCGCGCCTACCGCATGCGCGGTCACTTCCACGCCAAGCTCGACCCGCTCGGGATCGAGGCGCCGCGTGACCGCGAGGAGCTCGACCCGCGCACCTATGGCTTCACCGAAGCCGATTTCGACCGAAAAATCTTCCTCGATCATGTGCTCGGCCTCGAATACGGCACCCTGCGCGAGATCGTCGCGATCTGCGAGCGCACCTACTGCCAGACGCTCGGCGTCGAGTTCATGCACATTTCCAATGCGGCGCAGAAGGCCTGGATCCAGGAGCGCATCGAGGGCCCGGACAAGGAGATCTCGTTCACCCGCGAGGGTCGGCGCGCGATCCTGACCAAGCTGGTCGAGGCCGAAGGTTTCGAAAAATTCTGCGATACAAAATTCACCGGCACCAAGCGCTTCGGTCTCGACGGCGCCGAATCGCTCATTCCCGCGCTGGAGCAGATCATCAAACGCGGCGGCAATCTGGGTCTGAAGGAAATCGTGGTGGGCATGCCGCATCGCGGTCGCCTCAACGTGCTGACCCAGGTGATGGGCAAGCCGCATCGCGCGCTGTTCCACGAATTCAAGGGCGGCTCGGCCAATCCTGACGCGGTCGAAGGCTCGGGCGACGTCAAATACCACCTCGGTGCCTCCTCTGATCGCGAGTTCGACGGCAACCGCATCCATTTGTCGCTGACCGCCAACCCGTCGCATCTGGAGATCGTCGATCCCGTGGTGCTCGGCAAGGTCCGCGCCAAGCAGGACCAGCACGGCGATCCGCCGGACATGCGCATCTCGGTGCTGCCGCTCCTGATGCATGGCGACGCCGCCTTCGCCGGCCAGGGCGTGGTGGCCGAATGCTTCGGCCTGTCGGACCTGAAGGGCTACCGCACCGGCGGCTCGCTGCACTTCATCGTCAACAACCAGATCGGCTTCACCACCTATCCGCGCTACTCGCGCTCGTCGCCCTATCCGTCCGATGTCGCGAAGATGATCGATGCGCCGATTTTCCACGTTAACGGCGACGATCCGGAAGCTGTCGTGTTCGCGGCCAAGGTCGCGACCGAGTTCCGCCAGAAATTCCATAAGCCGGTCGTGATCGACATGTTCTGCTATCGCAGGCACGGTCACAACGAGGGCGACGAGCCGGCCTTCACCCAGCCGGTGATGTACAAGCGCATCGCCGCGCACCCGACCACGCTCGAAATCTACTCCAAGCGCCTGATCGCCGAGGGCGTCATCACCGAAGGCGAAGTCGACAAGGCCAAGGCGGACTGGCGCGCCCGGCTCGATGCCGAGTTCGAGGCCGGGACCAGCTACAAGCCCAACAAGGCCGACTGGCTCGACGGCAAATGGGCCGGCTTCAAGACCGCCGACCAGGAAGAGGACGCGCGCCGTGGCGTCACCGGCGTCGACGTCGCCGTGCTGAAGGAGATCGGCCGCAAGATCACCAAGGTACCGGACGGTTTTCGCGTCCACCGCACGATCCAGCGCTTCCTCGACAACCGCGCCAAGGCGATCGACACCGGCGCAGGGCTCGACTGGGCGACCGGCGAGGCGTTGGCCTTCTGTACGCTGCTGCAGGAAGGCCATCACGTGCGCCTGTCCGGACAGGACAGCGAGCGCGGCACCTTTTCGCAGCGCCATTCGGTCCTGATCGATCAGGAGGACGAGAGCCGCTACACCCCGTACAATCATCTCGGCGGCGACCAGGGCCATTACGAGGTCATCAACTCGCTGCTGTCCGAAGAGGCGGTGCTCGGCTTCGAATACGGCTATTCGCTGGCCGAGCCGAATGCGCTGGCGATGTGGGAGGCGCAGTTCGGCGACTTTGCCAACGGCGCGCAGGTGCTGTTCGACCAGTTCATCTCCTCCGGCGAGCGCAAATGGCTGCGCATGTCCGGCCTCGTCTGCCTGCTGCCGCATGGCTATGAAGGGCAGGGGCCGGAGCATTCCTCGGCACGGCTCGAACGCTATCTGCAGATGTGCGCCGAGGACAACATGCAGGTGGTCTATCCGACCACGCCTGCCAACTATTTCCATGTGCTGCGCCGCCAGCTGCATCGCGAGATCCGCAAGCCGCTGATCATGATGACGCCGAAGTCGCTGCTGCGCCACAAGCGCGCGGTGTCGCGGCTCGACGAACTCGGCAAGGATACGACCTTCCACCGCATCCTCTATGATGACGCGCAGATGCTGCCGAACGAGAAGATCAAGCTGGTTCCCGACGACAAGATCCGTCGTCTCGTGCTGTGCTCGGGCAAGGTCTATTACGATCTGTACGACGAACGGGAAAAGCGCGATCTCGACGACATCTATCTGATGCGGATCGAGCAGCTCTATCCGGTGCCGCTGAAGGCGCTGGTCGCCGAGCTCTCGCGCTTCAAGAACGCCGAAGTGGTGTGGTGCCAGGAAGAGCCGCGCAACATGGGGGCGTGGCACTTCATCGAGCCCTATCTCGAATGGGTGCTGAACCAGACCAACGCCAGGAACAAGCGGCCGCGCTATGCCGGCCGCGCGGCATCGGCGGCCACCGCGACCGGCTTGATGTCGAAGCATCTGGCGCAGCTCAAGGCGCTGCTCGACGAGGCGTTGAGTTAACTTCCAGTTGTCATGCGCCGCGAAAGCGGGGCATCCAGTACGCGGCGTCGTCCATTGTGATCGGAATCGTCACGGCGTGCTGGATCGTCCGTTTTCGCGGACGATGACAGTCGATTTTGATGACTGCAGGGTTGGCCTAAGGAAATAGATCATGACTGAAATTCGTGTCCCGACGCTGGGTGAATCCGTCACCGAGGCCACCATCGGCCGCTGGTTCAAGAAGGCCGGCGAGGCGGTCGCGGTGGACGAGCCGCTGGTCGAGCTCGAGACCGACAAGGTCACGATCGAGGTGCCGGCGCCGTCAGCCGGAACGCTCGGCGAGATCGTCGCCAAGGACGGCGAGACCGTCGCGGTCGGCGCGCTGCTCGGCCAGATCAATGATGGCGCGGTCGCCGCGAAGGCGGCCCCGGCAGCCGCCGCACCGAAGCCGGCCGCTCCCGCCGCGCCGCCCCCGGTGTCGTTTGCGCCTGCAGCTCCCGCGCCGGCCGCGCCAAAAGCGCCGCCTTCTGATGCGCCGCTGGCGCCCTCGGTGCGCAAGCTGTCCGCCGAAAGCGGCATCGATGCGACGACCGTGCCGGGTTCGGGCAGGGATGGCCGCGTCACCAAGGGCGACATGCTGGCCGCAATCGAGAAGGCGGCCGCCGCTCCGATGCCGGTCAATCAGCCGGCGGCCGCCGTACAGGTGCGGGCGCCCTCGCCGGCCGATGATGCGGCGCGCGAGGAGCGCGTGAAGATGACGCGGCTGCGCCAGACCATCGCGCGGCGGCTGAAGGAAGTGCAGAACACTGCGGCGATGCTGACGACCTTCAACGAGGTCGACATGACCCACATCATGGCGATGCGCGCGCAGTACAAGGACGTCTTCGAGAAGAAGCACGCCATCAAGCTCGGCTTCATGGGCTTCTTTACCAAGGCCTGCGTGCAGGCGCTGAAGGACATTCCCGCTGTCAACGCCGAGATGGACGGCACCGAACTGATCTACAAGAACTACTATCACATCGGGGTTGCCGTCGGCACCGACCGCGGCCTGGTCGTGCCCGTGGTGCGCGACTGCGACCACAAGTCGATCGCCGAGATCGAGAAGTCGATCGCCGATTACGGCCGCCGTGCGCGCGACGGCCAGCTCAAGATCGAGGAGATGCAGGGTGGCACCTTTACCATCACCAATGGCGGCATCTACGGCTCGCTGATGTCGACGCCGATCCTGAACGCGCCGCAGTCCGGCATTCTCGGCATGCACAAGATCCAGGAGCGGCCGATGGTGGTCGGCGGCAAGATCGAAGTCCGCCCGATGATGTACCTCGCCTTGTCCTACGATCACCGGGTGATCGACGGCAAGGAAGCGGTGACATTCCTGGTGCGGGTCAAGGAATCGCTGGAAGATCCGGCTCGGCTGGTGCTCGATCTCTGAGGACGGCGCGCAACGAGGACAGGTTTGCGGGGCGCATCGGAGGGGGCAGCATTGACCGACAAAGTCGTCATCATCACTGGCGGAGGCCGCGGCATCGGCCGCGCCACGGCGCTTGCGGCCGCGGGCCGCGGCTATCGGGTCGTGATCGGCTACGCCAGCAACAAGGCCGCGGCTGATGATGTGGTGTCCGCGATCGAGGCGAAGAACGGCAAGGCGGTCGCGGTCAAATGCGACGTCGCCGAGGAGAGCGATGTCCTCAAGCTGTTCGCGGCCGCCGACAAGTTCGGCACCCTCGGCGCTCTCGTCAACAATGGCGGCATTGTCGGCAGGAGCGGGGTGCGCGTCGACGAGATGTCGGCCGAGCGCATCCAGCGCGTGATGGCGGTCAATGTCACCGGCAGCATCTTATGCGCCCGTGAGGCGGTGAAGCGGATGTCGACGCGCCATGGCGGCCAGGGCGGCGTCATCGTCAATCTGTCGTCGGTCGCCGCGAAACTCGGGTCGCCCAACACCTATGTCGACTACGCGGCCTCCAAGGGCGCGATCGATTCCTTCACGGTCGGGCTGGGCCATGAAGTTGCCGCCGAGGGCATTCGCGTTGCCGCGATCCGGCCTGGCCTGATCGACACCGAAATCCACGCCGCCGGCGGCGAGCCCGACCGTGCCCACCGGCTGGCTCCGCTGGTGCCGATGAAGCGCGTCGGCACAGCCGAGGAAATCGCCAACGCAATCGTCTGGCTGATGTCGGACGAAGCCTCTTATGTGACCAGCGCCATCCTCGACGTCTCGGGCGGACGCTGACGGGCACCATCTCTTAAAGCTTACGGAATTCAATCATGGCCACTTACGATCTCGTCATCATCGGCACCGGTCCCGGCGGCTATGTCTGCGCGGTGCGCGCCGCGCAGCTCGGCATGAAGGTTGCCGTCGTGGAGAAAAGCCCGACGCTCGGCGGCACCTGCCTCAATGTCGGCTGCATGCCGTCGAAGGCGCTGCTGCATGCAACGGAAATGTTCGAGGAGGCGGGGCATTCCTTCGCCAAGATGGGCGTCGCAGTGCCGCCGCCAAAGCTCGATTTGCCGTCGATGATGAATTTCAAGCAGCAGGGCATCGACGGCAACGTCAAGGGCGTCGACTTCCTGATGAAGAAGAACAAGATCGACGTCATCCGCGGAAAGGGAAAAATCCTCGGCGCCGGCAAGGTCGAGGTGACCGGTAGCGATGGCAAGGCGCAGGTCGTCGAGACCAAGAACATCGTGATCGCCACCGGCTCGGACATTGCGCGGCTGAGAGGCATCGAGATCGACGAGAAGCGCATCGTGTCCTCGACCGGCGCGCTGTCGCTCGACCGGGTGCCGGGAAAACTGCTGATCGTCGGGGCCGGCGTGATCGGGCTCGAGCTCGGGTCGGTGTGGCACCGCCTCGGCGCGCAGGTCACGGTCGTCGAATTCCTGGACCGTATTTTACCGGGGATGGATGGCGAGATCGCAAAACAGTTCCAGCGCATCCTGGAAAAGCAGGGCTTTGTCTTCAGGCTCGGCGCAAAAGTCACCGGGGTCGATAGCTCGGGCCCGACCCTCGCCGCCAGGATCGAGCCGGCCGCCGGCGGAGCTGCGGAGACATTGGAGGCCGATGTCGTGCTGGTCTGCATCGGACGCGTGCCTTACACCGAAGGCCTCGGGCTCAAGGAGGCCGGCGTTGCGCTCGACAATCGCGGCCGCGTCGAAATCGATGGGCACTTTTCCACCAGTGTGAAGGGCGTTTTCGCGATCGGCGATGTCATCGCCGGGCCGATGCTCGCGCACAAGGCGGAGGACGAAGGCGTCGCCTGCGCCGAGATCATCGCCGGCAAGGCGGGACACGTAAACTACGACGTGATCCCGGCCGTGGTTTACACGACGCCAGAGGTCTCGTCGGTCGGCAAGACCGAGGAGGAACTGAAGCAGTCAGGCGTCAATTATACCGTCGGCAAATTCCCCTTCACCGCAAACGGCCGCTCCAAGGTCAACCAGACCACTGACGGCTTCGTGAAAATTCTCGCAGATGCGAAAACCGATCGTGTACTCGGCGTGCATATCATCGGCCGCGAAGCCGGCGAAATGATCCATGAAGCAGCCGTATTGATGGAGTTTGGTGGCTCGGCGGAAGATCTGGCGCGCACCTGTCATGCACATCCCACCCGTTCGGAAGCCATCAAGGAAGCCGCGCTTGCAGTCGGCAAGCGTGCCATCCATATGTGATCTCGGCCCGGCTGAATCCGGGCTAAGATAGGCATCGATGCTGCGCCGCCTGCTACAGCCGTTCTGGATTCTGCTTGCGATCGTCTTCCTGATCGAAGCTTGGCTGTGGGATCACCTCGAACCGATCGTGGCCCGCTTCGTTGCGGCGATCCCGTTGCACGCCTTCAAGCAATGGCTCGCCGAGCGGGTCGATTCTCTTTCCCCGGTGATGACGCTGATCGTGTTCATTGTCCCGGTGATTCCGCTGTTCCCGCTCAAGCTCGCCGGCTTGTGGCTGCTCGCCCACGAACATTGGATGAGCGCCTTCTTCACCATCCTGGTGGCGAAATTCCTCGGGGTCGGCGTCACCGCGTTCATCTTCGATGTCACGCGGCCGAAGCTGCTGGAGATGGCCTGGTTCGAGCGTCTCTACGATTACATCATGATGCTGCGCGCAAGGGCAAAGGCGCTGGTCGATCCGGTCAAGGTCCGGATCCTCGACCTCGTGCGCGGCAACGGCGAGGGCTGGTCGTCGCGGACGCTGCGGCTGATCCAGCGCTTTCGCCGCAGCGTGCGCGAGGCGCGGTAATGCTTTCCCTGCTGTAGCGCGGAGGCACAGGGCCAACCAAAATACTGCTGTCATCGCCCGCTCGACCGGGCGATCCAGTACGCCGCGGCTTATCCGCTCAAGCACCGCCGTCTCTGGAATACTGGATGCCCCGCTTGAAGCGGGGCATGATGGCGAAGGTGATCGCGCGAGCGTCCCGAGCGCCTCACCAATCCAGGCTAATGCAGATGCAGCAGGTGCGGCAAATAGAGGCCGAGCGCAGTCATCACGATGCCGGCGATGGTCAAAAGGCCGGAGACCCAGGCCAGCGCCACGATGCCGGTGATGATGGTGGCCGATGCCAGCACAATGCCGATCTGGAATGCCGCGGAGGCGAGCTCGTAGTGATGGTATTTTGCCGTCGCCTCGTCGCGCTCCTCTTCCGCGTGTTTGGCGCGGTCGGCGAGTTGTTCGCTGCCCTCGCCGGTCTTCTCTTCGAAGCGGTAGCGCTTCGCCGTCTCCTGCCACTCGTCGATCTGCTTCTGCAGCGCGGCCTTGGCGTCGTCGTCGCCGGCTGACCCGAGGGCCAGCTTGCCCTGGTCGGCCGCGGTCTGCACCACCGTGCGGCGGATGGTTTTGGCCTGGAAGAACGCCCAGAGATTCGAGGCCTCGACGTTCTTGCTGATCGATTCGGTCTGCGCGCCCTTGCCCAGCGTCTCCGACAGCGCAAGGAACAGCGCGATCACCGCGATCAACAGCGCGATTTTTCTGTTCTCGCCGGACGCCTCCTTGGCCTGGTCCGCCTGCTCCATGCTCTCATGTGCGCTCATGATCCCTCCTGCTGCGCAAGATCGGCAAGGACGATTGCCGAACAAACCCTTATCGCGCAAGAGGCAACAGGATATGACGGGACCTTGTTCAGACCCTGTCAGCCGCGCGGATGCGCCTGGCGGTAGACTTCGAGCAGGCGTTCGCTGTCGATGCCGGTATAGACCTGCGTGGTCGAGAGCGAGGAATGGCCGAGCAGTTCCTGGATCGCGCGCAGATCGCCGCCGCGCGATAAGAGGTGCGTGGCAAAGGAGTGCCGCAGCGCGTGCGGGGTGGCGCTGTCGGGCAGGCCCAGCGCGCCGCGCATGCGCTCCATGGTGAGCTGAATGATTCGCGGGCTGAGCGGGCCGCCGCGCGCGCCGACGAAGACCGGTCCAGCTTGCGGCAGCGGATGCGGGCAGGCCGCGACATAATCGGCAACGAGCTGCAGGACGTTCTGCAGCACCGGCACCATGCGCGTCTTGTTGCCCTTGCCGGTGACGATGAGCACGTCGCCTTCGCCCGGCTTCGGGATATCCCGCCGCTTCAGGCCGAGCGCTTCGGAGATGCGCAGGCCCGAGCCATAGAGCAGCGCCATGACGGCAGCGTCGCGCGCCAGAATCCATTGCTCGCGGGCCTCGTGTGCCCGCTCGTCCGCATCGGCAAGGCGTTTTGCAGGTCCCATCCCGATCGGCTTCGGCAGACTCTTGGGGACCTTGGGTGCGCGGATGGCCGAGAGCGCGCCGACCCTGCCGCGACCCTCCCGTTCGAGAAAACGCCCGAACGAGCGCAGGCCCGCCAGGGCCCGCATCAGCGAGCGGCCGGCAATGTCATCGGCGCGCCGCATCGCCATGAACGCCCTGATGTCGACGGCCTCGAGCGCGGCAAAGCGTTCTGGCGTCACGCGCTCACCCCAATGGCCGCAGAGGAAATCGAGAAATTGCCTGAGGTCCCGCGCATAGGCTTCCAGGGTTTTCGGCGACAGCCGCCGCTCGGCGCGAAGATGCGCGAGCCAGCGCGTGGCCTCGAGTGCCAGCGTCTCGTCAGCGGAGGCGAGCGCGAGCGGCGCGATCGCGGGAGCGGGTTTTGCCGTCGGCATTGGATGCCCTGATTCTCTCGATTATATCGCACCGTGTTCGTTTAATGTTCGCTAACTTCACCGGTGGGCGTTACCCTTCCCCCGTCGTGCTCCGAGGCCGTTTCTTCCATGGACCATACGATCCGCCAGACCTCATCCGCTGCGTCATCGACTGATTTCGTCGATGTGCTGGTGCCGGTCGCGCTGGACCAGACCTATTCCTACCGCGTGCCGCGCGGCATGGCGCTTGCGCCCGGCGACGTCGTCGCCGTGCCGCTCGGCCCGCGCGAGGTGCTCGCGGTGGTGTGGGCGGACAACGCCACACCCGATCCGCGGCTGCACAACCGGCTGAAGGATGTCGGTGAAAAACTCGAGGTTCCGCCGCTGCAACGCGAGCTGCGCGCACTCGTCGACTGGGTCGCCAACTACACGCTGTCGCCGCGCGGCATGGTCTTGCGGATGTGCCTGAAGATGGGCGAGCAACTTGGCCCGGAGCGGACGCGGCTCGGCGTACGCCTGGTCGGCGAGCCGCCGAAGCGCCTGACGCCGGCGCGCCGCCGCCTGATTGAGGTGCTGTCGGATCGCCTGCTGCACAACAAGTCCGAGGCGGCCAAGGAAGCCGGCGTGTCGACCTCGGTCGTCGACGGCCTGGTCGACGAGGGCACGCTCAATGTCGAGCCGATGCCGCGGCCGCCGCCGCCCCCGCCACCCGATCCGTCCCATGCGCAGCCGGAATTCTCGCGCCAGCAGCGCGCGGCGGTCGACGCCATGCGTGCGCTCGCCGCAAACGGCAGCTTCCATGTCGCGCTGCTGGACGGCGTCACCGGCTCGGGCAAGACCGAGGTCTATTTCGAGGCGGTCGCCGAGACCGTGCGTCGTGGCCGGCAGTCGCTGATCCTGATGCCGGAGATCGCGCTGACCGGCCAGTTTCTGGACCGTTTTGCGCGCCGCTTCGGGGTGCGGCCGATCGAATGGCATTCCGAGCTGACGCCGCGTACACGCGCGCGCAATTTTTCGGCGATCACGGCCGGCGAGGCGTCGGTCGTGGTCGGCGCGCGCTCGGCGCTGTTTCTGCCCTATGCGGATCTCGGACTTGTTGTCGTCGATGAAGAGCACGACCAGGCCTACAAGCAGGAGGACGGCACGCATTATCACGCCCGCGACATGGCGGTGGTGCGCGGGCATATCGCAAAGATCCCGATCGTGCTGGCCTCGGCCACGCCATCGGTCGAGACCGAGGTCAATGCGCGCAAGGGCCGCTATCAGCGTGTCCTGCTGCCGTCGCGTTTCGGCGGCCAGCACATGCCGCATATCCAGGCGATCGATCTGAAACGCGTGCCGCCGCCGCGCGGCCGCTTCATTTCGCCGGAACTTGCCGAGCAGGTCGGCTTTGCGATCGAGCGGCGCGAGCAGGCGCTGCTGTT
>Ga0070710_10000284_pt1 | contig 23955 bp, 13 predicted proteins | sample LARL52metaG_FD_65454 | JGI IMG/M metagenome (GOLD analysis project Ga0070710, IMG submission 65454) | Corn, switchgrass and miscanthus rhizosphere microbial communities from Kellogg Biological Station, Michigan, USA - LAR L5-2 metaG | ecosystem: Host-associated > Plants > Roots > Rhizosphere ...
CGACGATGCGATCGAGGCTGCGCTGCAGCTTGGCCTCGTAGAATTCGGCGATACGGCCGGCCAGCACCGGCAGCTGGCCGGTCTCCTCGCCGAGCCGGAGCATGCGGGTCGCCATCGCGGGAAGCGTGTTCGCCGCCGCCAGCGCCTCCGACAGCTTGCCGCCGTGACGGACGCGGTCGGCCGCCGCGCTCCAGGCTGCGCCGCCGCCCGTCACCGACATGATGTCGGTCAGGATGCGCAGCGTCGCGGTCAGTGTCAGGCCGCTGCCGAGCAGGATCGCCAGATTGCGGCAAAACAGGCTGGTGCGATAGAATCGGAACACCGTGGAAATGCCCGGCAGCCGGGAGAACTGTGATACGAGGGCGGCGCGAAAGCCGGCACGCCGGAACAGCACGAGGCCGGCGCCAAGCACGGCAACGGCCACGAGCGCCAGCGCCGTCGCATTGCCGCGCAGAAATTCGGAGATATCGAGAAAGGTGTTGATGGTGGCGTCGGTCTTGGCGCCGAAATCGCGCAGCACCGCGGAAAACTGCGGCAGCACGAAGATGAAGAAGAATAGCATCACGGAGCAGGCGGCGCTCAGCACGAAAAGCGGGTACTGCATCGCATCGGTGAGCTTGCGACGCATGGCCTCCGCGCGCGCCCGCTCGGCGCCGAGCACGTCGAGCACGTGGTCGAGGGTGCCCGAGACCTCGCCGACCTTGACCAGCGCGACATACATGGCCGGAAACAGCGCGGGATGACGCGCCAGCGCCTCGGCAAAACTCTCGCCGGCAAGGATGCTGGATCGCAACTTGGTGACGGTCGCACGGAGCCGTCCGATGTCGGCGTCACCAGCCAGAAGTTCGAGCGAGTCCTCGAGCCGTGCACCGGCCTTCATCAGCAGCGCGAGGTCGCGCGTGAAGGTCGTGACGTCGCCCGCGGTCGGGCGGCCGAACAGCGAGAAGCTGTCGCGCGAGACCGGGCCTGCGGCCTTCTCCTCGACGGTCTCGATCGGCAGCAGGCGGAGATACTCGATGCGGTCGATCACCTCTTTCGCCGTCGCGGCCGAGATCGTCCCGTGCACGATGTCACCGGTCTGGGTCAGCGCGCGGTAGCGGAAATTGCTCACGACCTCACCGTACCGTCGTGACGCGGAGGATTTCGGCGACCGAGGTCGCTCCGGAGCGGCACTTGGCCACGCCGTCGTCGAGCATCGTGGTCATGCCCGTCTGGATCGCGGCGCGGTCGATGACGGCTGCGTCGGTCGCGCCCTGGATCAGCGGACGGATCTCCGGGGTCAATTCCAGGACTTCGAAGATTCCGAGCCGGCCCCGATAGCCGGCGCCGCCGCAGCTTTCGCACCCTGCGGGTTCGTAGATCTCATCGCCGGCGTCGAAGCCGACGGCGGCGTAGCGCGGATCGGCAGCGAAGTCGGCCTTGCGAAGCACCTTCTTCGACCGGCAGCGTTCGCACAGCCGGCGTACCAGGCGCTGGGCGATGACAGCGCGCAGCGTCGAGCGCAAGAGAAAGTCCTCGACGCCGAGGTCGAGCAGCCGCGGCACCGCCGCCGCGGCGTTTTCGGTATGCAGGGTGGTCAGCACCAGATGGCCGGTCAGCGCGGCGTGGACCGCGACATGCGCGGTCTCGCTGTCGCGCACCTCGCCGACCATGATGACGTCGGGATCCTGCCGCACGAAAGAACGCAACGCGGACGCGAAGGTCAGTCCGATCGCGGGCTTGACCTGCGACTGGTTGATGCCGGGGATTTCGTACTCGACCGGATCCTCGATGGTTAGAATTTTTCGCGTCGGCTCGTTGAGGATCGAAAGCGCCGTGGCCAGCGTCGTGGTCTTGCCGCTGCCGGTCGGTCCGCAGATCACGATCATGCCGTGCGGCAGCGCCAGCAGGCGGCGCAGCGATCGATCGTCGTGCGGCGCGAAACCGAGCTTGTCGATGGCAAGCAGACCGCGGTCCTTCGGCAGCAGACGGATCACCGCCGACTCGCCATACTGCGTCGGCATCACGGCGACGCGGACGTCGAGTTCGAGGCGGCCGATGCGAAGCCGCGCCGCGCCGTCCTGCGGCAGTCGCCGTTCCGCGATGTTCAGGCCGGCAACGATCTTGATCCGCGAGATGACGGCCTGCGGCAGCACGCCTGATGGTCCCGGCACCGGCCTCAGCAGGCCATCGACACGCATCCGGACCGAAAGCCCCGATCGCATCGCCTCGACATGAATGTCGCTGGCGCGCAGCTCGACGGCGAGTTCGAAAAGGTCATTGACGACGCGCACGACCGGCGCGCCGCTGGCGAGGTCGCGCAGGCTGTCGATGTCATCGTCACGCGGTTGCGGCTCGTCCGCGCCATCGCGCCCATCGCGCAATGGAACCTCGTCCTCACCCGCAAGGCGGTTCAGCGCGGTGGCAATGTCATCGGACGAGGCCACCACGAGGTCGATCGCGCCGCCGAACACCAGCTCCGCGGCGCGTGCGGCGGCCGTGTCGCGGGGATCGACGACCGCCAGGCACGGCCTGTGCTGGGCGGACTGAAACGGGAAGACCATCGTCTCCCGCAGAAAGCGTCGTGAAAAATGCCTGGCCAGCGGCTTGGCCGCGAGCAACGCGGGCAGCGGGATCCGCGGCAAACCAGTCAGGCGGGCGATTTCGTCGGCGAACTCGCTCGGCGGCAGATCGGTCGCCTCCCATGCTCTCGGCGTTCCGCCATCGTCCGGCGCCGCGGCACCGGGCACGGCAGCATCGAACTGCGACAACGCATTGCCGCCGCCTGGATGGTCGGCAAATCGATGCTGATGAAAAGGAGTCGAGCTCATGGCGCGTCCCGTGACGGATCGTTGCGGATCACCTCACTGTCGTGGATCAATCGTGCGGAGATTTTGGTTCTCGATGTCAAATATGACCCTTGTGAGACTTGGCATTTTCAGGACTCGGCATTTTCAGGACTTGGCAGTTTTACGACTTGGCAGTTTGGAAGGCTTATAGAAACCGATATCAGACGTTGCGTGAGCGAACGGATATTCAACACAGGGTTTAGTGCCGATGTCGGCGGCGGTTGCGCGCCGTTCGGGCCTCAGTCCAGTGCAGGCGCCGGGCGCTGCGGTCCGGCACCGCGTAGTGAATGTCAGCTTCTTCGCCAGTCCAGCGCCAACCGCTGGCCCTCGACGATCTGATTGGGCGACATCTTCGACGCGACGGCGTCGCGAATGCGCAAATAGGGTTCGCGCTCGCGGAACGGCGCGGCGCCCGCGGCCAGGCTCAGCCATTTGTAGGCCTGCACGGTGTCGCGATCGACGCCATGCCCCTTGTCATACATCAGGCCGAGCAGATGCTGCGCGGTGGGGTCGCCGGCTTCGGCGGCGCCACCGTAGAACTCGACGGCGGCGTCCCAGGATTGCGGCACGCCAAAACCGTTGTCGTACATGTAGCCCATCATGGTCATGGCGCGCGGATTGCCGCGCCGGGCGATCGGTGCCAGCAGTCGCGCAGCCCGAACATAGTCGCCGCGTGAAAACGCCGCCTGGCCGTCACGCAGGGAAGCGCCGCTCGCCGGCCAGATTGCCGCGAGGCCGGCAACCAGGGCCATGAGGACCAGGAGTCTCGTCGGACGTCGCATCATTACTGCACCCGTGGTCCCGGCAGCGCACTGGCCGACTGCGGCTTGATGGTGCCGCGCAGTTTCGAGCGCAATTCTTCGGCGACGTAATGGGCGTCGGTGCCGTCGCGGATGATCTGCGGCCGGATGAAGATGATCAGTTCGGTCCGGTCGTGAGAACGATCGTTATGCGCGAACAGATCGCCAAAACCCGGAATCTGGTCGACGGCCGGAATGCCGTTGCGCGTGCCCTGATGCTTCTCGCTGATCAGGCCGGCCAGCAGCACGGTCTGGCCGCTCGCCACCGCAACCGAGCTCTTCACCTTGCGCTCGGCGACCGTCGGCGTCAGGCTGCTCGCCGTCTGCGGCGAGACGCTGCTGATCTCCTGTTCGATCTCGAGCCGCACATTGCCGTTCTCGTTGACCCGCGGCGCCACCCGCAGGATGATTCCGGTGTTGCGGTAGTCGATCGTATTGACGACGGTGTTGTTGGTGGTGAGCACCGTGGCGCTGCCGGTCGTGACCGGCACCTGATCGCCGACCTGCAAGGTCGCGACCTGGTTGTCGATCACGACAAGCGACGGATTGGACAGCACCTTGACGTCGGTCACGGTATGCAGCGCATCGAGGATCGCGCTGGGCTGGGATTCCGACCCGATCAGGAAGTTGAAGCCGGGGAAGGCGCGGCTCAGGAACGCGTTGGTGATCGACCCTGCGGCGGAGGCGACGGTCGTCGGCGCCGACGTGGAGGTGGTGTTGAGCAGCGATCCCTTGTCGGTCCCAAGGCCGAGATTCTTGCTGGTGAGATAGGTCTGCACACCATAGCTGAGAGTATCGTTGAGCGTGACCTCGGCAATGGTCGCATCGATCGCGACCTGGAGCTGCGGACGGTCGCACTGCCGCAAGGTGCTTTCGATCAGCCGGTAGTTCTCCCGGTCGGCATAGATCAACAGCGTGTTGTTGACGACATCGGGCGTGATCCTGACGCCTTCCATCAGCGCCTTGCCACCGGCGGACGAGCCGCGCGAATCGGAGTTCTGGTCGAGGCTGACCGGAGTCGGGGGCGGTGTCCCGCCAAAGCCGCGATTGGCGACCAGGCCGCTATTTCCGCCGCTATTTGCCTGGTTCTGGCTCGCGAAGCCATTCGACTGCGACTGCGTGCCGGCCGCCGACAGCCGCTCCATGCTCGAGCTCGATGATGCGCCGGAGCCGGGGGCGAGGTCGTTCGACGACGTGTCCGCATTGCCCGAATTGCCGGTGAACATGTCGCTCAGCACCTTCGCCATCTGGCGCGCTTCGCCATATTTGACGTGATAGACGTGAACGCTGTTCCGCAGCGAATTGGCGCCATCGAGGCGCTTGATCCAGGTCTCCGCGGTGTGCAGCAGCCCCGGCTTGCGGGAGATGACCATGATGGCGTTCATCCGGCTGACGGTCTGGAATTTGACCACGTTCTGGCCGAGGCCGCTGTCGCCGGTGTCCATGATCTTTTCGAGCTCGGCGACGATCGGCTCGGGATTGCCGTTGACGATGGGAAAGATCCCGACCGATTGACCGCGCATCCAGTCCGCATCGAAGCTCAATGCGGCATCGATCGCGGTCTTGCGCTCGGCGCCGGTACCCTGGATCAGCAGGAGGTTGCGGCCGGGATCGGCGCGCACCGTGCCCGGCTTGAGCGCAAAGCTGTCGAGCAGTTTGAGCAACGTCTGAGCCGACACATATTGCAGCGGCACCACCGAAATCCCGTAACCGGGCTCTGCTGCGCCTCCGGCAGCATCGACGTTGCCGGCGCCGACCGCGTCGCCAAGCGGGATCAGCCGATAGCCCGAATTGTCGCGGACCAGCGCCGTGCCGGTGAGGCGAAGCGCGTTCTCGAGCACGTACAGAACGTCGGATTTGGGAACGGGACGCACCGAGGACAGGCTGACGGTGCCCTGGATGCGCGGATCGATCGTGTAGCCGACGCCGAGAATGTCGCCGAGCACGACCTTGGCGACGGTCGCGATCGGGGTACTCTCGAAGTTCAGTTCGAACCCGTTGCCGACCTGCTGCGATTGCGCCGCGACCTGCTGGATCGGAAGCGGCGCCGTCGGGGTGACCTCGGCTCTCGCCTCTCGTGCGTCGTCGGTGCCGCTGTAGATCTCGGCGCGGGCGCGTCTCGCCTGCGGCGACTGCTCGGGGAGAACCTGCTTCGGATAACGCGGCGACAGATCGAGCTGGCCGATCTTGCCGAGCACGTCGTCGTCGTTGCGACCAGCGTCGCTGCCGATGGTCGCGGAATTGCACGCCGCCAGCGCCATCGACACGACAGCCAGCGTCGCTGCGAGCCCGCGGCCCCGCAGCCGGCCAGGGCCGAAATTACTAACACCTACCACTCGCCCGCCCACCCAATCTGAGTATGTTTTTTTTGGCATGAGGCATCGTCAGCCGGAAAGCCGTCGCCTTCCGACTTGGCGATTGCCGAAGCCGCCGCCGCTGGAGATGCCGCGGCTGCTTAGGCCGCGGCATCCCGTTAACTCAGCCGTTACCAGAGCCAGCCGATACCGGCGAGAACCTGGTCGGACATCGCCCCGGTCGCGCTGTGATCGATCACCTTGGTGTAGTTCAGCTTGAACACCAGGCTCGGATTGGGGAACACGGCGACGCCGACGTCGTGGAAGGTCATGTCGCCGCTGCCCGTCGGCGCGTTGGGATCGAAGCCCAGGACGCCGTTGGTCTGCAGATTCTGGCGGGTATAGCGATAGAACGGCACGACCTCGTAGTCGTTGGGTGCCTTGAAGTGATAGGCAATTTCGCCCGAGTAGCCATACATGTCCTTGCCGACATTGTTGGTCGGATCCATGTCGTTGTTTGCGCGCAAATTCTCCGGGTTGGAGAAGTTCACGTAGGCGTATTCGGCACGCAGCTCCAATCCGGTGTTGGGTACGCGGTAACGGGCCTCGGTGTCGAAGATCGTCAGCGCGTTCTTGCCGAGCGGCGTCTCTAGGACGCCGCCGTTGCCATCGTCCACACTGGCATAGGCGCCGCGTGGCGTGATGTTCGGCGAGTAGTACACCGCCGTGCTGCCGGCGAAGCCCGGAAGGAACGAGGGCGTGTAGCTCAGGCGGAAGGTATAGGCGATCTCGTTGCTGAGCTGGCGGAAGTCGCCGATCGGCGCATGCGACAATCCGAGCGCGTCGGCGCCGTTGATGCCGCCGTCGTAGCCACCGGAAACGATGGCCCCGTTGTCGCCGCGCTTGTCGAAACTGTCGCCGTAATCCTCGGCGCTCTGGCTGACCTGGAACTGGTAGTTCAATCCGTCGACGATCTTGCCGTAGACGCTGGCCGCCGGCCCGTACCAGGTGGTCGGGATCAGGCCGTTGGCGAGCTCGGGCCGCTGCACGCTGTAGAACAGGGTCGGCTCGTGATAGAGGTTGTTGAACGAGATCGGCACCAGATCGACACCCGGCGCGCGCAGGGTGAAGTAGTCGTTGAACTTGATGTCGAAGAAGGCCTGCTCGACCTCGACCGTGCCGTGCAGCTTGTCGTCATTGTCGAACGCGGTGCCGCCGTGCTCCCATTCGAGCTCGGCATTGAAGGTGATGTTGTCGTTGACCTGGTAGGTCGGCAGCAGCACCAGGCGGCCCATGTCGAAGCCGTTCTGCCACTGGCCGTTGGCGGCCGGGTTCTGCATCGAGCCGTACTTGATTTCGCCGTACATGCCGATCTTGAGGCCCGAGACCGGAGACGGCGCGACGCCGAACAGGTCCTTGTTGCTGCCCGGAGGCGGGGCCTTGAGGTTGAGGTCGGCCGCCTGCATGAATTTCGCTCCGGAATCCGAATCGGCGAACGCCGAGGCGAGCCGGGACACCGGCGTGGCCGACTGTGCGCTGCCGGAGGATTTCGAGCCGCTCTGCTTGGTGTCCCCGGAATCGGCGAATGCCATGGCGTTGCGCGGAGATCCGGACGTGGACTGCGCGGAATCGGAAGGCCTGCCGCCGGCCTTCGCCTTGGGATCGGCAATCGCCACAGTGTCGGCCGGATGGCGGGACGCGAGCGATGCGGACTGTCCGACGCCGGGCGTCTTCGACTTGGCCTTCGCTTCCTTGAGCTCGCCCTGAAGATCGTTGATGCGCTGCTCCATCGAATTGATTTTCGACATCAGCGCCTTGACGGCTGCCGACTCGTCGGCCGAGCGCGACGGCGTATCGCTGCCCGCAAACGCCGCGCCTGCGCTCAGCGCGACCGTCGATACGGCCGCCAGCAGCGACAACACGGTGCTGCGTGCGCGCAGGCGGCGGGCGCCATCATCAATATCAGAAGCCCCATCGTGTGAAGACACGATGCAATCAACGCGCCCCCCTGTGCAGTTATTCAAGACCATTAGTTAGACTCCCCATGTTTGACGCGCGGATATACAAGGCCCTCCACCCGCGCCGCCGTGAACGTTGACCCGCCCGCAATTACGAGTCCGTTCGGCGCTAGAAGTCGTGCATGTCAATACTTGGGCTCGTACGCGATGCTCGCGTGTCAGCACTTGGGCAGGGCGCGCCTTGCGCCCGTTCTGCAGCAACCCCGCGCCAGTCGCATGCAATCGCACCGACGCAAGTCGCGGCCCGGCAAGTGGCCGCAGCGCCTACGGATTATCGTGAGAGGCAGATCGCAAAGGTGTATCGTCGCCGCCTGCAGCGTGAAGCTGTATCCGATCGCGTTCTGTGCCATGGAACGAACCACGCCACACATCGTCAGTGATCGGGGCGCCTCGCTTGCGAATTGCGTTCCGGTGATGGCGCGTTTGGGACGGCGCGCTGCAATTCAACGACAAAGCACCAGCGATTGTGACGCCGATTGCGGCGGGACTGCGCATCGTCGGCTGACGGCTGCGTAGTGAGAACGTCTGCGAATACCTTTGGCTTGCAATCAAGGCAGTCGAATTTCGCCGACATCGCGCTTCTTAAAGAAATTCCAAACTGATAAGTGCTCGAAAGACTGCGTTTCTTCAAACGATTCCAAATCAGAATATCCCATTTTGGTGTGAATCTGAGTTGCCGCCGATGTCGCTCCCATCATTACGCCGTATTGCGTGACCCTTAGTGCCCCGTCGATCGATAACCGTTTTGTTCGCTTATTCGCCGCCAGTATCGGGGGAGGCACTATGAACGATGCCCATCAGTTGGAGCCCGCGACCGGGCCGTTACAGAATGTTCTTGGCTATTTGACCGAGATCATCCGGCACGACGGACGCGTGGTCGAGCGCTTGCCGGAGCATCAGCTCGCGGGTGGACATCGCTTTGTCTTTCATCAGCACGAGCTCGAGAAGCTGCCGGGCATCACCCAGAACACGTTCGACGCGGACGGACCGGTGTGGCTGGCCGTCGAACCGCTGGCCACGACCGAGCCGCCAGCGATCGATGCCGATCTCGCGATTTGGGTCGAGCTGTCTTCCGACCCGGACCAGCGCCCGCTGGTTCGCCAGAGCGTCCTGATCACCGTGGATGGGGCGGAGAAGGATCGGCTGATCGCGGCGGCGCATGCGCGGGCGGAGGACTGCTCGCAGGCGATCGCAAACGGCGCATCCGGCCTCTGGAGCGTGCGATTGCGCCTGGAGCAGCGCCCCGACCTCGGCGAGCGCATCGACCGTTATATCGCAGGTGCCTGGACCAATTGGGCGACGACCGAGCGGCCATGTCGCCGGACCATCGCCATCCATCGCCGGCTGCGCGAGATGGCCCGCGTGGCCGGGATCGGCGGCAGCGATCGGGCTTGTGAGATCGTGTGGGGTATCGGCGTGTCGCGATGGCGGCACAACGGCCATGACCTCGACCTGCCGCTGCTCGAGCGTCTGGTCGAGATCGAGGTGCTCGAAAGCCCCGACGCCGAGATCAGGATCCGGCCGCGCATGGTCGGCGCGACGGTCAATCTCAAGGCATTTGAAGCGCTGGCGCCGGCTGCCGCGCAATTGGCGCGTGACAGCGCTGAACGTCTGCTCGATGCGATCCAGCGCGGCGGCGAGCTTTCGCCATTCCTGCCGGCAAGCTTTGAGCCGATTCTGACCGCCATCTCGTCGCAGCTCGATCCGCAGGGCGCTTATCGTCCGACGGTGCCCGAAGCCGCGTTCCCGCTGCCCGAGGCGGGCGAGCAACTGGTCGTGACCGATCGCTGGGTGGTCTTTGCGCGGCCACGCTCGGATGGCCTCGTGCTGCGCGACATCGAGCGCCTGAAGCAGGCGATCGATCACGCGCCCAAGAACTCCAAGAACTCGTCCAATGGCGCGTGCTGCCTGTCCGCAGTGGCGGACGTTCTGCTTGCCGGGCCCGAGCACGACGCCAAGGACGGCCTGCGCCGGCAGTTGTCCGGCGTCATCGGCCATCCGATCGACATCGCGCCGGCCGCGCAGGTCGCGGCCGTCGATCAGGGCGATCTCTTCTTTCCCTTGCCGACCAGCTCCGATCAGATGGAGATGGTGCGCCAGTTGCAGCGATCGGACGGCCTCGTGGTCCAGGGCGCGCGCGGCGCCGACCGGACCTCGGCGATCGCCAATGTCGTGTGCCACCATCTCGCGCTCGGCTTGCGCGTTCTCGTCGTGTCGCGCAACGAGGCCGCGCTTGGGCAGCTGTTCGAAAAGCTGCCGCGCGCGATCCGCGATCTCACGGTCAACCTGACCGGCTCCGACAAGCAGGTGCTCAAGCACGCCGAGGCCGTGGCGGGCCGCCTGCTGTCGATCGTCGAGAGCATGAACCTGCGCGACCAGGTCGAGCAGGTCAATCGGCTGGAACGCGACATCATCGTGACGAGCCAGGACATCTCGCGTCTCGACGACGAGGTCGCCGACATCGCCAGCCGCAATCTGCAGCATCCGGCAGGCGCCGCCGACCTGTCGTTCGACGCGGTGAAGACGTTGATCACGGATCGCGATGCGTATTCCTGGTTCACCGACCGCCCGGCGCGGGTTCTCGGCGAGACCGACGCGCTGGTTTCGGCAGTCGAGCAGGCCCGCGAGGCGCGGCTGCGGCTTGGCGGCGAGCTCAAATATATCGACGAGAAGCCGCCGGAGATCGCGACGCTTCCGGATGCCGCGGCGCTGATGCGCCTGCATGAGGATCTCCGGCGGAGCGCCGAGGCGATCTCGGGCGAAAACCGCGACGGCCGCCTGGCGCGCCATGCCGTGGCGGCGCTCGGCCTCGAGGGCGCCGACAAGCTGGCCGCCGATCTCGACGCGCTGGTTGCCGCGCACCGGGTGATTGCCGACGAAGCCTGGCTTGCCGCGCTGTCGCCGCTCGGTCCCCAAGGCGGTCGTCAGTCCGGTGCGGCCTCGGCCGACGTCGACATGGTCGTCGACTTTGCCCGCGATGCGTCGGCCCAGCTGTCGAAGCGCGCCGGCTTCCTGACCCGGCCGGTGGAGGCGCCCGCGGACGCCTTCGCGAGCCAGGAGCTCATCGAGATTGTCGACCGGCTGTCATCAGGCGAAAAACCCTTTGCGACATTCTCCCGGGCAGGGCGCGCGCAAAAGCCGGTCGTGGACGCGATCAAGGTGGCGGGTTTTGCGCCGAAGGCCGCGGCCGACTGGGCCCATGTTCGCGACTATCTGGCCTGGCGGCGCGACCTGCATTCGCTGAATGCGCGATGGCGGTCGCTGGCGGCGGAGATCGGTGCGCCTGCGCTCGATGCCGACGCGTCGCATTCCTTCCATGGTCTGGAGCGCGTCGCCAAGGGCGTCGAGGTGGCGGTCGTGACCGCGGCGCTGGCCAAGCGCAACGTCACTTCGGTCGGCCCAAAACTGTCGATGCCCGACGGCGAGATGGCCGAGATGCTCGCGGGCACAAGGCGGCTTGCCGCCTTTGCCGCTGCCGTCAGGGGCGGGGCCAGCCGCATCGCCGACCAGCGCTTTGAGCTGACCCGGCTCGATGAGCTGTTTCCCGGCAACGGCGCGATCGCGACCATGGTGCGCTCGGATGTGCTGTCGCAGATCGGCCGCGACGATATGGACTCGCGCGAGATCGAAAAGCGCTGGATCGGCGTTCGTGCGAGGATCCAGTCGCTGCGCGACCGCCGCGAGGATTTTGAGCTGCTCGACGCGGTCTGCCGGACCATGACCGAGGCAGGCGCAGGCGCATTCGCCAAGCGGCTGCGAACCGAGCCGGCCCATCGCGAGACCGGCGATCCGGTGCTGGCCGCCGACTGGCTGATGGCATGGAATTGGGCGGTGCTGATGCGGCAGACCGAAGGTCTCGGCCAGCATCAACGCCTCCGCGATCTCTCGGATGAGCGCCTCGCCCTCGAGGCGCGGCTGCGCGAGCTGTTCGAGCAGGTGGTCGGGGCGCGGATGCATCTCGGCTTTGCGCAGAACACCAGCTCGACGGTGCGGCAGGCGCTCACCGTGTTCATGATCACGCTGCGCAAGATGGCGGCGACCTGCTCGGGTCCGACCGCGTGCCGGCTACGCCTGGTGGCGCGCGAGGCGCTCGAGAGCTGTCATGAAGGAATCCCATGCCAGATCATGCCCGCCTGGCGCGTCGCCGAACAGGTTCCGGCGCGGCTCGGCGCCTTCGATCTGGTGGTCATCGACGATGCCTCGCAATCCGACCTGCGCGAGCTCACGACGATGCTCAGGGGCCGCAAGGTGCTCGTCACCGACGAGGATCGGCCGGCCGGCGAGATGATCGACCTCGGTGGCCGCGACATCGAACGGATCGAGCATGATTTTCTGCGCCGCGTTCCGGCGGCCATTCGCCAGTTCCTGCTGCCGGGTGCGGCGCTCTGCGATCTCGTCAAGGTGCTGTTCCCCGACCGGATGATCAGGCTTAGAGAGCACGTGCGCCGCGCCGATGCCGCTGTTCTTTCGACCGCCGCCGTGCCGGCGCAGACCGCAGAACCGCGCGCCCAAGCGTTCGGCCAAGCGTCGCCGAACTGGGCGATGGCCGGCTCCGCGGACGCACGGCTGTCGCAGCCTGCGAGCGCGACGCGCGTGGCCTACTCACTCGAGGATGAGATCGCGACGGTCGCCGAAAGCCTGTCGCTCGCACGGCGCTCCAGGGAAGGCACTGTCGAACCGACCATCGTGATCGATGGTGCGCCGCCGGAATGGCTCAGCAGCCGCGCCGGCGGAGGCGGGCTGGACAGCGAGGCTCGCGTGCCAAGCTGGCTCGCGCGCGATGGCGTCAGCGCCGCTGCATCGCCTGACGTATCGGCTCCGGCGGCGCCGCCCTGGCTGGAGCCTGCGGCGCCGGTCGCCGGCGCGGAAGCCGAGCCGCGCAAGGCCGGCGCCACCGGCGGGGTGCCGGGAGCATTGGACGATCCGGCGGTCGCGGCCGTGGTGAGCGCGCTCGCCGAGAAGGCCGGGACCTCCGAGAGGAGCGAGCCGCGCATCGAAATCGAGCTGTCGCCGGAGCTTGCCAGCATCGATCCGCCGCCATTCGCGCCGCATCGGCGGCCGCTGGTCGATGAGACACCGAAGAGCCCGCGGCGTCCGCTCCGCCGGCCCATGATGGCCGCGGCCGCAGTCGTCGCGATCGCGATGGTTGGCGCCTCGGTCTACTGGCAGCCGGCCATGAGCCGCCTGCCGACGGCGTGGCAGACGGCACTGACGCGGCTTCCGGTCTGGAGTGCGGCATCACCCGCTGCCGCGCTGCCGGGCGAGACCACGGGCAAGGTCACGGCCGATCGGGTCACGCCGGACGTCAAGCTCGCGGCTGCCGGCGACGGCGCGACCGCTGCGACCACGACCGGCGCGGGCACGGGCGAGACCATCGTCTCGCACGCCGTGCTGTATCAGGAGGATCCGGGCGATCCGCATGGCAAGCGCTATTTCGGAACGGTGACCTGGCATCTCGAGCCTGGCGCCGGGGCGGTGCCGGCCTCGGTCAAGGGCGATGTCAAGATCGACGAGCAGATGGGCGCGACGTTGTCGCTGCGCCGTAACGTCGACAGCGAGATGCCGGCGAGCCACATCATGGAGGTGAAGTTCAACTGGCCCGACGAAACCGCCCACAGCGGGGTTGACACGATCAAGGGCGTCAGCATGAAGGCCGTCGAATCGGCCCGCGGTGCTCCGCTGTCGGCAATGGCTGCAAAGGTGACGCCCAAATATTTCATGATCGCGCTGTCCGCCGGCGATGTCGACATGAAGCGGAACGTGCTGCTGCTCAAGGGCAAGGAGTGGTTCGACATTCCGATCGTGTATAGCGGTGGCAGCCGCGCGGTTCTGGCGATCGAGAAGGGAGCGGACGGTGAGCGCGCATTCAAGGACGCGTTTACCGCCTGGGGGCAATGAACGGCCGCGGGCGCCGTGCCGCGGTCCCGCCACAATGATCGGGGATCCAGTACTGGAGCGGTCGCGCGCGCCCGCTGCAGACAGGGACGATCAGCCGATGGTCACCGTCACACAGTCGGTGCCGTGCGAGCGGTGCGGCCGGACTGTGCGCGTAGCGTTGAGTTCGCTGCGCCCGCCCTGTTTCGATCAGATCGACGAGCAGGTCGAATGCCCCGAGATCCAGGAGCGCCGGGGCAAGGGCGAGGGTGGGCTGCTGCTGATGATGTGCAGCTCGCTGAAGCGCTCGCTCGATGCCGGGTGCGCGAGCGTCGAGGTCAACGCGACGCCGCGGAACGACGGCGACGGCGGCCAGGTCGTCTGCCGCATCCCCGGCATTTCGAGCACGTATTATTCTCCGGAGGAGGCGCGCGGCCGCGCTGAAATCTGGGACGCGCATGGGCACGCAAAACTGGCCGCCAGGCTTCGTGCGGCGGCGGCGAAAGCCGAGCGCCAGCCGGTCAGCCGCGGCCGTGTCGCCATCGGCCTCGGCGCAATGATCATCGTCATCGCGGGCGGCTGGTTCGTGCTGGTGCGAGCACCTGCGCCGCCACCGCCGCCGGCATCGGAGCAGCTCTCCGAGACGTCGGATGCATCGCCAGGTCCGGCCGGCGTCCAGTCAGCGCCGGGCTCTGCCAACTCGCAGGTCGCTTCGGTCCCGGCCGACGCCGCCGCGGTCCCGCCGCAGGATGCACCATCGGGAGCCATGACGCGGTCGCTGTCATCGGACGCGGCGCAGGGCCCGGCCGTCGAACCGCAGCCGCCGACGCCATCGCCGGCACAAGACACCGCGGCTGCTGATGCGCCGGCGCCGGCAGATGCCGCGCCGGCCGCGGCGTCCACCGCGACGGCTGCGTCCAATCCGGCGGACAAGATGCACCTGCCTGAGCTCGTGATGATTTCCGGCGGAACGTTTGCGATGGGCGGCGTCGAGGTGGCGGAGCTTCCGGTCCATCAGGTCACCGTCAAGCCGTTTGCGCTCGGCAAGTTTCCGGTCACGATTGGCGAGTGGAAGGAGTGCGTGGCCGACAACGCCTGCGCCGCGGAGCTGGCAACCGGTCCGGACGACAACCCGGTCTCCAATGTAAGCTACGACGACGCCAAGGGCTATCTGGCGTGGCTCTCAAAGGTCGTCGGCAAGCCGTTTCGGCTGCCGACCGAAGCCGAATGGGAATATGCGGCGCGCGGTGGAAAATCCACCAGGTTCTGGTGGGGCGACCAGATGCGCCCCGGCATGGCCAATTGCAAGGGATGCAACGACAGCGGCGAGCCCGGGCAGCTCATGAAGGTCGGCGGCTTCCAGGCCAACCCGTTTGGCCTGTTCGACATGGGCGGTTGCGTCGACCAGTGGGTCGCCGATAGCTGGCACAAGAACTATCAGGGGGCGCCGGCCGATGGCTCGGCCTGGGTCGATGAGGACGGCTTTGCCCGCGTCATTCGCTCGGGTTCGTGGAAGAACGATGCGAGCTATGTGCGCGCCGGGAGCCGCGATCGCTATGACGGACGCGTCAGATATCCGACGCATGGATTCCGCGTCGCGCTCTCGCTATAGAGCGTTCAGGACGCACCGATTTGACCGTGCGGCCTTGATTTTTAGACATTCAAGAAACGTAGCCAAAAGATCATTTTGCCAACTGGAAAGTCATGGGTACAAGCAAACATCCGATTTCACCGCCTTTTGGCCCGACGACCCTGAAAGGATCTTTTATCGCACGCGTCAAGAACCTTGGATCGGTGGCGCTCGTGGCCGCGCTGATGCTGTCGCCGGGCCTCGCGTGGGGGCAGGGGACCTCGTCACCGAAGGACGCCTATCTCTACATCATCTCGCCCACAGACGGCGACGCGGTGAAGGGCGCGTTCTGGTGCCGCTTCGGCCTGCGCAACATGGGCATCAGCCATGCTGGCGACAATTTCGCCAACAGCGGCCACCATCATCTGCTGATCGATACCGACGAGCCGCTCGATCCCGGCGAGCCGATCCCGCAGGACAGGAAGCATCTGCACTATGGCGCGGGCGAGACCGAGGCGCTGATCGAACTGCCGCCCGGCAAGCACACGCTGCAGCTCGTGCTCAGCGACGGCAAGCACTTCAACTTCGACCCGCCGGTCGTCTCCAAGAAGATCACCATCACCGTCGGTGGCGCCGATGCGGACGCTTCGTCGGAACGCCAGCACAGCCGGCACGCGCACCGGATCAGGCACCATCACGTGCGAACCGTGCGGCCGGCGCCGCAGACCTCCACGGCCGAGGCGGCGGCGCCGGAAAATTCAAAACCCTCCGGCGCGATCGAGTTTCTCAGAAGCCATCTGTGGGGCAGCGGATCGAGCGCGCCGAGCGGATCCAGCGGATCAAAATGAGCACCGGCGCCCCGCCGCGCCTCACTCGGCGGCCTCGGCCAGCGACCTCGGATGCGATGCCCGCTTTGGCTCGCGCCCGAGCAGGGCGTACAACGCGGGCAGCACGAACAGCGTCAGCAGCGTCGCGGTGATCAAGCCACCGATCACGACGGTTGCGATCGGCCGCTGCACTTCGGCGCCGGTCCCGGTGGCAAGCGCCATCGGCACGAAGCCGAGCGAGGCCACCAGCGCGGTCATCGCGACCGGACGCAGCCGGGTCACGGCGCCCTGCGCGATCGCCTCCGACTTCGATAGCCCGTCCGCCATCAACTGCCTGATCGAGGTCAGCATCACGAGCCCATTCAGCACGGCGACACCGGAGAGCGCGATGAAGCCGACCGCCGCCGAGACCGAGAACGGCATGCCGCGCAGCCAGAGCGCCAGCACGCCGCCGGTCAGCGCCAGCGGGATCGCAGTAAATACCAGCGCCGCATCGCGCGCCGAGCCGAGCGCGCTCATCAGCAGCAAATAGATCAGCGCGAAGCAGGCGGGGACGACGATCGCGAGCCGTTGACGCGCCTGCTGCAGGTTCTCGAACTGGCCGCCCCAGGCCGTCCAGTAGCCGGGCGGCAGCTTGACCTCCTGCTTGATGCGCCCGCGCGCCTCCTCGACGACGGAGGCGATGTCGCGTTCCCGCACATTGGCGGTGACGACGATGCGGCGCTTGCCGTTCTCGCGGCTGATCTGGTTCGGACCCTCGCTCATGCGGAACGTGACCAGCTGCCCGAGCGGCACCGACAGCGCCGACGTCGCGGGCTGGGGCAGGGCGACGGGCAGGTTGCGCAGGGCCTCGAGGTCGCCGCGGATGGCTTCCGGCAGGCGCACGACGATGTCGTAGGAGCGGTCGCCTTCATAGACGACGCCGGCCTCGCGCCCGCCGATCGCGGTGCCGATGACCTCCTGTACCGCCGACAGGCTGAGTCCGCGACGGGCAATCTCCGACTTGTCGACATTCGCCTCGAGCACCGACAGGCCGGCCGCCTGCTCGACCTTCACGTCGACGGCTCCGGAGACGTTGCGCAGGATGGCCGCCATGCGATTGGCCGCCTCCAGCAACGGTTCGAACTCGTCACCGAACAATTTTATGGCGAGGTCGCCGCGCACGCCGGCGAGCAGCTCGTTGAAACGCATCTGGATCGGCTGGCTGAACTCGTAGGCGTTGCCCGGCAGCTCGCGCACGGCGCGCTCGATCTTCTCGACCAGTTCATCCTTGGAGAGGGCGGTGTCCGGCCACTGCTCCCGGTGCTTCAGGATGATGAAGGTATCCGACGTGTTCGGCGGCATCGGATCGGTGGCGACCTCCGCGGTGCCGGTCTTTGAGAAGACGTAAGCGACCTCGGGCTGCGCACTGACCGCGCGCTCGACGTCGAGCTGCATGGCCTGCGACTGTCGCAGGCTGGTGCTCGGAATGCGCAGCGCGTTCATCGCCACGTTCTTCTCGTCGAGGGTCGGAATGAACTCCTGGCCAAGCCGGAGAAACAGCACCAGCGCCGCGCCGAACAGCACCGCGCCGATCGCGATCGCAGGCAGCGGATGCCGGATCGACCGCTGCAGCCAGGGCCGGTAGGCGCGCTTCAGCAGGCGGACGAACAAATTGTCGCCCTCGCTGACTTTCCCCGTGAGCGCGATCGCGATCAGCGCCGGCACGAAGGTCAGCGACAGGACGAAGGCGGCGATCAGCGCGAGGATGACGGTGAGCGCCATCGGTTCGAACATCTTGCCTTCGACGCCGGAGAAGGTCAGCAGCGGCACGTAGACCAGGATGATGATGGCCTGGCCATACACGCTCGGTGCGATCATCTCGTGCGCCGCGGCGCGCACCGCCGTGATCCGCTCGTCCTGCGACAGCGGCCGGCGCAGCCTGTGCCGTTGTTCGGCGAGGCGCCGCAGCGCGTTTTCGGTAATGATGACGGCGCCATCGACGATCAGGCCGAAGTCGAGCGCACCGAGGCTCATCAAATTGGCGCTGAGGCGGCCCTGCAGCATGCCGGTTGCGGTCATCAGCATGGCCAGCGGAATCACCAGCGCCGTGATCAGGGCTGCGCGAAAATTGCCGAGCATGGCAAACAGCACGGCGATGACCAGCAGCGCGCCCTCGGCGAGGTTCTTTGCGACGGTGCCGATGGTGGCGTCGACCAGCAGGGTGCGGTCGAGCACTGTCTGCAGCTCGATGCCCGGCGGCAATGTCTGGCGGACCTGCTTGATGGCAGCGTCGACGGCGGCGGCGACGGTCCGGCTGTTGCCGCCGAGCAGCATCAAGGCCGTGCCGACGACGACCTCGCGCCCGCTCTCGCTGGCGCTGCCGGTGCGGATGTCGCCTCCGATGGCCACGGACGCGACATCGTTGACACGGATCGGGACACCGTTCCGGGTCGCCACCGTGACCTGGCCGATATCGCTCAGGTTCTCGAGCCGGCCGCCGGTGCGGACCACGATGCCTTCGCCATTGCGTTCCACCGTGCTGGCGCCGCGGCTCGAATTATTGGCTTCCAGTGCCCGCACGACATCGGCAAATGACAGTCCGAAGCCGACCAGTTTTGCAGGCTGCGGCATCACCTGGTACTGCTTGATATAGCCGCCGATCGAATCGACGCCCGCGACGCCCGGAACGCTCCTGATCTGCGGCCGGATGATCCAGTCCTGGACCGAGCGCAGATAGGCGCCGCGCTCGACATCCGTGGTCAATTTTTCGCCTTCCGGCGTGGTGTACGCGCCGTCCGCCGCGAAACGGACCGACCACATGTAGATCTCGCCAAGTCCGGTCGAGATCGGGCCCATTTTGGGTTCGACGCCCGGCGGCAGGCTTTGGCGCAACTCGATCAGCCGCTCGCTGACCTGCTGCCGCGCAAAATAGACGTCGGTCGCATCTGAAAACACCGCCGTGACCTGGGAAAAGCCGCTCCGTGAGATCGAACGCGTCGATTCCAGGCCGCTGATACCGGCAAGCGCCGTTTCGATGCGGAACGTCACCTGTTTCTCGATCTCCGCCGGCGACTGCGCCGGCGCCGCGGTGTTCACCTGCACCTGGCGGTTGGTGATGTCGGGGACGGCGTCGATCGGCAGGCGGGCGAGCGACCACGCGCCGAGCGCGACCAGGCCGATGCCGACGAGCACGACCAGAAGCCGGCGTTTGATCGAAAAATCTAGGATCGGACCGATCATGATGCGTTCCTCAATCCTCGGCCTCGGATTTGCCGAGCTCGGCCTTCAGCACGAAGGTGTTGGCGGTGGCGATGCGGTCGCCCGCCAAAAGTCCCTGCGTCACTTCGACCAGCTCGGCGTTCTGGCGGCCGAGCGCGACCTTGCGAACCGCAAAGCCATCGATCCTGCGGAGAAAGGCGACGGTGCTGCCTTCGACGGTTTGCAACGCTGTTTTGGGCACGGCGACCGCAGCCTCGACCTGCTCGGCCGGGATCTCCGCCGAGACGAACATCCCCGGCCGCCACTGCTGCCTGACATTGTCGATCGAGGCGACCACCCGCGCCGAGCGGGTATCCTTGTCCAAAAGCGGGCTCACGAACATCACACGAGCCTCGCCCCGCTGTCCGCTGCCCTGGATGGTGATGCGCTGGCCCTCGCGGATTGCCGCAAGCTCGCCTGGCGGCACGGCGAGGTCGGCCCACAGCACGCCGGGATCGACGATCACGAACAGCTCGCTTTCCAGGCCTTCACGGCCGACCAGGCCGCCCAGTTCGACGCGCCGCTCGGCGATGCGGCCGGAGATCGGCGCGTGGAGCTCCTGGCGGCGCAGCGACTCCGGAGGCTGCTCCGGCAGCGCCTCGATCTGCTCCGCGGTCAGGTTCAAGGCGAACAGCTTCTGTTTGGCGGTTTCGAATTTGACGCGCGCATCCTCGTAGGTGGTGCGGTTGCGCAAAAAATCGTTGTCGCTCATCACCTTCGACTCGTGGAGCATGTCCGCGCGTCTGAACAGCGTCTGCTGCAGGTCGAGCACGATGCGGGCTGCGAGATACTCGCTCTTGGCATCGGCGACCTCGCGGCTCTCGATCACGGCGACGACCTCGCCGGCCTTGACCGCATCACCGAGCTGCTTGCGGAGTTCGGCGACGGTGCCGAGCAGCCGCACCGCGACGCGCGCGATGTGATCGCCGCTCGGCACGACGGACCCGGGAACGACAATATTCCGCGCGATGCTGGCGGGCTTCACCTCGTCGATCTCGAATTGTCCGGCCTCGATCTGCCGGTCGTTCAATCGGATCGTGTCGCGGGCAGGCCGGGCCTCCTCGGCAAAAGCCGCGGCCTGGAGGCCGAACGCCAGCGCGGCGGCCCATAGAACGGATTTCATCATTGTCGTGCCTGAAATATTCGCCGACCGAAATACGGTCTGTTCATGCCGCCGCTCCCGCGGGAGCGCGCGTCATGTAGGGAGCGGCCGGTTGGGCCGTATGGCGAAGTCAGAGGCGGGGAGGCTTGAACGGGGGCAGGCCCGCGAGCACGCGCAGGGGTGGACCGGCGTGGATCGCCATTGCGCTCGCGGTCACGCCGGCCGGTAGCCCGGCAACGGCTACGGCTTGCTGAACGACATGGGAGAGGCAGTGTCCGCCATGGCATGGCAGCTGCTGGTCGGGCGCATCGGGAGGCGCACCACCCTGGTCGTTGCTCGCCGCGATGCTGACCGGGGCCTGCGCGGCGAAGTCGCCACCGCAGTTCGCGCAATGGAGCAGGGAGAGCAGCAGCCCCGTGATCACCATGATGACGAGCGGAAGCCGCCGCAGGCGCGCAGCAAAGGCAACCGGCGCGCTTGCGTGCACGTCGAATCCACCATCACGATCGAGGCGGCTGTGCGCGGCTGTTCCCATGGTGTCCCGGCGCTCGGCATGAGCTATTCCGCGGATATAGGGGGCGATCAAAGCGAATACTATTACAGTTTGCAGTTGCGGGCGAACAGTCGCGCCGTCGATTTGCGATCACGCATATTATGTTGTGAGACGCACCCTCGCGATGAAATGTCGCAAGCGCCATTGCCGCATCGACGACAGATGCGGCATGAGAGCAACTCGGAGCGCTTGACCTGCTTACCGCGCGCACATGCTCGATCTTGTTTCGCGATCGGTCGGCGGCGCAGCCTGGAACCGCGCAATGCGTGCGACTGGTGTGCACATCGTGAGACGTTTGGCCTGGCCGCTCTCGACGGCGATCTGGCGTCAGGCCGTGGCGCTACTCTGCGCACTTGCCGTTCTGGCGGTCGGCTTCGTTCACGAGATCGAGCATGTCGCGCAAATGACGTCCGCTGCCAGCGAGCAGGTGTCCACCGCGCCAACTGGAACGACGCCGGATCTGCCGAAGCCGCCTGCCGCTGTTCAGCATTGTCACGGCTGCACGATGGTAGCGGTGGCGGTCGTTGCCGAGCAGGCTTTGCCTGTCCTTCCCGCCGCTAATCTCTCGCCCGGACCAACCGCCTTTGTTCGCGAAAGCCTGCGCGCACTCGACCCGCCGCCTCCCAAATTCCTGATCTGACATCGCGTCCGGTCCGGATTCGGCACCGGACGTCATGCATCGCTGCGCTCGGCTCAGGGCCTCGGATCGAGGTCGTGATGCGAGAGCGCGGCGTCCCTCACGACCAGATTTCACTCAGGAGAGGCCCTCCTCGGTCAGCAGGAGCATGCAGGCCGTCGATGGCGCATGAAGGAACGACACATGTTGCGCAGATATCTGACGATCGTCGCCGCCACCGCCCTGATAAGCCTTGGCATCATTGCCGACGCGTCCGCCGGAGCGGACCAGGCCGGCGGCAATCGCACCGATCGAACGCAGGCCCGCCGGGCGATGCAGACGCCCGGCAGGACACAAGCGGAGGCGGCCAACGCCCGCTGCAACGCACCGCTCTCCAGCGCGATCAACGAGGAGGGCCTGCCGATCCGGCGCAACTGGACGCGCGGGATCGGCGTGTGGGGTGCGGAGCCCGGAACGTGTAACTAAGACGCTTGGGGGCCCAGCTTGCAAGTTCGTGAACGTTTCCAGGCGGGGCCCCCTTACAATCTGGAAGATCGGGGCTGTGCCCGCTCCTCGCTGGCGGTTTCAGATCGAGGGGCCGACAGCAGGCGAGGCCGCAAAACGGTGGGCCGCCCCCTAAATATAGATCCCGGCAAGCGGCAAAATCCGCTGCAGGATTGCGCCGAGACAGATCAGCACCACCAGCAGCTTGAGCAGCTGTGCGAGCCGGCGATCGTTGGCAAAGCGGTCGATCGCCCAGAAGCAGATCGCTCCGACCACGATGATGATGAGGACGCCGATCAGAGCGGAAATCATGTCTGTTCCTTCTCGTTCCCTGTCGCCCGAACTCACGGGCTGCTTGGAATTTTTCCGCAGCGAGGGGACGCACGCAAGTCAAAAGGCCTGTCGATAGACCGGGATTGGCGATCCCTGGGCCATTGACGGCCACGACTCGAGGAGGCAACCGGTATGCTGCAGCGCGCCCGTTTGATTCGCCCATTTGGAAGCTCGCTGCGCCAGGCGCCGCTTGCCCGTCGTGTCGACCGACCGCGGATAAAGGCCGAGTTCAGATTCTCAGAAATAACATCTTGACACCTTCCCCAAATCAGAAATATTCTGCCCGCCATCCCGCCTCATCGAGAGGGGCGTTTCGCGATCGTCACGACACGTGAGGCGGGGATGCGATGGACGTGAAGGGGCGTGCGACGAACGCATCCGACACGGACGGCGAAGTCGCGTGGTCCTGGCCTCCCGACGCTGAGGTCAAGCCTTGCAGGATGATGCGAGGCGACGGTGGCAAGAAAGCCCGGTCACCGGGGAGATCGCGTATAAGCTGTAAGCCATCGCGCAGGGAATGCCGGATGATCGGCTGAACCTGTGGTTCCTTCCCCGTGCTTTTTTTTACTGCACGGGGGCCATGGGTTGCGGCCAGCACCCGGCATTCCCTGCGCCCTCTCTTCTTAAGAGGGCAGCACGCTCGCCAGAACTTCGGTCGCATTTGCGACGCGAGAACGGGGTCGGCTGCGCATCGGCTGTTTGACAATCGAAGAGCAATGAAATGACGCTGCGGAGGCTGGCTCTCGGCTTGCGGTCGCTGCCGCCAATGAAATTTACTGCTGAAAAAGATGCCGCGGCTGTTCCGGCCGCGGCATCTCGTCGCTTTAAGGCGTTACCAGAGCCAGCCGACGCCGCCAAGAACCTGATCGTTCTGCGGTCCGGTGGCGCTCTTGTCGGTAATCTTGGTGTAGTTCAGCTTGAACACCAGGCTCGGATTGGGGAACACGGCGATGCCGATGTCGTGGAACGTCGTGTCGCCATGGCCGGTCGGATTGTTGAAGCCATTGACCGGATCGATGCCGAAAACGGCGCCGGTCTGCAGGTTCTGGCGGGTGTAGCGATAGAACGGCACAGCCTCCCAGTCGCTGCCGAGAATGTTGCCCATCGGAACGTGATAGGCGATCTCGCCCGAATAGCCATACATGTCCTTGCCGACATTGTTGTCGTCGAGGCTGTCGTTGTTGGCACGCAGGTTTTCCGGGTTGCCGAAGCGGACATAGGCGTACTCGGCCCGCAGCTCCAGTCCGGTGTTGGGCAGGCGATAGCGGGCTTCGGTATCGAGGATCAGCATGCTGTTCGTGCCGAGCTGGCGACCGTCGTCCCCATAGGCGCCACGCGGCGTGATGTTCGGCGAGTAGTAGGCGGCCGAACTGCCGGCGAAGCCGGGAATGAACGA
>Ga0070710_10000285_pt1 | contig 23926 bp, 17 predicted proteins | sample LARL52metaG_FD_65454 | JGI IMG/M metagenome (GOLD analysis project Ga0070710, IMG submission 65454) | Corn, switchgrass and miscanthus rhizosphere microbial communities from Kellogg Biological Station, Michigan, USA - LAR L5-2 metaG | ecosystem: Host-associated > Plants > Roots > Rhizosphere ...
CTGCCAGTGGTCGGCGAGGTAACCGTGCTCGGCACCGTGCTCGTACCGCTGCCCGTACCGCTGCCCGTACCGCTGCCCGTGCCGCTGCCAGTGCCCGTGCCGGTGCCGGTGCCAGTGCCAGTGCCAGTACCCGTACCGGTGCCAGTGCCGGTTCCGGTGCCAGTACCAGTACCCGTGCCACTGCCAGTGGTCGGCGAGGTAACCGTGCTCGGCACCGTGCTCGTACCGCTGCCCGTACCGGTGCCAGTGCCCGTGCCACTGCCAGTGGTCGGCGAGGTAACCGTGCTCGGCACCGTGCTCGTACCGCTGCCCGTACCGCTGCCCGTACCGGTGCCAGTGCCGGTTCCGGTTCCGGTGCCCGTGCCCGTGCCCGTGCCGCCAGCACTGTCACCGCCGGTTGTCACCGGACGGCCACTCGCATCCACACCGGTGGATGCGCCGGAACCTCCAGTGGACATGCCGGAACCGCGGGCCGTGCTCGACGTGCCGCCGACAGCATCCCGCCCGGCGTTGGAGCCGGTCCCGGTGCCGGTGCCGCCGGTTTGGGTGCCGCCCGACGTGGCCGGGTTGGCACCAGTCTGAGAACCACCAGTCGTGACCGGGGAGCTCTCGGTGGGAACCGGGGTCGAGGTGGTCGGGGTGAACGTGGTCCCGACCGGCGTCCCGCCATCGGTGACCGCGGTCGAGGGGACGCCCTCGATGGCGGGCAGGTTGAAGGTGGGGACGCTCATCGGCTTGACGCTGGCGGCGTCGACGGTCGGGACCTTGGCGTGGCCACCGCCGCCTGGTTCGAAGGAGCCGAGGATGCCGTCGGCCGCGCTGCCCGACTGGTGGGTGGCCCTGTTGGTGAGCGGGTTGCTCGCTGCCGCGAGCGGGATCTGGACGATGGAGTCCATGAGAGGTGCCAGGCTGCGGACGGCGCGCGGCAGCATGCGGCCGATGTCGCGGCCGATCGTGCCCAGGATGCCGGTGGCGCCTTCGCCGAGGCCGCCGAGGGCGCCGCCGATCGCACCGCCGATGGCGCTGCCCTTCAGCGAGTTCGTGTCCCAGCCGTCGCGTTTGCCCGCCGCGATCTGACCACCCTGGATCGCCGCGTCGAGGCCCACCATGAGGCCCGTGCCGAACGCCGCGCCCGCAAAGGTCCTGATGGCGAGGGTCTTGACGATGTTCATGAGGCCGTAGCGCATGAGCTGGGCCATCAGCGTGCGCAGGGCGAAACCGATGCCGACGCGGGCGGCCGCGATGACTGCGGGGGCGGCGAACGAACCGAACAGTGACGCGAAGAGGAATGCCAGGGTCGATGCCAGCACGGCCAGCATCCCGATGATCATGATCTTGGTCTTCTGGATGTCCGCCGCCGCGTTCTTCAGCATCTTGGCGTAGACCCTGGCCTGGTCCTCGAGCTGAACGGCACCCTCGCGGAACGTCCCGGAGAGCATGTCCTGGATCGACTCGCTGGTGTCGCCCTCCATCACGGTGGCGAACTGGCCGGAGGCGGAGATCAGCTGTGCGGAGAGCGAGTCCAGCTCGTCCGCCAGCACCTGCCACTGCCACGCGAGCTCCCTGAGGTCACCCTCGCTGCCCTCCGGCCAGGGCATGCCGACCGTCACCTTCAGCAGCTTCTGCAGCGCAGGTGGCAGATGGGTGGTCACAGGGGTTCCTCAGGAAGCTCAGGCCTGAGCTTGGGTGAGCCGTGTGCCGTTGATCTCGTCGACCTGGACCAGATTGTCGACCGCCTTCGTGACGGCGTCCGCCGTGAGGCCGAGGTTGTTGGCGAGCGTGGAGACGTTCTCGATCGTCTTGCCCGCGTTGGGCGCGTAGTTCTTGGCGAACGCCTCGCCGAACTCGTCGTTGCCCCAGCAGCCGTCGTACCTGGCAGCCGCGTCCTTCATGGTCGCCGCGGCCTGCTCGAAGCTCATGCCGAGCTGCCTGAGCTGCTGGATCACCGCCTGCGTGCCCGCCATGTCGATGGAGGTGCGTTCAGCCATTGCGCTTTCCTTCCTTCTCGTCCGCCGCCGAGCGGCCGAGGATGCCGTTGCTGTACTCGTCGCCGAGGAACGGCGAGACGACCTTCTCGAAGACCTCCTCGACGCTGAGGTTTCCGCTCGCGAGATCGGTGAAGGTCACGCCGGGCAGCAGCTCGTCCCCCATGGAGTCCGCCAGCTTCTGCATGCACAGGGCCTTGCCGGCCTTGATCGTCTGCACCAGCAGGTGACTGAACTCGGCCGGCGCCATCGTGCGGTACTTGGTGCCCACGAAGTTGAAGCCGGTGATGTCGCCGCGCCCGTCGAAGTCGATCGTGAACGAGCGGTCCTTGGAACGGACCGTCGTCGTGTTCTCGTCCATCTGACGGGTCAGCTCGGAGATCTTCTGCTGCTCGCGTTCCACCGACGCCATCGCGGCGTCGGTGGCCTCATCGAGGCTCCGGTACTGGGAGAACCAGTCGGTCATCGCGTCTCCCCCTCCCCGTTGCGGATCGGGCTGCCGTTCGCCGCGGCTTCCCGCTCGATCTCCTCCAGGAGCGAGTCGAGCTCACGTCGCAGCGCGACCCAGCCGTCGATGGCGGCCTCGTTGCGCTGCTGGAGGTCCAGGTACTCGCCAAGCCATTCCGTCATCGGTGTCCAGTTCGTCATCGCGCCTCGCCCTTCCCGTTCTCCGAGTGACCGATGACGCCCGCCGGCGCACAGCCACCGCCGCCTGTTCCGTGACCCGGCCTCGCGGCCGCGCCCTGGGTGTTGCCCGCGGACCACGTGCCCGGATCGGCCCGCAGCCACGTGCTGTCCACACGCGGCACGGGCGCACCGGCCATCGAGCCCGCACCGACGGCCGCAGGTGGCGGAACCGCGCCCGTCGAGGCTGCCGCCGCGGTGGAGTTCATCCCCGCGTGCACGTCGCCCTGTGGGGCTGCGGACCCACCGACCGAAGTGGACATCGCGGGGAACTCACCGGGAAGCGGTGGCCTGGACGCCAAAGTAGGGTGCGAGGGAGGCGCCGCGGCGGGCGATGGAGCCGCTGCGGCCGTTATGACGGGGGAAACCCCCGTGGACTGGAGCGCCGCCGGGGTGCTGGGCACCGCGACCGTCCCCTGCTGGGCGGCGGAGACGGTCGCGGGCGCGGCGGCGAGGCCGGGCGCGGACTGCCCGGCCACCGTCACGGACTGCCCGGCCACCGTCACGGACTGCCCGGCCACCGTCACCGGATGTGCGGCGACAGCCGCCGCCCGTGAGGCCACCGTCGCGGGTTCCGCGGACACCGTCGCCGGAGCTGCGGCAGCCGCGCTGACGAGCGGCGATGCCTGGAGGTTCGCGGGCAACGCACCTTCACGTCGTTGGGCGGCCTTCTCCGCCTTGCCGGTGCTGTCCTTCCTGGTGTTGTTGTCGGCCGCGGCGGGCGCGACGAGCGGCGGGGCGGCCTCAGCCGGCAGCGCCATGTCGGCGAACCCGCCGAACTTCGCCTGCTGGGCAGCCTTGACCGGCGCGGGCTGCGACGTGGCGAGGTGCGACAGCCTGCCGAACGGCTGCGCGGCGAGCGAGCTCGGCACCCCACCATCCACAGGGGACGACGACGCCGCGACGGCAGAACGGGAGCCCTTGCCCACAGCCACGCTCGTACCTGTGCTCGTGCCACGAGCCGTGCTCACCGGGGCCATCGCCGTCAAGTGCTGCGCGGCCGGTCCTTCCACCGGCGTGCCGGAAAGCCGAAGCGGCGCTCCGGTCGGGCCGCGGTCGGGAAGCTCTGCGAGCGGCTGTCCGAACTGGACGTACGAGGTGGACAGATCGGTGAGGATCTGCCGGGCGTGTTCGTCCCGCGCCAGCAACGCGCTCTCGTCCGGCACGGTGCTGCCGTGGTTCTCGAGCCCGCGCAGGCGTTGCTGGCTGTTCGCGACGGCGTCGCCGATGTGCCGCAGCGCCGCCGGGTAGCTCGGCTCGCGCAGGCCGGCGGTCAGCTCCTGGACGTACCGCAGCAGCCGGTCCACCCACTCGAACTGCCGCGGATCACCGTTGTGCCACACCGACTCCAGCTCCGACCGGTACCGGCGCAGCAGGTCGCCGAACAGTTCGAGCCGTTCCACGGCCTGCTCGAACGCGGCCGCCTTGCGGTAGAAGGTGTGCGGGTCGGCGCCCCCCACCCGTGCGCGCACCTGGTCGAAGTTCAGGTTCCTGATCTCGCTCGCGATCGCGAGATCGGGGTTCCGCGTCGCCATGCTCAGCTCCGTCCCAGGGTCGATGGCCCTGCGGTGTTCTCGTCGTCTTCTTCCCAGTCCTTGCCGTCACTGGTGAGCCAGACCGTGCGCTCCCGGTCCTTCTTGTCCTGCCCGGCACCCGCGCCGGCGCCCGCGCCACCCATCGGGGGCGGCATCATTCCCGCGTTGGCGTCGAGGCCGGCCGGACCGCGCGAGATGGTCGTCGGCACGCCGACCACACCGCTGCGGGTGGGCACCTGGTAGCCCTTCTGCTGCGCGGCGGCGGCCACCTCCGCCGCCGTCATCTTGCTGACGCCGTCGAGACCGGTCCGTGACGTACCGCCACCGAGACCCGTGCCATACCCGCCGCCACCGACGGGGTCTCCGGACAGGAAGTCCGCCAGCGACGACTTGCCGTCCGGCGACGACCCACCACCGAGACCGGAGTCGCTGCCGATCTGACGGATCCGCTCGATCGCGTCGCTGGCGCTCTGGTTGGCCGCCTGCCTCGCCCGTTCCGCGGCATCGGCGTCCGCGCCACCGGTGTTGAACCCGCCGGAACTCGAACCCGTGTGCCCAGTGCCGGTGCCGGTGCCGGTGTGGCCACCGCCGAGGCTTCCCCCGGTGGAACCCGAACCGCTGCCACCGGAACCGCTGCCGGCGATGCCGTTCAGCGCGTTCGTCGCCTCCCGCGCCGCACGCTCTGCCTCCGCCCGCGCGGCCTCGTTACCCCCGGAACCGCCACCGGTGCTTCCACCGGCACCAGCGCCGTGGCCGCTGCCGGCACCGCCACCAGTACCGCCGTGGCCACTGCCGGCACCTCCGGCGCCACCACCCGCACCGCCAGAGCCGCCACCGGCACCACCACCAGCACCACCGGCCATGCCGTTCAGCGCATTCGTCGCCTCCTGCGCCGCACGCGCCGCCGCCTGCCGCGCCGCCTCATTACCACCACCAGCACCGCCAGAGCCGCTACCGGTACCGCCCCCAGCACCACTGCCAGCACCGCTACCGGCGCCACTGCCCGCGCCGCCACCAGCGCCACCGCCAGCACCACCGGCCATGCCGTTCAGCGCGTTCGTCGCCTCTTGCGCCGCACGCGCCGCCGCCTGCCGCGCCGCCTCATTACCACCACCGGCACCACCCGTGCCGCTGCCGGACCCGGCAGGCCCGTTCGACATCGTGCCCGGGCCGCCACCGCCGCCACCGCCACCGGCCATGCCGTTGAGCGCGTTCGTCGCCTCCTGCGCCGCACGTGCCGCCTCTTGCCTCGCGCGTTCGGCGGCGCCGCCGCCACCGCCGTTGGGGCCGTCCGACGAGGTGGACGGTGACGTTCCGCCGCCACCGCCGCCTCCGGTGGCCGAGGGGTTCTGCAGCTGGTTGATGGCGTCGTTGGCGATCCGGTTCGCGTCCGCCAGCGCCTGTTGGCGCGACGGGTCGGAGCCCCCTCCCCCACCGGGCTGGTTGCCGAGGGCGTTGATCGCCTCGCCTGCCGCCCTGCGCGCGTCTTCCAACGCCCGTTGCCGCGCGGGATCGTTCGGCGAGGGCGTCTTGCCGCTGCCACCGCCGGCTCCGGCTCCGGCTCCGGCTCCGGCTCCGGTACCGGCGCCTCCACCGCTGCCTCCGAGGGAGTTGTCGATCGCCTGCTGCGCTTCCTTCAGCGCATCACGGCGTGCCTGTGCGTCCGGCGAGTTGCCCGGCGTCATGTCGGACAGCTGCTGGATGGCGTCGTGCGCGGCCTTCCTGGCGTCGTCCATGGCCTTCTGCCTGGCCGGGTCGGTCTCCCGCCCGCGGGAGTTCGAACCACCACCGGCACCGCCACCCGCGCCTGTCCCAGCACCGCCGGCGCCCGCCCCAGCCCCCGCGCCGGTGCCCGCCCCAGTGCCGGCGCCGGACCCGGCGCCAGTGCCAGACCCGGAACCGGTGCCGTCACCAGAGCCGGAACCGTCGCCGGTGCCAGAGCCGTCGCCGGAGCCGGAACCACTTCCGGCCGAACCGTTCTGCAGCTGGGTGATCGCGTCGTTGGCGATCTGGTTCGCCCGCGTCAACGCCTCCTGGCGTGTCGGATCACCGGTGCCGGACTGGCGCTCCAGGTCGTTGATCGCGTCGGTGGCGGCCCGCCTCGCGTCCTCCATCGCCTGCCGCTGCACCGGATCCGTGACGGCTGAACCCGTTCCCGCGGTGCCGGTGCCAGTGCCGGTGCCGCCTCCGAGACCGAGCTGGTTGTCGATCGCCTGCTGGGCCTGCCGCAACGCCTCACGGCGTGCCTGCGCCTCCGGCGAGTCGCCCTTCGTCTCGTCGATCAGCCTCTGGATGGCGTCGTGGGCGGCTTGCCGGGCGTCCTCCTGGGCCCGAACCACCGTCGGATCCGCCGCGGGACCGACTCCCCCGGGGATTCGTCCCGAACCTCCCGCGGGAGGACCGAAGAACGGCGGCATGCCCTTCCCGATGTCGATGACGCCGTCGCCATCGACGTCGACGCCGCTGCCACCACCGGTACCCGTCCCACCGGATCCGGCACCGGGCGAGACGATGTTGCTCTGGAAGTCGGTGAGGCTGTTACCGGTGCTCTGGTAGCTCGACGACAGGTCGAGCAACGCCCTGCGCAGCTCGGGCAGCAGGTTGTTCTGCTCGTCCTTCTGGATCACCGCACGGAGGTACGTGCCGGCGTCGAAGTCCTCCCCCAGCGTCGACATCGCGTCGGCCAGCTTGGTGACCTGCTTGCCGTACTCCTTGACCCGGTTGGCGAACTCGGCCTCGATCTCGGCCACCTTCGCCTGGAAGAAGATGAGGGCTTTCGAAGCGCCGCGCAGCGCGTTCGAGTAAAGCTCGATGGCTTCCTGGACGAGCTGGCTCCGCTTCATGACCACGTCGTCGGCGAAGCTCTGGAACTGGTCGCCGGTGAACCCCGTGAACGCCTCACCCATCTGGGTCGTCTCGTCCCAGAAGGACCGGCGGAACTGGAGCAGCCGGTCGTTCGCCACGTTGAACCCGACCGCCAGGGCGTCGAACAAGGCGGGTGTACCCGGGCTGAGCGCATCTCCTGCCATCGCCTTGAACTGGGCGAGCGACTGGATGCTGTCGGCGTCGAGGCCACCGCCGGCCGCCGCCGGGTCCGCGCCTTCAGGACTTGTCACGCCGAACCGCCCTCACCAAGTCGAGTTCCCGCACCACGACCGTCCACAAACGAGCGACCGCCAGCACCGGGGGCGCTGACGGTCAACTACCACCAGGTGCTAGAGCCTGTCAGCGTTGCACTTGTCGGTGTTTTCGAGGTTCGAGCAGGCATTCTGCAGACTCGCCTCGATCCCGTGCATGACGCTCCTCAGCTCTTCCGCGTGCAGCGACAGCTTCTTCTTGCGATCTCCCAGCAGTGTCTCCAGCCACTTCGCCGTGGAGAAGTTGCCCGCGTGTGCGGGCAGTGAGAGAAGCTGCTGGAAAGGGCCGAGATCGTCCATCAGCACACCCATGCGAGCGGCGATCGCGCGCACGGCTTCCGGCTCGATGGTCGTCTTGGTGCCACCGTCGTGGGCCATGTGGTTCGCCTTTCGTCAAAGCGGGGCTGGTGGTGCCGGTCGGTGAGCCGCCCGGCACCACCGGCGCACCTCAGAAGTTGAACGTGGACGCCGTCGAGCGGTCGCTTTCCTGCATGTTGTTCGAGTTCTTGTTCAGGTTGACCGAGATCTGGTTGAGCACCTCGTTGCTCTCGGTCAGCTTCTTGGCGATCCGGTCGGCACACGTGTTGTACTGCTTCGCGGTTTCACCGTCGAACGAGTCCATCAGGCTCTGCACCTGCTGGGTCAGCGCCCTGACGTTCTGCTCGATGTTCTGGTTGGCGTTCTTCATCTGACGCACGCCGTCGGCAAGCGCCTGGTAGTCGTAAACGATCGCTCCGGTCACGGTTCACTCCTGAAGAATTTGTTGCGAGAGGAAAGAAGAACTGGCTTGGGGGGAGATCAGAACGAGCCGGACTCGTCCGTGCTCTGCAACGTGTTGGCGGCGCGGTTGAGCGTGGTGGCCATCTCCTCGAGCGTGGAGACGATCTCCTTGGTCTTGTTGTCCCACTCCTGGTGGACCGTGATCAGCTTCTGGATCATGGCGCCCGAGTTGATCGAGGTCAGCGTCGAGACGTTGCTGCGGAGCTGCGACTGCTCGCTGGTGATGCGGTCGGCCTCCTGCTTGTGCTTGTTCGCGATCTCGATGACCTGTGACGGAGTAAGCCTGGTCTTGCTCATCGTGTATCTCCTTGATCGTCCCTGCTGGAGAATGGCCACCCATTCGCAAGGGCGCCTGAACTGAATTAGATGCCCGCTGCACATCCGATATGTTCGGAAACCGTCCCCCCGGGCATCGGCGGGGGAAGATCCCTCATGAGCCCGTTCTGGCGAGCTCGGTGACCTGGCTCAGGACCGCGTGCTGAGGGTCGAGCGCCGGTCCGACGGGCAGCAGCGCGAGCAACGCCGACGGCACGGCGACGGGGTGCGCCGCACCCAGGTTCAGCGACGCGACGACAGAATCATCGGAAAGCGGATAGCGCACCCCGAGATCGGTCACGAGGAAACCGGTGCCCGGCAGCGCGCCGGGAGCGGGCATCGTGCGCACGAGTGCCCCGGTGCCCGCCGGGATCACGACACGGTCCGCAGTGGACCCCACGACGTGCTTCCCGGACGGGGCCACCGCTCCCTTGTCCGCCGTGAGCGGCACCAGCACCAGCCGAGGCGCTCGGCCCTCGTCCGCGGCGAGGTCGAACCTGGCGCACGCCGACATGCCCACGCCCAGGTCCGCCGGCGCGGGAGGTTGCGGCGGCAGGTCGTCCTGCGCCGGGGAGAGCAGCTTCATGCCCGCCAGCGCGTCCGGTCCGGTGACGATCGGCACCACCCGCGTGTTCGGGTAGGCGTTGCGGATGTCGGGTGAGGCGAGCAGCATCGCCGCGATCGTCCGGCTGATCGGCATCAACCCGTCGGCGCGCAGGACGTAGTACTCCTCCGACGAGATCGCCGGGTTGCGCACCTGGAACACCTGTCCGATCAGGCTCGGACGGCCGCCCACGGCCTGTCCCGGCGTGCCCACGCGGTCGATCACCGGCGCCTTCAGGTCCACACCGGACGGAATGACGTTCAGCCACGCGGGTGAGACCGGCAGCACCCGTTCCTGGCTGTAGCCCAGCGCCTCCAGCGTCGGCGCGTCGACGATGCGATGCCGCACGCCCCGCCACACCAGGTGCACCACGCCGTCCGGTGTGGACACGAGGAAAGCGTGGTCGTCGGGCACGGGCCGGCCGGGTTCCTGGTCGAGCCGCAGCGTCACGGTCGGCGCGCTCACCACGGCCTGCCTGTCCGGCGGCCGCGCGCAGACCGTCCACTGCGCCTGGTTGACCCGGTCCGCGGTGGGGATCCCGTCCGGTGCGCCGGGAATCCCGATCGGCGCACCGACCGCGACTCCGGTCAGCGAGTTCTGGCTGACGGAGACCTTTCCTCCGGACTGCCCGGCGGCCAGCATCGCCGACGCCATGTTCAGCACCGGGCGCAGCTCGCCACCGAGGTACACGTACCGCGCGCCGGTCTCCTTGGCCAGCACGATGGTCCCGTCGGTGCGCCACGAGTTGTTGCCGCTCGGGGCGAACAACCCGACGATGCCGAAGATCGCCGTGATCACGCACGCGAGGAGCACCCCGAAGACGGTGCCGTTGTTGAACCGCCGGTTCGGGTGCTCCAGCACGTCGGGCCTGCCCTGCGCGAGCCCCGCGACCAACCGGCCGACCACGAAGAAGTAAGCCTGGACCTGATCTCTGCGTGACTGCATCAGCCGCTCAGCCCCCGGATCCAGGTGTAGACGTCCAGCACCGCCAGCAGCAGCGGGATCACGGCGATCGCCGTGGCGTACTCCAGGATGTCCACCGCACGGCCCCAGTACGGCCGCAGGCGCTTACCGGGCAGGTAGTCGCTCAGCACGCCCAGCCCGAGGCCGACGGCCACGAGCGGCGCGAGCACCGCCACCGCGCGGATGAACGGTTCCTCCGGCGTCCCGAGGCGCACCGCGAGCGCGACGGCGGTCAGCCCGGCCGGCACGAGCAGCGACCACCGGGGCACCACGCCGGTGAGGTGACGGGACCGCAGCAGCAACAGCAACGCGCACACGGCCGCCGTGATCATCGCCCACATCTGGCCGGGCCGGACGAGCACGAGCAGCAGCACCGTCTGGACGGTCCCGTAGCCGAGGTAGAACGCCTTGAGGTAACCGAAGACGACGCTGCTGCGTTCGACCACGACCTGGTGCGGCACCGGGTCGATGTCCTCCTTCACCTCCGGCGCGTCGGTCGGCAGCATCGGCAGCTTCAGCCCGCCGAGCCGGAACGCGCCACCGGGCGCGAAGAGGATCGCGATGAAGTTCACGACGATGCCGATGCCCGCCGACTGGGCGGCGGTGAGGTCGCTCGACACCCAGATCACGACCGGCACCAGCAGGGTGAGCAGCGCGGTCAGCGCGGTGGTGAAGATCAGGACCGCGTCGGCGACGGCGACCAGCGCCAGCACGAGCGCGACGACGCCGGTGGCGACCGCGGTCACGAGCCGCACCGGGACGCCTCCCAGCGGGGCGATCTGGACCGCGGCGAGCCATCCGCCGGTGACCGCCCAGACCACGCCGACGCAGGCCAGCCCAGTCCCGTCGACGACCCTGCCCTTGGCGCGGGCCAGCGCTCCGGCGACCGCGATCAGCACGACCCCGGTGACCAGCGGAACCAGCCACAGCGTCTGCGGCTTCGCGCCCGTCAGCAGCGCCAGGAGGCCGCCGAGCAACGCGACCACCGCGCCGACCCGCAGCATCCACCTGGTGCGCTGGGGCGTCCACTGACCGGCGTCGGCCCGCACCCGCTCGGCCACGCCGTCCACGAGGTCGTCGTAGTCGAGCGGTGGGAGCGCGTCCTCACGCGGTCTCAAGTAGACCGTCTCACCGTCGAGCAGGTTCAGCTCGGCCGCGGACCTGTCCTCGTCCAAAGGGGACTCGCCCAGCCGTTGCGCGACCCAGCCCTCGTGGTCGACGCTCTGCTCGACCCACTCCTTCCCGAACTGGGCCAGCACGGACGGCAGCAAGTCGACCAGTTGCACGTCACCCGGCAGGGCGACATCCACCGCGTGATCGCCGAGAACGAACCGTAGCCGGGTCGGTACATTTGTGCGAGACTGCGTGCGTTCTTCCATATCGAGCCCCGGATTCTTCCTGGCGAACGACAACTCTCGAGCAGCGAAACCCTGGCGCGGAACCTAGTTCCCACACCTCCCGGTCAGCCGGGACGAGGCCCGCGCCACGCCACGTCGAGGGAAACCCTTCACCAAGGAGAGTCACGGTGGGCACCGAGGCATTCACCCGAAAGGCACGTCGGCCGGGCCCGACGGCGCCCAGTGACGAGATCGAGCTGCAACCACCGCCGGCTGTGCCGGAGAACACAGGTGGGGCGATCAGCTCGGTGCTGCTCTACGCGCCGATGGCGCTGAGCTCGCTGGCCATGGTCCTGATGTTCGTCCGGCCCGGCTCCGGCCCGCTGGCCTGGGTCGGCGCGGGACTCATGCTCGTCGCGGCGATCGGCATGCTGCTGGCGCAGCTGCTGCGGTCCGGCGTGGAGCACAAGCAGAAGCTGCACGGCGACCGGCGTGACTACGTGCGCTACCTCGGCCAGGTGCGGGAGAAGATGCGCGCGGCGCTGACCCAGCAGCGCAAGGCCGCCCTGTGGATCCACCCGCACCCCGGTTCGCTGTGGTCCACGGCGATGGGCTACCGGCTGTGGGAACGACGTCCCGCGCACGACGACTTCGGCGAGGTCCGGATCGGGCTGGGCAAGCAGCGCGGCACGACGAAGCTGCTGCCGCCGGAGACCAAGCCGCTGGAGGACCTCGAACCGCTGTCCGCGCACGCGCTGCGCCGGTTCATCCGCGCCTACTCCACTTTGGACAACGCGCCGATCGCCGTGTACCTGCGCGGGTTCGCGCGCCTGCAGTTCCAGGGCGGCCCGGAGCACGTGCGCGGACTGGTGCGCGCCATGCTCGGCCAGCTCGCCACCGCGCACGGCCCCGGCGACGCCCTCGTCGCGTTGTGCGTGAGCGACGAGGCACGGGAGCACTGGGACTGGGTGAAGTGGTTGCCGCACAACCAGGATCCCGTCTCCCGGGACGCGAGCGGCACGCGCCGCATGGTCACCGACAGCATCAGCGAGCTCGAACAGCTCCTCGGCGGCGTCGAGTTCACCGGCAGGCCCTCGTTCGAGCCGGACAGCCCGATCACGGCGAGCGAGCCGTTCGTGGTGATCGTCCTCGACGGCATCTCCCTGCCCGCCGACCACCGCATCGCCGAGGAGGGGTACCGCAACGTCGTCGTGCTCGACGTCGGCGGCACGCTCTCCTGGCAGTCGCGGCCGCACACCCTGCACGTCGAGGTGACCGGCAGCAGCCTCGGCACCGTCTCGTTCGACCGGCTGGGCAAGCCGTCGACCAGCCCGCTGTGCCGGCCCGACGCACTGAGTCCGCAGGCGACCGCCGCGCTGGCGAGGCTGATCGCCCGCCACCGCATCGGCGAGGTGCAGGACAACGAGGAACCGCTGGCCAGCGACTACGAGCTGCCGAACCTCCTCGGGCTGGGCGACCTGCGCACGTTCGACCCGGTGCCGTACCGGCAGACCCGCGGAGGTTCGCGCAAACGGCTACGGGTGCCGATCGGCATGACGTCGACCGGAACGCCGATCGAGCTGGACATCAAGGAGGCGGCCGAGGACGGCATGGGACCGCACGGCCTGCTCATCGGCGCCACCGGTTCCGGCAAGAGCGAGCTGCTGCGCACGCTGGTGCTGGCCATGGCGGCCACGCACTCGTCCGAGGAGCTGAACCTGGTCCTGGTCGACTTCAAGGGCGGCGCGGCGTTCCTCGGTTTCGACGAGCTGCCGCACACCTCGGCGGTCATCACGAACCTCGCGGACGAGCTGGAACTGGTCGACCGCATGCAGGACGCCCTGGCCGGCGAGCTGAACCGGCGCCAGGAGCTCCTCCGCGCGGCGGGCAACTACGCCTCACGCCGTGACTACGAGGCCGCCCGCGCGCAGGGCGTGCCGCTGGAACCGTTGCCCGCCTTGTTCATCGTGGTCGACGAGTTCAGCGAGATGCTGGCGAGCAAGCCCGAGTTCGTCGACGTGTTCGCGATGATCGGACGGCTGGGCCGCAGCCTCGGCGTGCACCTGCTGCTCGCGAGCCAGCGGCTCGACGAGGGCCGGATCCACAAGATCGAGAGCCACCTGTCGTACCGGATCAGCCTCCGGACGTTCTCGGCCATGGAGAGCCGCAGCGTGCTCGGTGTCCCGGACGCCTACGAGCTGCCCAACAACCCGGGCAACGGTTATCTGCGCCCGGACACGACGTCGTTGATCAGGTTCAAGGGCGCGTACTGCTCCGGGCCGTACCGGCCGCCGGTCAGCAAGCGGCTGCGGCGGTCCGAGGTCGAGCAGCAGCTCGTGGCGTTCGGCACCGAGTACGTCGCGCCGAAGGCGACACCGTCCGATGCGGACCCCGAACCCGACCGCACCGAGCAGAACACCAAGACGATGCTGGAGGTGCTGATCTCGCGCCTGCGCGGCATCGGGCCGGTGGCGCACCAGGTGTGGCTGCCGCCGCTCAAGCAGGCGCCGACGCTCGACCAGCTGCTGCCGCCGCTCGTCGACCACCCGGAGCTCGGCCCGCGTCCGGTCGGCGAGTACGACGCCTCGACGCTGTCGGTCCCGGTCGGTCTGGTCGACCTGCCGGCCCAGCAGAAGCGCGAACTGCTCACCGCGCAGCTCGCGGGCGCCAAGGGCAACATCGGCATCGCCGGTGGCCCGCAGAGCGGCAAGAGCACGCTGCTGCGCACGCTCATCAGCGCGCTCGCCCTGTCCCACACCGCGGAGGAGATCCAGTTCTACTGCCTGGACTTCGGCGGTACGCTCAGCCCGCTCTCCCGGCTGCCCCACGTCGGCAGCATCGCGGGCCGGCTCGACCGCGACCGCGTGACGCGGACCGTCATGGAGATGTACAACCTGCTCTCCCAGCGCGAGCAGCTGTTCGCGCAGAACAACATCGACTCGATGACCAGCTACCGCCGCGCCCGCAAGCGGGGGGAGTTCGCCGACGTCGATCCCTACGGCGACGTGTTCCTGGTCATCGACGGCTGGTTCACGATCCGGCAGGACTACGAGGAGCTGGAACCCCGCTTCACCGAGCTCGCCGCGCGCGGTCTCGGCTTCGGCATCCACCTGATCGTGGCCACGAGCCGGTGGTCGGACATGCGGCCCTGGCTGCGTGACGTGCTGGGCACCCGGTTCGAGCTTCGGCTGGGCGACCCGCTGGAGTCCGAGATCAACAGCAGGCTCGCGGCCACCGTGCCGGCCATCCCCGGCCGCGGCCTCACGACCGGCAAGATGCACTTCCTCACCGCACTGCCCCGCATCGACGGCACCAGCCGCACCGAGGACATCGCCGAGGCCACCGCGGAGATCGCGGAGGCCCTCGACCTGCCGACGGCACCGCGGGCGCCGAAGGTGCGATTGCTGCCCAACCAGCTGACGGTCGCGGAGCTCCCGCCGCCCACCGCGGAGGCACCGCAGCTCGACCTGACGATGGCACTCGGCATCGAGGACGGCGCGCTCGGGCCGCAGTGGCACGACTTCGACGCCAACCCGCACCTGATGATCTTCGGTGACGCCGAGACGGGCAAGACGAACCTGTTGCGGCACATCGCGGGTTCGGTCGCGCAGCACTACAGCCCGGCCGACGGCAGGGTGATGTTCGTGGACTTCCGCCGCGAGCTGCACGACGCCGTCCCGCAGGACAACCAGGTCAACTACACGGTGAGCACGGAAGGGCTGCAGTCCTCGATCAAGCAGGTCGCCGAGCTGCTGCAGAGCCGGGTGCCGGGACCGGAGATCCCGCCGACCAGGCTCCGTCAGCGCGACTGGTGGACCGGTGGCCGGTTGTTCATCCTGATCGACGACTTCGAGCTGATGGAGTCCGGCGGCTTCAACGACCCGCTGGAGCCGCTGATGCCGTTGTTGCAGCAGGGTGCGGACATCGGCCTGCACCTGATCGTCGCCAGGAGCACGACGAACGCGAACCGCACGATGATGAACCCGCTGATGCGGCGGTTGTGGGAGCTGGGCACTCCGGTGGTGATGTTCTCCTGCCCCAGGGAGGAAGGCACGTTCATCGGCAACGTCAAGCCGAAGACGCTGATCCAGGGCCGGGCCCAGTACGTCAACCGGCGCCGGGTGGTCAACCTCGTGCAGACACCGGTCGTCGAGTAGCAGGGTGGACTGGAGGCCTGGCGTTGCCAGGCCTCCAGTTCGTCACACCGTGGCGCGGCGCCGAGTCCGCACGACCCCGACCGCCACGACGACAGCCGCGACGAGCAGGCTCAACAGCAGCTGCGAACGCGCGTCCGCGTCGAACAGCATGCCCACCAGCAGACCCACCATGCCCACGATCGCCGCCCACGTCAGGTAGGGGTAGCCCCACATGCGCAGCGTGAGGCGCTCAGGTGACTGCTGGTCCAGGCGCCGCCGCATCTTCAGCTGGGACACCGCGATGGTCAGCCAGACGAACACCGCCACGGCGCCGGAGGAGTTCACCAGGAACAGGAACACGGTGTCCGGCGAGAGGTAGTTCAGCGCCACCGTGATGAACCCGACGACGGTGGACGCCAGCACCGCGACCGTCGGCACTCCCCGCCGGGAGACCTTGCCGAACACGGCGGGGGCCTCGCCGCGGCGGGCGAGCGAGAACACCATGCGGGACGCGGTGAACAGGCCGGAGTTCAGGCACGACAGCACCGACGTGAGCACCACGACGTCCATGACGGCCGCGGCCGCGGGCAGCCCCAGCGTGTCCAGCACGGCGACGTACGGGCTCTTGGCCACGTTGGCGTCGTTCCACGGCAACAGCGTGACGACGACGGCGATGGACCCGATGTAGAAGACCAGGATGCGCCACACCACGGACCGGACCGCGGTGCGCACGGCCTGCACGGGGTTCTCCGACTCGCCCGCCGCGACCGTGGCGATCTCGGCGCCGAAGAACGAGAAGACCACCACGAGCATCGCCGCGAACACCGGACCGCTGCCCTGCGGGAAGAAGCCGCCGTGACCGGTGAGGTTGGCCGTGCCGGGAGACGCGAAGCCCGGCAGCAGACCGCCGATCGCCAGCACGCCCACCACGAGGAACACGGTGATCGCCGCGACCTTGATGCCCGCGAACCAGAACTCGAACTCGCCGAAGGACCGCACCGAGTACAGGTTCGTCAGCGTCAGCAGGACCGTCAGCACGAGTGCCCACGTCCACTGTGGAACGGCCGGCACCCAGCGGTGCACGATCGCGGCGCCCGCGGTGGCCTCGATGCCGACCACCACGACCCAGAACCACCAGTACAGCCAGCCGATCGAGAACCCGGCCCACGGGCCGATCGCGCGCTCGGCGTAGGCGGAGAAGCTGCCGGTGTCCGGGTTGGCCGCGGACATCTCCCCCAGCATCCGCATCACGAGCACGACGAGCAGGCCGGCGGCGGCGTACGAGACGAGCACGCCCGGCCCCGCCTTGCCGATCGCCGCCCCGCTGCCGACGAACAACCCGGCGCCGATGACCCCGGCGATGGCGATCATGCTGAGGTGGCGGTTGCGCAACGACGGTTGAAGGTCCTGCGGCATCGGCCCTCCTTCCACATCGAGAACGATCGATCGGAACCCGATCAGTCTCGGGGCGGGAGGGGCACGGCAACAGTGGACAATCCGTCGAAGCCGGGTCGTGGCAGTGGCCAAATCCGACAGCGTGCCGACTGCTCACGGACGCCCAAGCGCGTCTGCCTGGTGCTCGATGAAGGGAACCTTCCTCCACGTCAGGTGGAGAAAGGTTCCCTTCATCGACCTAGCTCTCGGTGTTCAGGCGGCGGGCGGGTGCCCAGCGGCGGCGGCGTCCCGCGGGCAGGACCAGCACGGCGAACCCGACGGCCACCACGGCCACCACGGCACCGATGAGCCCGAGCGTGACCAGCAGCGTGCTCGCGCGGTCCTCCTGCGGCGCCACCGGGAAGCTCGCGGCCGCGGGCACCTGCGCCACCACGGCACCGGCCTCGCCCTCCTCCGGCAGCACCGCGGTCACCGCGGCCAGCGGGTTCACCGTGCCCCAACCGAACTCGGGCGACGGCAGGTCCGCCGGCGGACGGTCGGCGGTGACGCGCAGGCGGTGCAGCACCTGCGCGGCGGTGAGCTTCGGGCGGTAGGCGCGGACGAGCGCGGCCGCACCGGCCACGAACGGCGTGGCGTAGCTGGTGCCGCTGGCCTCCCACTGGCCGGGACCGCCGGGGCCGACGCTGCACACGTTCACGCCGGGAGCCACCAGCCCGACGTGCGGGCCGGCCAGCGAGAACGACGCGCGCTTGCCCTCCTGGTCCACCGCGCCGACCGCGAGCACCGTCTTGTCGGTCGCGGGGTACGGCGTGGGGCTGCCGTCGTTGTCGTTGTTGCCGGAGGCCGCCACGACCAGCACGTCCCGTTCGGCCGCGTAGGCGACGGCGGCGGTGAGCTCCGGGGTGGGACCGGCCGCACTGGCCGACACGTTCAGCACGCGCGCACCACCGTCCACGGCCACGCGGATGCCCTGCGCGAGCCACGCGGCCGTGGTGTCCTTCCCCTCGTTGGCGACGCGGACGGGCAGGATGGTCGCGTCCGGTGCCATGCCGGCGAACAAGGTGTCGTCGGCGGTCGCGGCGGCGATGATGCCCGCCACGAACGTGCCGTGGCCGAAGCAGTCGTTGTTCGCGGGCTTCCCGCCCGGATTGCGCACGTCCAGCCCCTGCTGCACGCGGCCGGCCAGCTGCGGGCTGCCCGCGTCGACACCGGTGTCCACGACACCGACCGTCACTCCCCCGCCTCGGGTGAGCGGCCAGATCCGTTGCGGCGCCAGCTGTCGCTGCGCCCACGGCACGTCGGTCATCTTGCCGGGCGGTGCGCCGAGGCACTCCTGGCCGGGACGGAGGACGCCCGGCTGGGCGTTGGCGGGCAACGGCGTGGCGACGAGCACCAGCGCGGCGACCAGGAGCACCTTGCGGATCACGACGTGACCTCCGGCATCGGCGTGGTCAGCCGCGCCACGTGGTCCTCGTCGTCCACCAGTCGCGCGGCCGCGGCCCGGCGGGTCCGCCAGGCCTGGTCGAGCTTGGCCAGTGCGACCGCGTCGCGGGCGTCCGCCGCGCCGGGGTCCTCGCCGGGCAGCAGCTCGCGCACCAGCAGCGCCTGCCGCGGCCGCGGCACGTCACCGTCCTGTTCGGACTCGTCGGCGCGCAGGCCGAGCACCTTGAGCCGGCAGCCGCCGTGGAACACCGTCTCCTCGAACGCCCGGCCCATGAACAGCTCCGACGTGCGCCGCGCGGTGGCGGGCCAGATCAGCACGTCGAGGTCCGCGCCGGGGGTCGTGACGTCGAGCTGGCCGCTCGCGCTGAGGAAGCCGGGCTCGACCAGCACCGTGCCCACCGGGTACGGCTGCCGGCCGTGCAGCTTCTCCTGGCGCAGCACGACCTTGCGGTGCGTGGGCAGGCGGCGCAGGCCCGAGGTCAGGCACGCCAGGTAGCCGTCGAACGGCTCCGGCGCGCCCTCGGCCAGCCCCTGGTTCAGCGCCACCGCGCCGGCCGCGCCGGTGCCGAGCAGCAGGCAGACCGCGACGTAGTCCGCCTTGGCCTCGGGGCGGAGCATCGGCCACGCCGAGAGGCCGACGTTCACCGCGGCCAGGGCTTCGGTGTAGTGGGTGCCGGCGCTCACCGCGAGCCGTGACTGTTCGGTGGCGGTGCTGGAGCGGTCGGCGAACTCGACGACGGTCGCGGCGCGAACCTCGCGGACGACCGGCGCCTCCGGTTCCGGTTCGGGGAGCGGAGGCTCGACCGGGCGCTCCGGTTCGGCGGCGATCGGTGGGGTGACCGGGCCGGACACGGTGACGATCGGAACGACCGGGGGCGGTGGTGCGGCCACCACCGGCGCCGCGACGGCCTGGGCGACGGCGGGCGGTTCGTCCACGGGCGGTGCGCCGGCAGCCGGGGCTGCGATCGTCTCCGGCCGTTGCGCGGCAACGGATTCCCGCACTGGTCCAGCAGCCAGGACCGACGGACCGCTCGACTTCCGGACCGCGGGGACCGGTGCCGCCTCCTCCTCGACCACAGGTGCTTTTTCGACCGGCGGCCGCGCGTCGACGCCGTGCACGAAGCGAGGCGGTGGCGCGGCGCTCTCCCGTTCCCGCAACGACCACGCGCGCGATTCCAGCGCGGCGATCGCGGCGGGGTCGAACGTCCCCAGTGGACGGATGCGGGAGGCGCGCCGGTGCGCCGGGCCGAACTGGTCGATCAGCAGCTGGGCGGCGTCGAGCTCGCGCTCGGTGACCTCGCGGCCGTGCGCGCCGAGCGCCAGCGTCCACCACTTCGGGTCGAACCGGGTGCCGACGGCCGACTCCTCGCCGTCCAGCAGCACGTGCACGCCGCCCGGCACCACTTCGGCGATCACGTCGAGAGAGGACAGCAGCCGATAGCGGTTCGCACCGTCGAGCTGCCAGCCCTCGGGAGCGGGGGCGATGTCGATCACCTGGGGCGGCTCACCGCCGGGCGACTGGCGCAGCATGGTGGCGAGCGGGGTGAGCGGTTCGGTCGCCGAGGCGTCCGGCACGACGGTGCGGACGAGGCCGTCCTTGCCCATCACCTGCAGGCCCGTGGTGATCGTGATCGCGCGGCCCAGCAGGCGGGCGAGCGTGCGCGACCACTCCGGTGCCGTCACCGTCAGCGCCGCGGGGACCAGGAGCAGGTCGGCCTGGGCCTGGGCGGAGAGCCGGTTGATGATCTCCACCACCGCGGCCGGTGCCACGGCGCCGACCACGAGCTTGGGGATGCGCAGGTTCAGCGGCACCTGGAACGCGGCATCGGAGAGGCCGACCGGGCGGTCTCCCTCCGGCCTGATCGCGAGGCCAGCCGGGATGCACTCGGCGACCGCACCCTGCGCCACGACGGGGCTGTGCGGCAGCTCGTACTCCCACGACGGCATCGGGAACCGGGAGCTCATCACCACGGCGCCGCTGCAGCCGGGGCCGAAGCGCCGCCAGCCGGTGCCTCCGGTGCCGTGGTTCACGTACAGCCCGATGCCGCGGCCCGCGGTCAGCGGACCGTCCGGGGCGAAGACGTCCAGGCCGCAGTCGTCGGCGACGCCCTTGAGCCACGGGCCGCACGTTCCCTGCGCGTGTCCCAGGTCGGACACGCCGAGCCAGGCGGCCTCCAGCGAGGCGCCCTCGGCGGACGAGCACAGCGTCGTGAGGCGGTCCTTGATCGTGTCGAACAACGCCGGGTGGCGGTGCGCGCCGGACGAGGCGAGGAAGAGCACGGTGCCGGGCACCGCCGGAATGGTCGAGAGCACCGCTGTCTCCCGCGGTGTCTCGTCGCCGCGGCGGAGCAGCACGTGCGGGCCGCACTGCTCGGTGAGCAGCACGCCTCCTGCGGGCGATGGTGAGTGCGCTGACCGTGCACTGGTCGCGGGTGCTGACACGATGCGACCTCCTGTTCGTACTTCCCCGATGTGGTGAATCGATATCACCGGAACGTGCGTCGTGGGACGGCTCCGGTGCCCCCTGCCCGACTGGCGGGGATATCCCTCACTCGGGCGGCGAATCGGCGGTGAAAGCCGAACGCCCGCCGGCCGGGAGTCCATGTCCGGTCGACGGGCGTTCGGGGGGAGAAGGCGGCACGGTCCGCCGGGAATCGGGGAATGGTGACGGACCGTGCCACCTGCCGTCCTGCGCAGGACGCAACCGCAATGATCACGGAAATCGCGATCCCCCTGCAGGACACGATTTCCGCCACACCGTCAGCGCGGCTGGCACCAGCCTAGACACCACCGGACGGCGCGATCAATGCCGATTTCCCGCAGTATTTTCCTCATTTGACGCGGATCATCCCGGGGTAAGCCATTTCACGGCAGATCGCACGTCGTGCCGCACCTGCGAGAGCACTTTCCCGGCGAGCCCGTGCCGGGGTGGCCGGTACGGGCCGCCGTACAGACCGCAGTAGTCCATCGCGAACTTGATCATCTGCACCGCGGCAGGGCGTTCGAACCACCTCAGCGGGCCGTCCAGTGCGCACCGCAGTGCCTCCGCCTCCACCAGCAGGCCGGACGCGAGCAGTTCGGCCAGCTGGACCGCCTGTTCCGGGAAGACGTTGGGCAGCGCCCCGATCCACCCGCAGGCGCCCGACAGCAGGCTGTCCACCACGATCGCGTCCCCGCCGGTGATCATCGAGGTTCCCGGCGCGAGCGCGAGCGTCTTCCAGATCTTCGTGACGTCACCGGAGAAGTCGCAGACGCCGACAACGTTGTCAAACGCCGACAGTTCGGCCAGGATCGCCGGGCTGAGATCGACCCGGCAGCCGGCGGGGTTGTTGCACACCAGCACCGGCAGCCCGGCCGCTGCCACCGCCTCGTAGTGCAGCATCGTCTCCGCGTGGCTCGGCTCGTAGGACAACGGCGGCATGCACAGCACCGCGTCCACGCCGTCCTCGGCCGCCTGCCCGATCCGGTCGACGACCTGATGGGCACCAGCGTCGTGCACCGCTGCCACGACCGTGGCGCGCGAACCGATCGCGCGCACCGCGGCCCTGGTCACCTCGCGTTGTTCGGCGTACGTGAGCGAGCCGGACTCGCCGAGGACGAAGGAGTTCACCAGCACGCCGCTGCACCCGTTGCGGACCAGCCAGGTGCAGTGGCGTTCGAAGCGGTCGAGGTCGACGCGCAGTCCCGCCGGTGCCCGCTTGTCCAGCACGTACGGCACCACGGCCGCGGCGAGGACCCCGCCGAAGTTCTGGCCGCGCAAACACTCACCCGGCCCTGGTCAGCACTTGCGGCGCGAGGCCGCTCCTCGCCGCCACGACGCGCGGCGGCCACACGCTGGGGTCGAGTACGCCCCACGCGTAGGCCCTCGACACCGCCGACACCTGGCTGGTGGTGCCGAACTCCTCCAGCACCGCGGCGACCTGGTTGCGGGCGGTCTGCGCACCGATGTCGAGGTCGGCGGCGATCTGGTCGACCGTCCGTCCCTCGGCGACCCGTTCCAGGATGCGCGCGTTCGACACGCTGAGCGTGAACCCGGCGTGGGGCCGGGCGGACGGGTGCACCGACGCCACGAGCACGCCCTGAGCGGCCCGCACGACCACGCCGAGCATCCGGCGCGACTGGCCGCGGCGCACGCCGACGTGCTCGCGGAAGGCCCCGTCGCCCCGGCTCTGCAGCGAAAGGCACAGCCCGAGCAGCGCCATCTCGTGGTCCGGCCCGAACAGGCCGGTGAAATCCGCGCCCGCCATGTCCTCCGGGCGGCAGTCGAACTGCCTCGCGAACCCCGCACTCACCTCGCGCAGCTGAAAAGCGCTGTCGAGGAACGCGATGTTGCGGCCGTGCATTCCGGCCATCAGGTCCCTGCCTGTCATTCGTCCATCACCACCACGCGTTTCAGCGAACGAGAAGTCCGCGATGATCCGTGTCCAAACCATTCGACCACGCGTCCACATCGTGGACAATGCGCGTCACCGGGAAGCATTTCCGGATTTCGCGCAACCGATTTCGCAAAAAGTGATCAGTACGTCGCCGGTGTGCCGGGCAGCGGGGTCAGCGCCGCGTCACCGCCGAGCACCGCGAGCAGGTTGCGGGCCGCGTGCTCGACCATCGCCGCCCTCGTCCGTTCCGTCGCCGACCCGACGTGCGGCAGCACCACCAGGTTCGGTTCGGCGAAGAGCGGATCCGCCGGATCGCACCGGGGTTCGTCGTTCATCACGTCGAGCCCCGCCGAGTGCAACGCGCCCGTGCGCAGGGCGGTGAGCAACGCCGCCTCGTCCACCACCGCGCCCCTGGCCGTGTTGACCAGCGTCGCGGTCGGCTTCATCAGCGCGAGCTCCCGTGCCCCGATCAGGCCGGTCGTCTCCGGTGTGAGCGGTACGTGCAACGACACGATGTCGCTGGTGCGCAACAACTCTTCGAGGCCGACCGCGCGCGAGTACGCGTCACTCGGCCGCGTGCGGGCGTGGTGCTGGACCGTCATCCCGAACCCGGCGGCCCGCCGTGCGACGGCCCGCGCGATCTGGCCGTACCCGACGAGCCCCAGCGTGGCGCCGTGCACGTCGAGCCCGAGGTAACCGTCCATCTGGAACGACCGCCACTCGCCCCGCCGCAGCGAGTCGACGGCGGCGCCCAGCCTGCGCCTGGCCATGAGCAGCAACGACCACGCGATGTCCGCGGTGCTCTCGGCCAGCACATCGGGAGTGTGCGTCACGACCACGCTGCGCGCGCGGGCGGCGTCCTGGTCCACGGCGTCGAACCCGGCGGACGCCAGCGCGATCGCCTTCAGCCCGTCCCCGGCCGCGTCCAGCAGCGCCGCGTCCACCCGGTCGTTGCCGAGCAGCAGCGCGCCGTCGCACCCGCGCACGAGCTCGCGCAGGTCGTCCGGTCCGGGCGCGGTGTCGTCGTGCCACTGGACGACCTGGTACCGCGCCGCGAGCAGCTCGACGCCGCGACCGGGCAGCCGCGGCCGTGACACGAGGATCCTCGGCTGACTCATCGCTCTCCCGTTCCGAAATCCAGCAACACCTTGCACGAGCGCGAGGGGTTCGCCGCCAGCTCGAACGCCTCACCGAACCGCTCCACCGGCAGCGTCGCCGTGATCACCGGCTCGGTGC
>Ga0070710_10000286_pt1 | contig 23913 bp, 21 predicted proteins | sample LARL52metaG_FD_65454 | JGI IMG/M metagenome (GOLD analysis project Ga0070710, IMG submission 65454) | Corn, switchgrass and miscanthus rhizosphere microbial communities from Kellogg Biological Station, Michigan, USA - LAR L5-2 metaG | ecosystem: Host-associated > Plants > Roots > Rhizosphere ...
TCGAGGACCCCCAAGAACGCAAGCAGCGCTACGACCAGATGGTCGCGACCGCGTACGAGCACGGCAAAGCGCTGAACGTCGCCAGCGTGTTCGAGATCGACGACGTGATCGACCCGGCCGACACGCGCCGTTGGATCGCCACGGCGCTGGCCCCCGCAACTTCCCGCTCCCAGGGGAAGAAACGCCCGTTCATCGACACGTGGTGAGGAGTAGCCGTGGTCAGTGTTGCCCCGGAAAAGAAGACCCTGCGAAGGCTCATGGCCGCCGGACTCGTCGGCAGCAGTATTGAGTGGTACGACTTCTTCATCTACGCAACCGCTGCGGCACTTGTGTTTCCCAAGCTGTTCTTCCCCGAAGCCAGCCCGATCGCCGGTCTGCTGCTGAGCTTCAGCACGTTCTGGGCGGGCTTCGTCGCCCGCCCGATCGGCGGCCTGGTCTTCGGCCACGTCGGTGACAGGTTCGGCCGCAAGCCCGCGCTCGTCATCTGTCTCGCGCTGATGGCCGCCGCCACGTTCCTCATCGGCCTGCTCCCGACGTCGAGCAGCATCGGCGTGGGCGCCCCGGTCCTGTTGGTGCTGCTGAGGTTCCTGCAGGGCATCGCGGTCGGCGGCCAGTGGGGCGGGGTGGTCCTGCTGCTCACCGAGTCGGCTCATCCCGGCAAGCGCGGTTTCGCGGGCACGTTCGGCCAGGCCGGTGTCCCGATCGGCGTGTTCCTGGGCAACGTGGCGTTCATCCTCGCCACCACCACCCTGTCCAAGGAGGCCTTCGCGGCGTGGGGCTGGCGCGTGCCGTTCCTGGCGTCCGCGCTGCTCTTCCCGGTGGTGCTCTTCATCCAGCTGAAGGTCGAGGACAGTCCGGTCTTCCGCGAGCTGCAGGCCGAACGCACCGACGCACCTGCCCCCGCACCGCTGAGCGAGGCCATCAGGACCCACCGCAGGTCCGTCCTGCTCGGCGCGGGCCTGATGTTCGCCTCCAACGCGATCTTCTACGTGTCGATCGCGGGCGTGCTGTCCTACGCCACCACGACGCTCGGGCTGTCCCGCGAGTCCGTGCTGGTCGTCAGCCTGCTGTCGTCCGTCGTGAGCATCCCGGTGATCCTCTACAGCGGGCACCTGTCCGACCGCCTCGGCCGTCGCCCGCTGATCATCGCGGGTGCCGCCGGGCTCACGGTGTGGGCGTTCCCGTACTTCCTGCTGGTCGACACGGGCTCGCTGGTCGCGCTGTTCGTCGCGGCGACCGTCGGCGGCATCGCGTCGTCACTGGTCTACGGGCCGATCGCGGCGTACCTGGGTGAACTGTTCGAGCCGCACGTCCGCTACTCGGGTGCCTCGCTCGCCTACCAGCTCGCGTCGATCCTGGTCAGCGGTGGCACGCCGGTCATCATGACCGCGCTGCTCGGGGCGACGGGGACGTCGATGTCGGTGTCGGCGTTCCTGTGCCTGATGGGCCTGGCCACGCTGTTCTCGGCGCTCAACCTCCCGGAGACTCACCAAGTCGTTTGACTCCGACTACCCTAGTAACCCTTGATTCAGCAACGAACTGAATTGGGGGAAGCACATGTCCGGCAAGGTTTGGCTGATCACCGGCGCCAGCAGCGGCTTCGGCCGCGCCATCGCCGAAGCGGCGGTCGAGGCGGGTGACCGCGTCGTCGCGGCCGCCCGCCGCACGGAAACGCTGGACGACCTGGTGCGGGCCCATCCCCGCCAGGTCGTCCCGGTCCGGCTCGACGTGACCGACCACGACGCCATCCGCACGACCGTCGCCAACGTCATCGCTGAGGAAGGCCGCATCGACGTCCTGGTCAACAACGCCGGCCGCAGCCACGTGGGCGCTGTCGAGGAGACCACCGACGAGGAACTGCGCAGCCTCTTCGAGGTGCACGTATTCGGCCCGGCCGCACTCACGAGAGCAGTCCTGCCGCACATGCGCGAGCGACAAGAAGGCGCCATCGTGCAGATGAGCAGCATCGGCGGTCAGCTGTCGTTCGCGGGCTTCGGCGCGTACAGCGCCACCAAGTGCGCGCTGGAAGGCCTGAGCGAGGCACTGGCCGACGAGGTCAAGTCGTTCGGCATCAAAGTCCTCATCGTGGAGCCCGGCTCGTTCCGCACCAGCCTGTTCAGCGGCTACAGCGCCTCGGCCCAGTCCGGGGTCTACGTCGACTCCGCGGACAAGACCCGGCAGATGATCAGCGCGAACGCGGGTCTGCAGCCCGGCGACCCGCGCAAGGCCGCCGCGGCCGTCCTCACCGCCCTGGAGGCCGCCGAGACCCCGCTGCGGCTACCGCTCGGCTCGGACGCCGTCGACGGTCTCCTGGCACACCTCAACGAGGTCAAGGCCGAGATCGAGCTGTGGAAGAAGGTCTCCCGGGACACCCAGCTGGATGGATGAACCGGACAAAACGAGCTTCACTGTCAAGACCTCTGCGGAACCCTGAGCCGATGCCGTACGTTGCTGCGTCGTGACCACTCTCATGGCGCGCTTCAAGCAGCGGATGCGTCGGTTCGCGCAGAAACCGGCGTCGGTTGACCTCGCCCCGTTCCAGGCACTGCTCAAGGACGTGGAAAAACACGCTGACGCGTTCAAGGCGTTCAGCGACGAGGAGCTGACGGCACACGCCGAGAAGCTGCGCGGGGAGCACGACGACACGGAGCTGGTGGCGCTCACGCGGGAGGCCGCCGAGCGCGCCATCGGGCAGCGTCCGTTCGACGTGCAGGTGCTGGGCGCGCTGGGCATGCTCAGCGGGCTCGTCGTCGAGATGGCCACCGGTGAGGGCAAGACCCTCGCCGGCGCCATGGCGGCGGCCGGGTTCGCGATCAAGGGCAAGCGCGTCCACGTGGTCAGCGTCAACGACTACCTCGCCCAGCGCGACGCGGAGTGGATGGGCCCGCTGTACCGGCTGCTCGGCGTCACGGTGGGCTGGCTCAACGGCGGCTCGAAGGCCGAGGAGCGCCGCGAGGCCTACCAGTGCGAGGTCACGTACGCACCGGTCAGCGAGATCGGTTTCGACATCCTGCGCGACCGGATCGTCACCAGGCCGGAGGACCTGATCGTGCCGGAGCCGGAGGTCGCGCTGATCGACGAGGCCGACTCGGTGCTCGTCGACGAGGCCCGCGTGCCGCTCGTGCTCGCCGGTTCGACCAGCGCGGAGGCCGCCGACCCGGTCATCGCGGACCTGGTGAAGCGCCTGCGGCAGAACCTGCACTACGAGGTCGACGACGAGGAGCGCAACGTCTTCCTCACCGGCGCGGGCTCCGAGGCCGTCGAGCGCGCGCTCGGCGAGATCGACCTCTACTCGCAGGAGCACGTCACGTCGACGCTGTCGAAGGTCAACGTCGCCCTGCACGCGCAGGTGCTGCTGCACCGCGACGTCGACTACATCGTGCGCGACGGCAAGGTGCACCTGATCAACGACACCCGCGGCCGCGTCGCGAAGCTGCAGCGGTGGCCGGACGGTCTGCAGGCCGCGGTCGAGGCCAAGGAGAACGTCCAGACGACCGAGTCCGGCGAGATCCTCGACTCGATGACGGTGCAGGCGCTGCTGTCGCGGTACCCGACCCGGTGCGGCATGACCGGTACCGCCGTCGCCGTCGCGGAGACCCTGCGCGAGTTCTACGAGCTCGAAGTTCTCGTGATCCCGCCGAACAAGGAGAACATCCGCGAAGACGAGCACTTCCGCCTCTACGCCACGCTGGAGCAGAAGGAGGAGGCGATCGTCGAGGAGATCAAGAAGATCCACGAGACCGGACGCCCGATCCTCGTCGGCACGCTCGACGTCGCGGAGTCCGAGCGGATCTCCTCCAAGCTGCGCGCCGCCGGGCTCGAGTGCGTGGTGCTCAACGCCAAGAACGACGCCGAGGAAGCGGCGATCATCGCCGACGCCGGTTCGTACCAGCGCATCACCGTCTCCACCCAGATGGCCGGCCGCGGTACGGACATCCGCCTGGGCGGCCACGAGGGCGAGGACCACGACCGGATCGCCGAGCTGGGCGGCCTCTACGTGATCGGCACCGGCCGCCACTCGTCCTCACGACTGGACGACCAGCTGCGCGGCCGCGCCGGACGTCAGGGCGACCCCGGTGGCTCGGTCTTCTTCTCCTCGCTGCACGACGAGCTGATCACCCAGTACGCGCCGGACGCCGAGGAACCGTCCGAAGTGGACGACGACGGCCAGGTGCGGGACAAGGGCCTGCTGCACACCTTCGAGCACGCGCAGCGCGTCGCCGAGGGTGTGAACCTGGAGATCCACCGCAACACGTGGCGCTACAACAAGCTCATCGAGCACCAGCGCGACCTGCTGCTCAAGCACCGCGACGTGGTGCTGCGCACGGACGCGGCGTACGAGAAGCTCGGCGAGAAGGAAGGCGTGTCCGACGAGGTGGCCGCCGACGCCGCCCGCAAGATCACGCTGTTCTTCCTCGACGACCTGTGGACGCACCACCTGACGTTCCTGTCCGACCTGCGCGAGGGCATCCACCTGCGCGCGCTGGCCAGGCAGAACCCGTTGGACGAGTTCCACCGCGAGGCGATCCCGGCGTTCAACAAGATCGTGCCGGAGTCGTGGGAGCTGGCGAAGGACAAGTACGAGGCCGCCAAGATCACCGACGACGGCTACGACCTCGCCGACGCCGGGGTGAAGCGCCCGAGCTCGACGTGGACGTACCTGGTGCACGACAACCCGTTCGGCTCCGGGCTGGAGGAGACGATGAAGGGCCTGGTCAAGATGGTGCGCGGCCAGCGGCGCTGACCGTCACCACCGTTCGCCGACGAGATCGTCCGTGGGTCTGGCGGGCTGAGGCAGCGCCTCGGTCCGCCTGCCTGTCGTCATCTCCTCTGTGAGCATCCTGATCTCCGCGAGGATGTCCAGGTGTTCCTGCGACGGCGGCGGGCCAACGAGGTTGGACCGGTTGTGCGCCGTCCGTTCCGCGCGCTCGGCCAGCTGCCGGATGCGGCGGAGGAGATCGTGCTCCCCGTCCGGGAGCAAGAAGTCCGTCTGCTCCATCACCCGTGCAAGCTTTCGCGTGCACGGGTGACGCGTCGATCCCCTAGTCGGCTGATTCCAGTTTGTGGACAAGCCACTCGTGGAAACCGCCGATGTGATGCTCTGAGGGCACCAGCACTCCCCCACGCGCATAAGCACGTGAGGCCATTGCGGGCTGACAACGCTCGCATGCTTCGAAATCCTGCTCGTTCACTCTGTGGAACAGCTCGACCGAGCGAGTGACGTCACGGCCGGTGTCGACCACTTCCTTGGCGTACAGCCAGTCGCACTCGACGATCGTCCGGTCGGCCGCCAGCGGGTACATGCGGTGCAGGATCACGTGGTCCGGCACGAGGTTCACGAAAACCTGCGGCTTGATGGTGATCGCGTAGTACTTCCTGTCTCTTTCTTCCTCCAGCGCCGCGAGTTTTTCGAAGCCCTCGCCGCCGTCGACGGTGAACCCCTTGATCTCGTCACCGAACTCGGCGCCGTGCCCGACGTAGTACTGCGCCGCGTAGCCGTCGGCGAACTCGGGCAGCACCTCGGTGAGCTCGGGGTGGATCGTCGCGCAGTGGTAGCACTCCATGAAGTTCTCGATGATCAGCTTCCAGTTGGCCTTGACGTCGTAGACGATTCGTCTGCCCACGGACAACTGGTCGATCTCGTAGCCGTCGATCGCCTCCAGCGAACCGAGGCGTTCCGTCACGGCGTGCAGCACGTCGGCCTCGAAGCTCGGCGGTTCGTCGGCGAGGCACACCCACGCGTAACCCAGCCATTCCCGCAGATGCACCTTCGTCAGCCCGTACTCGACGCGGTCGACGTCCGGCATCGACGTGAGGTTCGGCGCGGCGATCAGCTTGCCGTCCAACGCGTAGGTCCACGCGTGGTACGGGCACTGGAACGCCCGCTTGACGCTGCCCGCCTCGTCGACGCAGATGCGCGCGCCGCGGTGCCGGCAGACGTTGAGGAACGCGTTGAGGTTCCCGTGGCGGTCTCTCGCGATCAGGACGCTCTCCCGCCCCACCTGCACGGTGCGGAAGTCGCCGGGGTTCGCGAGGTCGTCCGAGCGGACCGCGCAGAACCACATCTTCTCGAAGACGTGCTCCTGCTCCCGCGCGAAGATCGCGGGATCGGTGTAGTAGCGGCCCTCAAGGGTGGAGATCAGGCTGCCGGTCATGCTCCGCCTCTCAAGCGAGCAGGGTGATAGGCCGTCCCAGAAGGCATCTCAGCCCCTGAGCCGCTTCATTTCGGGGTCGAACAGCGGTTCCTGCGCCGGACGCGCGGTGAAGCGCTCGCCGAAGTACTCGATCTCCACCTCGCCGTCGACGTCACCGGGCAACCACGCGTACGCGATGTTCAGCCCGGTCGTGTACCCGTACGCCGCGCTCGTGACGTACCCGACGGGTTGCCCTCGGTGGTACACCGGTTCGCTGCCCATGACCACGTTCGCGGGGTCGTCGATCGTGAGGCAGGTGAGCTTCTTCGCCGAGCGCCGACCGGCGAGCGCCTCCTTGCCGAGGAACTCCTTGTCCTTGCGCACCGCGAACCCGAGCCCCGCCTCGAACGGGTCGTGCTCGGTCGTCACGTCCGTGCCCCACGACCGGTAGCCCTTCTCCAGCCGCAGGCTGTTGAACGCGCCGCGCCCGGCCGCGATGACGCCGAGCTCCTGCCCGGCCTCCCACAGCGTGTCCCACAGCTTCGGCCCGAGGTCCGCCGTCGTGTACAGCTCCCAGCCGAGTTCGCCCACATAGGACAGTCGCAGCGCGGTCACCGGCACGTTCTTGATGAACGCCCGCTGCGCCGTGAAGTAGCCCTTCCGCGTGTCCAGCGTGTGCGGGACCCGCTCGACGAGATCGCGTGCTTTCGGTCCCCACAAACCGATGCAGCACGTCCCGGCCGTGATGTCCCGGACGTGGACGTCATCCGGCGCGTGCCTGGTGAGCCAGTCGAGGTCGAGGTTGCCGTTCGCGCCGACCTGGAACGTGTTCTGGTCGAGCCGCGCGATCGTGAGGTCGCTGCGCACCGCGCCCCGCTCGTCCAGCAGCAGCGTGTACACGACCGCGCCGGGCTTGCGGTCGAGGTTGTTGGTCGTCATGCGCTGCAGGAACTCCAGCGCGCCGGCTCCGCTGACCTCCAGCCGCTTCAACGGTGTCATGTCGAACAGCGCGACCCGTTTGCGCGTCACGAGCGCCTCGGCCCCGCAGATCGGCGACCAGTACCGGCTCGCCCACCCGTTGCGCTGCGGCACCTCGGCGACCTCGGGCAGGCTCGCGTTGGCCTCGTACCAGTGCGGCCGCTCCCACCCGGAGGCCTCCAGGAAGAACGCCCCCAGCTCCTGCTGCCGGGTGTGGAACGGGCTGGTCCTGATCGGCCGCGGGCTCTCCATGGGCTGCAACGGGTGCAGCACGTCGTACACCTCGACGAAGTTCTGGCAGCTGCGCTCCAGCACGTAGTCCGGCGCCAGCTGCACCTGCTCGAACCGGTTGAGGTCGCTCGAGTGCAGGTCCAGCCGCGGCTGCCCGTCGACGATCCACTCGGCCATCGCCTTGGCGACGCCCGCGGAGTGGGTGATCCACACCGCCTCCGCCACCCAGAACCCGCCCAGCCGCGGGTGCTCGCCCAGCAACGGCATCCCGTCGCTGGTGAACGAGAACAGCCCGTTGAACCCGCGGTCCACGCCGGCCTCGGCCAGCGCCGGGATCAGCTCGACCGCCGCCTCCCACGAGGGTTCGAAGTCCTCCTTGGTGAACGGCAGCTCCGACCCGGTGATGTCGTGCGCCCTGATCGGCATGGGCCGGTGCCCGTACGCGCCGATGCCCAGCGCCTGACCGTGCGCGCGGAAGTACAGGTCCGCTTCCTGGTGCCGCAGGATCGGCTGCCGCGCCAACGCTTCCGCACTCGCCCGCACGTCGCCCGTGAACACGTACTGGTGGGCCATCGGCACGAGCGGGATGGTCAGCCCGACCATCTCCCCCAGCACCGGCCCCCACATGCCCGCGCAGGACACCACGATGTCGGCCGGGAAGACGTCGGTCTCGGTCCGCACCCCGGTGACGCGGTCCCCTGCGGTCTCCACCGCGACGACCTTCTGCCCCAGCACGAACCGCGCCCCGCGCTCGACCGCCCGCTGCGCCTGCACCTCCGCCGCGGCGACGGGCTTCGCGAGGCCGTCGCTGGGGATCAGGAAGCCGCCCAGGACCTGCTCGCGGTCCAGCAGGGGGTGCAGCCGCGCCACCTCGTCCGCGTCGACCAGGCGACTCTGCACGCCCCACGACGTGGCCCACCCGTGCCGTCGCGTCAGGTCGGCGAGGCGTTCCGGGCTGGTGGCGATCTCCAGGCCGCCGATCTGGTCGAAACACCCGAGCGCCGTGTACTTCTCGACCGTGTAGCGGGCGAAGGCCGTCATGCTGCGGCAGGAGTTCGTCTGGAACACGAGCCCCGGCGCGTGGCTGCTCGAACCACCGGCCGCGAGCCCCTGAGCCTGGTCCAGCACCGTGACGTCGGTGAAGCCCCGTTCGGTGAGCTCGTCGGCCAGCGCACAACCGACGATCCCGGCCCCCACGAGCACCACGCGAGGCACCTCTGCAGGCATCTGGACACCCCTTCGCCGCCGTTGCGCGAAACGGAACTCGTTCCGCCATCAGCAACAAACTGCGGCCAGCGGGTGCGGCTGTCAATACCGCGTTCGGGCTTTAGTGCGGTCAAGCCCCAACTTGTCGCGAGTCCTGAGCCCGATCGCGAGCGCACACGCGGCCGTCCCGATGAGCACGAACAGGCTGGTGTCTCCCGACAGGTACTCGCGGACCACGACGGGTCGTTCGGTCGAGATCGCGTACTCGGTGAGCACGGCGAAAGCCGCGTTGTGCGCGAAATGGGCCAGCACCACCGGCCAGAGGCTGCCGGACCTCGTCCGCAGTTGGCCGAACAGGAACGAGAACGCGATCACCGAGCAGGAGAACAGGCCCAGCACGACGGCTCGGTCGCCGTCGCTGTGGTAGCCGGGCGTGAGCAGGACGTACGGCAGGTGCCAGCACGTCCAGACCAGGCCGATGACGAGCATCGCCGTCCACTCGCCCAGGTTGGCGAGCCGCGGCTGGAGGTAATCGCGCCAGCTGATCTCCTCGGCGAACGCGAGGATCGGCCCGGTCACGCACAACGCCACCACGTTCTGCACCCAGTCGCTCGGCGGGGCGGAGAACCGGGCGAACCCGAGCGCCACGACCGCCGCGGTCGCGACCGCGCAGACACCGGCGGTCGTGGCGATCGCGAGCGGCCAGTCACCCGCCGGCGACGGTGGCGGTGCCCAGCGACACCGCCAGCACCAGAACGACGAAGACGACCGCACCGGCGCGGTCGGAGAGCTGTTCGAACACGGACGGGACCCGCTTTCTCGCTGCAACGTCCCGTCCGAGTCTTCTTGATCACCGCCCCGCCGCCATCCGCCAGTGATCGGAACTTCCGGGTCCGGCCTCAGCCCGCGAAGTAGCCGAGCTGGGCCGAGAGGTCCGCGGCCGCCGCCGCCATCGCGGGAACGATCTGCTCCACGCGCTCGCGCGACAACCGGTACGACGGCCCGGAGGCGCTCATCGCCGCCACGACCTCACCGCGATGCCCGCGCACCGGCACGGCCACCGCGTGCAGTCCCAGCTCCAGTTCCTCGTAGCAGGCCGCGTAGCCCTGCGCCGCGACCTCCTCCAGTTCGGCCAGCAGGCGCTTGCCGTTGACGACCGTGTTCTCGGTGTACGAGTCGAGCGGCAGCGCGACCAGCCGGCGTTGCTCCTCGGGCGGCAGGTGGGCGAGCAGGACCTTGCCGGACGACGTGGCGTGCAGCGGCGTGCGCTGGCCGATCCAGTTCACCGCCGACACCGCGGCCGACCCGCGGGCCTGGGTGATGTTGATGGCGACCCCGGCGTCGTGCACGGCGATGTTGACGGTCTCGCCGAACGAGTCCGCCAGCATCTGGCACACCGGCTGCCCCAGCTTGGTGAGGTCCATCCGGCCGGTCGCCGCGCCGGCCAGCCTGACCACCCCGAACCCGATGGCGTACTTGCCTCTTTCCCCGAGCTGCTCGACCAGGCCACGCGACTCCAGCACGGAGACGAGTCTGGACACCGTGGACTTGTGCACACCCAGCTCACCTGCGATTTCGGTGATACCGGCCTCGCCTTGGGCCAGTAGTTCGAGCACGCTGATGGCCCTGTCCACGGACTGCACCTGAGCTGCCGAGTCGGAGTTGCTCATCGCGCAACAGTAACCGGCAGGCAAAACAACCCGCTCGCACTCTTGACGGCGCGTCGCCGGGGCCGCACATTGTGTTGCGTCATTCGGAACGTGTGCCGCGTCACGCAACGGAGGCCGACGATGATCCGCGCTTGCGCTCTCACGGACCTGCCCCCAGGAGAGGCGGTGCGCGTCGTCGGCCCTCATGCGCCGATCGCGGTGTTCAACTCCGACGGCGTCCTGTACGCCATCGACGACACCTGCACCCACCAGGACGCGTCCCTCAGCGAGGGCTGGCTGGAGGGCTGCTTCGTCGAATGCCCGCTGCACGCCGCGAGCTTCGACCTTCGCACCGGCGCGCCGACTTGTCTGCCCGCCAAAAGACCGGTGAAGACCTATCCCGTGGTTGTGAAAGATGGAGAGGTCTATGTCGATGCCGAGGTGAACAAGGACGTGGCGTGAGGACGATCGCGATCATCGGCGCTTCGCTCGCCGGTTTGAGGTCGGCGCAGGCACTGCGCCGGCAGGGGTTCGACGGACGGATCGTCATCGTCGGCGACGAGGTGCATCTTCCGTACGACCGACCTCCCCTCTCGAAGGACTTCCTGCTCGGCAAGGTCGAGGCGGTGCCGCTCGCCGACCAGGAGGACCTCGACGCGATCGACGCCGACTGGCGCCTGGGCGTCCGGGCCACCGGACTGCTCTCCACCCAGGAGGTCGCGCTCAGCGACGGCACGACGGTCGAGGCCGGCGGACTCGTCATCGCGACCGGCGGCATCCCGCGGGCGATATCCAATACACAGGTCCTGCGCACGCTCGACGACGCCGTCAAGCTCCGCGAGGCGCTCGCCGACGCGAACAGCGTCGGCATCATCGGCGCGGGCTTCATCGGCGCGGAGATCGCGTCGAGCGCCCGCTCTCTGGGCAAGGAAGTCACGGTCGTCGAGGCCCTCCCCGCGCCACTCACGCGTGTGCTGGGCGCCGAGATGGGTGCAGCGTGTGGACAACTGCACGGCGACCATGGATCAACGTTGATTACGGGAGTCAATGTTGATTCGGTCAACATTGACGGCGGGATCAACCTCGCAGATGGACGCAAGGTTGACGCGGACGTCGTCATTGCCGGCATCGGCACCCGCCCGGCCACGGACTGGCTCGCGGGTGGACCCGTCAAGGTGGACAACGGCGTCGTGTGCGACGCGGGCGGCGTCACGAACGTGAAGAACATCGTGGCCGTCGGCGACGTCGCGAACTGCGCTGGACACCGCGCCGAGCACTGGACGTCCGCGACCGAACAGGCGCAAATCGCCACCCGCAACTTGCTCGCCGGCGACACGGTCGCGACGCACACCAACGATGGCTACGTCTGGTCCGACCAGTACGGGGTCAGGATCCAGTTCATCGGACGGGCGACGACGGACGTCCGCGTCGAAGATGGGTCCATTGAGGACCGGAAGTTCGTCGCGACCTATCGAGACGCTGCCAACCCGGACGACATCGTCGGCATCGTGGCCATGAGCAACGCTCGCCTTTTCACGCGACTGCGCAGGAATCTCAAGTAGAGACGGTCGTCACGGTTTAACCGACACCGGCGACCGGCTATACCCCAGTGTCCTACTTGGACATACGAACAGGGAGGCGTGTCGCCGGTGCGGCAGATCATCAACCCCTTCGACCGGAGTGTTCTCACCGAGGTCGAGGACCAAACCCGCGAACAGGCGATCTCAGCGATCGCGAAGGCCCGCAACGCCTTCGACCACGGCGACTGGCAGCACGCGAGCCCCGAGCACCGCGCCGCCGTGCTGAACCGGGTCGCGGACCTGCTGGAACGCGACAAGGAGGACATCGCCCGCACCGAGACGCTCGACACCGGCAAGACGCTGGTCGAGAGCCGCATCGACGTGGACGACGTCGTCGCCGTGTTCCGCTACTACGGCGGTCTGGCCGGCCTGCTGCACCCGAAGGTCGTCCAGGGCACCCCGGCGGACGTCATCAGCCGCATCGACTACGAACCGGTCGGCGTCTGCGGCCTGATCGCGCCGTGGAACTACCCGCTGCTGCAGATCTCCTGGAAGATCGCCCCGGCCCTGCTCGCCGGCAACACGCTGGTGGCCAAGCCGAGCGAGATCACGCCGCTCACCACCATCAAGCTCTTCGAACTGCTGCAGGAAGCCGGACTGCCCGACGGCGTGGCGAACCTCGTGCTCGGCACCGGGCCGGAGGTCGGCGCGCCGCTGAGCGAGCACCCCGACGTGGACCTGGTCTCGTTCACCGGCAGCCTCGCCACCGGCCAGCGGATCATGGCGAGCGCGGCCAGGACGGTGAAGAAGGTCGCGCTCGAACTCGGCGGCAAGAACCCGAACATCGTGTTCGCGGACGCCGATCTCGACACCGCCGTCGACTACGCACTGACCGCCGCGTTCTTCCACGCCGGTCAGGTCTGTTCGTCCGGCACGAGGCTCATCGTGCACACGGACATCTACGACGACTTCGTGAACGAGGTCGCCCGCCGCGCCGACCTCATCAAGCTGGGCAACGGTTTCGACTCCGACACCGAGTCCGGGCCGCTCGTGTCCGCCGAGCACCGCGCCAAGGTCGAGGGCTACGTCGCGATCGCCGAGCAGGAGGGCGCCACCCTCAAGGCGGGCGGCAAGCGGCCGGACGACCCGGAGCTGCGGAACGGTTTCTTCTTCCGCCCCACGGTCTACGCGGACTGCACGCGCACGATGAAGCTGGTCCAGGACGAGACGTTCGGCCCGATCATCACCGCCGAGCGGTTCGAGACCGAGGACGAGGCGACGTTCCTCGGCAACGACACCGACTACGGCCTCGCGGGCGGGGTGTGGAGCCAGGACCTCGACAAGGCCCAGCGCGTGGCGAAGAAGCTGCGCCACGGCACGGTCTGGATCAACGAGTTCGGACCCTACCTGCCGCAGGCCGAGTGGGGCGGCTTCAAGCGCTCCGGTGTCGGCCGCGAGCTCGGCACCGCGGGCCTGCACGAGTACACCGAGCCCAAGCACGTCTACCAGAACCTCAAGCCACAGGCCCAGAACTGGTTCGCGCGAAAGGACGACAAGTGACCGCATATGACTACGTGATCGTCGGCGGCGGTACGGCGGGCTGTGTGCTCGCGGCAAGACTGACTGAAGACGAGAACGTGACAGTCGCGGTCATCGAGGGGGGTCCGTCCGACGTCGGCGACGAGAAGGTCCTCAACCTGCGCAACTGGATCAACCTGCTGGAGACCGAGTACGACTACGACTACCCCACGGTCGAGCAGCCGCGCGGCAACTCGCACATCCGGCACAGCCGCGCGAAGGTGCTCGGCGGGTGTTCCAGCCACAACACGCTGATCTCCTTCAACGCGCTGCCGCAGGACTTCGACGACTGGGGCCACGGCTGGACCTGGGACTCGCTCGGCCCGTACTACGACAAGGTCGCGCTCAACATCATCCCGGTCGAGGAGAAGGACCGGAACCCGATCGCCAAGGACTTCGTGGCCGCGGCGCAGAAGGCCACCGGCGTCCCGGAGATCGAGGACTTCAACGCCAAGCCGTTCGAGGACGGCGTCGGCTTCTTCTCGATCGCCTACCACCCGGAGAAGAACAACCAGCGCTCCAGCGCCAGCACCGCCTACCTGCACCCGATCCTGGACAGCCGCAAGAACCTCACGCTGCTGCTCGACACGTGGGCGGGCAAGATCGAGTTCGACGGCAACCGCGCGATCGGCGTGCACACCGACAAGGGCTACGTCGAGGCGAACAAGGAGGTGCTGCTCTGCGCGGGCGCCATCGACACCCCGCGGCTCATGATGCTGAGCGGCATCGGAGACGCCGAGCACCTCACGAGCATCGGCATCGACGTCAAGCACGACCTGCCCGGCGTCGGCGAGAACCTGCTCGACCACCCCGAGTCGGTCATCGTCTGGGAGACCACGAAACCGTTGCCGCCCAACTCGGTCATGGACTCCGACGCGGGCCTGTTCATCCGCCGCGACGAGTCCGACCCGCGGCCGGACCTGATGTTCCACTTCTACCAGATCCCGTTCACCACCAACACGGAACGCCTCGGCTACCCGACGGTGGAGCACGGCGTCTGCATGACGCCGAACATCCCCAGGCCGCACAGCAAGGGCAAGTTGTGGCTGAAGTCCAACGACCCCGACGAGAAACCCGCGCTGGACTTCGGTTACTTCACCCACCCCGACGGCTACGACGAGCAGACCCTGGTCGACGGCTTCAAGATCGCCCGCAGGATCGCCGAGCAGGAACCGCTGAAGTCCTGGCTCAAGCGGGAGATCGCGCCCGGCCCGGACGTCACGAGCGACGAGGCGCTGTCCGAGTACGGGCGCAGGGCCGCCCACACCGTCTACCACCCGGCCGGCACGTGCGCGATCGGGTCCGTTGTGGACGGTGAGCTGAAGGTCATCGGACTGGACGGCCTGCGGGTCGTCGACGCGTCCGTGTTCCCCACCATGCCGACCGTGAACCCGATGGTCACGGTTCTCATGATTGGAGAACGCGCCGCCGATCTGATCAGGGAGGCGTGATGACGGCGACGCTCGACGAGGCGAACCGGCTCAGGGACCTCGGCTACACGTCGGAGTTCAAGCGGGACATGAGCCCCTGGGCGAACTTCTCGCTCGGCTTCACCTACCTCTCCCCCGTGGTCAGCACGTACACGTTGTTCGGCACCGCCCTCGCCCTGGGCGGTCCGCCGATGATCTGGAGCTTCGTCGTCGCGGGCGTCGGCCAGTTCCTGGTCGCGCTCGTCTTCGGCGAGCTCGTCGCCCAGTACCCGGTCGCGGGTGGCGTGTACCCGTGGGCACGCCGCCTGTGGGGCAAGCGCTGGGCGTGGATGACCGGCTGGGTGTACATGATCGCCCTGCTGGTCACCATCGCGTCCGTCAGCTACGGCGCGGGTCCTTATCTGGCAACGCTTCTCGGCTACACCGCGACCGTCGGCAACACCGTGCTGTGCGCGATCGCGATCGTCGTGGTCTCCACGCTGATCAACTACGCGGGCACGAAAGTCCTCAGCTGGGCCGCGATCTTCGGGTTCGCCGCGGAGATCGCCGGCGCGCTCGTGGTCGGCATCTGGCTGCTGGTCAACCACCGCGTGCACGGCTTGGGCGTGCTGTTCGACAACTTCGGCGCGGGCGGGCCGGGCAGCTATCTGCCCGCGTTCTTCGCGGCGGGCATCATCGGCCTCTACCAGTACTACGGTTTCGAGGCCTGCGGTGACACCGCGGAAGAGGTCAAGGACCCCGGCCGCGTCATCCCGAAGGCCATGCGCCGCACCATCTACATCGGCGGCGCGGCGGCGACGTTCGCGTGCCTGTCGCTGCTGCTCGCGGTGCCGGACTTCGGCAAGGTCATCAGCGGCGAGAACGCCGACCCCGTCACGAACGTCCTGACGAACGCGTTCGGCCCGGTCGGCTACAAGATCGTGATCGGGGTCGTGCTGATCTCGTTCCTGTCCTGCACGATGTCGCTGCAGGCGGCGGCGTCCCGGCTGACCTACTCCTACGCCCGCGACAAGATGCTGTTCGGGCACCGGGTCCTCGCGAAGTTCGACCGGAAGCGGCACATCCCGCCGTACGCGCTCGCGCTCGCCGGTGTGATCCCGATCGTCATCGTGTTCGCGTCGATGCTGTCCACGAACGCGCTGGACAAGATCGTGTCGTTCGCGACGCTCGGCATCTACCTGGGCTTCCAGATGGTCGTGTTCGCGGCGCTGCGGGCCCGCCTCAAGGGCTGGACGCCGTCGGGCGAGTTCACGCTCGGCCGGTGGGGCCTGATCATCAACGTCCTGGCGCTCGCGTACGGCGTCGCGGCGATGGTCAACATGGTGTGGCCGCGCACCCCGGACGCGCCCTGGTACGACAACTACGTCGTGATCCTCAGCGGCGCGCTCGTGGTCGGCATCGGCCTGGTGTACATGGCGATCGCCAAGCCGTTCGGCAACTCCGACGCACCGGCGGGTGACGCGCTAGCCCAGCAGTCGAAGTAGGCGCAACGCGAGCTGCACCTCCAGCACCCGGTCCGGCGACTGCCAGTCGCCGAGCAACGACGACACCCGGTCGAGCCGTTGCGTGACCGTGTTGACGTGGAGGTGCAGCTCCGCCTTGGCCCGGCTCAGGTTCGCCCCGCAGCGGAAGTAGACCTCCAGCGTGTGCACCAGCTCGGTGCCGCGCTCCGAGTCGTAGTCCAGCACCGGCCCCAGTACCGACCGCACGTACCCGGACACGTCCGCACGGTCGCCCAGCAGCACGCCGACGAACCCAAGGTCGTCCAGCGTGGCCGCGTCCTTCTCCCGCCCCAGCTGCCGCAACGCCTTCAGGCACCGCCGCGCCTCCTCGTAGGCCGCCGCGATCGCCACCGGCCCGGCCACCGGCCCGCACGCCCCGACCGTGGCGTCCAGCGCCTTGGCCACCTCACGTGCGACGTCCGTGGAGGCGGAGGGCAGCGCCAGCACCACGTCCCGGCCGCGCGATCCGGCGAGTCCTCTGTGGACCGACGCGTAGTGCGTCGCCCCGGACAGGTTCCCGTCGGCCACCAGCACCACGTGCGGCTCGGTCAGCTCGACACCGATCCGCCGCGCCCGTGCCAGCAGTCCGGCTGGGTCCCGCCCGTCCAGGATGTCGGTGATCAGCTCACCGCGGACCTTGTTCTCCGCCTCGGCCACGGTTCTGCGCAACAGCAACAACAACGCCGTCACCGCGGCCGACCGTTCGAACAGCCGCCGGTCCGCGTCCGACAGGTCGGGCCGCCCGGACAACGCGAGACCGCCCAGCAGCTCCGACCCCGCCAGCACCGCGCACACCCACGCACCGCCGAGCAGCACAGCCCGCCCGTTGGCCCGCACCGCCGGCGACGGCACGGACTCCAGCACCTCGACCGGACCGCCGAGCAACTCGCCGACGGCCGCCGCGACCTCGGCCGACGACCCACCGCGCAGCACCAGGTCGGTGAGCCGGTCGTGCGCCTCCTCGGCACGTCTCATGGCCTCGTTGTGCGACTGGATCGTGGCGAACAACGAGGCCGTGTCGATCGCGATGGCCGCGTGGTCGGCCAGCGACTGCAGCAGAGCCACTTCTTCGGCGGGGAACTCACGCGAGGTCCGGTCGGCCGCGTACAGCACGCCGATGACCTTCGAGTCGAGCTTCAGCGGCACGCCCAGGATCGCCGCCAGGCCCTCGTCGCGCACGGCGGAGTCGATCGGGCGGGTGTGGTTGAAGCGGGCGTCCGCGAAGTAGTCGGAGGTCGCGTACGGGCTCGCGGTCTGCGCCACCAGCCCGCCCAGCCCCTCGCCGAGCCCCAGCCGCACCTTCTGGAACAACGGCGAGAACGACCCGTCCGTCACCCGCATGTAGGTGCCGGCCGGGTCGTTCATCGACAGGTACGACACGTCGGTGCCGAGCAGCGTCCGCGCCCGCCGCACGATCGAGCGGAGCACCGCGTCCGGGTCGCGCATGCCCGCGAGCTCGGACGCGGTCTCGAACAACGCCGCCAGTTCGGCTTCACGTCGTCGTGTCACACCCCAACCCTGTCACGTTCCTCCAGGTCCGCACCACGGGTCTCGCGCGCCAGGGCGATCGCCGCCACCGTGATCACGCACGTGATCACCACGTACACCGCGATCGGCACCGACGACTTGTAGGCCTGCAGCAACGCCGTCGCGATCAGCGGGGCCAGCGCACCGGCCACGATCGACGCCAGCTGGTAGCCGACCGACGCACCCGAGTACCGCACCCGCGTGCCGAACAGCTCCGAGAAGAACGCCGCCTGCGGCCCGTACATCGCGCCGTGCAGCACGAGCCCGACCGTGGTGGCCACCGTGATCAGCAACGGACTCTTCGTGTCCAGCAGCGCGAAGAACGCGAAGATCCACAGCGCCATGCCGACCGCGCCGACCAGGTAGATCGACCGTCGCCCGAACCGGTCCGACAGATGGCCCCACACCGGGATCGTCACCAGGTGCACGGCCGAGGCGACCAGCACCGCGTTGAGCCCCACCGACTTCGACAACCCGAGGCCGGCCACCACGTAGACCAGGATGAACGCCGTGATCACGTAGTACGACACGTTCTCCGCGAACCGCGCGCCCATCGCGATGAGCACCTCACGCCAGTTGTGCTTCAGCAGCTCCAGCGCCGGTGCCTTCTCCAGCTTCGGCGCCTTCTCCTGTGCCAGTTTTTCTTGGGCGGCCAAGAACACCGGCGACTCCGAGACCGAGAGCCGGATCCACAGCCCGATCACGACCAGCACACCCGAGAGCAGGAACGGAATCCGCCAGCCCCACGCGAGGAAGTCCGCGTCCGACTGCACCGCCGCCAGCACCGCGAGCACCGCCGTCGCCAGCAGGTTCCCGCACGGCACACCCGCCTGCGGCCACGACGCCCAGAACCCGCGCCGCGCCGGGTCGCCGTGCTCCGACACGATCAGCACGGCCCCGCCCCACTCACCACCCAGCGCGAAGCCCTGGATCAGCCGCAGCAGCGTGAGCAACACCGGTGCCAGGACGCCCACCGACGCGTACGTCGGCAGCACGCCCATCAGCGTCGTCGCGCCACCCATCAGCAGCAACGACAGCACCAGCAACCTCTTGCGCCCCAACCGATCGCCGAAGTGGCCGAACACCAGCCCGCCCAACGGCCGTGCGAGAAACCCGATCGCGTACGTCGTGAACGCGAGCAACGTACCGGTCAACGGGTCCGCGGTCGGGAAGAACAGCTTGTTGAACACCAAGGCTGCGGCAGACCCGTAGAGGAAGAAGTCGTACCACTCGACCGTTGTCCCGATGAGCGACGCGCCTACGACCTTTTTGATCATCGAACTCCTCCCGAAAAGAGTTACTGCGCGGTCCAGCCGCCGTCGACAGCCAACGACGTTCCTGTGACAAAACTGTTGTCGCACAACCACAACACGGCCTGAGCCACCTCGGAAGGCTCAATCAGCCGTTTGACGGCACTGCGCCGCAGGAAGATCTGCTCGGAGACCTCGGACTCGGGGATGCCGTGCACCCGCGCCTGGTCCGCGATCTGCTTCTCCACCAACGGAGTCCGCACGTACCCAGGCGCCACGCAGTTCGACGTCACGCCGTGCGGAGCGCCCTCCAGAGCCGCGACCTTGGAGAACCCCTCAAGGCCGTGCTTCGCGGCGACATAAGCGGATTTGAAGGCGGAGGCACGAAGACCGTGCACGCTGGAGATGTGCACCAACCGGCCCCAGCCGCGCGAGTACATGTGCGGCAGCACGTGCCGGGTCAACCGGAACGCGGCTCCGAGCATCAGTTCGAGCATCGAGGAGAACCGCGCGACCGGGAACTCGTGGATCGGCGCGACGTGCTGGACACCCGCGTTGTTGACCAGCACGTCGACCTCGGCGGGCAACGCGTCCACCGGCGAGGTCAGGTCGAGAACGTGCCCGACCCCGCCGATCTCGGAGGCGAGGTCCCGCACGCCCGCGTCGAGGTCGACCAGATGAACCTTCGCGCCCGCGGCCGCCAGCGCGCGGGCGCAGGCCAGGCCGATGCCACTCGCGGCTCCGGTGACCAGCGCGGTGTGACCCGTGACACTCGACATGACCGGAAACGGTAGGCGTCACCGGACGTGATCAATATGTGCTCAATCCACATAATGCCTGGTAACCAGGTGGATTTAGCCAACATTTAGCGTCGCGATGGCATAGGACGAGAGAACAACGGGTACAGAGGCGTAAGCTCCCGTCACCTGAACGGGGGAAGATCCAGAAAGAGGGGGCTAGACGACGATGTCTGCGACGCCGATTTACGACGACCTCCTGCGCGAGCTCGAAGAGATCGCACAGGAGGCCGGGTTGACCAGCTCGGAGCCCACTTCCGAGCCCGCCGAGTAGTTACTTCGGTGGAGCGATCAGCTCGGCAGGCACCGGCTGGTCCTTGCTGATCAGGTCGAAGAGCTGCGAAGCCTTCTCCTTGTTCCACTGCACGACCGACTGGCCGCCGATCGTCGGAGTGCCACCGACCGGCACGGTGCCGGAGGTCGCGTCGCTGATGTTCAGCGCGACGCTCGCCAGGTTCCACACGTGGTCGCCCTTGTTGACCGACACCGACCCGGACGCCGCGTTCATCAGGGGGATGAGCCGGAACGGGTTGGCCAGCGTCGCCGGGCTCTTGACCTTCTCGAACAACGCCGACAGGAACTTCCGCTGGTTCTGCACGCGCTGCAGGTCGGAGGTCGCGAACGTGTAGCGGGTCCGGACGAACCCGAGCGCCTTCGGGCCGTCGAGCTCCTGGCAGCCCGCGGGCAGGTCGATGCCGGCCATCGGGTCCTTGATCGCCTGGTCGAGGCAGATGTCGACGCCCCCCACCGCGTCGACGATGTTCGAGAACCCGGCGAAGCCGATCTCCATGTAGTGGTCGATCCGCACGCCCGTCGCGCCCTCGACGGTTTTGACGAGCAACTGCGGCCCGCCGAACGAGAAGGCAGCGTTGATCTTGTTGCGTCCGTTGCCCTCGATCGCCACGTAGGAGTCGCGCGGGATCGACAGCAGCACCGGCTTGGCTGCGCTGTTGTCCGGCAGGTGCAGCATCATGATGCTGTCGGTGCGGCTGCCTGCCGCGTCACCGGCGGCGAGCTTGTCCTTCTGCTCCTGTGTCAGCCCGTCGCGTGAGTCGGAGCCGACGAGCAGCCACGTGGTGCCCGGCGTGTCGGCGGGACGGCCCTCGTAGTCCGGCAGCGCGTCGATCCGCTTCAACGTCGAGTCGACGTAGAAACCGAATCCGACGACGGCCAGCAGCAAGACCAGCAGCAGCACCAGAATCACGCGTCCGGGACGCGCCTTCTTCTTCACCGGCCGCTGCGGCGGCATGGGACGCCGCGGCTGCTGGTAGCCGTGGTGATACCCAGCGCTCATGTGTCGCCAACCCCGATCGCGTCAGTTTCGCTTTGCTCCTAGGGACGCGAGGCGCCCGTTCAGGTTGCGACGAACCTACCGGGGTGGCCGCACCAGCGCTTCGAAAAGCCGCGTGACCTCGGCCGACGGGTCGTCGGTGAACCCGGTGTGCGCGGGCGAGGTCTGCACGATCGTGCTGCGCGGCGCGGTCAGCCAGCGGAACCGCTGCCCGATCGCGGTCCTGCTGACCGGGCCGGCCTCGGGCGTGCCGTCGCACGAGTTCGTGAGGTGCTTCAGCGACGCCTCCAGCATCTCGACGTCCAGCCGCGGGTCCAGCGCCCGCAGCCGGTCACCGTCCACATAGGTCTTCGCGCACAGGAAGTCGAGGTCGCGGCAGTAGACGATGACGCCGACGTTCATGAACTCGCCGCGCTCCTGCCGCGGCACCGCCCGCAGCAGCGCGTACTCAAACACGTGCGGCACGCGCGGCCTCCAGCGAGTCGACCCAGCCGCGGTGGGCGAGGCGGTAGGTGAAGAAGTCCTGGTAACGCTGCCGCAGTTCTACCGGATCCCCCTCCAGCCACTCGTCCGGGACCAGGGCGAGCACCTCGTCGAGCAGTTCGGGTGTGATCTTCGCGGTCAGCTCCGCGTCCACTTCGGACAGGGTGCCCGAGTTCGGCAGCATCGCGTGGTCCGAAGCGTCGTACTTGAACTCTTTGGTGGCTGGGCGATCCTGGCTCCACGAGTAGTGGAAGTACAGCGCGGCGCCGTGGTCGATCAGCCACGCCTCCCGGTGCCACAGCAGCATGTTCGGGTTGCGCCAGCTGCGATCCACGTTGAGCACCAACGCGTCCAGCCACAGCAGCTTCGTCGCGAGCTCGACGCCGGGGTCGCGCACGACCGGGTTGAAGTCGAACGAGCCGGGCAGGTAGTCGAGGCCGAGGTTGAGGCCGCCGCTGGCGCGCAGCAGCTCCTGGACCTCCTGGTCCGGTTCCGCGCGCGCCAGCTCGGGGTCGAGGTGCACCAGCACGATCTCGGGTATGCGGAAGCCGAGCCGCCGGGCCAGCTCGCCGACGACGATCTCGGCGACCAGCACCTTCACGCCCTGTCCGGCGCCGCGGAACTTCACCACGTACATGCCCAGGTCGTCGGCCTCGACCAGGCCCGGCATGGAACCGCCCTCGCGGAACGGCGTCACGTACCGGGTGGCCGTGACCTCCCTCAGAAGACTCACCCGCGCATGATCACACGAACACTCGCCGGAAGCCGAACACAATTCCGCCCTGCTCACCAAGCGGCTGCCAGCGCCTCGAAGTAAGCCGCCTGACCTGCCTTGTTCGGGTGGTAGGAGTCGTCGGTCGGGTTGACCAGCGCGTTGATCCACGGCTCGTCCGCGCAGACGCCGTGGTCCGCAAACGCTTCCCTGACGTCGACGTAGCGCGCACCCGCCCGTGACGCGGCCGCCGAGGTCACGCCGGACACCTCGTCGGCCGCGTCGTCGAGCGCCTGCCGCTTCCGCTTGGACAGCGTGCGGCAGCCGTCGTCGGGCGTGAACAGCCGCGGATAGCCGAGGACGACCAGTCCAGCCGAAGGCGCGGCCTCCCTGATCGCGGCGTAGGTGGCGTCGAGCCGCGCGGGCAGCTGGTCGCGGGCGAACGCCCTGGCCTTGCCGACCCGGTTCTCGCACGCCTTGTCGCCCTTGAGCGTGCAGGTCGTCATCACGTCGGCGAATCCGAGGTCGTTGCCGCCGATGGTGATCGTGACCAGCGTCGTGGCGGGCGTCAGCGCCTTCAGCTGCGGCTTGAGCGACTTCGTGGTCGCACCACTGCACGCCACGAACTTGAACGACGGGAAGTCCTTGCCCCGCAACGCCGGGTACGCGTTGGCGCTGCGGCGGCACGAGCTGTCCACATAGGAACCGGCGCCCGCGCCGGCCGCGTAGGAGTCGCCGAGTGCGACGTACTCCGGCGCGATCGGCGCGGGCACCATCAGAGCTGCTGCCAGTACTCCAGCCATAAGACCCATGGGGCACGGAGTACCACTGTGGACGGTCGGCCAGGAAGTGCGTTAACCCAGACGTGTGGGCAGCACGCAGACCGGGATCGCGGTCTGCAGCGGCGTGCCGGACGGCGTCAGCGCGCCGGTCGCCCGGTCCACCGCGAACGACGTCACGTTGTTCGAGTTCTGGTTGGCCGCGAACAGCAGCGCCCCCGACGGGTCCAGCGTGATGTGCCGCGGGTACTCGCCGCCGACCGGCGTGTGCCCGGCCAGTGCCAGTTCGGCACCGTTGACCGTGAAGTGCGCGACGCTGTCGTGTCCCCGGTTGGACAGGTAGACGTGCCTGCCGTCCGCCGACACCAGCACCTCGGCCGGGTAGTTGCGCACTCCCGACGCAGGCGCCGTCCTGAGCACCTGGCCCGGCGTGAGCTTCCCGTCGGCGTACGCGCAGGCCACGATCGTCGAGTCCAGCTCGTTCGCGACGTAGGCCGCGTGGCCGCTCGGGTGGAACGCGATGTGCCGCGGCCCGGCACCCGGCTTGAACTTCGCCGTCGAGACGAGCTTGAGCTGACCGGCGGCGAACGAGTACACGAACACCGCGTCGGCACCGAGGTCGACCGCGAGCGCGTACCGCCCGGCCGGGTCGAACACGATGTGGTGCGCGTGCGGGCCCTGCTGGCGCTCCGGGTCCGGCCCGGAACCCGTGTGCTGCACCTTCTGCGTGCGCGCGCCGAGGCTGCCGTCCGCCTTGACCGGGAAGACGCTCAACGAACCCGACGAGTAGTCCGCGGTGATCAGGAACTTCCCGGACGGGTCGAGCGTGAGGTGACACGGGTCCGC
>Ga0070710_10000290_pt1 | contig 23755 bp, 19 predicted proteins | sample LARL52metaG_FD_65454 | JGI IMG/M metagenome (GOLD analysis project Ga0070710, IMG submission 65454) | Corn, switchgrass and miscanthus rhizosphere microbial communities from Kellogg Biological Station, Michigan, USA - LAR L5-2 metaG | ecosystem: Host-associated > Plants > Roots > Rhizosphere ...
CGGCCGGCGACATGGCGCGGCGCTGAGCGCGGCGGCGATGTGGTCTCCAATTCGAATTTCAAGCAACGAATTTCCACTGTCGTCGCCCGGCCTCGACCGGGCGACCGGTATTCCAGAGATGGCGCACGCCGCAGACCTTGGGCCAATACGTCCCCGCACGATCCTTGCCTCTCGCGAGCTCTCCGGCCTACAACGCGCCGATGATCATTCGCGAGGAAGGGCCAAGTGACAGGGCGGCGGTTCACGAGGTGGTTCGCGCCGCGTTTGGCCGGACCAACGAAGCCATGCTGGTCGACCGGCTTCGCGCTGATGGCGACAGCACCGTCTCCCTCATTGCCGTCGATGATGCATCCGTGATCGGCCATGTCATGCTCTCAAGGATGAAGGCACCATTCCAAGCGCTTGGGCTCGCGCCGGTTTCGGTCCGGCCTGATCGCCAAAGGTCCGGTGTCGGCAGTTCGCTCGTGCTCGAAGCATTGACACGAGCCCGACAAGGACGCTTTGAGGCCGTATTCGTCCTGGGCGATCCGGCTTTCTATGGCCGTTTCGGGTTTCATTCCGAACCGGCCAGCGGTTTCACGTCTCCCTACGCTGGACCGCATTTCATGGTCCTTCCCTTGAAGAGCGGCCTCTCCACGAGGACAGGGACGATCGACTACGCGTCGGCATTTGCAACGCTCGGATAGGTCCGACCTGTGTAAGCTGCGCCCAAGACGGATGGACCACCATACGGGAACTCCACGGCGGTCTTTTCCCGAGCGGCTTGTGTTCGACAAGCCGAACCAGGCGACGTCGCGTCACAGTCCCGCTTGCTTGATCTGAATATCCAGACATCCAGCGTGCACTTCTGCACACATGCGATCGGCCAGCTTTATTTGCGCGCTGCCATGTTTTGGCCGCGGGTTGAGCCGATGATCAGTTGCTATGTCTGGATGTGGCGATCGATTTCGCGGTTGCAGCGAACGCCTGAGTGTCGCTCTCGCGGCCGCGCGTCCCGATCCGACCCGCCGCGCCCTGATGCTGGCAGCGCTCGCCGCCGGAACATGCGTTGCAACAACAAAGCGGCTCGCCGCCGAGGACGACCGGCCGGGCAGCGATGAACGTCCCAAGGCCGCCGATCTGCTGGTGTTTTATGACGGCGATCGCCAAGGCGACGTCATCAAGCCTGATGATTTGGCGCCCGGTGGACCGCCGGTCATGCGTGGCCGAAGGATCCAAAAACATCCGTGATCCGCGATGGTTCGCGGTTGAACGAGATCCTGCTCGTCAAGCTTGCCCCCGCAGAACTCGACGAGGACACGCTGGCGTGGGCGGCTGACGGGATCGTCGCTTTTTCAGCCATTTGCACGCATGCGGGCTGCTCCGTCACGGAATGGGTCAAGGCGAGCGCGGGCGACGGCAACGTCTTCAAATGCCCCTGTCACAACTCCGAGTTCGACCCGCGGCACGGTGCGAACGTCGTGTTCGGACCGGCACCGCGGCGCCTCGCCGTGCTTCCAGTCGCGATATCGAAGGGGGCGCTGGTCGTCGCGCGACCTTTTGTCGGAAAGGTAGGTCCCCAGCAGGCCAGCTGAGCCAACAGAACAGCCTTGTCGCGTTGCCAAAAAATCAAACGAGATCAATCAGGAGGATGCGCCGATGACCATCAAGCAGTGGCTGTTATCGAGTTCGGTCGCCTTGACATGCCTCGTCTCGACCGCCGCGGTGGCGGGTTCGATCGAGACCTACAGCGCGGTAACCGCGGCCCGCCTGGAGAATCCGGAGCCCGGCAACTGGATGCTCTATCGCCGGACCTATGACGGCCAGGGCTACAGTCCGCTGGACCAGATCAATGCATCGAACGTCAAGGATCTGACGCCGGTTTGGACCTTCTCGACCGGCGTCGTCGAAGGCCACGAGGCCCCGCCAATCGTCAACAATGGCGTGATGTTCATCGCGACCCCGATGGGGCAAGTCATCGCGCTCAATGCCAAGACCGGCGAACAGTATTGGCGCTACAAGCGCGAGCTCCCCGAGGATCTGTTCCAGCTTCACCCGACCAGCCGCGGCGTCGGGCTGTGGCAGGACAAGCTGTACCTTGCCACCACCGACGATCATCTGGTGGCGCTCGACGCCAAGACCGGAAAAGTGCTCTGGGACAAGAAGGTCCAGGACTACAAGAAGGGACAATATCTGACGCTGATGCCGCTCGTGGTCGACGGCAAGGTGATCGTCGGCGGCTCCGGCGGCGAGCTCGGCGTACGCGGCTATGTCGTGGCGTTCGACGCCAATGACGGCAAGGAGTTATGGCGGACCTTTACGATCCCCGGCGAAGGCGAGCCAGGCCACGACACCTGGAGCGGCGACGACTGGAAGACCGGCGGCGGCTCGGCCTGGATGACCGGCACCTATGACAAGGACACCAAGACGATCTATTGGGGCACCGGCAACGCCGCGCCCTGGCCGGGCACCGCGCATCCCGGCGACAACCTCTATACCAGCTCCGTGCTGGCGCTCGATCCGGACAGCGGCAAGATCAAGACGCATTTCCAGTATCATCAGAACGACTCCTGGGACTGGGACGAGGTCGATGCGCCGATGCTGGTCGATCTGCAGCGCGAGGGCCATTCGTTCAAGAGCCTGATCCATCCCGGCCGCGATGCGATCTTCTGGGTGCTGGAGCGCAAGCCGGACAGCATCAAATACGTGGCCGGCTGGACCTTCGTCTCGACCGACGTCTGGAAGGGTATCGAGCCGGAGAGCGGCAAGCCGATCCTCGATCCCGCCCACAAGCCGGTGGTGGGCAAGCGCGTCGAGTTCTGTCCGTCGCTGTGGGGCGGCAAGGACTGGCCCTCGGCCGCCTACAGCCAGAAGACCGGGCTGGTCTACGTTCCCGCCAACGAGAATTTCTGCGGCGGCTTTAGCGGCGAAAAAGTGCCGCTGGTCCCGGGACAGCTCTGGCTCGGCACCAAGCCGGAAGACATCGGCCTGACCCCGCGTCCGGGTGCCGACCATTTTGGCGAGCTGCAGGCGTGGGATCCCGCGACCGGCAAGAAGATGTGGTCGAACAATTTTCCAAAATCGCAACTGTTCGGCTCGGTGACGGCGACCGCGGGCGACCTGATCCTGGCCGGCGGCACCAACGACCGGATGTTCCGCATCTTCGACGACAAGACCGGAAAGCTGCTCTGGGAGCAGAAGACCAACTCCGGCATCATGGCGATGCCGATCGCCTATGAGGTGGATGGCACCGAATATATCGCGGTCCAGTCAGGCTGGGGCGTCGACGCGGCGCGCATTCAGGATGGGCTGTCCAAGGCGGGTCTAGGCATCGAGGACAACGTGCCGCAAGGCGGCGTCGTCTGGGTGTTTGCGCTGAAAAAGTAGTTCGGTCCGCGCTGATCACGCGAGCAAGCCGCCTTCGGGCGGCTTGCTGATTCCGGCGCCGTGCCATTTATGTGGAAGGCCCCTGCTCGTGCCGCAGGCGTGCTGTCCTTCTGCAGCCGGATCGCTTTCAACGAACCCATGCTGAGCGTGGCGCGCATTAACCCTCCATTAACCATACGCGCCTAGCCTCCCCTGATCGTCCGGTTATCAGCCGATTGCCGCCCGGTTCGTTCCAGGAGAACAGCCGATGCCCATTGAGACGCTGACTTATGCCGCCCTTGGCGAGCGCCTGAACATCTCGCCGCAGGCCGCCCGCTCCCTCGCCAAGCGCCTCCACTTGCCACGCTCGCTTTCCGACGACGGCAAGGCCCTGTTGAACGTTGATCTCGCCGAAATACGGCATGCGCCACGACCAGGTCGGCGTCGGCCGGCCTGCAAGGCGGTCCGGCTCGGAGCCAGGATCGCGGCGCTGCAGGCCGACATCGCGCGGCTCGAGGAAGCTGCCGCGGGCCACCGGGCCGATTTCGAGCGCGAGCGCGAGCGCGCGGACCGGCTGCTGGCCGAGCTCCTGCAGGCGAATGCCGAAACCACGGCGGCCAAGGAGGCTGCGGCACGGCTCGAGGGCGCGCTGCGAACCAGCGGCCGGCATGCCGGCCCGGTCGACAGCTCCGCACAGGCGCAGCACCGGCTGGTACGTCTGGCCGCGGACCTGGTGGCAGGAGACCGCAAGGCCAGCAGATAGACCAGTGTTTCATCCCCGAGCTTGTGTAGCGATCGTGAGGCAGACATGACGGACATCACCGATATTCGCGAGATGAAGGCGCGCATCGTCGTGTGCGGGGTCGGAGGCGCCGGCGGCAATGCGGTCAACAACATGATCGCGGCCGGGCTCGAGGGCGTCGAGTTCATCGTCGCCAACACCGATGCCCAGGCGCTCACCATGTCCAGGGCCGAGCGCGTCATCCAAATGGGCACTCAGGTGACCGGCGGCCTTGGCGCCGGCGCGCAGCCCGAGGTCGGACGCGCGGCCGCCGAAGAGACAACCGAGGCGATCCGCTATCATCTGGCCGGCGCGCACATGGTGTTCGTGACGGCGGGCATGGGCGGCGGCACCGGCACGGGCGCGGCACCCGTCATCGCGAGGACCGCGCGCGAGCTCGGCATTCTCACCATCGGCGTCGTCACAAAGCCGTTCCAGTTCGAGGGCCAGCGGCGGATGCGCTTCGCCGAAGCCGGCATCGCCGACCTGCTGAAGGCGGTGGACACGCTCCTCGTCATCCCAAATCAGAATCTGTTCCGGGTGGCGAACGACAAGACGACGTTCACCGACGCCTTCGCCATGGCCGACCAGGTGCTCTATTCGGGCGTTGCCTGCATCAGCGACCTCGTCGTCAAGGAAGGCCTGATCAATCTCGATTTTGCCGACGTGCTCTCCGTCATGCGCGAAAAAGGCCGCGCCATGATGGGCCGCGGCGAGGCGTCGGGCGACAAGCGCGTGCTGAATGCCGCTGTCGCCGCGATCTCGAATCCGCTGATCGAGGATCCCTCGATCAAGCGCGCCAGCGGCCTGATCATTTCCATCACCGGCGGCCGCGACCTGACGCTGTTCGAGGTCGACGAGGCCGCGAGCCGGATTCGCGACGAGGCCGACCAGGACGCCAACATCATCGTCGGCGCGACCTTCGACGACAGCCTGAAGGACATCGTCCGCGTCTCCGTGGTGGCGACCGGCATCGACAATCTCGGCGGGGCGCGCCAGGTCGAGGATGGCTCGCTCAGCGCGCTTGCCGCCCGGCTGCGGAGCGACAACCGCCGCACCGCCGACCGCATCATGCGCGGTGCCGCGCCGCCGCCCGTTGCGAGCACGCCGCTCCGCACCGCGGACCGGCTGCCCGACGCAGCCCGGCTTCCCGAGGCGCGACCGGCAAAGCCCGTTTCGGAATGGGTGCGGCAGGCCGTTCCGCAGGGCCTCGATCCCTATGGCCGCCTCTCGGCCGTCCGCAATTCCGTGGACAAGGTCTTGGATATTCCGGCCTTCCTGAACCGCAAGGCGCGCTGATCAGGCGCCGGGCCTTCTAGACGCTTGAAGCCGCTCTAATTGGTCTGCAGCGAGGGAGCGACCTCGCGCGCGACATGCACCAGGGCCGCGATCAGCGGCGTCATCGGGTCGCGCTGCGGGATCACCAGCCCGACATTGTAGGTCACGGTCGGATCAACGATCGGGATGGTGCGGACGCGGTCCGAAAAACCCAGAGTCTCCGCGAGTTTTGCCGGCATCACGCTGGCCCAGCGGCCGGTCTTGACGTGCGTGTAGAGCACGATCATGGAATTGGAGGTCAGCGTCGGCGTCGCCTCGACGCCGACTGACCGGAGCGCACGATCGATGATGCGGCGGTTCTGCATGTCCGGCGTCAACAGGCACAGCGGCACCTGTCCGACCTCTTTCCACGTCACCTGCTCGCGATCGCCGAACATGCCGTCCGGCGACGTCAACAGATAATAGCTCTCGCTGTAGAGCGGGATCGAACGCGCCTTTCCGATCGGCTCGTTCTCGATGTAGGTCAGGGCGGCGTCGACCTCGAGATTCTCGAGCAGCGCAAGCGCCGTGATGGACGTGCAGGACACGATGCGAAAGCGCACGTTGGGATGTCGCGCGCGAAACGGCGTGGTCAGCGACGCCACCATGCCGAGCGCGGTCGGGATCGCGGCAATCGCGATTTCGCCGGACAGACCGTCCTTGAGCGTATTGATCTCCTGGCGCATCGCGCGCGCATCGCCGACGATGCGTCGCGCCCAGTCGAGCACCCGCTCGCCTTCCGGCGTAAAGCCCTGGAAGCGCGAGCCGCGCTGCACCAGCATGACGCCGAGAATCTCCTCGAGCTGCTTCAGGCTCGTCGACATCGTCGGCTGGGTGACGCCGCAGGCCTCGGCGGCGCGCCCGAAATGCCGCTCTTTTGCCAGCGCCAGGAGAAGTTCGAGTTTGTCGATCAATTAAGAAAAATCCTTCCGGATCGGGGTCAACATGCACGCCAGCATGACTATCACGGCAACACCATGGCGGACACGCCAAAAGGCTGTGTTTTCATGGGATCCATGCATTCATTGCGTTTTTCTATCGTGCAATTTTCAGCATCAATCAATGCGCTTTCTCTATCGCAGCATGAGACAGCTTTATTGATGTTTCGAGGAATTCAATCTTTGATCGAATGCAATGATTTGCCTTCGACAGAGAGCCAGGGAATGACGCCTCACTATGAACCATGGGATCCCGCGCGCGGGTCCGACATCATCGCCGAGCATTCAAAGCGCGAGGGCGCGACGCTGGTGATCCTGCACGCACTTCAGGAGGCCTTTGGCCATGTCCCGGAAGATGCGATTCCAATGGTGGCCTCGGCGCTGAACCTGTCGCGCGCCGAAGTCTACGGTGTGTTTACCTTTTACCACGACTTTCGCGCCAAGCCGGCCGGGAAGCATGTGCTGAAACTGTGCCGTGCAGAAGCCTGCCAGGCCGCCGGCGGCGATGCACTGGCCGCGCGCGCTGAACAGAAGCTCGGCATCGCGCTCGGCAACACCACGGCCGATGAGCGGCTGACGCTGGAGCCGATCTATTGCCTCGGCCTGTGCGCGACAGCGCCCTCGGCCATGCTCGACGGCCGCCTGATCGGCCGCCTCGACGCGGCCGGCATCGATGCGATCGTGGCGGAGACCCAGCGATGACAGTGCGCCTGTTCATTCCCAGGGACGCCGGCGCGATTGCCGTCGGCGCGGACGAGGTCGCGCTGGCTCTGGAGCAGGCTGCGGCAAAACGCAGCATCGCGCTCGAAATCGTCAGGACCGGCTCGCGCGGGCTCTATTGGCTGGAACCGATGGTCGAACTCGCGACGGCGGCTGGCCGCGTGGCCTTCGGCCCGCTGACAGCAGCCGATGCCCCCACCCTGCTCGAAGCCATGACCAGCGACGGCGCGCATCCCAAGCGGCTCGGCCTCGCCGATGAAATCCCCTGGCTGAAGCGACAGACGCGCCTGACCTTTGCCCGTTGCGGCGTGATCGATCCGCGTTCGCTCGACGACTACCGCGCCCATGGCGGCTACAAGGGCCTAAAGCGCGCGCTGTCGCTCGGCCCCGACGCCATCCTGGCCGAGGTCACGGCGTCCGGCCTGCGTGGCCGCGGCGGCGCCGGGTTTCCGACCGGCATCAAGTGGAAGACGGTCGCGCAGGCCAAGGCAGACCGAAAGTACATCGTCTGCAACGCCGACGAAGGCGACAGCGGCACCTTTGCCGACCGCATGATCATGGAAGGCGATCCGTTCCTGGTCATCGAAGGCATGACCATTGCCGCGATCGCGACCGGCGCCAGCAAAGGCTACATCTACATCCGTTCGGAATATCCGCATGCGGTCGAGGCGATGAATGCGGCGATATCAGCCGCGCGCGGCGCGGGCTATCTCGGCCGCCGCACCAGTGATGCGGCGCCGTCATTCGACCTCGAAGTCAGGGTCGGCGCCGGCGCCTATGTCTGCGGCGAGGAGACCTCGCTCTTGGAGAGCCTGGAAGGCCGCCGCGGCATCGTGCGCGCAAAACCGCCGCTGCCCGCGCATCACGGCCTGTTCGGCAAGCCGACCGTCATCAACAATGTGCTGTCGTTTGCTGCGGTCCCGTTCATCCTCACCGAAGGCGCCAAAGCCTACGCCGATTTCGGCATGGGCCGCTCGCGCGGCACGATGCCGATCCAGCTCGCCGGCAACATCCGCCATGGCGGGCTGTTCGAGACCGCGTTCGGCGTCACGCTCGGCGACCTCGTCGACGATATCGGCGGCGGCACCCTGACCGGCCGCCCGGTGCGTGCGGTGCAGGTCGGCGGCCCCCTCGGCGCCTATTTCCCCCGCGCCTTGTTCGACACGCCGTTCGACTATGAGGCCTTTGCCGCCCGTGACGGCCTGATCGGCCATGGCGGCATTGTGGTGTTCGACGACACCGTCGACATGGCGAAGCAGGCGCGGTTCGCAATGGAGTTCTGCGCGATCGAATCCTGCGGCAAATGCACGCCGTGCCGGATCGGCTCGACCCGCGGGGTAGAAACGATCGACAAGATCCGGCGCGGCGAGCGGGTCGCGGAGAATCTCGCCGTCGTCGAAGACCTCTGCAACACCATGAAACTCGGCTCGCTCTGCGCGCTGGGCGGTTTCACGCCCTATCCCGTCATGAGCGCTCTCAAACATTTCTCGGAAGATTTCGGCCCCGCGCCGACGCGCCTGCAGGCCGCGGAATAAGAAGGATCATCGCAATGTCCCTCATCGAAGAAACCGATTTCGGCACGCCGCGCTCCAAATCCGAGATTATGGTCACGCTGACCATCGACGGCCAGAGCATCACGGTGCCCGAAGGCACCTCGATCATGCGCGCGGCGATGGAAGCCGGCACGCAGATCCCAAAGCTGTGCGCGACCGACATGGTCGATGCGTTCGGCTCCTGCCGGCTCTGCCTCATCGAGATCGAAGGCCGCGCGGGCACGCCGGCCTCCTGCACCACGCCGGCCATGAACGGCCTCGTCGTGCACACCCAGACCGAGCGGCTGAAGCGCTTACGCAAGGGCGTGATGGAGCTCTACATCTCAGACCATCCGCTGGACTGCCTGACCTGCGCCGCCAATGGCGACTGCGAACTGCAGGACATGGCAGGCGCGGTCGGCCTGCGCGATGTGCGCTACGGCTATCAGGGCGAGAACCACGTGTTCGCCGAAGCGAAGGGCGAGGCCAATGCGGCCTGGATGCCGAAGGACGAAAGCAACCCCTATTTCACCTATGATCCCTCGAAATGCATCGTCTGCTCGCGCTGTGTGCGCGCCTGCGAGGAAGTGCAAGGTACCTTCGCACTGACGATTTCCGGCCGCGGTTTTGACAGCCGCGTCTCGCCCGGCATGAGCGAGAGTTTTCTCGGCTCGGAATGCGTCTCCTGCGGCGCCTGCGTGCAGGCCTGCCCGACTGCGACGCTGACGGAAAAATCCGTCATCGAGATCGGCCAGCCGGAGCATTCGATGGTCACGACCTGCGCCTATTGCGGCGTCGGCTGCGCCTTCAAGGCGGAAATGCGCGGCGAGGAAGTCGTGCGCATGGTGCCCTACAAGGACGGCAAGGCCAATCGCGGCCACTCCTGCGTCAAGGGCCGCTTTGCCTGGGGCTACACGACGCATAAGGAACGCATCCTCAAGCCGATGATCCGCGAGACCATTGCCGAGCCCTGGCGCGAAGTGTCGTGGGACGAGGCGTTCAATTTCGCCGCGGACAAGCTGAAGGCGATCCAGGCCAGGCATGGCCGCGACTCGATCGGCGGCATCACCTCGTCACGCTGCACCAACGAGGAAACCTATCTGGTGCAAAAGCTGATCCGCGCCGGGTTCGGCAACAACAATGTCGACACCTGCGCCCGCGTCTGCCACTCGCCGACCGGCTATGGCCTGGCGACAACCTTCGGCACCTCGGCCGGAACGCAGGATTTCGACTCGGTCGAACATACCGACGTCGCCATGATCATCGGTGCCAATCCGGCGTCCGCCCATCCGGTGTTCGCCTCTCGCTTAAAGAAGCGGCTGCGCCAGGGCGCAAAGCTGATCGTGATCGATCCGCGCCGCACCGAAATGGTGGAGGCGCCCCATGTCAAGGCGCTGCATCTGCCGCTGCTGCCCGGCACCAACGTCGCCGTGCTGACGGCGCTTGCCCATGTCATCGTCACCGAGGGTCTCGTCAACGAAGCCTTTGTGCGCGAGCGCTGCGACTGGAGCGAGTTCGAGGACTGGGCGGCCTTCGTGTCGCAGCCGAAGAACAGCCCGGAAGCAACCGCGATCATGACCGGCGTGGAGCCGAAGGCCCTGCGCGAGGCGGCGCGGCTCTATGCCACCGGCGGCAACGGCGCGATCTATTACGGGCTCGGCGTCACCGAGCACAGCCAGGGTTCCACCACCGTGATCGCGATCGCCAATCTTGCGATGGCGACCGGCAATATCGGCCGGCCCGGCGTCGGCGTGAACCCGCTGCGCGGCCAGAACAACGTGCAGGGCTCCTGCGACATGGGCTCGTTCCCGCACGAGCTGCCCGGCTATCGTCACATTGCCGGCGATGCGGTGCGCGAATCTTTCGAGGCGCTGTGGCAGGTCAAGCTCAACCCGGAGCCGGGCCTGCGCATTCCCAACATGTTCGACGCGGCGATCGACGGCTCCTTCAAGGGCCTCTATGTGCAGGGTGAGGACATCCTGCAGTCCGATCCCAACACCACCCATGTGGTCGCGGCACTCTCGGCGATGGAATGCGTCATCGTCCACGACCTCTTCCTCAATGAGACCGCGAACTACGCCCATGTGTTCCTGCCCGGCTCGACCTTTTTGGAAAAGGACGGCACCTTCACCAACGCCGAGCGCCGCATCCAGCGCGTGCGCAAGGTGATGAGCCCGCGCAACGGCCTTGCCGACTGGGAAGTCACCATCGGCCTCGCCAAGGCGATGGGTTTTGACATGCGCTACAATCATCCCTCCGAGATCATGGACGAGATAGCGGCGCTGACGCCGACCTTTGCCGGCGTCTCCTTCGCCAAGCTCGATGAGCTCGGCTCGGTGCAGTGGCCCTGCAACGAGAAGGCGCCGGAAGGCACGCCCGTGATGCATATCGGCGGTTTCGTTCGCGGCAAGGGCAAGTTCGTCGTGACCGAATATGTCGCCACCGACGAGCGCACCAGCCCGCGCTTCCCGCTGCTGCTCACCACGGGCCGCATCCTCAGCCAGTACAATGTCGGCGCGCAGACCCGCCGCACCGAGAACGTGGTCTGGCATGACGAGGACCGGCTGGAGATCCATCCGCACGACGCCGAGCAGCGCGGCGTGCGCGACGGCGACTGGGTGCGGCTCAAGAGCCGCGCCGGCGAGACCACCTTGCGCGCCGAGATCACCGACCGCGTGGCGCCGGGCGTGGTCTACACCACGTTCCATCACCCGGACACGCAGGCCAACGTGATCACGACCGACTATTCGGACTGGGCCACCAATTGTCCGGAATACAAGGTCACCGCAGTGCAGGTGTCGCCGTCGAACGGTCCCTCCGACTGGCAGAAGGCCTACGACGCGCAGGCGCGCCAGTCGCGGCGGATCGCGCCGATCGTGGAAGCGGCCGAGTAGCGCGATGCACCAGCCTCACCGCATCGCCGGCCGCCTGGCCTGGCGCAATGGCCGCTTCGAGGACGGCGCGCGCGCCGTCCCCGAGGAAACCGCGGTTGCGCTGACCTACAATGGCGGCAGCTACGCCGTGATGATGGCGACGCCGCAGGACCTGACCGATTTCGCGATCGGCTTTTCCTTAAGCGAAGGCATCGTGCATTCGCCGCATGATATTCTATCGCTCGACGTGGTCGATCTCGACGACGGCATCGAGCTTCGGATGTGGCTGGCGCGGGACAAGGCCGACCTCGTCAACGAGCGGCGCCGGCTGATTGCCGGCCCGACCGGTTGCGGGCTGTGCGGCATCGATTCCATTGCAGAAGCGGTCCGGCCGGCCGCGATCGTGGCCGCGGGACGCTCGTTTGCCCCGCGCGATGTGATGACGGCTCTGGCCGGCCTCGCACCGCTGCAGGAGATCAACGCGCGCACCCGCGCCGTGCACGCGGCGGCGTTCTGGACGCCGTCGCACGGCATCGTCGCGCTGCGCGAGGACGTCGGGCGCCACAACGCGCTGGACAAGCTCGCCGGCGCGCTGGCGCGGCACGACGTCGCCACCGGCAATGGCATGATCGTGCTGACCAGCCGCGTCTCGGTCGAGATGGTGCAGAAGGCCGCCACCATCGGCGTGCCGGTCATCGTCGCAGTGTCGGCCCCGACCGCGCTTGCGATTCGCACTGCGGACGCCGCCGGTATCACGCTGGTCGCGGTGGCGCGCTCCGACGGCTTTGAAATCTTCACCCATCCAGAGCGCATTGGCGCGCACGCAGACTTGAGGGAACCCGCTGATGTCGGCTGACCGGCTGATCTACATGGCCAACCAGATCGGAAAATTCTTCCAGAGCCAGGGCCACGACAAGGCCGTGGCGGGCGTATCGGAACATATCCGGAAATTCTGGGATCCGCGGATGCGGGCTGGCATCTTCGCACATCTCGATGCCGGCGGCGCCGGGCTCGATCCCAACGTGCGCGAGGCGATCGAGATCCTGAGGCGCAGTTCCAGCGGCGTCGCGGAAGCACTCTGATGTTTGCGCCATGAAAAACAAGTTCGTTTGCCACGGCAACGAACATTCACCTCTCCCCGTCGGGGAGAGGTATTCCGAATCCGCGGAATAGACTCCGCCAAAAACCATCACCCAGCCTAATAGGACAGGAAGCATTCCTTGTGAACGCCTGGGAGAGGATCGCCAAACACATCGTTGCCGCACGGAAGTCCGCCAGGGGGGCTTCGACGGTGAGCAAACGAGCCTTCCCGACCGTAGTGGATCATCGCGCCGGCGGGAGCGCGACAAAAGCCTCCCTCGGTGGCGCAATGCACCCACTCGGCGTGGGCCACAGGCGACCAAGCCACAACAGCGATCGCGACCGCTGCAGCCATCGTAAGATACTTCATTGATAGTTCCCTTTCATTCGCATGTCGGTTGATTGTCCTCGGACAAACAATCGCAGTTCACCCCACCGCCATCTCACCACAATGAATCCGTCGTCGCGATGTCCGGTCAATGCTGACTCGGGATTCGGCATCAAAGCGGCGTGGGCACGGCAATTGCCGCTAGTAGCGCCCGTCCTGCCGGGCGCGGAACGCGAGCGCGGCGCGTAGCTGATGGACGGCGGCACGCGAGGCGTCCAGAGCGGCCGCCTTGTGGCCTCCAAAATCGTTCGGCGCCGCTTCCATATAAGCGATCGCGTCCTCGAGATCGTGGATGGCTCGCGCGATCCGTGGATGCATTTCGGCTTCGCTCTGCGCGTATGCAGTCGGCACGGTCATCATTGCCAGCAGCAGGCTCGTTGCGACAAGTCCAGCATATCGTCTCATGACAAACTCCGGTTTCCTGTGATTCCCGATCAAGTCCGGCTCGCGCAGGGATTTTCCTGCGCGAAGGATGCACGCTAATGCTATGCAGCATAACGTTACCTAATGCTACATCTGATTGGAAGTTGAAAAACCGTAACCCACCGGCGACGCCACACGGGACGCGTGTAGCACGACACAACGCTACCACATTCATTCATGTAAATGTCCGATCGATGACACGGCATTGCGACGCTTCGGCCAGGGATCGCCGATGTTGCGGTTTTCGACACGATCGGGCGGCCAGCGATCCGATCTGGCGACGTGGCGCTCCATATGTTATGTTGAATAGCGTTAAGGACTGCGATGGGAGAGCGGATGTCACCGGTCCGCGATAAGAACGACGACGACTTCGAGGACCTCGGCGAGCTCCAGCGTGAGGTCGTGCAGGTGGTGTGGGCGCACGCGCCGGTCACCGCAGAGGTGGTCCGCGAGCACCTCTCCCGACCGCTCAAGGAATCTACCGTCCGCACCGTGCTGCGGCGGCTGGAGGAAAAAGGCTACATCACTCACACCGTCGACGGCCGCACCTTCGTCTACGACACAGCCGCGCCGCGCGGGCAGATCGCCGCCCGCGCCGTGCGCCGGATGGTCGACTGGATCTGCAACGGCTCGGTCGAGGAGGTTCTGGTCGGAATGGTCGATCAGAACATGATCGACTGGAAACAGTTGCGGAAGCTCGCGGACAAGCGGGGACGCCCCAAGCGGGGACGCAAATGATGGTAGAACTCCTCGCGGAGGCGGCGCTGCGGTCGGCGGCATTCGGCATCTTTGCGTGGATTGGACTGGCATTGATGCGGGCGCGTCATCCGCAGCTGAAGATGACCGTCTGGACGGTCGTGCTGCTCGCCTCCGTGATGATGCCGATCGTAATGCCATGGATGAAGGTGACCATCCCGCGTCCCTCTGCGGCGCCGCCCACGGTCAGGATCACCTGGATCGATCTGCCGGGGGTGACCACGCCGACGGCGCCGCGGCCGGTCCGCGCCGACGTCGTGGCGCCGCCGGATGTCAGCGCCGCGGCGCCTGTCCACCGCGGCGAGTGGCGATCCTGGGCGATCGGCCTCTATCTCATCGTGAGCGGCGCCATGCTGCTTCGACTGCTCGCAGGTCTTGCGCTGATGTGGCACGTGGTCCGCGTTGCCCGCCGCCTGCAGGACCGGAGGGACGAGGGTGACATTCGCATGAGCGAAATCGTGACGGTGCCGGTCACGTTCGCCTCGACCATCCTCTTGCCGGTCGAATCCAGTGCGTGGAGTGCACGCAAGCTGGAGGCGGCGCTTCTGCACGAAAGGTCCCATGTCCGTCATCGGGACTTTCATGTGCTGCTGCTCGCCTCCATCAATCGGGCTCTATTCTGGTTCAGTCCTTTTGCCTGGTGGCTGTTCTTCCGCCTCGGCGAACTCGCCGAGGCTGTCAGCGACGATGCTGCGATCGCGGGCCTCAGCGGCGACCGGGTCGGCTATGCAGATGTCCTGGTCGAGATGGCGGCCTCCCGGCACCGGTTGCCCGCGGGTCTTGCCATGGCGCATCCCCGCACGGTGCACCGGCGCATGCGGCGCATTCTCGCGGAAAGCAGCGTCCCGCGGCCGATGGGCTGGCGCCCTCGCCTCGCCATCGCGGCTACCCTCTTGCCACTGGCGGCACTGAGCGCCGTGACCGTTGCACTCGGCAGCCCGCCCGCAGCAGCCAATTTCGTCGGGCTCGTCGGGCCGGTGAGCGGAGCCGCGACGACCGGGCCGGAGGTGCTGAACCGCTATGTTGGCCAATTCCAGATCGGCGTCGGCGCTCTGCTCACGGTCACGCGCGACGGTGAGCGGCTGTTTACGCAATGGAGCGGCCAGCCATTGCTGGAACTGACGCATGCGGGCGGGCAAGACTTCGTCAACGTTCCGGCACAGACGCAGGTCAGCTTCATTATCGGCGATAGCGGAATTGTATCCGGAGTGATGCTGAGTGAGCCCGGTACCGGGCGCGTCCGCGCCACACGGGTCGATGCGGCGACGGCAGCCGAACTCGCGGCGACGTTCCAGCGGCGCGACGCGGCGAGGCCGGACCGCTTTCGGGACCAGAATCCGATGCCGGGCGGCGAGGCGCTGCTGGCCCGCACAATCGAGGCGCTGCGTCATGAGGCCGTCAACGCGGAGGACATGACGGGGCGCCTTGCCGACAAATTGCGCGGACAGCTGCCCATGTTTCAAAGAGCCCTGCCGGCGCTTGGCGCCGTGGAGCAGGAGGTCTTCCGCGGCGTTGGGCCTGGCGGTTACGACATCTACACTGTGAAATTCGCGAAGGGCGAAGCGGATTTCAGTCTCTACCCGGCGGCCGACGGCAAGCTTGAGGATTTCAATCTCAACCCTGCCGGCGACGGCAGGCCCGGCGGTCTTGCGGCCTGCTCCGATGGGTCCGCGCTCAAGACGGCTCCCAGTTCGGTTCCCATCAAACTGTCGCTGATCAACCGCAGCGGCGCCGAGATACGGCTGTTCTGGATCAATGCCGACGGCGCGCGCGTGCCTTATGGAACGATCGAGAATGATGCCTCGGTGCCGATATGGACTCCCGTGGACCGCCCCTATGTGATTGCCGATCGCACCGGACGATGCCGTGACATTCTCTTGCCCGGCGAGGCCACCCGCATTCATGTGATCGAACCGGTCGGCGCCTCGGTCGTACCGCGCACGAGCCCGCTGCCAGGAAGCCGGGAGGCACTCGCACGGCACATCGATGCCGTCAGAAGCGGCATCCCCGACTACGATCAGATGACACCCGAGGTCGCGGCACGGGTGCGACTGTTTCTGTCTCAGCAGCAGTCCCTGCTCGCACGACTAGGCACCTTGCAGGAGCTGGCGTTTCGCGGCGTCAGCAGGGCTGGAAACGACCTGTACACGGCACGCTTCGCAAACGGCTCGGTCACATGGCAAATCGGGCTGCTCGATGGGGGACGGATCGGAGCCGTGGCGCCCGGTCCGGAATAGTGACAGCATCGCAGCTGGTTGCGTGGTTGCGGTCTTGCCGAAACGCGAAAATGCGCGGATTCGTCCGGGCGCCGCCTGACGGCGCTTAACCGCCCAACCGCCGCCCGATGCGGCTGCAGTTCATCCTGATCAAAACCCGCTCGATCTTCCGGCAGAGCCTCAGGCCGGGTGAGGCAAGCGGTGCGAGGTGGACCGCGTCCCGCTGCGCGATCTATTCCACGCCTCTCGCGGTCGCCCCACGACGATCGGCTCGTTGTCGCCGAGCGTGGTCCGCTCCCGGACCAGGCCGCCCATGACCATGCGCATCTTGAGCAGTTCCTGCGCCACGAAGCTGCAGTTCTCGTCCCGGTTGATCTGTTCACGCATGATTGTCTCGGCCTCACGCATGCTGGCGCGCAATGTTCTGATAACTCTGCGGATTTCGCTGACACGATTGTTCATGGCTGGCTCCTTGGCGGGACCAGCATAAGAACAAAACATGAACAAGGAGTCAAGCTCCCGCAGCCATGCGTTTTCGCCTGACATCATTCCGGAGCGCGCCAACAGCGAGCGGTGCGCAATTGCGCACCTGAGAATCTCGGGATTCCGGGTTCGATGCGGACCCTGTCATCCGGCGGCGCTTCGCGCGGACCGGGTGGCATCGCGCCGGAATGACGGTACCTACCCTCGCTCCACCACGGCCCGGAAGACGCGGCGCACCTCGGCCTGGGTCTCCTTCACGCGCGCTTCGAGCGCGGAAAAGTCCGGCGCATCGCCGGCGCGCGCCATGACGCGCAAGAGGCTCTCGCCCGCGCTGTCCGGCACGAAGCGCTCGCTGACGCAAAGCCGCAGGATCTGCGTCAGGTCGTGATAGAGCCGCGCCGCCGGACGCAGCACGTCGGTGGCGGCATGCGGCAGCACGCCGAGCCGCTCGGCATTGTCGAGCACTTTTGAGGTCGAGACGTCGAGAATGTCCGGATGCTCGGCGCCATGCACGAGCTGCAGACATTGCGCGACGAAGTCGATGTCGAGCAGGCCGCCGGCGGCATATTTCAGATGCCAAGCATCCTTCTCGCCCTTTTCCTGCGCGATCGCACGGCGCATGTCTGCGACGTCCTTGGCGATGCCTGCGCGCTCCCGCGATCGGGTCAGGACATCGCGGATGATCGCTTCGATGCGCGCGCCGAACTCGGGCGACGAGGCTGAGATCACCCGCGCCCGGGTCAGCGCCATATGCTCCCAGGTCCAGGCCTCCCGCTCCTGGTACTGCGAGAAGGATGCAACATGCGAGGCAAGCGGGCCGGCGCGCCCCGACGGACGCAGCCGCATGTCGATCTCGTACAGCACGCCGTAATTGGTGCGCGTGGTGAAGGCCGAGATCAGCCGCTGCGTCAGGCGCGAGAAATAATGCGCGCCCTGCAGCGATCGTTCGCCATCGGAATCCGGCTGGTCGGGATCGAAATCATAGAGCAGGATCAGATCGAGGTCGGACGACGCCGTCATTTCGCGGCTGCCGAGCCGGCCCATGGCGATTATCGCCGTCTCCTGCCCCCTGATGCGGCCGTGCTGTTCGGCAAAGCGCTCGGCGACCAGGCGGTGCACGGTGTTGACGATGCCCTCGGCGACGTCAGCGAAGGCGGTGCTCGCCTGCTGCGCCGACACCGTTCCCGAGAGGATGCGCGTGCCGATCAGGAACAGGCTTTCCTGCCCGAACAGGCGGAGCCGGTCCAAAAACTCCTCGTAGGAGGAGGCATCCTTCAGCGTCGCAGCTAACCGCTCCGACAATTCGCGCTGGTCCGGCATCGCGCCGAAGAAGCGCGGATCGATCAACCCGTCCATCAGCTGCGGCTGCCGCGCCAGCATGTCCCCGAGACGCGGCGCCGCGCCGAGCACGAGCGCCACGAGCGCCACGAGATCGCTGTTCTGGCCGAGCAGCGAGAACAGCCGCCCGCCGCGCTGCAGGGCCTGCAGGAAGCGATCGAACGTGACCACCGCGCGATCCGGCTCCTCGGCATGGGCCAGGCCATCGATCAGCGCGGGCACGAAATCGGCAAAGGCGCTCCGCGCCGCTTCCGCGCGGAAGGCGCGGTATTCGCCCGAGAGCCAATGGGCCACCGTCTGCGCCACCGCCGGCGGCTCCTTGAAGCCAAGCGTCGCCAGGTGATCAAGAAGCAGCAGATCTTCGCGGCCCGCGCCATAATCGACCGGCGGCAGCTTTGCCGTTCCCGCGGGATCGCCTTCGAACAGCTTGGCATAATGGCCCTGCACGACCGTGAGATGACCGAGCAGATCGTGCGCGAAGGCTGCGCGATCCTCATAGCCGAGGAAGTTTGCGAAACGCACGAGCAAATCGGCGTCCTCGGGCAGGCTGTGGGTCTGCTCGTCGGCGATCATCTGCAGGCGATGCTCGACGCGCCGCAGGAACCGATAGGCCGCAGCGAGCTCGTCGCGGGCCTCAAAGGTGATCCAGTGGCTCGACGCCAGCACGGCAAGCGCCTCCAGCGTCGGCCGCACGCGAAGTTCGGCATGGCGGCCGCCGGCGATCAGCTGCTGGGTCTGCGCGAAGAACTCGATCTCGCGGATGCCGCCGGGCCCGATCTTGACGTTGTGCCCTTCGACGGCGATCCCGCTCTGCCCGCGATAGACCTGCATCTGCCGCTTCATGTCGTGCACGTCGGCCAGCGCGGCAAAGTCGAGATGCTTGCGCCAGACGAACGGCGAGAGCTCGGCCATCGTCGCCTCGGCCACCCGGATATCGCCGGCGCAAGGTCGCGCCTTGATCATCGCGGCGCGCTCCCAGGTCCGCCCTTCCCGCTCGTAATAATGCAGCGCCGCCGCGGTCGAGATCGCAACCTGGGTCGAGGCCGGATCGGGACGCAGCCTCAGATCGACCCGGAACACGTAACCGTCGCTGGTGCGTTGCTGCAGCAGCCGCGCCAGCGCCTGCGTCACGCGGGCGAAGAACGGCTGCGGCTCGATCCCGCCCGCCAGCGCGGTGGTCTCGGCATCGAAGAACACGATCAGGTCGATGTCGCTCGAATAGTTCAGTTCCCCCGCGCCCATCTTGCCCATGGCAAGCACGAACAGGCCGCTGTTCTCATCCGGATGATCCCGATCCGATGGCACGAGCCGGCCACGTTCGACCTCCTGCCGCAGCAGATAGCCGAGCGCCATCTGCACCGCGCCCACCGCGAGCGCAGTCAGCGCCTCGGTCACCCGCATCACCGGCCAGACGCCGCCGATATCGCACAGCGCGATCAGCAGGGCCGCCTCGGACTTCATCGCCCGAAGTGCGCCCATCACTTCCGCTTCGCTGCCGGCGGCGTCGATGTCACGCGCCGCGGCCTGCATCAGCGCCTCGAGATGGGCATCCGGATCGCTGCCGAGCAGCCGGATCAGCCTGAGCGGATCGGCGCCGATGAGATCGAACAGGTAGGGCGAGAACTCGGCGATCCCGAGCAGCAGGCGCCCCGCCAGGGGATCATCCAAAAACCTTTTGAGCGCCGCCGCCTCCGCCGGGGCGACACCAGCCAGCCAGTCCCGCAGGCGCAAGGCGGCCGCCTCGGGCGCCGGCACATGCGGCGCTTCGACAAGTCGCGTCACCAGAGAGGTGGAGGATGGGGCATCCGCCACGGGATTTTTCCACACCGTCATCAGGAACTTCGGAATGAATGCGGCACGGACCGACCCTCATGTCGGGCTCGACCATCCGTGCCGACGATCACGCCGGCGTCTTTGACATATCCGGACTTTGTGCCGCAAGCCTGTCGGGCGCACCCACGCGGGCGGGAATGGCGAGCGTGGCGATCAGCCCGGGATGCGCGTCACCGAGCCGCAGGTGGCCATCGTGGAGGGTCGCGACCGCCGAGGCCAGGCTCAGTCCGAGGCCGGAACCCGGCTGGGTGCGGCTCGCATCCAGCCGCACGAACCGCTCCACGGCGTGCTTGCGGTCGGGTTCCGGAATACCGGGGCCGTGATCGGTGACGCTCAGCAGCACCTCGCCGCCCTCGCGCCGGGCCTCGATCAGGATCTCCCTGACGGCGCCAACTGCGCCGGCACTGAGCGACTGTGCCACTGAAGCGGGCTTGCCATATTTGATGGCGTTCTCGACCAGATTGGCGAGCGCCTGGCTGATCAGTTCGCGGTTGCCGTGCAGGGGCGCGAACGAGGTCCTGACCTTCAAGGTCATGCCGCCGTCCTCGGCCAGCGGCTCGTAGAGTTCGTGGATACCGTTCGCGACCTCGGAAGCGTCGAAATCGTCCATGTTGTCGCGGGCCTGGCCGGACTCGGCGCGCGCGATCATCAACAGCGCATTGAAGGTGCGGATCAGGCCGTCGGACTCCTCGATGGTGCGCTCCAGGGCCATGCGGTACTCGGCCTCCGAGCCGGAGCTCGCCAGCGCCTCCTCGGCGCGGTTGCGCAGCCGCGTCAGCGGGGTCTTGAGATCGTGGGCGATGTTGTCGGAAACCTCTTTAAGTCCCATCATCAATGCTTCAATGCGCTCGAGCATCGCATTGAGATTGCTGGCGAGACGGTCGAGTTCGTCGCCGGAGCGGCCGACCGGCAGGCGCCCTGAAAGATCACCCGCCATGATGCGCTGGGTGGTGCCGGTCATGGCATCGATGCGCTGGAGCACACGACGCGCGACGAAGATGCCGCCGCCGATGCCGAGCACGACGACGACCAGGATCGACCATTGCGCGGCTTTCGCGACGATGCCGAACAGCCGCCGCCGCTCCTCCAGATCGCGTCCGATCAGGAGGCGGAACCCGTTCTCCAGCTCCGTCACCCGGACCAGCGCCCGGTGGTCGACATTGTCCTGGTCGTCGAACCGCCGGTACAGCGTTTCCGACCAGCCCTCGGTCGCCATGACGCCGGGCGCGAGCGAGCCGACATTGCCGGCGAACGCCTGCCCCGTCGGCGTGGTGACGAGATAGAGATTCGCGCCCGGACGCAGCGCGCGGTTCTCCATGGTGCGGAGGAGGCCGTGCAGGCCGCGCCGGGCGTAGATCTCGCTGATCTCGTTGGTCTCCGCGTTCACGGTGGTGGTGATCTGCTCGGTGATCAGCCGCCGTGTGTTCCAGGCGAAATAGCCGAGTAGCGAGGCCGCAAACAGCGCAAACAACAGCAGGTAGACCAGCGTCAGGCGAAACGCAGTGGTTCGGATCAGTTTACCGAAGGCCGTCACCGATCATGATCCCATTCTGAGCGTGGCGCCTGCTATCATAGACCATCGTCACGACACAGATAACCCTGCACTTACAAAAAGTTAGCTGCATCCCTTATCTAACTTCGCATCCGTGACGGGTAAGTGGCGAGCGGAATGGGAACGTTAAAGTGGGGCTCAATTCGAACCAAGTTAAATCCAGGCAACCCGGCGCCCCCGCGGATGACGGCGGGCCCAATTTGATCTCTCGCGAGAGCGGCGATCGGGTGTGAGCCCTCCGGTTGACCGGGCGGCCGGCGGAGAGCTGCAGGAGCTTGCCGAGGAGCACTGCCCTGATTGGTGCCAGTGGCTATCCGGGCAAGAGTTGAAGCAGTGGCAGCGCTTCCGTGTGTCGTCACCGGATGCGTTCGTTCGGAGCCGGTCTCAGTCAGCGATGCAGGACCGGCGGCCTCTTAGCAGCCGGCCCTGCATCGAACTGAGTTGTCTACGCGGCCTGTGCTGCGGCCGGCTGTGCCGGAACTTCCGTCAATGCCGCGATGAGTTGCTTGACGTCCGGTGCCCCCAATCCTGTGACGCGGTCATAACCAGCAGCGGCGGTAAACTCGCCATTGCTGCCGGATGTGACGTCCCGGAAACATCCGGTGCCGCTCAATGGGTAGATGACCGGGTTCAGATAAGGGAGCGAAGGCAATCGGGCTTTCTGCCGCGCCTCGTTGATGATCACAAAGACCAGCCCAAACCGGCGCAGCCCAGCTTGTTCCGCCAATTCCAGTCGGCTGTCCGTGCAGGACCAGGAAAGCCCCTTCGTTGGGATCGGCGGCTGCGCTCACATCGGGAACCAACCTCTTGCTTCCGCTGGGTACGCCATTGCCTTTCTGCCAGGCGGGGCGGTCGAAGAAGATGCTGCTCCCTCCGCCGCTGCCAGTCCAGCCGTCCTCCTCTGCAACAGACCCATCTCCCGGTGCAAGCTTCAAGCTTGTCCCGCCGACCCCGACGACCGCCGTATCCGATGCGGCATATTCGGCCTGCAGCGGACCGTCAGGGGTCTGCCCGTCACCGCCCGGATTGGATCCGGCGTCTCCGCTCGACACGAAGATGTTGACACCCATTGCCGCGAGCCTGAGGAACTTTTGATGCTGTGTCGCCACCTCGCCATCTGGTCCGCCCATGAAGGTCTCGCCAAGCCCCAGACTGACCGACAAATGCCTCAGGCTCAGCCCGCCTCGCACATCGGTAGAGCCAAGGAGCCGATATCAAAGCAACATCGTGCCGCCAGAGACCAGGACAACAGCATTCATCTGGTGTCCCGGCGTTAACGTTCGCCTCATGTTGCGGCCAGCAGCAAGGGACACTTGCAGAATCAAGATTCCCGTTCGGATCGAGAAGAGTGGCTCTCAGCAAGTGCCCGCTCACGGGCACGAACAATCAAGATCGTATCTTATCGAAGGCCGTCGCGGATCATGTACCCGGCGCCGCGGATCGTATGAAGCAGCGGCCGCTCAAAGCCCTTGTCGATCTTGGAGCGCAGTCGAGAAATATGTACGTCGATGACGTTTGTCTGAGGATCGAAGTGATAGTCCCAGACGTTTTCCAGCAGCATGGTGCGGGTCACAACCTGCCCGGCATGCTTCATCAGATATTCCAGGAGCCTGAACTCGCGCGGCTGCAGCGTGAGCTCATCCTTGCCGCGCGCCACGCGATGCGAGAGGCGGTCGAGCTCGAGGTCGCCGACCCGGTAGGTGGTCTCCTCGGCGGGGCCGCCGCCGCGGCGGCGCGACAGCACCTCGACGCGGGCCAGCAGCTCGGCGAATGAATAGGGTTTTGGCAGATAATCGTCACCGCCCGCGCGCAGGCCCTTGATGCGGTCGTCGACCTGTCCGAGCGCGGAGAGGATCAGAACCGGCGTGGTGTTGCCCTTGTCGCGGAGCGAGCCGATCACGGACAGGCCGTCGCGCTTGGGCAGCATGCGGTCCACCACCAGCACGTCGTAGTCGCCGCCGTCGGCCAGCGCCAGCCCCTCCTCGCCGTCACCGGCGAGATCAGCGACATGACCGACTTCCCGAAATGCCTTAGCGAGATAGTCGGCCGACTCGCGGTCATCTTCGATGATCAAAAGGCGCATCTGGGAAACAGTCGCGGACAAATGCCTTGAGCCTTCCATCAACATGGCCCGGCCGGCACTCTCATGCAAGGCGACCAGCGCCATCTGGTTAAGCGGA
>Ga0070710_10000292_pt1 | contig 23726 bp, 17 predicted proteins | sample LARL52metaG_FD_65454 | JGI IMG/M metagenome (GOLD analysis project Ga0070710, IMG submission 65454) | Corn, switchgrass and miscanthus rhizosphere microbial communities from Kellogg Biological Station, Michigan, USA - LAR L5-2 metaG | ecosystem: Host-associated > Plants > Roots > Rhizosphere ...
GGGTCCGACGCCGTCGACACCGCGGCCAAGCTGGCCCGCAGTTACTGGCGCGCGCTGGGCCAGGATGACAAGCAGGTGACGATCGCCAGGTCGCACGCCTATCACGGCATGAACGCGTACGGCACATCGCTGGGGGGGATCCCGGCCAACACCGAGCCGTTCGTTCCGCTGGTAAGTCTCGTGGAGCATGTGGCCTGGGACGATGCGTCGGCGCTCGAGAAGGTGATCGAGACGGTAGGCGCCCGGCGGGTGGCCGCGTTCTTCTGCGAGCCCGTGGTCGGGGCCGGCGGGGTGTACCCGCCGCCAGAGGGCTACCTGGCCAGCGTCAGGGAGATCTGCCGGCGGCACGACGTGCTGTTCGTCGCTGACGAGGTGATCACCGGGTTCGGGCGGACCGGCGCCTGGCTGGCCAGCGAGCGGTTCGGCCTGGACCCGGACATGATCACCACGGCCAAGGGGCTGAGCTCCGGGTACGCGCCGATCGGCGCGGTGATCGCCAGTGCGCGGGTGGCCGAGCCGTTCTGGCGCCCCGGGTCCACGGAGGTGTTCCGGCACGGCTACACCTACTCCGCGCACCCCACCGCGTGCGCGGTCGCGTCGGCGAACCTTGACCTGATCGAGCGCGAGCAGCTCGTCGCGCGGGTGGCTGAGCTGGAACCGGTGCTTGCGCGGGCGCTCGCACCGCTGGCCGGGCATGAACTTGTCGGCGAGGTGCGCGCCGGGACCGGGCTGCTCGCGGCCGTCGAGATCGCCGAGGCGGCCCGCGCCGCCGACCCGGGGATCGGCCCGCGGCTGGTGGCCGAGATGCGCGAGCGCGGCGTGATCACCCGGCTGCTGCGCGGCGTGGCCCTGCAGGTCTCCCCGCCGTTCGTGATCACCGAGGCGGAGATCGGCCGGATCGCGGAGGTCTTCGCCGCGTCGCTGGACGCCGTGGCCGCTGGCCCGGCCCGCTAGCCGTCTCCCGGCCCCTCCGACAGCCGGGCCAGGGTGTGCTGCTGGTCGAGCAGCGCGGGGTAGAGCGAGCGGTACACCGCGTAAAGCTCGGCGTAGCGGCCGGCCGTCCGCGGGTCAGGCTCGGTGCGGCCCGCGATCGCGCTGAGCCCGGCGACGACGCCGATGCCGCGCACGTCCCCGCGGCCCGCGCCCACGGCCGTCAGCAGGGCAGGAATCAATTCACATGCCTTACGCCACCACGTGGCTGGGTCCTCCTCGGCCCAGCCGGCGCGGACCGTGGCCAGCGTCACCGGTCGGGAATCGGTGGCGATGACGCCCCGGCCTGGATCGAGGAGCACGCATTTGGTCACAGTCGTGCCGATGTCCAGCCCGAGCAGCAGGTCGGTCATGGCCTTCCGACCGGGGCTACGCGCGCCCGGCGGCCTCCAGGAACCGCTTGACCCGCTCGGGGTCCACCGGGTTCCAGGTGCCGCCGCCTTCCTTGAGGTCCGAGCCCACGATGATGCCGTCCGCCACCTCGAGGAACGACGCCACGTTGCCTGCCTTGGCCCCGGTGTTCGCCAGCACGGGGGCAAGGTCGCCGGTGGCCTGCTTGGCTTCCCGGATCGCCGCCGGGTCCGGTGCCGCACCGGCCATCGGGCCGGACACCAAGATCGCGTCCGCCAGGCTGGACACGGCCGCCGACCGGGCGAGCTGGCCCACCGAGCGGGTACCGATCGTGGAGGCGAACTCGGGCGTGACGTTCATGAAGACGGCGATCTGCTGTGCGGAGAGGGTGCGCCGGTAGCGCAGCAGTTCGCCCGCGTCCGGGGCCCAGACGCCCATGTCGGACTCGTAGGCGCCGGTGACGACCTCGCGGATGAACGCGGCGCCGGTCGCGGCGGCGACCGCGAGCGCGGCCCGGCCGTCCCAGAGGAAGTCCACGCCGAACGGCCGGTCCCTGGGGGCCAGATCCGCGGCCACCCGGGCCATGACCGCGACCCCCTCGAACCCGGCGCGCAGCGAGTAAGGCCGGTCGCCCTCGTTGCAGAACATGACCGCGTCGAACGGGAACCGCAGCAGCACGTCGAGGTCGCGGGCCACGCCGTCGACGATGCCCTGGACACCGAGCGCCTCGTCGTAAAGCGGGGTCCCCGGCAGCGGCCCGAGGTGGGCCATGGCGATCAGCGGCTTGGTGCCCGCGCCGAATATCTCCTCGAACCGCCCCGCCACCGCTACCTCCGTCGCTCGGTTGCTGCCGCCGCGCTTCCTACCGCCACCAGGGCAGTTGCCGCGCCTCGGCCACTTTCACGGCCGGCTCGGTGATCGCCTGCCCGCGCTCAGCCAGATGGTAGAGGTGCTCGCCCACCCAGAGCATGTCGGGGCGGTAGCGCGGGGGTGTGTCGCCCGCGCAGGCCACGCCGTTCGGGTAGTCGGGCCCGTCCGGGGCGGGCAGCGCCTCGAGCGGCACGGGTGCGTGGCCGGGAGGCCCGACCTGATCCGCGAGGCGGTCGTAGAAGCTGGCCAGGTCCGCGGTCTGCCTGCGGAACGCGGCCAGGTCCGGGTCGGAGTCGGGGCGGGCGGGCGCGTGGTTCCCGTTCCCGTTGGCGGGCAGGCTGGCCACGGCGTACGCGGTCAGCCGCAGCCGGGTCGTGCCCATGATCAGGGCCCACATGTCCTCGGTGGCCAGCCGTTTGGTGCCCGGCTCGGACAGGTAGGCGCGGAGCGCCTCGTCCAGCCGCGCACCGGCGTTGACGGCCGCGACCGCGCTCTCCGGCGGTCGGCGGCGCAGCCCGAGCGCCCAGTCCACCGCCTGGGCGAGGTACCGCCCGCCCTGCCGGAACGCGTCGGCGAGATCGTCGCCGACGATGGCAGCGGCGCCGCGCGGCCAGAACGCGGCCCCGACCACCAGGCTCACCGCGCAGCCGATGGCCACGTCCTCGATTCGCAGCAGGCCGACCTGCCAGCCCGCCGGTGCGAGCAGGTTGAAGATCACCACGATGGTGACGGTGAAGGCCGCCTGGCCCACCGCGAACGGCGCGGTGCCCGGTGCGTAGGCCGCGATGAACACGGCGAAGGGGAGCACCGTCCACAGGGCGGCGGGCCCGGTGCCGATCGCGAGCACGAGCAGTGCCCCGGCGACGAAGCCCACGGCGGTGCCGACCAGTGCCCGCATCGCGGTGGACCCGGTGGACGACGCGGTGGTGCGCAGTACCGACAGCGTGCCGAGCGCCACCCAGAACCCGTGCTGCACGCCGCTGAGCGAGGCTACCGCGACCGCGGCGGCAATGGCGACCGAGCCGCGGGCGCTGTTGCGGAACCAGACCGAGCGCAGGCTGGCGTGCCTGGCCAGGAACTCGGCGGCGCCGGCCAGCCCGGGCGCGTGCCTGCGCCCGGCGTCCTCGGGCAGCCCGTACCAGCGGCGGCGCTCGGCCTCGACCAGTTCGGGGCTGGCCTTGCCCGAGGCGATCAGCGCATCCGCCAGGGCGGCCTGGGCGGCGAGGGCGATGGACTGGGCGTGCGCGGCGAGCGCCGCGGCGGCGCGGACGTCCGCAGGGTCACCGCCCAGCACCTGCTGGTGGGCCGCGCTGGCGGCGCTGGCTCGGCGCAGCCGGTCAATGTCCAGGCTCGGGTCCTGGCCGGCTAGCAAGGCAGCGGTCGCCGTGAGTTGGTCCGCGGCGGCGGCGAGCAGCTCGCGGTCCTGGGCGGCCGCGTGGGTCAGGTCCAGGTGGCCGTCCAGCGCGTCGCAGACCAGCGTGCAGGACCACTCGAGCAGTTCGACCACGTTGGCCAGCCCCTGGTCGGTGGCGGCCAGGCCGGTCGGCCGGATCGGGCTGGAGCCGAACGCGAGCTTCAGTTCGTGCCGGTCGGCCAGGGCCGCCTCCCGGTGCGCGGCCGTGGCGGTGCCGGCGACGGCCGCGTCCAGGTACGCCGCCAGCGCGGTGGCGGTCTTCGCCGCGCGGGCCCGCAGCTTGTTCCCTGGTGGCTTGGGTGACAGCAGCAGCACGGCTACTGTGCCGGCCGCGGACGCGAGCCACCAGCCCGCGAGCCGGGAGCCGATCGTGCTCGCCGCGGCGGGCGAGCAGGCGGGCAGGATGTAGACAAGCAGTGCACCGAGGACACCGGCCTGGGCGTTCGGGCTGGCCACGCCCGCGAAGAAGATGGCGAACGTCACCGGAATGGTGACCAGGGCCGCCAGCCACGTCACGTTGCTGACCAGGGTCCCGATGACGAGGACCGCGCTGCCGGTCAGTGCGAGGCCGAGGTGCGCGACGGCCTTGTTGCGCCTGGTGCCGCCGAACGAGACGAGCACCAGGGTCGCGAAGCTGCCGAACACCGCGAACAGGGTCATCTGCGGGTCGCCGATGACCTCGGCGGTCAGCGCGAACAGGCCGGGCATCACCAGGGTGGCGCGAACCGCCCGCATGGCCGCGGGCACCGACCACGTCGGCAGCCACCCGGGCCGGGCGCCGGTGCGGGTGAGCCGCCACCTTGTGTACCACGGGACATGCTGCCGCTCGCGAAGCGGCCCTGCGGGGGAGGGGTCCTTCACGGATTCGGCCATCCTGCGGAGTGTACGAAGTGAACGGCGGCAAGGCCAGCGGGCGGGGCAGGCAACGGGGCGGGTGGGGCGGGCAACGGCGAACTGGCAGTCGGCTCAAAACGCCGTCTGCCACTTCACCGCCGCCCGCTGGCGCATCGCCGGGCGGGAGGGAAGCGAGAAGTGGTTCGGAAGGCTGGCCTGGATCCGGACCGGACGTCTAGGACGACGTCATCCGGGAGGTTCTTCGCCGGGAGGCAAGGCCGTGCGGGGTGGGCGGCGGCGCAGGCGGGAGCGGGGCTTGCGGCGGGGCGGCTTTGCCTGGGGCTCCGACCAGGCTGGCTCGCCGATGGCTGGTGGCTCCCAGCCGGGGTCGGACGGGAGTTCCCGAGTGGATGGCAGGCCTCTGGCCTGGGCCTCGCGGCGCAAGTCGGCGCGGATCTCCATGCCGAGCCTGCGAGTCTCCCTGCTGTTGAGCACCGCGCCTGCCATCGCGCCGGTGAACAGCGGGCCCAGCGAGAACGCGCTGCGGCCCACGCGGCCGTACAACCGCCGCCGCAGCCGCCGGGCCAGCGGCGACCCGGCGACCATGATCAGTCCGCCGGGGCCCGCCGCCAGCACGCCGCGGCGGTGCGCCCACGAGCCGATGTAGGCGGTTGCCCGGTCCACGGCGCCGCCGGGCGCGGGCATGCCGTAAAGCTCGTGCAGTTCCGCGATGAGCTTGATCTCGATGCCGATCAGCGCCAGCGTCTCGGTCACTACCTCCACCGGGAAGGCGGGCAGCGCCGGCAGCACCGCCCAGGCGCCGACCGCCCCGCCGACCGCCCCCGAGGCCCGGGCCGCCCCGGTGATCAGCGCGTCGGCGGTGTCCTCGATGGACAGGCCGGGGAACTGCGCGCGCAGCGTTGCCCGGTTGCGCACCCGCACCCGCGGCGCCATCGCCACGACCTGCCCGGTCAGCCACTCCGTGCCGGCGAACGCGCCGCGCCGCACCGCGCGGGCCCCGCGGCCGGTGACCCGCGCGCTGGACCTGGCCGCCGCCGCGAAGGCAGCGGTCAGCCTGCGCCGTTCCTCCGGCCGGCGAGCCTCGGTGACCTCGGTCGCGAGTTCGGCCGCCCGCTCCGCAATGGTCTCCCCGGCCTCGATCGTGTTCCCGGCATCGTGCCCCGACCCTGCCGGTTCGCCTGCCATATCGGTCATGCCAGGCACCTACCCAGCAGCGTGCGGTCAATGACGATTCCGGAGTCGGAGAAGCGCGTGCTCAGGCGAACCGGCGGGACTCGGTGGCCAGGCGCAGGCCGAACCCGATGAGCACGATGCCGGTGATCCGCTCCAGCCAGCGCTGCACCCTGGGACGGCGCAGCCACCGCACACCGCGGTCGGCCAGCCACGCGACCACGGCCAGCCAGAGCCCGGTCTCGGCGATGAACCAGGCGCCAAGGACGAGGGAGAACTGCGACGCCGACGCACCGGCGGGCACGAAGGCAGGCAGGAACGCCATGAAGAACACGCTGATCTTCGGATTGAGCAGGTTGGACAGCATGCCGTTGAGGTAGGCGCGGCCCGGCCGGGACGGGGCCTGGCCCAGCGCGGCGATGTCCGGCGCCGGCCCGGCCCGATCGGTGCCCTTGCGCCGGAAGTTGCCGAGGCTGGTCACGCCGAGCCAGATCAGGTACACCGCGCCGCAGAACCGCAGCACGTCATAGGCGACGTGGCTGACCCGCAGCAGCGCGGACAGGCCGAGGGCGGCGGCCAGTGCCCAGACCGTCAGGCCTGACAGGGTGCCGCAGGCGGTGACCCAGCCGGCCCGGCGGCCACCGCGCACGGTGTTGCGCATCACGAGCATGAAGTCCGGTCCGGGCGCGAGGATCAGCAGGGTCGCGGCGAGTGCGAACCCGAGCAGAGCTGTGGTCACCCGTCCAAGCTATGCCGGAGCCCGTCGCGCCAGCCAGCGCATTATCCGCCGCCCGCCGACCGCGATCATGGCGCTGCGCCAGTGGGCCTTTCGGCCGCGGCCTGAGGCACCCAGGTCCGATGCGACAGCGCATCAGAGCCAGCCATGCTCGTCCGCTGCCCTGACCGCCTCTGCCCGGTTGCGTGTCCCGGTCTTGGCTATCGCGGCGGACAGGTAGTTGCGGACCGTTCCCTCGGACAGGAACAGCTTTTCGGCGATCTCCGCCACCGTCGCCCCGGGCCTGGCTGCGACCAGGACGTCGCGTTCCCTGGCAGTCAGCGGCGACGCCCCGGCCGCCAGCGTCGTCGCGGCCAGCGCCGGGTCGACGACACGCTGGCCGGCCGCGACGCGGCGGATTGCGTCTGCCAGTTGCTCCGCCGGGGCGTCCTTGACCACGAAGCCGCACGCGCCGGACTCCATCGCCCGCCGCAGGTAACCCGGGCGGCCGAACGTGGTGAGGATGAGCGACCGGCAATGCGGTACTTCCTGGGCGAGGACGCCCGCCACCGCCAGCCCGTCGATCCCCGGCATTTCGATGTCAAGCAGTGCGACATCGGGCTGGGATGCCTTCGCCGCGGCGGCCACCTCGTCGCCGCGGCCGACCGACGCGACGACCTCGAAGTCGTCCTCCAGTTCGAGCATGATCGCGAGCGCGCTGCGAATCAGTTCCTGGTCCTCGGCCAGCAGGAGCCGGATGGGGGCCGTCATCTGACGCCTTCGGGATCCAGCGTGACCCGCAGTTGCCAGCCTCCGGCTTGCAGCGGGCCGGCATCGACCCTGCCGCCGGCCACCGCCGCCCGCTCGCGCAGGCCGCTGAGGCCATTGCCGGGCGGCACGGCTCCCTCAGGCGCTGGCTCGCCAGTGCCGTCGTCCACGATCTCGACGGCCGACCGGGAGAGGCGGACGGTGCAGCAACTCGCCCGGGCATGCCGCACCACGTTCGTCAGACCCTCCCGCACAGCCCAGCCGAACAGCTCCTGGTGCGCGGGATCAACGATGTCGGTGGCCGTGGGCAGCTCGGCTGCGATGCCCGAAGCCCGCAGCAGTTCCCGGCCGTGGGCTAGCTCGCCGGCCAAGGTGACATCCCGGTAGCCGGACACTGCGCTGCGCACGTCGGCCAGCGCCCGCCTGCACAGCTCCTCGACCTCGGCGATCTGGCCGAGGGCCTGTGCCGGGTCGGCCGGGCCCAGCCGCCTGGCAAGGCCGGCCTTGACCGTGATCGTGGTCAGCGAGTGTCCCAGGAGGTCGTGCAGGTCGCGGGCTATCCTCATGCGCTCGTTCTCGGCGGCCAGCCGGGCAAGCTCCGCGCGCGCCTCGGCGAGCGCCTGGTTCCCTCGCAGCACTTGGAGGATGGCAAACGTGACGATCGCGATCACCGGGATCGCGACCGGCGTGACGTCGTTGAAGGAGGCGCCCAGGCTGACGTGCCAGGACGGGATCACGGTCGGGACGACGAGCGCGGCGACCGAGAAGGCGGCCACCAGCGGTATCGACCTTCGGCCGAGACGCCCCACGCTCAGCATGGTCAGGAAGACGAACGCGACGAATCCCGCCGCGCGCGCAAACGGCAGTTCAGCGAGCGACAGCGCGAGCAGGATCCCGAAATAGGCCCAGAACGCCCGCCCGGATGTTTGCGGTGTTATCAGCAGCGGGGCCGCGAGCCAGCACGCGGCGAAGGCGGCGAGGATGGCGTAACCAGCCACCTGGTCCGCGCCGCGCGAGTTCTCGGTCACCGAGATGACCACGTAGATGAGGTAGGCAAGTGGAAGCGCGACCAGGGCGACAGGCCGCCAGCCGTCGGCCCACTGGCGCTGACTCGCTAGCCAGTCCGCCTCGCCAGGAGTGGCCAGCGGCACATCATTGACCATCTCGGCATCCATATCTGTGCAGCGTAATGCGGCTGGCGTCGTCAGGCCCTGGCCGCGTTCCGGCGGTAGGCGAGCCCTGCGACCGGCACGAGGGCGACGGTCCAGACCGCGATCACCAGCCACGCCTGACCAGGCCATCCGCCGCCGCCAACGGCTACGCTCTTCCCGGCCTGCACCAGCCAGTAAGACGGCAGCGCCTTCATCACCTCGAACAGGGGGCCCGACTTGGCAAGCTCGAAGCCGTAGACACCCCCGAAGAGCGAGAACAGGACGACGATCCCGCCCAGCGCCGGCGTCAGCGCATCGACGGGCATGAGGTAGCCGACGACGAACCCGATGACGACGAAGGGGACAAGGCCCACCAGGATCAGGCCGGTCATCGCAAGCCACTGGCCCGCGGCCAGGCGGACCCCGAGCGACACGCCAGCCAGGTAGAGCAGCACCAGCGTCGGCAGCACCAGCAGGTACGTGCTGACCACCTTGGCGGTCAGGTCAGTGTGCGCCCGCAGCGGGGTGATGCGCAGCTGCCGGGTCCAGCCGCCTGATATGTCGCGCGCGATGCGCGCTCCAGGCCCGACAGCGGCGAACATCGATCCGTACACCGCCATCGCTGTCATGAAGTACAGCGGGAAGCTCGTCCCGTTGAAGGTGGCGTGGCGCTGTCCGGACGCGACCCCGAAGAACAGCACGAGCGGCAGCGCCAGCGTCATGGCGTAGAAGACGCGGTTGCGCAGCACGCGCAGCACTTCATAACGGAGATGGGTGGAGCTGTTCATCGCGTTACCTCCATGACATCCACGGCATCGCTCTTTTCCGCGGTCAGTTCCATGAACGCCTCCTCCAGGCTGCCGCCGCGTACCTCGACGTCCCTCACGCCGGGGAACGCGCCGAGCAGCGCCCGGAGGGCGGCGTCGGCATCGGAGCAGGACAAAATGATCGCGTCCCCGTGCCGGTCAGCTGCGCGGACTCCGGGCAGAGCGCGCAGGTCGGCCGTGTCAGCGTCCGGGAGCGTTGCCCGGATCGTTCGCGAGGCAGCCTGCGCCTTGATCTCGGTCGCGGGGCCGTCGGCGACGACCGCCCCCCTGGCGATCAGCACGATCCGGTCGGCGTATGCGTCGGCTTCCTCGAGATAGTGGGTCGCGAAGACGACGGTCTTGCCCCGCCCGGCGATGTCCCGCATTGACCGCCAGAAGTCGCGGCGGCCCGCCACGTCGATGCCCGCGGTGGGCTCGTCAAGCAGGAGCAGGTCGGGGTCGCCGACGAGGGCGGCGGCGAACCGGACCCGCTGCGCCTGGCCGCCGGATAGCTTGGTGGTCCACTGCCCAGCAAACGCATCGGCGCCGGTCAGGCTGAGTACGTCATCAACCCCGAGTGGCGCCGGATAGTACGACGCCGTCAGTGCAACAAGCTCGCGCACCCTGAGATGGTCGAGCGGCGACCCGGTCTGCAGCATGCCGCCGACCCAGCCTGCCTGCACCGCCTTGGCCGGAGGGAGGCCGAAGACCGAGATGGTCCCCTGGTCCGGGCGGGTGAGGCCGAGCATCATGTCGATGGTCGTCGTCTTGCCGGCGCCGTTCGGGCCGAGCAGCGCGACGGTCTCACCCGGGGCTATGGCCAGGTCGAGCGACCGGACCGCGCGCACTGCGCCGTAGGACTTGGACAGCTGTGAAAGTACGATCCCGCCATCGGGACCAGTCCCAGTAACCATGGCACGAGCGTGGCTGTACCCACCTTCACGCCGGTAGTGCCTCGGCTAACGGGTTCGCGGTGACAAATGTCAGACAGCCAAGCCACACGCGCAGCGGAACGCTACGAACTGCCCATACTGCCGCCGCCCTCAGCAGGCCATCAAGACGTCCGGTCGAGCACGGTTTGCGCGCTGGCCGGGCGGCGCATGACAAGCGCCGAGAAGGGTAGAGTCAAGATAGATACCTGAATATATGCCAAAGGGGCATAACGACATGTTTTCCCCAATTCTGGACGGGAAACAAAACCGCACGGACGAAGAGGCTGCTGAGTGGGAAAGGCGGCGGTCGAAGCTCAGCAAGGACTACGACGCGTCGCCGTGGCTAACATCGCTGGTTGCCTTCAGCGGCTTCGTAGCGGCGTTCATCGGGTCGGTCGTCGCGCTGCTCGTGATCGCCAACCTGCGCCGTGGTACAGCATGGTTGCCGTACGCACTGATACTGGGCGCGCTGGTGGGAGCCCACCTGTGTCTGCGCGCCGTGCGCTATCGGAAACGGCGGCACGCCAGGCTGTCGGCCGTTGGTGATCATGGCCAAGAGGCAGGTGACCGGCCCGCAGCGAGGGTTCAGGACCGGACGGGGCGCTGGGAGTAATGTCCTGAGCCGCACTTGGCGCAAGTGCGGAGGGCTTCCGCTCGCTCGACGAGCGCCCTGCCCGCCTGGAGGTCGGCGCTGGCTGGGGTAGCCCGTCTCGGACCGGCCGCGGTAACGCCGTAAATCGTCGTCATAAACGATCGGGCAAACCGCCGTGGCACGCGCCAGGTGTAGCCGCAATCGGCGCAGCTTCGCTCAAACTCCCGGGCCTGCCATGGAAGGCGCATTACTTCACCCCATACGGAGGTAATGGCGTGCTCATACGGAGGTAATGGCGCGCCGGGTACCTGGAAAGGGCTGGCTCGCCAGCTCCGATGCTATGGCCTCAGGGCCGCCATTTCCATCGTCTGCCTCCAGCATGCGCAGCCTTTCCCCCACGCCAGGCCCAACCGTCAGCCGCGCTGATCCGCAGCGCTCGCCGCGCCACGTCGGGGTGGCAGTACGGCTGCTGGGTCGTGCCCACGACCCGGCCCCGGACATCTGGGGCCGCGACTTGCCTGGGGTGCCGTTGCCGCTGGGGCCCTTGATCAGGTATTCGTTAGTTCACCCGAATACGGGTAACTTGCCCGGCATGACGAGAAGAGTTGGCTGATGCTCGCGACGCTCCTGCTGGCCGGGATCATCGCTGCCCCGCTGGGCTCGATCGCGCTGCTCACGCCGGTCCGGAGGCGCACAGACAACAAGCCGGGGACCTGGTCCGCCACCCGCCGGTTCGTGCTGGCCGTGATCGGCACGGTGGTGCTCGCCGCACTCGTGGCCGTGGTGCTGAAGCTGCTCAAGGTGTCACAGCACAACCTCATCCTCGGCATCGCCGGCGTGGCGGTCGCCAGCGTGGTCTGGCTCCCGGCCACCCGGCAGTGGACCGCCCGCGCCCACCTGTGCTGGGCGACCAGCGTGTTCCTGTTCGTGGTGTACCTGGCCTACGCGCTGGACTGGACCATCAACAGCCATCTCGGCCCGGCCAGCACGGCCGGTGGCCTGCTGCTGTGGCTGTTCGAGCTGTTCGCCGCGATCATGTCCTGCGCCTACCTGTGGGAGATCTGCGACGCACTGGGCACCGAGCACTGGCGCAGGCGTATCACCGCGCAGACCCGGCTGCCAGCCGCCGACAAAGACCTGCCGATGATCAGCCTGCACGTGCCAGCGCACAACGAGCCGCCGGAGATGGTCAAGCAGACGCTCCGCTCGCTGTTGCGCCTGGACTATCCGCGCTACGAGATCGTCGTGATCGACGACAACACCGACGACGAGTCGCTGTGGCGCCCGGTCGAGGAGTGGTGCGCCCGCCACAAGGTCAAGTTCGCCCACCTGGAGAACTGGCCCGGCTACAAGTCGGGCGCGCTGAACTACGCGCTGCGCCGGCTGACCGACGAGCGGGCCGAGCTCATCGGCGTCGTCGACTCCGACTACCAGCTCGAACCCGGGTTCCTGCGCCGCTGCGCCCCGCCGTTCGCCGATCCGTGGGTCGGCTTCGTCCAGTCCCCGCAGGACTACCGCGACTGGGAGCACGCCCGGTACTACCGGCGGCTGTACTACTCCTACAAGTACTTCTTCGCGGTCTCCCAGCCCTCCCGCAACGAGCACGACGGGGCGATCTTCGCCGGCACGATGGGCCTGATCCGCCGGGTCGCACTGGACGAACTGGGCGGCTGGGACGAGTGGTGCATCACCGAGGACGCCGAGGTTTCGCTGCGGCTGCTGCGGGCCGGCTGGCACGGGCTGCACGTCGACCAGACCTGGGGGCGCGGCATCATGCCGCTGACGTTCGAGGCGCTCAAGGGCCAGCGGTACCGGTGGTGCTTCGGCGGCATCCAGATCATCCGGATGCACTGGCGGTCGCTGATTCCCGGCCGGCAGAACAGGGAGAACCATCTCACCGCCGGGCAGCGCTGGGCCTACCTGTCCGGCGGCGTCCAGTGGTACGGCGACCTGCTCGGCCTGGTCTTCTTTGTCTTCCTGCTGGCCGGTGCGGTGAACCTGGCGAGCGGCGGGGGCGAGCTGTTCCGCAAGCTGACCCCGTTCCTGCTGGCGACCGTGCCGGTGCTGGTCGGGCTTGGCCTGATCCGGGCGGTGGCCTTGCTGCGCCGCGGCACCGGCGCCCACTGGCGGGACGCGATCGGCGCGTTCTTCATCTGGCAATCCACCTCCCTGGTCGTGGCGCGCGCGTCGGTGCTTGGCCTGTTCGCCCGCAAGGCGGCGTTCCTGCGCACGCCGAAGACCAGCGAGCGGGCCAAATGGTGGGAGGCGCTGCGGGCGAACTGGGCGGAGTCCACGCTGGCCGCCCTGGGCCTCGCGGGCATCGGCCTGGCGGTGAGCCAGATCACCAGGCTCGCCGCCCCGCTGCTGGCCGCCATGCTGGTCTTCCCCACGCTGGGTTACGCGGCGGCGCCGTTCAATAGCTGGGCCGCGCAGCGGGCCTCGCTGCCGCAGTGGCTGCGCGACCGCAGGCGTACCGAGTCCCAGCGCGACCGCCGTGCGTTCGCGGCCGGGGCGGCCACGGGCGGCGTGGTCGCGGTGGCCGCCGTGGTGGTGGGTGCGCTGGTGCTGCTGCTGACCCCGACCAAGCACCTGCAGACGCCGAGCCTGGTGGGGCCGGCTCAGGGGCACACGGCCACGCCCACGCCCACCCCGCACCACTCCCATACCGCCTCGCCCACGCCGACGCCGACGACCCCGTCGCCCAGCCCGTCGGCCGTGCCTACCACGACCTCCCCGTCGCCGAGCCTGTCGCCCACCACGTCCCCCTCGCCGACCCCGTCGCCCACGACGGCCACGCCGAGTCCCACCTCGACGTAGCCGACGGCGGTGATCGCTGGCCGGCGTTCAGCAGCGTCGCCTTAGCACGCTTCCAGGGGAGCCGCAGGACGGCAGGCAGGACCAAAGTGCCTGCCTGGGCCGCCTCAGCAGGCGCCGAGGCTGCCGCCGGAGAGCAGAGCGGAACCGAGCGCCTGCCATGCTCCGCCGTAGTAGGTCGGGTGGCCGCGCTGGGCGGCCGCGGCCTGCCGCAGCAACCGCTGGGACGCCCCGCGGTCACCGGCGGCCTTGGCCGCGGCGGCGGCAGCCACCAGCGGCAGCACCGAGGGTGTCCCGTTCAGTACGGTGCCGTCCGGGCGCAGGGCGAGCGCCTGGGCATGGGCGCCGGAGCGCAGCAGCGGCCACCATCGTGCGGCCAGCGCCCTGGCCTGCGGGTCACACGACGCGGCGAACCAGACCACGACGCGCTGCGCGTCCAGGCCATACTGCGTCTGCGGCTGGCTACCGTCGGGCGCCGGCTCCGGCCGCAGGACGCCGGTCGCGGTCAGCTCCGCCCAGTCGGGCGGGAGCAGCCGGCCGTTCCCGGTGAGCTGGCGCGTCAGCGCCACCGTGCCGGCCGCCAGGCGGTGCCACTGCCGGCCGCCGGTGGCCTGGGCGATACCTTGCAGCGCCTGCAGTGACCAGTAGCTGGGGTCGAGGGACGCGGGGCGGCCGGTGGCCCACGGTCCCGCCGCCAGGATCGGCGTCCCGCCCGGGCCCGTAGTCACCTCGTGTGCCAGGATCGCGGCGGCCACCTTGCGCCCGGCATCATGCATCGAGGCAGCGGACGGCCCGTGGTAGCGCAGCAGCGCCCAGGCGATGAGCAGGTCCGCGTCGCTGGCCGCCTGCTGGCTGACGACCTTGCCTGCGGCATTCGCATGGAACGCGAACAGGCCGTTCCGCAACCGCAGATGATCGTGCGTCCAGCCCCAGATCCGCCGGAACGCCGCGTCGTCACCGGCCACCTCCGCCAGCAGCATGCCGTATGCCTGGCCCTCGCTGACCGTGTCGCCACCCTGGTCAAGCCGAACCACCCGGCCGCCGGGCTGTGCGTACTTCGCCAGGAACCGCCCGGCCGCCTGCTGCTGGGGGCTGGCCGCGATGGCCGCACCGCCACAGCCCGCCGCAGCCGCCGCGAGCCCGGAGCAGGCAATCACGGCCATGACGCGGGCGGCGGCGTTCATCCAAGGCATAGGTTGTGACTCTCCGGGTCGCACGCACACAAACCCCCTATCCCGTTTGACTTCCGGGGCACGGGTGAGGATTAAAGATCATGAATGTCGTGACCGTCGCCAACCGGCTGCCCGTCCGGATGGGTGACGATGGGTGGGAGCTTTCGCCGGGCGGGCTGGTCACCGCGCTGCGGCCGGTCATGGCGGCGCACTCCGGCGCCTGGGTCGGATGGGACGGCGGCACCAGGGGCGTCCCCGAGACCATGCCCGATCTCAGCGTCAGGCTGAGGCCCGTCGCGCTGACCGCCGGCCAGGTACGGCAGTACTACCACGGGTTCGCCAACGCGACGCTGTGGCCGCTGCTGCACGACGCGATCGAGAGATCCCGGTTCGAGCGCGCCTGGTGGCACAGCTACCAGAACGTGAATTCCCTGTTCGCGCAGACCGCGGCGGGGGCGCTGTACGACCGGCCGGGCTCCCTCGCCTGGGTGCACGACTATCACCTCATGCTGGTTCCGCAGCAGATCAGGCAACGGCTTCCCGAGCAGCCCATCGGGTTCTTCCTGCACGTGCCCTGGCCGCCGCCGGACATCTTCGCCCGGCTGCCCTGGCGGCGGGAGATCCTGCTCGGGCTGCTCGGCGCCGATGTGGTGTCGTTCCACACCGAGGGCTACCGCAGAAACTTCGTCCGGACCTGCGGCCGCCTGCTGGCCGACACCGGCGTCCACATCCACGGGTCGCAGATCACCCTGCCCGACCGCCGCGTTGTCGTCACGACCAGCGCGCCCATCTCGATCGACGTGGCGGAGTTCACCCGCCTCGCGAACGACCCTGAGACCGGCCGTGACATCGAGGCGCTCCGTGAGCAGTTCGCGGGCCGGACCCTGCTGCTCGGCGTGGACCGGCTCGACTACACCAAGGGCATCATCGAGCGGCTGCTCGCCATCGAGATGCTCCTTGACCGGCGCGCCGACCTGCGGCGGAGCCTCGCGTTCCTGCAGGTCGCCGTGCCCAGCCGGGACGATGTGGCGGAGTACCGCAACCTGCGCGCCACGGTGGAGCGTCACATCGGCCGGATCAACGGCACGTTCACCGAACCCGGTTCGGACGTGCCGGTCCACTACCTGCACCGGAGCCTGCCGCCGCAGCAGCTCGCCGCCTACTACGCGGCCACGGAGGCCCTGCTGGTAACCCCGCTCATCGACGGCATGAACCTGGTCGCCAAGGAGTACGTCACGGTCCAGCAGGCCCGGCGGGGCAGCGGGGCGCTGGTGCTGTCGGAGTTCACCGGGGCCGCCGCGGAGTTGCGCGAGGCGGTCCCGTGCAACCCGTTCGACGTCGAGGGGCTGTCCTACCGCATCGAGCAGGCACTGGAACTGCCCGCCAGCGTCCGCCGTAACGCGGTGGCTGCCATGGCCCGGCGCGTCCGCGGCCACGACGTCCATCACTGGGTGGACCGGCAGCTCGCCGAGATCGAGTCCCGCGGCGCCGGCCGGGCCGACGCCGTCAGCGCATGACCTGCCTCCCACCGTGCGGGACGAAGGTCCCTGCCCACAGGCCCGCGGCGTGCCTAAGCTGGCTGGCATGATCCGCGTGTTCCTGCTGGACGACCACGAGATCGTCCGCACAGGCGTCCGTGATCTGCTGGAGGCCGAAGGGGACATCAGCGTCGTGGGCGAGGCGGGCACGGCCGAGTCGGCCCTGGCCCGCATTCCCGCGGTGCACCCCGACGTCGCGGTGCTGGACGTGCGCCTGCCCGACGGCGACGGCGTGACCGTCTGCCGGGAGATCCGGTCCAGGATGCCGGAAGTCGCTTGCCTGATGCTGACCTCGTTCGGCGACGACGAGGCGCTGTTCGACGCGATCATGGCGGGCGCGGCGGGCTACGTGCTGAAACAGATCCGCGGCACCGACCTGGTCGGCGCGGTGCGCACGGTCGCCTCCGGCGGGTCGCTGCTGGACCCGCAGGCCGCCAGCAAGGTGATGGCCCGGATGCGCGACCGGGCGCAGCGCAGCGATCCGCTGGCCGGCCTGACCGAGCAGGAGCGGCGCATCCTGGAGCTGATCGGGCAGGGCCTGACCAACAGGCAGATCGGCGAGGAGATGTTCCTGGCGGAGAAGACCGTCAAGAACTACATTTCCTCACTGTTCGCCAAGCTGGGCATGGAGCGAAGGACACAGGCTGCGGCCTATGCGGCCCGGATTTTTGAAGACCAAGATCATGCAATACGAAGGCCCCACGGCGACTGATCCCCTGGCACCGGGGCCCGGGGCCGGGGCAGGAGCCGCCGGGCCCCCGGAACCGTGGTGCCGTCTCAGCCCGTGACGGCGCGGATCAGGTCGTTGTCGGTGTCGGCGATCACCAGGCTGCCCCCGCTGCCGGCCGCGACCCCCATCGGCTTCAGCAGCCTGGCTCCGGTGGCCGGGCCGCCGTCCTCCATCCTGCCCTTCCCGCCGCCGGCCACGGTGTAGATGTCGCCGGCGGTCATGGAAACTCCGTAGAAGGTACCGGTGCTGGCGGCCACCACCCGGACTCGGTTGCTGTGGGTGTCGCCGATCAGCAGGTTGCCCGCCCGGTCCACCGCCACCCCGCCCGGGTGGGTGAGCCCGGCCGCGGTGGCGGGGCCGCCGTCGCCGATGAATCCGGGGCTGCCGTTGCCGGCCACGGTGTAGATGTCCCCGACGGTCATCGCCTGGCCGTAGAAGGTGCCGGTGCTGGCCGCCACGACCCGGATCCGGTCGTGGATCGTGTCGCAGATCAGCAGGTTCCCCGACCGGTCCACCGCCACCGAGGACGGATTGGCCAACTCGGCCTGCGTGGCCGGCCCGCCGTCCCCGCCGGTTCCGCCGCCGGCCACGGTGTAGATGTCCCCGGCGGTCACGGAAACGCCGTAGAAGGTGCCGGTGCGGACCGCGACCAGCCGGACCCGGTTGCTGCCGTAACCACCGGCGATCACCAGGTTGCCGGCCGGGTCGAAGGCGACCCCGCCGGGGAATCTGATTCCGGCCTTGGCCGCCGGGCCGCCGTCGCCGGTCTGCCACGGGGTGCCATCACCGGCCACGATATAGATGTGCCCGGCGGTCATCGCCCGCCCGTAGAAGGTGCCGGTGCGCGCCGCGACCACCCGGATCCGGTTGTTGTTGGTGTCGGCGATGACCAGGTTCCCCGCCGGGTCCGCCCGGGCCCCGTACGGCCAGAACAGCGCCGCCTTTGTGGCCGGGCCGCCGTTGCCGGAGAACCCCTGCGTACCGTTGCCGGCCACGGTGTAGATGTGCCCGGCGATCATGGCCTGGCCGTAGAAGGTGCCGGTGCGCGCCGCGACCACCCGGATCCGGTTGTTGAAGGTGTCGGCGATGACCCAGTTGCCGGCCCGGTCCACCGTCACCCCGTGCGGCTCGTAGAGCTGCGCCTTGGTGGCCTGCCCGCCGTCGCCGGAAAACGTCACGACGCCGTTGCCGGCCACGGTGTAGATGTGATGGGCGGTCATCGCCTGCCCGTAGAACGTCCCGGTGCTCGCCGCGACCACCCGGACCCGCCGGTTGCCGAAGTCGGCGATCAGCAGGTTCCCCGCGCCGTCCACCGCGACCCCGAACGGGACGTTGAGTCCGGCTCTGATGGCCGGGCCGCCGTCGCCGGAGAAATCAAAGCTGCCGTTGCCCGCCACGGTGTAGATGTCTCCGGCGGTCATGGCCTGCCCATAGAAGGTGCCCGTGCGCACCGCCACTACCCGGATCCTGTCGTCGACCGTGCTGCTCCTATTGTCGATCGAGTCGGCGATCAGCAGGTTTCCCGCCCGGTCCACCGCCACCCCGCGCGGACCTGCCAGCCGGGCTTGGGTGGCCGGGCCGCCGTCCCCCAGCGGGCCGGTTCCGCCGTTGCCGGCCACGGTGTAGATGTCTCCGGCGGTCATGGCCTGCCCGTAGAGGGTGCCGGTGCGCGCCGCCACGACTCGGATCCGGTTGTTATCGGAGTCGGCGATCAGCAGGTTCCCCGCACCGTCCACCGCCACCCCGTCCGGAAGGTCGAGCTGGGCCTTGGTGGCCGGCCCGCCGTCCCCGGAGAATCCGAAGCTGCCGTTGCCGGCCACGGTGTAGATGTCCCCGGCGGTCATCGCCCGGCCGTAGAACCGGGCGGTGCGGACCGCCACCACCCGGACCCGGTTGTGCCCATAGTCGGCGATCACCAGGTTCCCCGCCCGGTCCAGCGCCACGCCGAACGGGAAGTCGAGGCTGGCCTGGGTGGCCGGGCCGCCGTCGCCGCCAGTTCCGCCGCCGGCCACGGTGTAGATGTGCCCGGCCGTCATGGCCTGGCCGTAGAACGTCCCGGTCCCGCCGGCCACCACCCGGACCCGGCCACTGCTTCCATCGGTGAACACGGCGTTGCGGGATTGATCGAACACCACCGCGCACGCGTCGATGGAGGCCCCGGTCGCCAGGAGGCCGTCGATGACCGGCCCGGCGATGCCGTTACCCGCGGGCGTCTTCAGCCAGTCGGTCTGCGGGTTCACCCGCCGCAGGGCGAGGCCGTCGCCGATGTGCAGGAAGCCGAAGGCGTACGACACGCCGCAGGGCGACAACAGCGACACGTTCGTGGCCTTGGCCGGGCCGCCAACTCCGCCCGCGACGGTCGAAATGATCCCGGCCGCCGCGGAGGCGCTGACCGCTTCCCGGGCTGGGTTTAAGCCCGCCTCCGCCCGGCCCGTGCCGAGGGCCGCCGCCGGCACGAGCACGGCGGCCGCCGCGACGATGGTCACCCGGCCGGCCCGCCCGGGACGAAGGTGACTTCTGGCCCCATTGGTTCCGTTAGTCATTCCGGCCACCCCCAAGATCCCCATATCGGCCGTGGGGCATAGCCAACCCTAGCCCTCGGGGAGCGGGACCCGCCATTCCAGCTCGGTGCCGCCGCTCGCGGCCGTGGTGGCGCGCAGCGTCCCGCCGAGTTCGGCGGCGCGCTCGGCGAGGTTGGCCAGCCCGCTGCGCCGGGTGGCCGCGGCCAGGCCGACTCCGTCATCCCGTACGGTCAGCACCAGGTCGGTCCCGGCCTCGACGGCCACGTCCACCCGGGCCGCCTTGGCGTGCTTGGCCACGTTAGCCAGCGCCTCGCGCAGCGCGGCAAGCATCTGGCCGGCGATCGCCCCGGGGACCTGCGAGTCCAGCGGCCCGGCCAGCCGCAGCGCGGGAGCGAAGCCCAGGGAGTCGGTCATCTCCTCCACCACACCGAGGATCCTGGTGCGCAGCGGCGCCGGCTCGGCCTCATTGCGCGACTGCAGCGAGAAGATCGCCGACCTGATGTCCCTGATCGTCTCGTCGAGCGCGTCGATCGCCTTCTCCACCCGGCCCGCGGCCTCGGGATTGCCCAGCAGCGCCATGGTGCCCTGCAGCGACATCCCGGTGGCGAACAGCCGCTGTATCACCAGGTCGTGCAGGTCCCTGGCGATGCGGTCGCGGTCCTCGAACAGCTCCAGGCGCTGGGCATCGCTGCGGTGCTCGGCCAGTTCGAGCCCGATACCCGCCTGCGCGGCGAACGTGATCAGCATGTCGATGGCGTCGGCCGACAACGGCAGCGCGCCCTGGTGGCGGCCGGCGGTCAGCACCCCGCGCACATCCCCGGCCGGCCCCAGCGGGACCAGCACCGCCGGCCCCAGCGCCATGTGCTCGCGCGCCACCTGGGCTACCCGTGGATCGCTGCCGAAGTCCGCCACGGCGAGCGGCTGGCCGCTGGCCATCACGATCCCCGACGCTGACCTTTCGGCGGGCAGCACCAGCCCGATTGCCTCGGCGGCACCGTCCCCGCAGGCGTGCTCGATCATCAGCGTGCCGCGGTTCCCGGTCGGCAGGGCGAGGACCACCAGGTCCGCCCCGGACATCTGCAGCGCCTGCCGGGCGACCAGTTCCAGCACGGCGCCGGGCTGGTCACCGGACAGCAGCCGCCTGGTCACCTCGGCCGTGGCCCGGAGCCACTGCTGCTGCCTGCGCGCCTCGGCGTAGAGCCGGGCGTTCTCGATGGCCACCCCCGCCGCGGCGGCGAGCGCCAGGACCAGCTCCTCGTCTTCCTCGTCGAAGTCGCCGCCCCGCTTCTCGGTCAGGTAGAGGTTGCCGTACACCTCGTCCCGGATCCGCACCGGCACCCCGAGGAACGATCGCATCGGCGGATGGCCGTCGGGGAACCCGCTGGAGCGCGGGTCCTCCGCGATGTCGTGCAGCCGCAGCGGCTGCGGGTGGGAGATCAGTTCGCCGAGCAGGCCGCGGCCCTCCGGCCAGTGGTGGATCCGGGCGATCTGCGACTCGTCCAGGCCGACGGGGACGAACTCGACCAGCCTGCCGCCCTCGCCGATGACGCCGAGCGCGCCGTAGCCGGCAGACACCAGTTCGACCGCGGCCTCGACGATCTGCCGGAGGACCACCTCGAGTTCCAGGTGGCTGCCGACGGCAACCACGGCTTCGAGAAGCGCGTGCGTCCGGTCCCTGGTGTCGAGAACCTGCTGGAGCCGCACCTGCAGCTCCGCCAGCAGGTCATCGAGCCGCAGGTGGGGCAGCAGCGGGCGGGAGTCCTGGCTCTCCACCAGCTACACCTGCGGGTCGCGGCGCGGCACGCCATGATCGTACGCCGCGGCCCCCGGATGCCAGGCCCCGGAGTGCCCGCCCGGACGAAGGTCCGCTCGTCCGACGGACGAAGGTCCCCCGGACGCATGACTCGCGGCCCTGCAGCCAGGACCCGTGCCAGCGCGAAGCTGAAGGCAGCCAAAGAGTCTTCGGCCGGGCCGCGGGGCCCGGCGAGATGTAAGGAGGCATCGAGATGCGCAGAAGGACATTCGACGCGCTGGCCGCCGTGGCAGGCCTGGTGCTTGCCGCCGTCCTGCTGGTCGCGGGCGGACTGCTGACCTGGGGCCACTCGTTCGTGACCAATGAGGTCCATAACCAGCTCGCCGCTCAGAAGATCGTGTTCCCGCCGGCCAGCAGCCCGGCGATCAAGGAACTGCCTGCCGCCGACGCCGCCGCGATGAGCCGGTACTCCGGTCAGCTCATGACCACCGGCGCGCAGGCGCAGACCTACGCGGACCACTTCATCGCCGTGCACCTGGTCAAGATCGGTGGCGGCCAGACCTACGCCCAGCTCTCGTCGAAGTCGCTGGCGCAGCCGAAGAACACCGCACTGGCCGGGCAGGTGCAGACCGTGTTCCGCGGCGAGACCCTGCGCGGGATGCTGCTGAACGCCTACGGGTTCTGGAAGATGGGCCAGATCATGCTGATCGCGGCCTGGGCCGCCTTCGCTGGCGCCGCCCTGATGCTGATCCTGTCCGTGCTCGGCCTGGTGCACCTGCGCCGCGCCGCCGCGGAGTCGGAGGTCTTCCCGAAGCTGGCCACCAAGGCCCAGGTGAGCGCCGCCTAGCTCACCCGGCTCACGCCCAGTGCACCCCTCGCCCACGTCCCCGGCGAGGGGCGCGCTCGGCATGTTGCCCAGGCGGAACGTTCCAGATGCGGCGCAGCACCGGGACCAAGGTCCTCCCGTGACGTGACGGATCTCCCTACTGGCCGTACGGCCCTCGGACGGACGCTTGTGAAGATTCGCGCACCTCCCTGTTTGCGCGTACTTAAAAAGGAGCACCCGATGAGGACCGCGCTGGCGGCAGCCCCCCGTGTCGCTGCCATTGACCTGAATCATCCAGGCACCTATTTGCACTGGTCGATCTTTGAGATCTCGGTCGCGAACCTGGTGGTGATCGCCGTCATGGTCGCAATCTTCGGGGCGGCGCTGCTGCTGCCGTTCCCGCACCGCAGCCGCACGTTGCCCCCGGCGGCCGAGCCCGCCCCTGGCAGTGAGCCCGTTCCCGGCGCGATTGGCGACGACGCCGACGCGCGGATGTGGACGGCGCGGGCCAGGCGCTGGGCGCTGCGCACGCTCCCGCCGGGCAAGCTGCTGCCCGACCGGCAGCCCGCCTACGTCGCCTCGTGGGTCTACGTGTTCGGCGTGGCGGCGCTGGCGGCGCTGGGCCTGGCCATCCTCTCCGGTTTCGCCCTGGCGCTCGGCGGCACCGACTGGTGGCACACCAACCCGGTCGGCCATTTCTTCAACAGCATGCACCTGTGGAGCGTCGAGCTGTTCATGGCGTTCATGGTCATCCACCTGTGGGGCAAGTTCTGGATGGCCGCCTGGCGCGGCCGCCGGGCGCTGACCTGGATCACCGGCGTGGTGGCCTTCGGGGCGTCGATCGTGGAGTGCTTCACCGGATACCTGTCGCAGCAGAACTTCGACTCCCAGTGGATCGCCACCAACGGCAAGGATGCGTTCAACGCCGTCGGCGTGGGCGCGTTCTTCAACGTGCTGAACTTCGGCCAGATGCTGCTGTGGCACGTGGTGCTGGTCCCCATCATCCTGATCGCGCTGGTCGGCGCGCACGTGCTGCTGGTCCGGGTGCGCGGGGTCAGCCATCCGTTGCCGGCCAGGCGGATCGGATGGCGTGACCGCGCCGCTCGCCAGGCCGCCCAGGAGGCCGACGCCGGCCCGTGGCGCGGCCGGACCCGCCGCTACGACATCCTCAAGGAGGGCACGATCGCCACGGCTATCGCGCTTGCCCTGGTCCTGGTCATGGCGGCCGTGCTGTCGTCGCCGGACGTGCCGTCGGTCTCGGTGCAGAGCTGGGCCAAGGTGGCGCCGGCCGACTTCCTGGGCACCGCCGCCGCGGAACTCAACGGGACCGCGCTGGCCGCCTCGTACGGCCCCCCGTACAACAACGGAACCGCCGCCGTGCAGCAGGTGGGGCCCGTCAACTGGCAGAAGCTCTCCGGCGTCACCCAGCCCGTCAACGCCGCCCAGGACTTCGTGCTCAAGCCGCTGACGAAGCTGGCCCCGTTCAGCCCGGCGCTGGCCGCTGCGCTGACCACCTATACCAGTGCCCCGGCTGCCCAGCAGCAGAAGTGGGCCACCGCCTACGGGAACGCGGTCACCCACGTGAAGTTCGTCAACGGCACCCCGGTGATGCCGCCCGCCAGCGACGGGCCCGTCCCGGCGATGATGGCCAACGAGCTGACCATGGCGCGCAGCGGCGCCCTCGACACCGACCTGCTCGCGCAGCGGCAGTTCTACGGCACCGACTTCACCAAGCCGCTGCTGTTCATCGCCGACGG
>Ga0070710_10000294_pt1 | contig 23644 bp, 22 predicted proteins | sample LARL52metaG_FD_65454 | JGI IMG/M metagenome (GOLD analysis project Ga0070710, IMG submission 65454) | Corn, switchgrass and miscanthus rhizosphere microbial communities from Kellogg Biological Station, Michigan, USA - LAR L5-2 metaG | ecosystem: Host-associated > Plants > Roots > Rhizosphere ...
CCCGCGGATCAAGAGTGGACCGCTCCGCGGCGCAGACCGTTCTACCTGCACGTATAGCGTGACAGCATGCCCGGAATGCACACATTGAACCGAGATGATGCCGGGACCCGCCCCACGAAGCGTCCCACGGCGTCTGCGACTGGAGCCCATCACTTGGGCGACACGGCTTCGGGTGGGGAGTTCTTGTCCTCGTGGATCGCCTGCGTGAGCTTGAGGATCTGCTTCGAGAGCTTGAGCAGTTCCTCGTTTTGCCTGTCCTCCGCCTTGACGGTCCGCCATTGGTGATCGGCAATCACCCGGCGGCTGGCGTCGGATCGGTTCTGGACCGGCGCCAGCCCGAGAGGGTCATCGACCGGATACGTACCAACGAGTGGGGATCCCCCAGCTGGGCCAGGCTCCTACCGGTCACGCGATGGACGCAGTCGACCGCGCCATCCGCCGACTGCTCGCTGTCGAAGGCGTTGACGGTCGCCCCTCATCCAGACTGAGGAGCGCCGACTCCGGGTGACTTTCCGCACGTTCACGACACCTACGACTTTGCCATCTTCTATCCGCCCTGTTCATCGTGCTGTTTCTGGTTTCCTTGCCTCTGTTTGTGATCTTCTGCCTGCTGGTCTTTCCCTCCTGCTGCTGCATTCTGATCTTGTTCTGCTACGCATCAGACCAATGCACCAGCGAGCGAGCGCGGCCGGTGCAGATCATCTGGGGCGGTTCCAGGGTCCTGGTGGCGCGAGGTCGTGCCGGGCGGTGAGCAGCAGCCAGGTGAGCGCGCCGGTCGCGAGCCCGCCGGCGGCGGGCTGCGCGCCGGCGACGGCGAAGGCGGCCACGGTGATGGCGGCGGCGATCGCGATCCGGAGCGCGAGCAGGGCCGGCCGGCCGCGGCGGACCCGGGCGGCCAGTCTGGCCGCGGGTTCCCGGTGCGGAGCGGATTCCCGGTGGGCGGATTCCCGGTGCGGGGCGGTTACGCGGTCTGCGGGGCTTTCCCGGTGCGGGGCGGTTCCGCGGGGGGCGGTCTGTCGGCGGGCGGCCGGGCCTGCCGGGGCCGGCCGCCGCCCGTTCCCGGTGGTCAGGTCGGCGTAGGCTTCGCCGCGGCCGTAGCGGGTGCGCAGTTCGGTGTAGGCGGCGGCCGCGGCGGCGAAGCGGGCGGGGTCGCCGCCGTCGGCGCGGTCGGGATGGGTGGCGGCGGCGATCCGGCGCCAGGCGGCCCTGATGTCGTCGTCGGTGAGGTCCGGCCGGGTCGGCAGGCCGAGCGCGGCGAACGGGTCGGCGCTCACCGGGACTCCGGCCCGAACGCCTCGTCGAGCAGCGGCCGGGCATCGGGCAGGACCGGGCTGCCGCCCGGCTCGGCGGCGCGGGGCGGCCCGGCGTCGGGCGGGACCACGGGGCCGGCCGGGTCCGCGAGGCCCGGCAGGCTGGCCGGGTCCGCGAGGCCCGGCAGGCTGGCCGGCATGACCGCGGCCTGCCAGCCGGGCCGGCCTGATGCCGCGGGCGGGGCCAGCGCGGCGGGCGCCGCCACCAGGCGTTTGACCTGCACGAACGTCACCGCGCCGCGGTGGATGTAGGCGGCCTGCCCGACGTCGAGGGCGCGGACGATGTCCGGGTCAAGCACCGGGGTGTGCCGCAGCCGCGACGATCCCTCATCGCTCCACAACGCGGCGCCCATCAGCCGCCTGGTGGTGTCGATCACCGGCCGGTTCCCGGCCAGCGCGACCACCGGATCCGGGTGCGGCGTGCGCAGCAGCCAGATGCCGCCGTCAGCGGACGCCGCGATCCGCAGTCGCTCGCTTTCGTCGCCGGCCAGGCCCTGCCACGACTGGGCCGACACCTGGACGGCCAGGCCGAGCGAGCGGGCCCGCTCGTACAGCTGCCACACCGGAAGCCGCCGCGACACGGCGCTGAACTCGTCCACCGCGAGCAGCACCTCGGGGGCACTGCCGCCGGGCCGTCCCGCGCCGTGCGCGACGTAGCTGGCCAGCAGGTCCACCAGCGTCCTGGCCTGCGCCTCGGCCACGGCGATCTCCGCGGTCCCCTCCAGGATGCAGTACCACACGTCCGCGTCGGCGAAGCTGCCCGGCCCGTCCAGGCCGGGCCCGAGCCGGCGGAACAGCGCCCGGAACCGCAGCGCCACGTCCGGCACCTGCCGCGCCGCCGAGCCGATCAGGGCCAGCTCGCTGTCGTGCCGGCCCGTCCGGTACGCCGCCGCCAGCCAGCCCGGATCCAGCCGGGCCAGGAAGTCGGCCGTGCTCCGCGGCGGCCCGGCCGGCGCGCCGGCCGCCAGCGACACCACGGCCTCCATCACATCGGCGTAGTACGCCGCCGGCCCGCTGCCGTGCTCGATCAGGTCGAGCAGCGTGGTGACCAGCCGCCCGGGCGGCAGGTCCCAGATCGACAGGCTGGCCTCGTCCGGCCAGACCGCGGTGGCCCGCGCGCCCGCATCGCGGAGCACCCGCCGGGCCCGGTCGGCGACCCGCCGCGAATCCCCGCCGCCCTTGCAGTCCAGCACCACCAGCAGCGGACGGCCGCCGGCCCCCGCCACGTGGCGGCGCAACGCAGTGGCCATGAACCCGGCCCACAACCTCAACAGCAAAGTGGTCTTCCCGGTTCCAGTCGTCCCGATCACCACCTGATGTGATCGGAGGCGGGCGTAGGGCAGCACGGCCACCGGACGCTGCGGGTGCCCGACGGCTCTGATCACCGCGCCCGCCACGACGTCGCCGGACGGGGTGGTCAGCGGCACCGAGCCAGGCGCGGCGATCCTGGCCCGCGCGCTGCGCACCTGGTGCCACCACTGCCGCTGGTCGAAGACGACCGGGGAGCCCGGGGTCAGCCCACCGGTTCCGGCCCGCATCGAGTAGATCCGCCGCGACCAGGCCAGGCCGCCGGCGACCAGGCCGAGTGGGATGGCGGCCGGGGCGATCGTGACCGCCGCGGCGGCGACGGAGCCTGCCGCACCGAGGTGCCACATCGATAGCCAGGCGTGGTACGGGGCGGTCGCGATCGCGGCCAGCGCGCCGCCGGACGGGGCGCGCAGCCCGGTCCACGCCAGCCACACCGCCACCATCGGCAGGCACCACAGCGCCGCGGCGTACAGCCGGCGCGGCGGCCAGCCGAGCAGCCACGCCAGCGCGGCCGAGTAGCCGGCCACTAGTGACACCGGCGCCGCGGCCACCAGCGCGGCGGCGATCGCCGCGGCCCGCAGCAGCCGCCCAGCCAGGCGAACCGCGCCCCGCAGCGCGACCAGGGTCAGGTACCGGGTGATCATGAGCACCCCAGGCCGTCGAGGGCCGCCGCGGGCGGCAGATTCCGGATCTCGATCCTGGGCGCCATGGCGCCGAGCGTCCCCGCGGCCCGGGCCACGGTGGGCCGGGCCGCGGGCGAGCAGAGGTAGAGCACGCGGGCATGCCGGGGCGGCCGCCCGGGTACCGCCGTCTCGGCCGCCGGGCTGCCGTAGTCCGCGGTGCGGGCGAGCAGCTCGCGCATGATCGCAGCCGTCCGGATCACGGTCTTGCGGGTGAGTTCGGCCTCGACGGCCCAGCACTCCCCGGCGTAGGGCACCCCGCGGCCGTTCGGGAAATGGATCTCCCCATCGGGGATGTGCTCGCGCAGGCCGACCCGGCCGCCCATCCGGGCGCGCAGTTTCCGCTCGCTACGCCAGTATCCTTCCGCCTGCCGGTAGCCGGAGGCGGACTCGAGCGCGAGCCGTACGGCGGCGACGGCGCGCAGGTGCGCGAGCCGGGACAGGGCCGGCGGCACCGCCGGGTAGCGCAGTCCGCAGGCGGTCAAGCCGCGCCGGGTCAGCCAGACCCACGGCCGGCCGGGGCCGATCCGCGCCGAGTCCGCGTAGCCGATCCGGCGCCAGCGCGCCGCCACCCGCCCGGCGCCCGCGGGAGCCAGGTCTAGTAATCCGGCCAGCAGGTCGAGCTGGACGCCATACATTTCGGCCGTGAACACCAGGCCGCGCAGATCCCGCTCGGTGAGCCGGACCGGAGCCGCCCGGGCGCCCTTGGCCGTGCTTAACGTCACATCTCAACTACATCACGTAAACGCCCGCCGGATAAGTAATTGCGCGCCCTGCGGTGCGCGCGTAATGTGCGGTCCGTCGCTCGCTGGGAGCAGCGGGCAGGCGCCAGCATCAGCTGGGAAGCCGCCGGGAAGGAGGGTCGGCCGCAATGAGTGTCTTCTGCGGTGCCCTGATTCCCTTCCTGGGTGGCGCGATCTCTCGCTGACCGGCTCGCAGGCCGGCGACCGGGGGTCCCCGCCCGGTTCCGCTCACAGCCTGGAGCCGCACCGATGTCTTCTTCCGCTTCTTCTCCTCCTCCTCCTCCTCCTGATTTTCCAGCTTCTGATCGTGCCGCCCTGCCCGCGGGCTGGCGGGACAGCCTGGTACGGCTCGGCGCCGACGGGGCGATGATGGCCAGCATCGAGGCCGCCGCCGCCGACCACGCCGGGCCGGCCGTTCCCGGGCGGGTGGCCCGCGCGGAGCACTCGCTGGTCACCGTGCTCACCCCGGCCGGGCCGGTACGGGCCGGCCTGACGCGGCGCGAGCAGGCCTGCGCCGGCGACTACGTGCTGCTCAGCGCCGCCGAGCCAGTGGTGGCCGAGGTGCTGCCGCGGCGGTCGCACCTGGTCCGGCACGCCGCGGGGAACAGAACCGAGCCGCAGACGCTCGCGGCCAACATGGATGAGGTGTTCGTGACCGTCGCGGCCGATCGCGGCGTCTCGCTCGGCCGGATCGAGCGCTTCCTCGCCCTGGTCTGGGAGAGCGGAACCATTCCGGTGGTCGTGCTGACCAAGGGCGACCTGCTTGCGCCCGGAGCCGCCACGCCGCTGCTGACCAGGGCCGCGGGCGTCGCCCCCGGGGCGGACGTGCACCTGGTGTCCGCGATCACCGGCGAGGGCGTCGGCGACCTCGCCCGGCGGCTGGAGCCAGGGCGGACCGCAGCGCTGATCGGCAGTTCTGGCGCGGGTAAGTCCAGCCTGCTGAATGCGCTGGCCGGCGCGGAGGTGGCCGCCACCACGCGGGTGCGCGACGCCGACGGCAAGGGCAGGCACAAGACGGCCTGGCGCGAACTGGTGGTCCTCGACCAGGGCGGGGCGGTCATCGACACCCCCGGGCTGCGCGGCCTGGGCATGTGGCTGGACGAGACCGGTCTCGACACCGCCTTCGCCGACCTCACCGAGCTGGCGCTGGGCTGCCGGTTCTCCGACTGCCGGCACGCTACCGAGCCCGGCTGCGCGGTGACCGCCGCGATCGAGGCGGGCACGTTCGAGGCCAGGCGGCTGGAGAGCTACCGCAAGCTGGAGCGTGAGGCCGCATACGTGGCCCGCAAGGCCGATCCCAGGGCACGGCGGGCCCAGGCCCGGGCCGAGCACGCGATAACCAGGGAGGGCGCGGCCCGGGCGCGGCACCGTCCCCGGTCCTCGTGACCGCCGCCGCGCAGGCCAGCGGGGGTCCGCGCGAGCACCGCGGCGGCCTCGTCCGTCCAGGCGGGACGGGACGCCCGCCTCGCTGCATTCATGAACCCGTCACGGAATGGGGCTTTTTACCGAGAGATTACGAGATTAAGGTATAACTTTGGGACTTTGCGTGAAGCCTGCCGTCGGGGGGCCGCAGAGCCCGGATTCACGTGCCGATTCCAAGGGGGCAGCGATGACTGAAACACGGCACAGCAAACTGTCCGGGCGCTTGGTCCGCCGCGCGCTGGCGGTGACGGCGGCGGCCGGCGCCGTGGCCTTGGCCGCGGGCCTGACCGCCGCGGCGGGAACGACCGGGGGAGGGGGCGCCCACGCCAGGGCAGCCCAGACGTTCTCCTTCCAGCTGAAGCCCTCGTCCCCGGCCATCTCCGCGTGCCTGCCCAATGCCAGCGGCCGCGTCACGATCACGACGGGACGGCTCAACGACATCATGAAGGTCACGGTCAGCGGCATGCCCGCCCGCGCCGGCTTCGACCTGTTCGTGATCCAGCAGCCCACCGCGCCGTTCGGTGTCTCCTGGTACCAGAGTGACGTGCAAGCGGGCGCCACCGGGAGGGGCAGCGCCACGGTCCAGGGCATCTTCGACGCCGAGACGTTCTCGGTGTCCCCCGGCGGCACCGTGACGTTCCCGCCCACGCACCAGTTCCACCTCGGCCTGTGGTTCGACAACCCGCAGACGCCGTTCAACCTGGGCTGCGAGCCCGGGGCCACGACCCCGATCGTTACGCCGTTCAACGGGGAGCAGCACGCGGGCATCCAGGTGCTGAACACCGCGCAGTTCCCCGTCAACAAGGGGCCGCTGTCACGCGTGCACCGCTGACGCCGAGCCGACGCGGTGCCGCTCGCCGGGTCGCGGACCGTCCGGTTTCCGGGCGGCCCGGGCCCCGCGGGCATGTTGAGGACGGTGCGCTACAGCGACCGGGTCCAGGTCTGCTCGACCAGGTCGTGCCCGAAGCTGTGGTGCTGGCCCTGGCCGGCCAGCCGGAACCCGGCCGCCTGGTAGATGCGGCGCGCCGCGGTCAGGCAGTCCTGGGTCCACAGCGTGATCTGCTGATAGCCCGCCGCGCGGGCGAACCGCAGGCACTCCTCGACGAGCCTGCCGCCGATGCCCAGGCCGCGGGCCCACGGCTCGACCAGCAGCAGCCGCAACTGGGCGGTGGCGGAGTCCTTGCGCATGCAGAACACGCACCCGGCCGGCGCCCCGTCCACCTCGGCGATCCATGCCGCCTCCCGCTCGGGGTCGCGGTCGGCGGCGTAGTCGGTCACGATCCGGGCCACCAGGTGCTCGAACGTCTCGTCCCAGCCGTACTCCTGCGCGTAGAGCGCGCCATGCCGGGACACCACCCAGCCCAGGTCGCCGGGGCCCGGCGGGCGCAGCAGGTAGGAGCGCGGCCGCTCCGCGGAACCGCCGTCCGACAGCACCCGCCGGACCACGCGCATGGCCTCGACCAGCTGCCGCCGCTCCGGCTCGCCCAGCCTGGCCAGCAGCCCCGCGGTCTGGTCGGTCTGCAGCGCGTCGAGTTCGGCGAAGGCCGAGCGGCCGGCCTGCGTCAGCCGGATCACCTGCCGCCGCCCGTCGGCGGCCGAACGCTGCCTGACCGTTAGCTTCTCGGCGTCGAACCGGGCCAGGATGCGGCTCAGGTAGCCGGCGTCGATGCCCAGCGACCGCCGCAGTCCGGCCGCCTCGGTCTCCTCCTGCCGGGACAGCTCGAACAGCACCCGTGCTTCCGTGAGCGAGTACGGGCTGTCGAGGTAACCGGCACGCAGCAGGCCGATCACGTTGGTGTAGAAGCGGTTGAACGCGCGTACCGCGGCCACCGCTCCGACGTCCTCGTCCGCCATGACTACAGCCGGCGTCGCCATCCCAGCCTCCCGGGCACTCGACACTCTCTTTGACATTGTCAAATATATGATTGACGAAGGCAAGTAATATTTCGCGGCGCCGATCCACCATCTGGATGATCCGGCGATCAACCGCGGCGGGCCCGAGGTCTGGCCGGACAGTCGATCCGTGCGAGGGGTCCCGGCGGCGATGCTCGTTGTGTGGCCGGCGGACCGCCGGCCGGCAGGATGAATCCGGAGGAGACATGGCTGTCATCGAGGTGCGTAACCTCGCCAAGCGGTACGGGGATCTGGTGGCCCTGGACGGGGTGTCATTCTCCGTCGAGCGGGGTGAGATCTTCGGGATTCTCGGACCGAACGGCGCTGGCAAGACCACCGCCGTCGAGTGCATGGCCGGCTTGCGGCGGCCCGACTCGGGGAGCATCCGGGTGCTCGGGCTGGACCCGCAGGCCGACGGGCTGGCACTACGCGAGCGGGTGGGCGTGCAGCTGCAGGAAACCCACCTGCAGGACAAGATCAAGGTGTGGGAGGCGCTCGACCTGTACGCCTCCTTCTACCGGCGGCCGGCGGACTGGAACCAGCTGCTCGAGACCTGGGGGCTGGCGAGCAAGCGCAACGCCCCAGGCGCGCCGGTCGGTGGACGCGCTGCGGCCCCAGGTCCTGGACGACGCCAAGCTGCCCGACGCGCTGTCCGAGGAGGCGGCCCGGTGGTCGGCCATAAGCGAGGTCAAAACGGAGGTGGCCACCACCGGCAACGCCCGGCCACTGCACCCGGAGATCGAGGTCACGCTGCTGCGCACCGCGCAGGAGGCGCTGGCCAACGTGAGCAAGCACGCCGACGCCTCCCGGGTCGCGCTTACCCTGTCCTACATGGAGGACGTGGTGACCCTGGACGTGCGGGACGACGGCCGCGGCTTCGTCCCGGACACCGCGCCCCGCAGCGGCAACGGCGGATTCGGCCTGGAGGGCATGCAGCAGCGCCTGCGGAACGTGTCAGGAACGCTGGCGATCGAATCGGAGCCCGGCGGCGGCACCGCGATCTCGGCCAGCGTGCCGGCGATCGCGGTCCAGGCCCCGGACGGCTGAGGCACGACATGGCTGACACCCCCGCGCCGGGCGGAGACGGCCGGCCCGCTCCCATCAGGCTGCTCATCGTGGACGATCATCCGGTGGTCCGGGACGGGCTGCGCGGCATGTTCGCGGGCAGCGACGAGTTCGACGTGGTCGGCGAGGCATCCGACGGGGTGTCGGCCGTGGCCAGGGCCGCGGCCCTGCGCCCCGACGTCGTGCTCATGGATCTGCGGATGCCCGGCGGCGATGGCGTGAGCGCGATCAGCCGGATGTCCGAGCAGAAGCTCGAGGCGAGGGTCCTCGTGCTCACCACCTACGACACCGACAGCGACGTGCTGGCCGCGATCGAGGCGGGTGCGACCGGGTACCTGCTGAAGGACGCCCCCGCCGACGACCTGCTGCGAGCCGTCCGCGCGGCCGCGCGCGGAGACGCGGTGCTCTCGCCGTCGGTGGCCACCCGGCTGGTCGGGCGGGTGCGCGCTCCGGTGCCTGCCAGCGAGCCGCTCAGCCAGCGCGAGCTCGAGGTGCTCGGCCTGGTGGCGCGGGGGGCGGGGAATCGCGAGGCGGCCGCGCGGCTGTTCATCAGCGAGGCCACGGTAAAGACGCACCTGATGCACATCTACGCCAAGCTGGGCGTCAACGACCGGGCCGCGGCCGTCGCGGCGGCCTTCGACCGCGGGCTGCTCACCCCCGGCGGGCGCTGAGCGGGGACGCTGGCGCCGCTACCGCGCCGCGGGTCCGCGGGCGGGCGCGCCAGTAGAGTGTCCGGTGCATATGCGCGTGGTGTACGTGGATCATGACCCGGTGGTGCTCGCGCACAGCCGCGCCCTGCTGGCCACCGGCGACGGCGTGATCGCGGTCAAATCTGACTTCCGGGATCCCGCCGAGGTACTCGGTGACCCCGCCCTGACCGGGCTGATCGACTTTGCCAAGCCCGTCGCGGTGCTCTTCCTGTCCGTGCTGCACTTCATCGGCGACGAGGAGAATCCCGGCCAGATCGTGGCCGGGTTCCGCGACCGGCTGCCCGCGGGCGGTTACCTGGTGATCTCCGCGATCACGTCCGAGAACATCGACCATGAGGTGGCCTCGGGGGTCAGCGATCTGTACCGGTCCGCGCGCACGCCCGGCGTGGCCAGGTCCAGGAAGCAGATCATGGAGTTCTTCGCGGGCTGCCAGCTGGAAGAGCCGGGGCTGGTGAACGTGGTGCAGTAGCGCCCCGGCGCGGGCACCGACACCCGGACGACCCAGGTGCACATGCTGGGCGGGGTGGGGCGGAAGGCCTGAGAGCCGGACTGGGACGCGGCGCCGGGCCGGAGGCCGGCCGCGCCGGCGTATTTGGGTACTGGTGCTGGTGACGAGGCTGGGGCACAATGGGAGGCGGAACCGGGCGGTGCCCGGGACATGAGTACGCCGCGAACCGGTCTGCGGTGAGCGGGAGCGAGGTCGCTGGGGAAGGCACGCCTCGTCCGCTCGCAGGAGGTATCGGTGTCCGTACACGGCGTTCTTAGCGTCCATTCCGCACCCCCGGCCTTGTGTCCGCATATCGAGTGGGCAGTGGCCGGGGCTATTGGCGTGCCTGTGAACCTGCCCTGGGTGGTCCAGCCGGCCGCGCCCGGTTCATTGCGCGCCGAGCTGAACTGGACCGCTCGCGACGGCGCCGCAGGGACCATCACCTCGGCGCTTGCGGGCTGGAACCGGCTGCGCTTCGAGGTCACCGAGGAGGCGAGCCCGGGCTGCGACGCGATCCGGTACAGCTACACCCCGGCGCTGGGCACGTTCTCGTGCGTGATCTCGGCGAACGGGGACGTGCTGATCCCGGAGAACCGCCTGCGCGCGGCCATGACCGTGGCCGCCTGTCCGGCACCCGGGCGCCCGGCGTCCTCGCTCGAGGCCGAGCTGGGCCGGCTCATGGGGCAGGCGTGGGACGATGAGCTCGAGCCCTTCCGCTGCGCGGCGGAGGGGGCGCCCGTGCGCTGGCTGCACGCGACCGGATAAACCAGCGTTCAGACCGGGGTCGCACCGGCGGCCACCGGTGCGACCCGCGGTCGGCCGCCGGCTCGCACCCATGGTCCTACGATCGCGGTCCCGCTCGCCGCGGATACTGGCCTTTCAGGTCACCGGGACAACACTGCGGGCAGTACACGACGAAGATGGTGCTCGTGACGAAACGCATCATCCTCGACTGCGATCCCGGGCACGACGACGCGATTGCGATACTGCTCGCCCTGGGCTGCCCGGACATCGAGCTCGTCGCCATCACGACGGTCGCCGGGAACCAGACCCTGGAGAAGACCACGCTCAACGCCCGCCGGGTCTGCACGGTGGCGGGCGCCTACGACGTGCCGATCTACGCGGGGTCCTGGCGGCCGATTGCCGGCCCGCAGGTCACCGCCGCCGAGGTACACGGCGAGTCGGGGCTCGACGGGCCGGCGTTCGGCGAGCCTGCCGTGCCGGTGCAACAGGAACCCGCCGTCGATTACCTGGTGCGGACGCTGATGGCCGAGGGCGAGGACATCACGCTCGTGCCGACCGGCCCGCTGACCAACGTGGCCACCGCGCTGCGGCGCGAGCCGAAGATCGCCGGGCGCACCCGCGAGGTCGTGCTTATGGGCGGGGCCTACACCCGCGGCAACCGCACCCCAGCGGCGGAGTTCAACATGCTCGCCGATCCCGAGGCGGCCGCGATCGTATTCGACGCCGGGTGGCCGCTCACCATGGTGGGACTGGAATTGACCCACCAGGCCATCGCCACCAGCCAGGTGACCGAGCGGATACGGGCGCTGGACACGGACGTGAGCAGGCTGGTGACCGCGCTGCTGGACTTCTACGGGGCCAGCTACCGGCGGTCGGGCATTCCCGGCGCCGGCGACGGGCCGCCGGTGCACGATCCATGTGCCGTAGCGCGGGTGGCCCGGCCGGACCTCATGACGGTGCGAGACGCCTTCGTGGCCGTAGAGACACGCGGCGAGTGGACTGCCGGGATGACCGTCACCGACTTCCGCGGCCTCCTCGGCCGGCCGCCGAACGTGCAGGTAGCCACCACCCTGGACGCCGAGGGCTTCTGGGATCTGGTCCTGGCAGCGCTCCGGGCGGTCGGCGGGCCGGGCGGGGAAGCCGCAGACGAGCCCGCCGGAAGCGGGTGAGCCGTGCCCCGGGTGGCGGTGATCGGAGCGGTGAACGCCGACTACATCGTCAGGGTTGACCGGCTGCCGCAGCCGGGGGAGACCGTTACGGGGGGGCGCTTGTCGGTCAGGTCCGGCGGCAAGGGCGCGAATCAGGCGCACGCCGCGGCCCGGCTCGGCGCGCGGGTCCTGCTGGTGGCCAGCGTCGGCACGGACGGGCCCGCCGCCGACGAGCGGGCGGCGCTGGCCGCAGACGGTGTCGACACCAGCGGGCTGACGGCCAGGGCCGGCCCCACCGGCCTGGCCGTGGTCCTGGTGGACGCGTCAGGGGAGAACGCCATCGCGGTGGCGGGCGCCGCCAACGACAGCCTCGCCCCGGGCACGGTCACCGAGCGGCTGGGCGGCTGGCTGGACGCGAGCAGCGTGCTGCTGTGCAGCCTGGAGATCCCGCTGGCCGCGGCGGTCGCGGCGGCCGGGGCAGCAGCGGCGGTTGGCGCGCTACCTGTGATCAACCCGGCGCCCGCGCGGCCGCTGCCGCCCGAGCTGCTGCGCGGCGCGATCCTCACCCCCAACGAGGGCGAGCTCGCCCGGATGGTGCCGGGGGTGGACGGCGAACAGGGCGCGGTCGCCCGGCTGCTGGACTGCGGGGCGCGCGCGGTGGTCGTCACCCGCGGCCGCCGCGGGGCCTCGATATTCGCCGCCGCGCAACCGCCGGTCACGATCGGCGCGCCCTCGGTCGACGTCGTCGACACCGTCGGCGCGGGTGATGCGTTCAACGGCGCGCTCGCCTGGAGCCTGGCCTGCGGCGCGCCGCTTTCGGCCGCGGTGACCGCGGCCGCCGCGGCCGGCGCGGCCGCCTGCACCGGGACCGGGGCGCGGGACGCGCTGCCCACTGCGGCCGGGCTGGCCGCCCTGCTCGGCCAGGCCGCCTTCGCCGCCGCCTGCCCGTCCGGCTGAGCGCGGTCACCGGGGCGAACCGCAAACCGCGCATCGCTGGCTACCGGTCAACGGCGAACCGCTGGCCTAACTCGTACCCGGATGCGACGGGTTCAGCCGATAAGGAGGCGAAGGCCAAGCTCTGCCGCGTCGAGAGCGGCGAGGTTGTGGTTGCGCTCGGCCCACCGTCCTGAGGCGAGGTCATCACGGAGGCTGTGTACTGCCCTCTGCTCGGCCTGCGGCCCGACTCTGGCCCAGATCGATATTCCGCGACGGACATTCTCGTCCAGGTATGCCTCGGGCCGGCGCCAGTAGGCCTCGAAGAAGCCGTCAGCGCAGTCCCACGGAATGAGGACCGGCTCAATGCGGGCTCCGATCGCGCCGGCCAGCTCGGTCACCGGCGGCCGGCCGGCGACGAGGCCCGCGACCTCGGGCAGGTAGTCGCGAGTAAGCCAGAACCGGTGACGCCATCCGGTGTCACTGGAGTCGTGCGTGAACACCACCACCCGGCGAGCCACGCGTCGCATCTCGCGCAGGCCCGCGATCGGGTCCTGCCAGTGATGGATGGTGCTAACAGCCATCGCGGCGTCGAAAGACCGGTCTTCGAACGGGAGGCTCTCCGCGGCGGCGGCCAGGCACGGCGCTGCGCCTGCGGGACGCTGCGCACGCATGAGCGCCGACGGTTCCACCGCGGTGACGTCACGGCCGGGGGGCTCGTAGGAGCCGGTGCCTGCCCCGACATTCAGCACCGTCCGCGCATCACCAAGCGCAGTCCAGATCGCTGCGGCGATCCGCGGGTCGGTGCGCCGGGTCACCGTGTAGGTGGCGCCGATGGTGTCATACAGCTGCGTACCGGACATGCCGCTGCCTCCCAGGCGGTCGCCATTCCCATGCCGTGCGTAGGGAGATGTACCGAATCGATATATCGGCACGATACATATCGTCGCGCAGTGTCGCAAGTCGGGTGCGGGCGCCAGGGACAGCCGGGAGACTAAGCTGCCAGGCGTCGCTCAAGGAGGCAGGCATGTCAAGATCACGCGTCGAGTCGGTGCAGACCCCGGACGGGGCGTTCGACCTGACCGTGTGGCTGCCGGATGCCGGCACCGGCCCCGGACTGCTGCTGATCCAGGAGATCTACGGAGTCAGCGACTACATCCGGGCTGTCGGCGAGGACCTCGCCGGCCTGGGCTACGTCGTGGCGGCGCCGGACCTGTTCTGGCGCCTCAAGCCCCGGTTTCAGGCCGCTCACGACGAGGCCGGCCTGGCCGAGTCGCTGGAGCTGAGCAGCCGCTTCGACGCCGAGCAAGGCGTTGCCGACGCCGCAGCCGCGCTGGAGCGCCTACGGTCGCTGCCCGAGGTCGGTGGCGGCGTGGGCGTGATCGGTTTCTGCCTCGGCGGATCCATCGCCTTCTTCCTCGCCGCGCAGGGTGGGCTGGACGCCGTCGTCTCGTTCTACGGCTCGGCCGTTCCCGGCCACCTGGAGGCGCTGGAGCAGATCCACAGCCCGCTGCAGTTCCACTTCGGCGGCAGCGACGGCTACATCTCGCGCGACCAGGTCGCCGCGGTCGAACAGGCCGCGGCCGGACGGGACAACGTCGAGATCCACGTGGAAGAGGACGCCGGCCACGCCTTCCATAACCGGAAGGCCCCCATGTTCTACGTGCCCGATCCGGCCGCCCGGGCGTGGCAGCGGACCGAGGAGTTCCTCCGGCGTTACCTCCCCGTCAGACAGCAGACCCCGTCCGCGTAAGCGATCCCGCGCCGCCGGGTTGTCGATGGCACATCACCGCCCCTAGAACGTCGGTGATCTGCCATCGATCTTGGTGCGGCCGCGCCTGTGGGCAGGGCGGGACGTCCTCCGGTTCTCAGAGCGGGATGTTGCCGTGCGTCCCGCGGGCGGGAAACGCCTCGGCGATCGCGGTGGCGATCGCCTGCCGGGTATGGGCCGGGTCGATGACCTCGTCCACCACGCCCAGCTCGAGAGCGCGGGCCAGGCCGCCCGACTCCTTCTCGTGCTCGGCTGCGAGCTCGGTCTCCAGTTCGTGCCGCTGCTCGGGCGGCGCCTCCGCCAGCTTGCGCCGGTACAGGATCCGCACCGCCGCGATCGCGCCCATCACCGCGACCTCGGCGTCCGGCCAGGCGAACACGCGGGTCGCCCCCAGCGCGCGGGAGTTCATCGCGATGTACGCGCCGCCGTAGGCTTTCCTGGTCATCAGGGTGACCCGGGGGACGCAGCACTCGGCGAAGGCATGCAGCAGCTTGGCGCCCCTGCGAACCACGCCGTCCCACTCCTGGCTCACTCCCGGCAGGTAGCCGGGCACGTCCACGATGACCACCAGCGGCACGCCGAACGCGTCGCACATCCGCACGAACCGGGCCGCCTTCTCGGCCGAGGTCGCATCCAGGCAGCCGCCGAGCCGCAGCGGGTTGTTCGCCACCACGCCCACCGTGCGGCCGCCGAGCCTGCCGAGTACGGTGAGGACGTTCGGCGCCCATTTCGGGTGCAGTTCCACCCCGGGCTCATCGAGCAGCCCGGTCACGATCGGGTGCACGTCGTAGGCGCGGCGGGGTGAGTCGGGCAGCAGGCCGGCCAGGTTCGCGCCGCTGGCATCGGCGGCCTGCGCGCGCGACGGCGCCATGGTGCCCTGGTGGCCGAGCAGCAGGGCCAGCCGCCGGGCCTCGCCCAGCGCCTCCTCGTCGGTGGGCGTGACCACGTGCACCACGCCCGAGCGGCGGCTGTGCGGATCGGGGCCGCCGAGCCGCGCGGAATCCACGTCCTCGCCGGTGACGCTGCGGACCACGTCGGGCCCGGTGACGAAGATGCGCCCGTTCTCGGACAGGATCACCACGTCGGTCAGCGCGGGCCCGTAGGCCGCGCCGCCCGCGGCCGGGCCGAGCACGACCGAGATCTGCGGCACCACGCCGGAGGCCCGCGTCATCGCGGCGAACACCGTGCCCACCGCGTGCAGGCTCTCCGCGCCCTCGCGCAGCCGGGCGCCGCCGCAGTGCCAGAGCCCGATGACCGGCGCGCTCAGGGCGATGGCCTCGTCGTAGGCGGCCACGATCGCGGCGCAGCCCGCACCGCCCATCGCGCCGCCCTGTATCCCGGGGTCGCTGGCGAACGCCACCGCCGTCATGCCGTCGATCTCACCGGTCCCGGCTAGCATCCCGCTGTCATCGGCCGGGGTGATCTCGCGCAGCGTGCCCGGGTCAAAGAGCGCGGCCAGCCGATTGCGCGGATGGCGCGAGTCACCGGGCGCGGTCCGCGGCGCCGGGACTGTCGCCCTCACCGGGTTGTCGAGCAGTGTCACGCCATTCCCCTTCTCACGCGGCGGCAAAGGCGAGGGCCACGTTGGACCCGCCGAAGCCGAACGAGTTGTTCAGTGCCGCCATCGGCGCGCCGCCGCGCTGCTGCAGCGGCCGCGGCTCGGTGGCGATGTCGACCCCGGCATCGTCATCGGGATCGTCGAGGTTGATGGTGGGCGGTGCGACCTTCTCGCGCAGGGCGAGGATGGTAGCGACGGACTCGAGCGCGCCCGCCCCGCCCAGCAGGTGGCCGGTCATCGACTTCGTCGAGGTCACCACCGCCCCGCCGGACGCATCGCCGAGTGCGGCCGCGATCGCCTGCGCCTCCACGATGTCCCCGGCCGGGGTCGAGGTGGCGTGCGCGTTGACGTGGACCACCTGCCCCGCGGACACCCCGGCATCGGCCAGCGCGTTCTGCATGACCCGCACCAGCCCCCCGCCGTCGGGGTCGGGCTGGGCGATGTGGTGCGCGTCGGAGGTGTAGCCGTAGCCGGCCGCCACCGCGTGTACGCGCGCGCCGCGCCGGGCCGCGTGCTCGGCCGACTCGAGCACGAGTATGGCCGCACCCTCGCCGAGCACGAAGCCGTCCCGGCCCTTATCGAACGGCCGCGAGGCGCGTTGCGGCTCGTCATTGCGGGTGGACAGCGCGCGCATGGCGGCGAACGCCGCGATGTTCAGCGGCATGATCGCGGCCTCGGTGCCGCCGGCCACCACGATGTCCGCGCGTCCCGACCTGATCATCTCGATCGCGTACGCGATGGACTCGGCGCCGGACGCGCAGGCACTCACGGTCGTGTGCACTCCGGCGCGCGCGCCGAGCTCGATGCTGATCCATCCGGCGGAGCCGTTCGGCATGAGCATCGGGACGGTATAGGGGGACAGTCGCTGCCAGCCCTTGGAGTTCAGCGTGTCGTAGGCGGCGATCGTCGACGCAATGCCGCCGATGCCGCTGGACACCGCGACGCCGATCCGCTCCGGCTCGGCGTCGGGCTGCCCCGCGTCGGCCCAGGCCTCCCGGGCGGCGACGATGGCGAGCTGCTCGCACCGGTCCAGCCGCCGGGACTGGACCCGGTCGAGCACCGTCGCCGGGTCCACCGCGGCCGGCGCGGCGATGCACACGGGCAGGTCGGCTGGCCAGTCGTCGGGCAGCCGGCGTGCCCCGCTGCGCCCGGCCAGCAGCGCCTCCCAGGTGCTGCCGACGTCGCCGCCGAGCGGCGTCGTCGCGCCGAGCCCGGTGACCACGACCGTGGTCTGGTCTGTGCCCACTGTGATCTGCTCCTCCGGCTTCAGGTCGGCCGCGATGCCCGCGGCGTCAGGCGTGCCCTCAGGCGGACACGCCCGAGCGCTGCACGAACAGCACGACGTCCTTGACGGTCTTGAGGTTCTTCAGCTCGTCGTCGGGGATCTCCACGCCGAACCTGTCCTGCGCGGCGACCGCGATCTCGACCATGGACAGCGAGTCGATGTCCAGATCGTCAACGAAGCTCTTGTCGGGGGTCACCTGGTCGGCCGGCACTCCGGCGATCTCGTCGATGATCTCGCCGAGTCCAGCCAGAATCTCCTGCTCGGTCATGGCCATGTGTCTGTCGTCTCCTTCTCTTGTCGTCGGCATTACGCCTGGTTCGTACCCTCGGCTCCCGGCGGTCGCCGGGAGCCGGCTAAGGCACCGTGATCACCTGGGCTGCGTAACACATCCCGGCGCCGAAGCCCAGTAGCAGCGCGTGCTCACCTGTGCTGATCTCATTACGCTCGATCATCCGGGACAACGCCAGCGGGATGGACGCGGACGAGGTGTTCCCGGCCTCGATGATGTCGTCCGCCACCCGGGCCTTCGAGACCCGCAGCTTGCGGGCTATCGCTTCCACGATCCGCAGGTTCGCCTGGTGCGGGACGAACACGTCCAGGTCCTGCGGCGCTATCCCGGCCCGCTCGCAGGCGGCCTGAGCCACGGGGTGTAGCTCGGTGGTGGCCCACCGGAACACCGCCTGGCCCTCCTGGAAGATGAACGAGTTGCGGTCGGCGATGCAGATCTTGTCGGCCATGTCGCCCGCGCTGCCCCAGGCTACCGGGCCGATCCCGGGCTGCTGCCCGGGTTCGGTCACCGGCCCGACCACGGCCGCGCCGGCGCCGTCGGCGAAGATGATGGACGTCGACCGGTCGGTCCAGTCCAGCCAGGAGGACAGTTTCTCCGCGCCGATCACCAGCACGTGCCTGGCCGTCCCGGCCCGGACCGCGTCGCTGGCGCTGGCCAGCGCGAAGCAGAACCCCGCGCAGGCGGCGTTCACGTCGTAGGCCCCGGGCGCGCTGAGGCCGAGCCGGTACGCCACAGTGGCCGACACGTTCGGTATCGGCGACTCCGGCGTGCAGGTGGCCACGATCACGAGGTCGATGTCGGCGGGGGACAGGCCGCTGGACGCCAGGGCCTTGCCGCCGGCCGCGACGGCCATGTCCGCGAGGGTCTCCTCGGGCCCGGCGATCCGCCGGCTGGCGATGCCGACCCGGCTGCGGATCCACTCGTCGCTGGTGTCCACCGTCTTGGCCAGGTCATCGTTGGTGACCACGTTGGACGGCTGATATCCGCCGAACGCCAGGATTCGCGCCCCCGGGACGCCATGCTCTAGCCGCATCTACTTAGCCCTCTCCCGTTCGGGATGGTGCCCGTTCGCGCCCGGCCGATGGGCATCGGCGTGGTCCGCGCCGTCATGCTGCTGGGCGGGCCCGTGTTCGGCGGCGAGCGCGCGGGCCGCAGGGATCTGGTCGGGCGTCTTCAGGGCGAGCAGGTCCACGCCGGACAGCGCGCGCTTGGCCAGGCCGGTCAGCGTGCCCGCCGGAGGCAGCTCGATCAGGGCGGTCACGCCCAGTCCGGCCATCGATCGCATGCACTCATCCCAGCGGACCGGGGCGCTGACCTGGTTGACGATGCGGTTCAGCCAGTCCTGGCCGGACCGAACGGCGGCCCCGTCGGCGTCCGACAGCAGCGTCATGACCGGACGGCTCACGGTGACGTTCTCCGCGGCGCCGCGCAGCGCGCCGGTGGCCATCGCCATGTGCCCGGTGTGGAACGCGCCCGCCACCTGCAGCGGGCGCAGCCGCGCCCCGGCGGGGGGGTGATCGGCGAACGCGTCCAGCTGCTCCATCGTGCCCGCGGCCACGATCTGGCCCGCGCCGTTCACGTTGGCCGGGGTCAGCCCGTGCTCCTCGATCGCGGCCAGCACCTCCGCTTGGTCACCGCCGAGCACCGCCGTCATGCCGGTCGGCGAGACCGCGGCCGCGGCGGCCATGGCATGTGCGCGCACTTGTACCAGCCGCAGCGCGTCATCTGCGCTCAGCACGCCGGCGATGGCCCCCGCGGCCAGCTCGCCCACGCTGTGCCCGGCGGCCGCATCGGCGCTGCGCGCCATCTGGCCGAGCCCGCCGAACGTCGCGTCGGCGGCAGCCAGCGCGGCGGCCACCAGCAGCGGCTGGGCGACCGAGGTATCCCGGATCTCGTCGGCGCCGGCTGTGCCGCCGGAGCGCGCGAGATCACACCCGGCCAGGCCCGACCAATGGGCCAGGCGGTCGGCGACCCCGGGCACGTCCAGCCACGGGGCGAGAAACCCGGGAGCCTGGGCACCCTGCCCAGGCGCGACAATAACTAGCATTCCTCCACACTCACACTGCCTTGTAGGACACACGGCCATACGGCGTAGAACACTCGGCTATACCGCCATCCCTCCACACTGCCCTGTAGAACACCGATATATGAATGAGGGATTCAACGAACTTCTGCCGGATAAGTCTGTAGGTTACCTACAACACAGACGTCCTCTTGGGCCAGGCTCGCGCATCTTCGCAACGGCCCTGGCGTGCAACGTTTCGCGGGTGGGACCGGGCGGGGGTTTCGGGAACGCGGCGGCGGACGCACGCGACACGAGCCGCCGCGCAACGATCAGCCGGGCTTGCCGGCCAGCCGGCCGAGCACGATCGACACCCAGAGCGCGAACGCGCCCCGGCCCTCGGCCGGGGTATAACCGGTCAGCTCGGCGACACGGCGCAGCCGGTACCGGACGGTGTTCGGGTGGACGAAGAGCATGCGGGCCGTGGCCTCCAGCGATGAGCCCTGCTCCAGGTAGCCGGTCACCGTGTCCAGCAGGGAGGGGCCGCCGTCGAGCAGCAGCTCGTACACATCGCGGACCAGCTGGTCACGAGCCATCGGGTCGCCGTCGATGGCCCGCTCGGGCAACAGGTCATCGGCCGCGACCGGGCGCGGCGCGTCCGGCCAGGCCGGCGCGGCGCGCAGGCCGGCCAGCGCCGCCTGCGCGGATCGGGTGGCCGACTGCAGGTCGGGCACCGCGGCGCCGACAACGATCGGGCCGCCACCGAACCGCCCCGCCAGCTGCCGCGCGGCGGCAACCGGGTCGCGCGCCCCGCCGACCACCACGATCAGGCGATGGCCGTGCACCCCGGCCATCAGGTCGAGCCTGGCCCGGCGGGCGATCACCCGGAGGTCGTCGATCACCTGCTCGGCGTTGTCCCCCTCCGCCTGGCCGGCGATCACGGCGACCGGGGAGGATGACCAGCTCAGCGCCGACGCCCAGGACTGCAGGCCCTCCTCGATCTCACCCCGTACCAGGGAGTCGACCACCAGGGCCTCCAGCCGGGCGTCCCAGGCGCCGCGGGCTTCGGCGGTCCGCGCGTACACCTGGGCCGCGCCGAACGCGATCTCCCTGGTGTAGCGGAGCACGGCCTCCTGCAGTTCGGCGTGGCCGCCCGGCGCGGCCAGCTCATCCACTCGGGCCTCTACCACGTCGATGATGACGCGGACCATCTCCACCGCCTGCTGCAGGCTGACGGCGCGGGCCAGCTCGCGGGGTGCCGTACCGAACACCTCGCCGGTGACGGCGGGCCTGGCGCGCTCGGGGTGCTTCACCCAGTCAACAAACGCGGCGATCCCGGCCTGCGCGACCAGCCCAAGCCACGACCTGTTCTCCGCCGACATCGCGGCGAACCACGGCAGCCTCTCGTCCATGGCGGCCATGGCCGCGGTGCCGAGGGCTCCGGTGGCCCGCTCCAGGCGCCGCACCGTTTCGGCCTGGACACCGGTGCCCTCCGGATGCCTGACCCCGTCTGTGGGTGACGGCACGCGGCCCGCGCGAGCCACGGCCGGCCCTGGCGTTTGCTTCACGCCGCTAGCCTGCCACGGCCGGGCTAAAAGCTACAACATTGGTAGGAAAAGACATGGCCGACCCCGGCGCAGACCGATCAGGTTGGCTAGGGTGTGGGCGTGACTACGCAGCCCGGCCAGGCGGACCAGTTCCTGGCGCTGCACAAGGCGGGCGAGCCGCTGCTGCTGCCCAACCCCTGGGACGCGGGCTCGGCCAAGGTGCTGGCCTTCCTGGGCTTCCAGGCCCTGGCCACGACGAGCAGCGGCTTCGCCCTGACCCTGGGACGACCGGACGGGGCGGTCACCCGGGACGAGGCGCTGGAGCACGCCCGCGTCATCGTCTCGGCCACGGAGCTGCCGGTGTCGGCCGACCTGGAGGGCGGGTTCGCCGACGAGCCGGCCGCCGTCGCCCGCACCGTGGAGCTGGCCATCGCGGCCGGCCTGGCCGGGTGCTCGATCGAGGACTTCAGCGGCTCGGCGCAGCAGCCGATCTACGAGCCCGGGCTGGCCAGGGAACGGATCGCGGCCGCCGCCGAGGCCGCGCACCGCGGCGACGTCCGACTGGTCCTCACCGCGCGGGCAGAGAACTACCTGCACGGCCGGCCCGATCTGGCCGACACGATCGCCCGGCTGCAGGCCTTCCAGGAGGCCGGCGCCGACGTACTCTACGCCCCCGGGCTGACCGAGCTCGCCGACATCCGCGAGGTGGTCACCGCGGTGGACCGGCCGGTCAACGTGCTGGCCCTGCCCGCCTGCCCGCCGGTGGCCGAGCTCGCGGCGGCCGGGGTCAGCCGGATCTCGGTCGGCGGGTCGTACGCCCGCGTGGCTTACGGCGCGCTGGCCGACGCGGCCACCGAGCTGCACGACCGGGGCACGTACACCTACCTCGGCCGGCCCGGCGAGGACGCCGTTCGCGCCCTGTTCTCCTGACCGCGGGCTAGTTCCCCGGGCGAGCCTGACCGTAGTGATTCAGGCGGTCTTGAGCCGTGGCGGGAGCCGGCCCGCGGTCGGTCGGGAGGGCGCGGCTCTTGCTGAGCAGCCGCCGCCTTTTCACGGCCTGCTGCGCCGGCTGGGTCAGGAGTCGGCGGACAGCACCTCGCTGACGGTGGCGTCGAGCCCGTACTTCTCGATGGCCTGGCCGAGCACCTCCGGCTTGACCTCGCCGCGCCTGGCGAGCTGGCCGAGCACGGCCAGGGCGATCGACTCGGCGTCGATGTGGAAGAACCGGCGCGCCGCGGCCCTGGTGTCGGAGAACCCGTAGCCGTCGGTGCCGAGCGACGTGAACGGCGCGGGCACCCACCGGGCAATCTGGTCGGGCACCGCCTTGATCCAGTCGCTCACCGCGACCACCGGCCCCGGCTCGCCGTCCAGCACCCGGGTGACGTACGGCACCCTCGGCTGGTCGTCGGGATGCAGCAGGTTGTGCTCCTCACAGCCGAGCGCTTCGCGGCGCAGCTCGGTCCAGGACGTGGCCGACCAGACGTCGGCGGCCACGCCCCAGTCGGCGGTCAGCAGTTCCTGCGCGGCCAGCGCCATACGCACCGCGACGCCAGAGGCGAGAATCTGCGCGTGCGGCGGCTGGCTGGCGGGCTGGTGACCGGCCCCTGCCCGTTCGGTATCGGGTTCGGTGGCGGCGGCACCGGACGGCTCCCCGTTCTCCGGAGCGGCGCGGTACCGGTAAAGGCCCCGCAGGATGCCCTGCTCGAGCGCTTCCGGGCCGCCCGGGAAGTCGGCGGGCTCGGGCGGCTGCGGGTACGGCTCGTTGTAGACGGTCAGGTAGTAGAAGATGTCCTCGCCGTGGGGATGCTCGGCCGAGGAGCCGTACATCCGCCGCAGCGCGTCCTTGACGATGTAGGCGAGCTCGAACGCCCAGGCGGCGTCGTAGGCCGCGCAGGCGGGGCTGACCGACGCGAGCAGCACCGAGTGGCCGTCGTTGTGCTGCAGCCCCTCGCCGGTCAGCGTGGTCCGGCCCGCCGTCGCGCCGAGCAGGAACCCGCGGCCGAGCTGGTCGCCGAGCGCCCACATCTGGTCGCCGGTGCGCTGCCAGCCGAACATCGAGTAGAACACGTACACCGGGATCATCGGCGTGCCGTGCGTGGCGTACGAGGTGCCGGCCGCGATCACCGAGCCCATCGCGCCGGCCTCGCTGATGCCCTCGTGCAGGATCTGGCCCTTGGACGACTCCTTGTAAGACAGCAGCAGGTTGCGGTCCACCGCCTCGTAACCCTGGCCGTGCGGCGAGTAGATCTTCGCGGTGGGGAACAGCGAGTCCATGCCGAACGTGCGGGCTTCGTCCGGGATGATCGGCACGAACCTGGCGCCGAACCCCGGCTCCTTCATCAGGTCCTTCAGCAGCCGGACGAACGCCATCGTGGTGGCCACCGGCTGCTTGCCCGAGCCCTTGCGCAGATCGCCGTAGACCGAATCAGCCGGCAGCTGCAGCGGGCGGGACCGGACCATGCGCTTGGGCAGGAAGCCGCCCAGGGCGGCCCGCCGTTCGCGCATGTACTGGATCTCCTCGGAGTCCTCGCCCGGGTGGTAGTAGGGCGGCAGCTCCGCCTCCAGCGCGGCATCCTCGATCGGCAGGTAGAGCCGGTCGCGGAACTCCTTCAGCTCGGCCACGGTGAGCTTCTTCATCTGGTGCGTGGCGTTGCGCGCCTCGAAGTCCGGGCCGAGCGTCCAGCCCTTGATGGTGTGGGTGAGGATCACCGTCGGCTGGCCGACGTGCTCGCTGGCCGCTTTGAACGCC
>Ga0070710_10000295_pt1 | contig 23570 bp, 21 predicted proteins | sample LARL52metaG_FD_65454 | JGI IMG/M metagenome (GOLD analysis project Ga0070710, IMG submission 65454) | Corn, switchgrass and miscanthus rhizosphere microbial communities from Kellogg Biological Station, Michigan, USA - LAR L5-2 metaG | ecosystem: Host-associated > Plants > Roots > Rhizosphere ...
GCGCGGGTGATCGCCTGCCGGATCCACCAGGTGGCGTACGTGGAGAACTTGTAGCCCTTGGTGTAGTCGAACTTCTCGACCGCGCGGATCAGACCCAGGTTGCCCTCCTGGATCAGGTCCAGGAACGCCATGCCGCGGCCGGTGTAGCGCTTGGCCAGCGACACGACGAGGCGGAGGTTCGCCTCGAGCAGGTGGTTCTTGGCGCGCTCGCCATCGCGGACGATCCAGCGCAGGTCGCGGCGCAGCTGCGGGGTGAGCTTCTCCGCCTCCTCCTCGGAGCGGCGCACGCGCTCGGCGGCGTAGAGCCCGGCCTCGATGCGCTTGGCGAGCTCGACCTCCTCCTCGGCGTTGAGGAGGGCGACCTTGCCGATCTGCTTGAGGTAGGCGCGAACGGAGTCGGCCGAAGCGGTGAGCTCCGCGTCCTTGCGCGCCTGGCGCAGGGCCTCGGACTCCTCCTCGTCCCAGACGAAGTCGCCCTCGTTCTTGGGGTCCTCCGCCTCCTCCGGCTCGTCCACGACGGGCTCGTCGACCAGTTCGACGTCGTCGACCAGGTCGTCGGCGCCCGGAGCGCCTTCCATGTCCTCCGGCTCTTCGCCGTCGGCCTTCTTGGTGGCACCCTTCGCGGCGGGGTCGGCCTTGCCGGCCGGCTTGCGCGGGGTCTTGGCGCCGGCGGCCTTGGCGGCGGGCTTCTTCGCTGCCGTCGCGGTCGTCTTGCGCTTCGGCTTCTCCTCGGCCTCGCCGGCCGCGGTCGCCTTGGTCGTCTTGGCGGCGCTCGCGGCGGAGCTGGAGCGTCGGGTTGCGGTTTCTGCGGCTGCCACGTACGCCCTTTCGCGACGGTCGTTCAAGGCAAACCGGAGGGCGCGAAACCTCGGTCGCCAGAGTTCAGGGGATCTCCCCGCCGATCTTGCTTGGCGGGTGTGCGTTCCATTGTAACGACGTCGGTGACTCGGTGTTGCGCCCCGAGGTCCATCGAGGCGCTCGCACCTGCGTTCTCGCAGCTAGATCCAGTCGGACACGTTTCGGTGTCGAACGGCCGCTACGGCCTGACGCCGTGCGTGGACGCCCACGCGGCGCCGACGATGCCCGCGTCGTTCTTCAGTGCAGCAGCAACCACTTCGGTGCGCACTTCGAGCAACGGCAACCACTTGTGCGCCTTCTTGCTCACGCCACCGCCGGCGATCACCAGGTCGGGCCAGATGAGGTCTTCCAGCACGTTGATGTACCGGGTGACGCGCGGCGTCCACTCCTCCCAGGACAGGCCCTTCTCCTCCTTCACGGAGGCGGCCGCGCGGGACTCCGCGTCGTGCCCGTCGACCTGCAGGTGTCCGAACTCGGTGTTGGGGACGAGCTTGCCGTCGAGGAACACCGCGCTGCCGATGCCCGTGCCGAACGTCAGCAGCACCACGGTCCCGTCCTTGCCGACGCCCGCGCCGAACGACATCTCCGCGATGCCGGCCGCGTCCGCGTCGTTCATCACGACGACGTCCTCGGGCTTGCGCTTGAGGCGTTCGGCGAAGAGAGCCTGCGCGTCGCAGTTGATCCAGCCCTTGTCCACGTTCGCCGCGCTCAGGGCGACACCGTGCTTGACCACGCACGGGAGGGTGATGCCGACCGGTCCGTCCCACTGGAACTTCTCGACGATCTCGGCGACGACCTCGGCCACCGCCTGCGGCGTCGAGGGCTGAGGCGTGGGGATCCGCATGCGCTCGCCGTCCAGTGCTCCTGCTTCGAGATCGACCAGGCCGCCCTTGACGCCGGAGCCGCCGATGTCCACACCGAACCCGCGGGTGATGCCCATGCCCCGTGGTCCTTCCTACTAGATCCTGCTGGCTTCGATTCAGTAACCGTGGTGCGCAGACATTAGCCTGACGTTGTCCGATAGTCCCGTGCTAGTGACGCAGGAGGGAACCGGTCGTGTTCGATCCCCGGCCGCTCGTCGACATCGCCACAACCATCGGACAGGAAGCAGGCGCTCTTGTTCAGCGCATGCGAGCCTCCGCCGTCGTGTCCTTCGACACCAAGAGCACCTCGACCGACGTCGTGACGGAAGCGGACCGCGCCTCAGAACAACTCGTCCGGGCGCGTCTGTCCGAGTTGCGCCCCGGTGAGCCGGTGGTCGGTGAGGAGGAGGGCGGCACCGTCGTGGACGGCCTCACGTGGGTCGTCGACCCGATCGACGGCACCGTCAACTACCTCTACGGAATCCCGTGGTACTCGGTGTCGATCGCGGCGCAGCTCGACGGCGAGTCGGTCGCGGCCGCGGTCGTGGAACCGGCGACGGGTCGCGTGTGGACCGCCGCACGTGGCCACGGCGCCTTTCTCGACGGGGTGCCGTTGAAGGTGTCCGCCACCACGGACCTGTCGCTGTCGCTGCTCGGCTACGGCTTCGCGTATCGGGCGGAACGCCGTCAGCGGCAGGCCGACGCGTGGACGGCGATGGCGACGCGCGTGCGTGACATGCGCCGGACCGGTGCGGCGTCGCTCGACCTCTGCTCGGTCGCCGCGGGACGGCTGGACGCCTACGCCGAGCACGGTCTGGGGCGGTGGGACTGGGCGGCCGGCGCGCTGGTCGCGGCCGAGGCCGGTGCCGTCGTGCGGTTGCCGGGGTCGTCGCCGGAACTGGGGGAGGACGCGACGTTCGCGGCCGCGCCCGGCATCGCCGACGCGCTGTACGACGCGCTCGTCGAGTCCGGTTTCGGCAAGGTCTGAGTCAACGTCAATGTTGACTGCATCAACACCGAGGTTGATTCAGTCAACATTGACGGGCGGCTGTCCAGTCAACGTGGACGTCGACACGACACGTTGATGGGGGAAGTAGAGGCCGTGAACCGGCGAAGCACGTCACAGGGCGCGCTCACCCGGAAGAAGATCAACCCCCATGTGCGCGAGGTAGCGCCATGCCGGGCGGAAGTCAGCCGCAGTTCACGTCGCGCGCGCCGGCCAGGTTGTCCGGGTTCAGCGTCGGCGGGGTGGGCGCCGCGACCTGGCCGCCCTGCTGCTCCGGCTGCTGCTCGGCCCACTCCTTGAGCTGGTCGAGCACCTTGCGGGCGTCGCTGTTCGGCTTGACCTCGTCGAACTTCTTGCCGACCGCGATGTCGACGGTGGCGTCCTGGCGGTCGTCGCGCACGAGCTCCAGGCACGGCTCCAGCAGTGACACCGTCCTGGCCGCCTGCGCGCCTGGGGCGCCGAAGCGGATCTGGCCGCGGCAGTTCATGTCGCCCGCCGGGTAGATCGGGTCGTTGCCGGGGTCGGCCGCCTGCTTCAGGCCCAGTTCGGTGAGCTGGGTCGCGACGGTCTTGGCGTGGTTGCGCTGGGTCGAGGCGTTGACGACCTTGAAGTTGACGTCGCCGACCGGCACGGGGTTGGTGCGGTCGAGCGCGTCGTGCTCCAGCACGGTGCCGAGGGCGGGCGGGGGTGCCGTCGTGGTGGCGGCGGGGTCGGCTCCAGTGGTGTCCGAGATCTGCACGTGGCCGGGCGCGTTGCACTTGATGGCCGCGTCCACGTCGCCTGCGCTGCCGAGCACCTTCACCCACACGAACACGGAACTGACCAACAGCACCGCGAACAGGACGAGCGCGGGTACGGGCCGACGCCGCTTGTAGGGCGTCAAGCTTCCCGATGCGGGTCCCACGTCCGAAGCCCTCCCCGTGTTCCGTCCCCTGTGATCAGCCTAGGCCCTGCCCGGCTGTCGCGCGCCCCGGCGGGCGTGACCCAACGCACCGGCCTGATTGCTCACAGTCAGGACGGTGCCGGTCCGGCGCCAGGTTGCACGCCGGGGTTCACGTGCTCCCGCACAGGGTATCGGTCCAGCGTAGAAAGGTTGTGTCACCCGTCCGGTCGGTAAGGGGTAACCCGATGTCGAGGCACTCGGACAATGAGCTACCCTCTGCGCGCTCCGCACACATGTGGATCAAGCCGACGGTCACGTCTAGGGGGTTGGCTTGCCACCGGGTGAGGGAGACCTACGTCACCTTGACGTGGGGCACAAAAGAGGGCGCTGGAGCGTTAACCAGCGACACGAACAGTCTCCGTAGACCGCAGGGGTGAAGAAGATGGCGACCGACTACGACGCGCCGCGTCGCAGCGAGGCGGACGAACTCGCTGAGGACTCCCTCGAGGAGTTGAAGGCCCGGCGGAACGAGACGCAGTCCGGCGTCGTGGACGTCGACGAGGACGCGAGCGCGGAGAACTTCGAGCTGCCCGGCGCCGATCTGTCCGGCGAGGAGCTCACGTTCAAGGTCCTGCCCAAGCAGGCCGACGAGTTCACGTGTTCGAAGTGCTTCCTGGTGCACCACCGCAGCAGGCTCGCCGAGGACAACAACGGCGTGTACATCTGCCGCGACTGTGCTTGAGCGGAAATCCGCCGAACAAGACAAGACTGGGCGCTCACCCGCACGGGTGGCGCCCAGTTGTGTCTTTCAGGGCTTGATCGCGGCGACGAGCTCTTCCGGGCGCCGCGAACTGATCATCCAGTACGGCGTCGGGTCGTCCGGGTCGTTGACCCGCACCCGCACGAGCGGCTTCACCCAGCCGCGGTGCACCACGTACGCGGCCGGGTCGAGGTGCGGGCCCATCGCCTTGCGGCGGTCCTCAGGCGCGATGATCTCGGCCTCGCCGAGCAGGTTCAGCGGGATGTGGGCGTCGCCGGCCCTCAGCTCGCCGCCGGACACCTCGACCTTCGCCGACCCCATCTTCACGATCAGCACGACCGTCAGGGGCAGCAGGATCACGTACGGCAGCCAGGACCGGACACCGGGGAAGCCCATGTGCACCTCGGCGGCCAGCAGCCCCGCCGCCAGCAGCGGGAGCGGCCAGATCCACGGCGTCACGTACAGGCGCTCGCGGAAGGTCGTAGTGGCGGTCACGGCAGTCTCACTCACGTCGTCAGGGTAATCTCGGCCGCCGTGTCCAGCGTCGAGGTGTTGCTGACCCGGCTCGATCCGGGGGTTCCCGTGCCCGCCTACGCCCGTCCCGGCGACGCGGGCGCCGATCTGGTCACCACGTCGGACGTGGTCATTCCACCAGGCGAGCGCGCGGTGGTCGGCACCGGTGTCGCGATCGCGCTTCCCGACGGGTACGCGGGGTTCGTGCACCCCCGCTCCGGACTGGCCGCGCGCGCCGGGCTGAGCGTGGTCAACACGCCCGGCACGATCGACTCGGGCTACCGCGGTGAGATCCGCGTTTGCCTCGTGAACCATGATCTCCGTGAGCCGATCGCGCTGTCGCGCGGTGACCGGATCGCCCAGCTCGTCGTGCAACGCGTCGAGCACGCGGTGTTCCGCGAGGTCACCGAGTTGCCGGAGACGGCACGCGGTGCGGGAGGCTATGGCTCGACCGGCGGGCACGCGGTGCTCGCCCGCACGCAGTGCTCACAGTCAGAGGGGTAGTGGAATGTTCGGAAGGCGCCGCAAGCGCGGTCGTCACTCCGCGGGGGCGGTCGACACCGGTCCGGAGCACGACGAGGCGTTCGACGAGGACGTCGAGGGCCCGTGGGACTCGACCGTGGCGCCCCGTGACGATGTGCAGCGGCTCGACCTGGGATCGGTGCAGCTGCCGATGCCGGACGAGGCCCAGCTGCAGGTCGAGATGGACCAGCAGACCGGTGCCGTGCGCGCTGTGCACGTCCTCACGTCCGTTGGCCAGCTGACGGTGAGCGCGTTCGCCGCGCCGAAGTCGGGTGGCCTGTGGAAGGAGGTCGGCGCCGAGCTGATCCAGGGCCTCAAGGAGGACGGCGCCCGCATCAACCGCGAGAACGGCGAGTGGGGTGAGGAGATCACCGCGCGCAACCAGGGCGTGCAGATCCTCTTCGTCGGCGTCGACGGGCCGCGCTGGATGCTGCGCGGTGTCGCGGCCGGTCCGGAGGAGCACTTCGCGCAGAACTCCGCGGCGCTGCGGGAGATGCTGCGCGGCACCGTGGTCGTGCGCGGAGAACAGCCGATGCCGCCCCGCACCCCGCTGCCGATCGAGCTGCCGGACGCGATCGCCCGGCACATCCAGCAGCAACAGGGCTAACGCGCCTGGTGCCACGCCTGCACCGCACGCCCCAGCGCGTGCGGGTAGGCGTCCAGCGTCGTCGTCGTGAGCACGGCGCGCGGGATGGCGTCCGCCCACTCCCGCGCGATCTCGATCGGGTGCACCGGGTCGTCCACGCACCCGAGGATTCCCGTTGGCACGTCGAGGGTCTTCAGCTCGTCGAGGGTGGGTGCCGCGGACGTAGCGGCTTCTTCCAGGTGCGACACCAGCTGGTCGCCGTAGCCGCGCCACGCCCTGCTCAGCTCGTCGTGCAGCCAGCCGGTCGTGCCCCGCAGGGCCGCGTCCAGGCCGTGGCGCGTCACGATCTCCGCACTGGCCTTGGCCGCCATGGCCGCGGGTGCGCCGTTCGCCGGGCCGGTCCAGGCGGGCAGGGCGAGGATCAGCCCCGCGCACCTCGCCGGGTTCCGCACGGCCCAGGCGGCGGCGACGTGAGCACCCAGTGAGACGCCGCCCACCACGATCGGGTGGCTTGTGGAGGCATTTTCGAGGGCCGTCAACCGTTCACTGAGCGTGCGCACACGTGGAGCGGTGAAAACGGCGCCGACCTGCGACAACGGCTCGGCGAACACGGAACGGACAAACGCCTCGTCCGAGGCGGTTCCGGGCAGAAGAACGACGGTCTCGACAGGCACGCCCGAGATTGTCGGCCCTCGTGCGTACCCTCATTCACAGACGGTCCACACCACGGGGCCACTTGAGCAATGCAGGAGTCGGGGATGAGCGGCTATTGGCGCCGCTTGGTGCGTCGCTTGACCAGTGACGTAGCCGAGCTCGACGCGGACGACCTCTCGCGAAAAGCGGAGGCCGTCGGCGCGGTGAAGGCCTGCGACTGCAAGTCCGGTGAGGAGGTCACCGTCCTCGGCAGGCTCCGCAGCGTGGAGCTCTGCCCCCGGGACGCGGCCGCCACGTTGGAAGCCGAGCTCTACGACGGCACCGAGGGCGTGACCCTCGTCTGGCTCGGCCGCCGTCGCATCGCCGGAATCGAGCCTGGTCGGACGATCAAGGCCCGAGGCCGCATCGCCGTGCGCGACGGGCGCAAGGTGCTCTACAACCCCTATTACGAGTTGCAGAACGCTTCATGACTTCAGCTGAGACCGAAGAAAAGCAGCCCACCGTCCTCGAACAGATGGGCGGCGTGAGCGGCATGCTCTACTCGTCGCTGCCCGTCGTCGTCTTCGTGATCGTCAACTTCGCCGCCAAGAACCTCATGGCCGCGATCATCAGCGCCCTCGCCGCCGCGGTCGTGATCGGCGTGATCCTGGCCGTCCGCAAGGGCACGGTCCAGCCGGCCATCTCCGCCGTCCTCGGCGTCGGCGTCGCCGCGTTCATCGCCTACCGCACCGGCGAGGCCAAGGACTTCTTCCTCTTCGGCATCTGGCAGAGCGTCGTGTACGGCAGCGCGTTCCTGCTGTCGATCATCGTGCGCCGGCCGCTCGCGGGTGTGCTCTGGACGTTCCTCAACGGCCGCGACCGCTCGTGGCGCGCCGACAAGGCCTCCGTCCGCGACTACGACATCGCCACCTTCGTCTGGGCCTTGGTGTTCTTCGCCCGCTTCGTGGTACAGCGGTGGCTCTACGAGGGCGACCAGGTCGGCTGGCTGGCCGTCGCCCGCCTCGGGATGGGCTACCCGCTGATGGCGGTCGCCCTGCTGGCGACGGTCTGGGCGGTGCGCAGGGCCGACAAGCGCCTGAAGGAAGCCGAGGAAGCCGCCGCGGCCGAGGCGGAGGCGCAGGAGGTGCTCGCCCGCACGGCCGACGACCTGCTGACGCCGGACATGGCCGAGCTGCAGCGCGTCGTCGATGCCGAGTCCCGCGACAAGTCCCGGGACTGATCTCGGACTGGTCTTCGCGGCCGGCGCCACCCCCAGGGCGTCGGCCGCGTCGTCGGGCCTGGGTTCGCGGGCGAGTACGGGTTTGTCGTGTCGCGGGCGCGGTAGCACGACGGACGATGCGACACGTGTCTCTCAGGTCGGTCCGAGCACCGTGCGGAGCTCGTCGCGGCCGGTTACGCCGAGCGCGCCGTAGACCGCGTGCAGGTGGTTGTCGACCGTGCGCTTGGACGTGTGCAGCTTCTCGGCGATCTGCTGGTTGGTCAGCCCGGACGTGGCCAGCCGGGCGACCTCAGCCTGACGACGCGTCAGGTGGGTGAGGCCGTCCACGCACAGGACCGGGGTGCGGACGCCGTCGAAGTCGCGCATCAGCAACGCCTGCCGGGCCGAGGCCTGCGACGCGGCCCGGACGTTGCCCTGGGTTCGGTGCAGGCGGGCGGCGGAGGCCAGCGCTTCCGCCGCGTACAGGGTGGCGCCCACCCGCAGAAAATCGGTCGCCACAGCCTCCAGGACCGTCGGTGCCGCGTGCGCGAGGGCGGTCGCATGTGCCGCGTAGGCCAACGGCAGCGGGCCGTCCATGGTGGATGTGAGGGCCGCCAGGCGCAGGGACGTGTCGACGCCGAAGCGGGCGGCGTCGTGCAGGGCGACGGCCTCGCTGCCGTGCACGCCCAGTTCGGCGCACTCGTCGGCGGCCGCCATCGCCGCGTCGGCGGCGGCGCGGACGTCGCCCGCGCCGGCGAGCACCCAGGGGCGCGCCAGTGGCACCGCGAGCCCGGTCAGCTGCCAGGCCGGGCGGCGTGCCTGCTCGGCACGGTCGAGGGCCTGCCGGGCGAGGTCGGTGTCCCCGGAGATCGCCGCGGACGAGGCGAGATTCGCGAGCGCGACCGCGTCGAAGGCGAGTGGCTTCTTCTCCGTCTTCGCGCTCGCTTCCCGGGCCATCCGCAGGGCTTGGGCGCCGTGGCCGCGCATGCGCGCGCAGAACGCCAACACGCTGTAAAGCGATGTCGGACCGACGAAAGCCAAATCGTCGTACGGCAGGTCGAGCGTCGACAACGCGAGGTTCTCCGCTTCGGCGAGGTGGCCGCCGTAGGCCAGCGCGAAGCAACGCAGCTGCAGCGCACCCCGGTCCGGCGGCGCCGCCTCACCGGCCGGCGCCAGGATCTCGGCCTCGTAGCGGTCGATCTCCTCGCCGGCCTCGCGGTACCGGCCCGAGTGGACGAGGCACAGCGCCCTGACCAGTCGCATGTGGATGGACATGGGCGGTGGGATGGGCTCGTAGGTGCTCTGAAGAACGGAGGCCACGTTGCCGCGGTAGGCCTCCTGCAAGGTCCGGTTGATCTTCAGCAGGCCGCGCAGCTCGTCCGGAAGGTCCGGCACGTCGACGCGGTCGAGCACAGCGGTCGCCGCGTCCGCGTCGCCCAGCGCGAAGTAGAGGTTCAGGGACCTGGTGGCGCCGAGGCGGCTCAGGTCCGCGGCCGGCAACGGGCCGGCCATGACGTCGGCCAGCGTGGCCTCCGCCTGGTCCGGCGCGCGGCCGTGCATCAGCACCTGGCCGAACACGTGCCCGACCTGGCTCAGCCCGCCCGCGTCGACCGCGGCGCGGCACAGTCGTTCGGCGAGAGCGACGTCCCGTGCGGCCCACGCCTGCTCGGCTGCCGCGGCCAGCAGGCCGAGCGAGATCGGCGAACCGCCGTCGAGTCGCCAGGTAGCGATGCGCATGATGTCTTCACGGCGACGAGCTCCCGTCGCCTCCAGACCGGCGGCCAACGCGCGTTGGTGCGATTGCGCGCGCACGGGAGGACACGCCGCCCGCAGCAGGCTGCCGTACAGGGGATGGCCGAGCCGCACCACGGACCGCCGCCCCGACGACCCAACCCGGATCAGCGCGCGGGTCTCCAGATCGTCGAGCGCCTCCTCCTGCACCAGCGACGCCAGCAGGTCCAGCTCCACCGGTTCGGAGTACGCGAGCAGCTCCAGCGCCAGCCGGTGCGACGGCTCCAACCGGCCGAGGTTCTCCCGCACGAGCTCGCCGAGCCGTCCGCTCAGCTGGATCGCGCCGTGCCACGACCAGATGCCCTCGGTCGCGCGCAACGACCCGACCGCGCGCCCGAAGACCACGAGTTCCCTGAGGTACAACGGGTTTCCCGCGCTGCCCGACCACAGCAACGCCGACGACCGCGCCTCCACCGGACCCCGCAGCGCGCGTTCCAGCACTTCGTCGGACTCGGCACGGGACAGGTCCCCGATCGGGTACCGCCGCAGCAGACCCTCCTGCCACAGCTCGGCGCGCTCGCCGGGCCGTGACGTCACCAGAACCCGTGCGTGTCCGTGCCGGATCACGTGATGCAACAAGCCGATGGACGCGTCATCGAGCAGATGCGCGTCATCCACAACGATCGCCAACGGCCGCGGTTCATCCAGAAGGTGCTCAACGGCACGACCGAGCGGGTTCGCCGTGCGCATGTCGGCGGGCAGCATCGCGGCCAACGCTCCGAACGGGATCGTCGACGTCGCCACCGTCGCGTAGCAACGCCGCACGGTGACTCCGGCGCTCTCCAGCCGCGTCACGACCTCGTCCGCGAGCCTGGTCTTGCCCACTCCGGCGGGGCCGACGAGCGCGGCACCGCCGCCGTTCGGTTCGGTGAGCGCGGACATCACGTCCTGAAGTTCTCGCGCCCTGCCCACGAACGGCCACACAACTCGCAGTGTGCCGAAGATTCGTCCGTGCGCGCACGTCGTTTCGGGCAGGCTGACGTCAGCCTTGCCCGAAGAGCGCGCGCAGTCCACCCCGTCCGGTGACACCCACCGCCGCGTAGGTCGTGTGCAGATGGTTGTCCACGGTGCGTTTGGCGATGGCCAGCCGTTCGGCGATCTCCACGTTGGTCAGCCCGGCCACGGCCAACCGCGCGATCTCCAGCTGACGCGGCGTCAACGCGGCGAGCGTGCTCGTCACGACGAGACCGGGCGTGGTGGCGCCGTCGAACGACTCCGCGAGCGCCGAAGCCTGCCGTTCCAGCCGTTCGGCCTCGCGCGGCCGGTCGTGCAACCGGGACAGCCGGCTGGCTTCCGCGAGCGCCTCGGCCGCGTACAAAGTGGCACCGCACGCCGTGAACGCCGCCGCCACCTCCTCCAGTCCCGCCGGGTCACGCAACGCGCGCGCTTGCGCGTGCGAGGCGTACGCGGTCGTCAGCGGATCCTTGCGTGACTTCGCCAGCTCCAGCAGCCGTGGCGAGGCGTCCGCACCGAACCGTGCCGCGTCGTGCAGCGACCCGATCTCCTCGGAGTGCGCGCCATGTACCCGTGCGGCGGCGGCGTTGTCCAACGCGGCCTGCATCGCCTCGTTGACGTGTCCCGCGCTCGCAAGCACCCACGAGCGCGCGGCGCCCACCGCGAACCGCGCGATCCGCCACGCCGGACGCACCCCTTCCTCGGCCCGCGCCAACGCCAGTTCCGCGCGGTCGGACTGGCCCAGCAGCGCCGCGCCGGCCGCGAACTCGGCGAGCAGCAGGACGTCCCACATCATCGGCAGGGCACCGGACTCCGGAATGCCCTCGGCCGTGATCCGCACGGCCGACGCCGCCTGCCCGCGCAACCGCGCGCTCTGGCTCAGCAGCACCCGCGGCGGTACCTGGGTGACCGACCAGCGGTCCTCCTCGATGACCTCGGCCAGCGCCTGCGCGCCCCGCAGCTCGGCCGCGGCGAGGTCACCACAGCGCAGGATGCACTCGTTGTGCACCCCTTTCGCCGCGTTCACCAGCGACGGGAACCGCCCGGCCGCCGCCACGACCGCCTCGTGGTTGTCCCCGATCCGGGCGATGGCCTCCGGGTAGCGGCCGGCGAACTGGTCCGCGAACGCCAGCACCTGCCGTCCCGCTGTCGCCGCCCAGCCGCCCTCGGCGATGAGCAGCTCGCCTCCCAGCCGCGCGATCGGCAGCGGCGCGGACTCCAGCGCGAACGTGAGCGCGAAGAACAGCACCGCGTGCTCCAACTCGGGCGGCAGCTCCCGTGCGGTGACCTCGTCCAGCACCGCGACGGCCGCGTCCTCGTCGCCGAGGCCGAAGAACAGGTTGAACGCGCGCGTACAGCCCACCTGGAGCAACGTGACCATGTCGCCGCCTGCGGCCATCGTCTCGGCGAGCACTTCCTCGGCCTGTGCGCACTGCCGCTGATACATCAGCACCAGTCCGAGCACGAGCCTCACGCGCGAGGCCGCTCCACGCGCCACGGCCGCGCGGGAGAGCCGTTCGGCGAGCTCCCAGTCCTGCGCGGCCAACGCCTGTTCGGCGGCGCGTGCGAGCACGTCCGGTGACTCGGCCGTGCCGCTGTCCAGCCGCCACGTCGCGACCCGCACCGCGTCGCCGGGCCGGTCCGCGCCTTCCGCTTCCAGCCGGTCGGCCAGTGCTCTTCGATGCGCCCTGGCTCGCAACGTCGGACACGTCGCCCTTAGGCGCGCGCTGTAGAGCGGGTGTGCGACGCGTGCGCGTCCGTCGTCACCGACGCGCACGAACCCCAAGTCCACGAGGTCCTGCGGGACGGGCATCAGCTCCGGCTCCAGCGGTTCGCCGTACGCGAGCAGCTCCAACGCCCGCCGTTGCGGCTCGGCGAGGCGCCCGAGCGTCAGGTCGACGAGCTCGGCGAGCCGTCCGTCCAGCTCCAGCGGCCCGTGCCAGCTCCAGCCGCCCCGGGTCTCGGTGAGCACGCCCGAGTGCCGCCCGGCCGCGACGAGTTCCTTGAGGTACAACGGGTTGCCCTGGCTGTTCGTCCACACCAGGTGCCGCGTGGAGGCGTCCGCGGGCCCGCCCAGTGCCGAGGTGAGCAACGCGTCCGCGCGCTCCTGGTCGAGCGCGTCGACGTTGACGACCGTCAACCCTTCGATGCCCCACCCTTGACGCGCAGTGCAGATGACCCGCGTCAACCTGTGACGCACAACGTGCTGCAACACCAACGACGACGCGTCATCGAGCAGATGAGCGTCATCGACGGACAATACCCGCCGCCCGCCGCGTGCGAGGTGCTCGGCGGCGGCGCGCACCGACGACGCGGGCAGCATCGAAGGCCCGTGCGGGCCGGCGGGCAGATCCGTGGGGACGAGCGACGCGAACGCGCCGAGCGGAATCCGGGACGTGGCCACCGTGGCGTAGCACCGCATCACGGGATGTGGCACCGCGGCGAGCACCTCCGCGGCGAGCCGCGTCTTGCCGACGCCGGGAGGACCGGACAACAGCACCGCGCCGTCCGCGCCCAGCGCCCGCAGCGCGGCCCGCAGCTCACTCTCGCGCCCGACCAGGGGCAGCTGACCGCTCACAGCTGGTAAGTGTTCGCTTCCGCTGCGCAGATACCCGTCCTGCGCAGCACGTCCACACTCGGCGGGACACCGGCCGCCACCACGCTGATATATCGGATATCAGCCAAGCGGACTCGCGGCACTGGCCCCCCAGGTCGCGTCGGCGGCCTGCTCGCGTCCAACGCCTGCTGCGGCGCGGCTGATATATGGGATATCGGATACTGGATACCGCGACCGATATCCAGTATCCGATATATCGTTCCTGTCGCACAGGGGATGGCGGATGCTCTGACCTGCAAGTACCCGATATCCAATATGCGATACATCAGCGCTCGCCGAGCGCGTGCACCCCTACGACGTGAGCTTCGCCGGGACGCCGTTGCCGAGGTTGGCCTTGTCCCCGATGCCCGAGGCGCTGCCGTCGGAGCGCATCGCGTCCATCAGCTGCCGGGCCAGACCGAGCCCCGTTCCACCCATCGACAACGCCTTGGTCAACAGGTCGGACACGCCGTCGGCGCCGTTGAACACGACCATGTGGTCGACGTTCCCGAACGCCTTCGACGCCGCCTCGACGATCTCCGGCCACTTCTCGGCGAGCTGCTGGGCGACGACCGCGTCGGGGTTCTCGGCCAGCGCCGACGACCGCGCGCTGATCGCCTCCGCCTCGGCGAGGCCCTGTGCCTTGCGCGCCTCGGCCTCGGCAAGGCCCTGCGCCCTGGTCGCCTCCGCGACCGCGAGACCGCGGGCCTTGGCCGCGACGGCCTCGGCCTCACCGGTGGCGCGCGTCGCTTCGGCTTCCGCGACGGCCGCGGCCTTCACCCGAGTCGCGTCGGCGGCCGCCCGCAGCTCGATCTCCCGTGCCTGTGCCTCGGCGCGGGCGATCTGCGCGTCGCGTTCGGCGTCGGCCAGGGTGCGGGTCTCGTAGGCCTTGGCGTCCGCCGGCTTGCGGACCTGCGCCTGCAGCTTCTGCTCGGCCAGGTCGGCTTCGAGCTCGACGGCACGCGTCTCCTGCACGACGACCTGCTGCCGTGCAGTTGCCATGGCCAGCGGGCCCGCCTGCTGGGACTCGGCCTTCACCTGGTCGATCTCCGCCTGGTAGGCCGCCGTCTTGATCTGCGAGTCGCGCCACGCGGCGGCCTTCTTGGCGTTGGCGATCTGCTCGGCCTCGGTGGCCTCCTGGTCGCGCTGCGCCTCGGCGATGCGCGCGGACGCCGCGATGGCCGCGGCGTGCGGTTTGCCGAGGTTCGTGATGTACCCGGTCGTGTCCTCGATCTCCTGGATCTGCAGGGAGTCGACGATCAGGCCGAGCTTGCTCATCTCATCCGCGGACGACTGCCGCACCTGGGCCGTGAGCGCCTCGCGGTTGTGCAGCATGTCCTCGATCGTCAGGCTGCCCACGATCGACCGCAGGTGGCCCGCGAACAGCGAGTGCGTCTTGTCGTCCATGCGGTCCTGCTGGTCGAGGAACCGCCGCGCGGAGTTGGCGATCGAGGCGTAGTCGTCGCCGACCTTGTAGATCACGACGCCGCGCACGTGCACCGGGATGCCCTGGCTGGTGACGCAGGAGACCTGCAGGTCGGCCACCCGTGTGTCGAGCGAGAGCCGCCGCGCGGTCTGGAAACCGGGCAGCACCAGCACGCCCTTACCGGTGACGATCTTGAACGTCATGCTGTCCGCGGTCTCGCGCTGTCCCCGTGCGCCCAGGCCGGAGATGATCAACGCCTCGTTCGGCTCAGCGACGCGCCACAGAGCGCGCAGGAGCAAAAAGAGCACCAGTACCGCGACAACGCCGCCACCGATGCCGAATAAGAGAGTTTCGTCCATTTCTTCAGTCCCCCTATCAGTCCGAGGGAGACCTCGCCCGGAAGCCTCCCACGACAACACTGTCGCCGACCAGGCTTCCCGGCACACCAGGGAGAACTCTACAGCGGACGCCACCTCTGGACGTAGACCGTTCGGGGTTCTTCGAAGTCCACGACGAGGATTTGCTGACCGATTTCAATCACACTTGATTCGTCCGCGGGATAGGCGTAAAAGGCCTCCGCGCCACCCCGCACCGAAATCATCACCTCGCCCACGAGGCCAGGCCCGACCCTGCCGGTCACCCGGCCCCGTTTGCCGATCATCAGTACCCGAGGGCCTTCTTGACGTCCTGCTCGACCGCGGCCGTGGTGACGAACAGCAGCTCGTCGCCGCCTTCGAGGGTGTCGTCGGGCTGCGGCACGATGACCCGCCCGCCGCGCAGGATCGTCACCAGCGCGGCGTCGCGGGGCAGCGTCAGCTCCGAGACCGCCCGTCCGGCGAACGGCGTCGACTCGTCGAGCGTGATCTCCACGAGGTTCGCCTGCCCCTGCCGCAACGTCAGCAGCCGCACGACGTCGCCGATCGTCACGGACTCCTCGACCATCGCGGCCAGCAGCCGCGGCGTGGACACGGCGACGTCGACACCCCACGACTCGGTGAAAAGCCACTCGTTCGTGGGGTCGTTCACGCGCGCGACGACGCGACGGACCGCGAACTCGGTCTTCGCCAGCAGCGACACCACGAGGTTGACCTTGTCGTCACCGGTCGCGGCGATCACCACGTCGCACAGCTGCATGCCCGCGTCCTCCAAAGAGGACAGCTCGCACGCGTCGGCCTGCACCCACTCGGCCTGCTCGACGGAGTTGGGGTCGAAGTGGGTCCGGTCCCGCTCGATCAGCATGACCTGGTGGCCGTCCTGCACGAGCTCCTGCGCGATGGACCGCCCCACCGCCCCCGCACCAGCGATCGCGATCCGCATCAGCTCTCCTCCGGTGCCTGCTGCGCCGCCGCGGCGACGTCGGTGACCGTGCCGGACAGCGCCGCCACGTAGATGGTGTCGTCCGCCTGCACGACGGTCTTGGCGTCCGGCAGCACACCCGTGCCGAACCGCATCATGAACGCCACACGGGCGCCGATGGCCCCTTCCAGCTCGAACACGGGGCGGCCGACCCAGTCCTCGTGGAACTCGACCGGCAGCACCGCCACGGTGCCGGACGGGTCGCGCCACGCGGTGGCCGTGCCCTCGGGCAGCAGCATCCGCAGAAACCGGTCCGTCGTCCACGGCACGGTCGCCACGGTCGGGATGCCCAGCCGCTCGTACACGGCCGCGCGCTTGTGGTCGTAGATCCGCGCGACGACGTGCTCGACGCCGAACGTCTCGCGCGCGACCCGCGCCGAGATGATGTTCGAGTTGTCGCCGCTGGAGACCGCCGCGAACGCCCCGGCGCGCTCCACCCCGGCCTCGATCAGGACATTGCGGTCGAAACCGTTGCCGACGACCTGCTGACCCTGGAAGTCGCTGCCCAGCCTGCGGAACGACTGCCCGTCCTTGTCGATCACGGCGACCTGGTGGTCGAGCCGCTCGAGGGCCCTGGCCAGGGAGGCTCCCACCCGGCCACACCCCATGATCACCACGTGCACGACATGCCTCCTCAGGCGAACTCTGCGCAGAACCTACCGAGCATTAGCCCGTCCCGGTGAGCGGACCCCTTACGCTCTGGCCGTGTCCAAGCTCGCCACCGCTGCCAAACGCCTCCTGGTCGGACGGCCGTTCCGCAGTGATCGCCTCGCGCACACCCTCCTGCCCAAACGCATCGCTTTGCCGGTGTTCGCCTCCGACGCGATGTCGTCGGTCGCCTACGCGCCGGAGGAGATCTTCCTGATGCTGTCGGTGGCGGGTCTGAGCGCCTACGCCATCGCACCCTGGGTGGGCGTGGCGGTGGTCGTGGTCATGCTCACCGTCGTCGCCAGCTACCGGCAGAACGTGCACGCCTACCCGTCGGGCGGCGGTGACTACGAGGTCGCGACGGTCAACCTGGGACGCCAGGCGGGGCTGACCGTAGCGAGCGCCCTGCTCGTCGACTACATCCTCACGGTCGCGGTGTCGATCTCGGCGGCGATGGCGAACATCGGCTCGGCCATCCCGTTCGTCGCGACGCACAAGGCCCTGTTCGCGGTGTCGGCGATCGTCATCCTCACGGCGATCAACCTGCGCGGCATCCGCGAGTCCGGCAGCGCGTTCGCGGTCCCGACCTACGCGTTCATGGTCGGCATCATGGCCATGATCGCGTGGGGCCTGTTCCGCGGGTTCGTGCTCGGTGACCAGATGCGCGCGGAGAGTGCCGGCTTCGAGATCCACGCCGAGCAGGACCACCTGATGGGCCTCGCCTTCGTGTTCCTGGTGCTGCGGGCGTTCTCGTCCGGCTGTGCCGCGCTGACGGGGGTCGAGGCGATCAGCAACGGCGTGCCGGCGTTCCGCAAGCCCAAGTCCCGCAACGCCGCCACGACGTTGCTGATGATGGGCCTGATCGCGGTCACGATGCTGATGGGCCTGATCGTGCTCGCCCAGCTGACCGGCGTGAAGATGGCCGAGTTCCCCGACGAGCAGCTCGCGGGCGCCCCCAAGGGCTACGAGCAGAAGACGATGGTGGCGCAGGTCGCGCACGCGGTGTTCGACAACTTCCCGCCCGGCTTCTTCTTCATCGCGGGCGTCACCGCGCTGATCCTGGTGCTGGCGGCGAACACCGCGTTCAACGGCTTCCCGGTGCTCGGCTCGATCCTCGCCCAGGACCGCTACCTGCCGCGCCAGCTGCACACCCGCGGCGACCGGCTGGCGTTCTCCAACGGCATCCTGTTCCTGGCCGGGTTCGCGGTCGTCCTCGTGATCGCGTTCGACGCCGAGGTCACCCGCCTGATCCAGCTCTACATCGTGGGCGTGTTCGTGTCGTTCACGCTGAGCCAGCTCGGCATGATCAAGCACTGGCAGCGCCTGCTCAAGACCGAGACCGACGCCCAGACGCGCAGCCGGATGCGCCGTTCACAGGCCATCAACACGTTCGGTCTCGTGATGACCGCGACCGTGCTGATCATCGTGCTGATCACGAAGTTCACCAAGGGCGCGTGGATCGCCATCGCCGCGATGGCCGCCATCTACGCGTTGATGACGGCGATCCGCAAGCACTACGACACCGTCGCCGAGGAGCTGCGCCAGCAGGAGCGCATGCGCACGATGCCCGCGCGCAACCACGCGATGGTGCTGGTGTCCAAACTGCACATGCCGACGCTGCGGGCGCTGTCCTACGCCAAGGCCACCCGGCCGGACGTGCTGGAGGCCGTCACCGTCAACGTCGACGACGGCGACACGCGCCAGCTGGTCAAGGACTGGGAGAAGGAGAACTTCAAGATCCCGCTGAAGGTGATCGAGTCGCCGTACCGCGAGATCACCAAGCCCGTCCTCGACTACGTGCGGCGCGTCAAGTCCGACAACCCGCGGGACGTCGTCACCGTGTTCATCCCCGAGTACGTCGTCGGCCACTGGTGGGAGCAGCTGCTGCACAACCAGAGCGCGTTGCGGCTCAAGGGAAGGCTGCTGTTCCAGCCGGGTGTGATGGTCACCAGCGTGCCGTGGCAGCTGGCGTCGTCGACGAAGGTCCGCGACAGGGACGTCATCGCGCCGGGCGCCGTCCGAAGGGGACTCGACGACCGATGAGCTGGGTTGGGGAGAAGTTCGAGGTCGAGGTCGGACCTGTCGCACACGGCGGGCACTTCGTTGCACGGCACGAGGGACGCGTCCTGTTCGTGCGGCACGCACTGCCCGGTGAACGTGTCATCGCCTCGGTCTACGAGGACAACGGCGGGTCGTTCTGCCGTGCGGACGCCGTCGAGATCCTGGTGCCCTCACCGGACCGCGTCGAGCCGCCGTGCCCGTTCAGCGGGCCGGGGATGTGCGGTGGCTGCGACTTCCAGCACGTCTCGTGGGACGCGCAGCGCCGGTTGAAGGCCCAGGTCGTCCGGGAGCAGCTGAGCCGCCTGGCGAAGATCGAGCGGGACGTGGTCGTGGAGGCGTTGCCGGGCGGTCCGCTGGAGTGGCGGACCCGGATCCGGATGGCCGTCGACGGCGACGGGCGGCCGGGCTTCCGCGGCACCCGTTCCCATGATGTGATCCCGATCGACCACTGTGTGATCTCCCGGCCGGGCATGGTCGAGGCGGTGGCAGACCGGCGGTGGCGCGCCCAGGAGCTGACGATCACCCAGGACGGTGACGGAAACCGTCATGTGGGTGAGGTGCGCGGCCGACACACCGTGCGACGCGCCGGAACGGGTACGGCCGTCGAGACCGCCGCTCAACGAAAGTGGAGAATTTCCGCCGACGGCTTCTGGCAGGTCCACCCCGCTGCCGCGGACACGTTCGCGTCCGTCGTGGGGGAGTGGGCCGCGGCCGAACCGGGGCAGCGCGCGTGGGACCTCTACGGCGGCGCGGGCCTGTTCGCGTCGGTGCTCGCCCGCCAGGTCGGCGACACCGGATCCGTGCTGGTCGTGGAGTCCTTCGCGGGTGCCGTCGAGGACGGCCGCCGCAACCTCCGCCGTCTGTCCCAGGTCGACTGGGTGGTGGGCAAGGTCGAGCGTCTCGTCACGCGTCCTCTGCCCGTTGAGGACCCTCACGTCGTGGTGCTCGACCCGCCTCGCAAGGGGGCCGGGAAGGTCGTTGTGGCTGAAGTCGCACGACGGCGGCCGCAGCGGGTCGTCTACGTCGCCTGCGACCCCGCGGCGCTGGCCCGCGACCTGGCCGAATTCACAGTTCAGGGGTATCGCCTCGCGGAACTGCGGGCGTTCGACGCGTTCCCGATGACACATCACATGGAGTGCGTCGCACTGCTCGTTCCTGGCACTGGCTGAGAAGTCGTCTCAGGTGAGCCTCCGTAGACTGGGCCGAAGTCTTGAGGAGTGAGGTGGGCGTGGTGACCCTGCTGGAGTCCGTGCACGGACCGGCTGATCTGAAACGGATGACGGAGGCGGAGCTGCGGCAGCTCTGCGACGAGATCCGGCGTTTTCTGGTCGACAAGGTCTCCAAGACCGGCGGGCACCTGGGCCCGAACCTCGGCGTCGTCGAGCTGACCGTGGCCCTGCACCGGGTGTTCGACTCGCCGCAGGACCCGATCGTGTTCGACACCGGGCATCAGTCGTACGTGCACAAGATCGTCACGGGCCGTCGCGACGGCTTCGATCGGCTGCGCCAGCAGGGCGGCCTGTCCGGCTACCCGTCGCGGTCGGAGTCCGAGCACGACGTGCAGGAGAGCTCGCACGCCTCGACGGCACTGTCCTACGCGGACGGTCTGGCGAAGGCGAAGCAGATCACCGGCACACCTGGCCACGTGGTCGCGGTCGTCGGTGACGGCGCGTTGACCGGTGGTATGTGCTGGGAGGCGTTGAACAACATCGCGGCCGACAAGGCACGTCCGGTCGTGATCGTGGTCAACGACAACGGCCGCTCCTACTCGCCGACGATCGGTGGTCTCGCGGATCACCTGTCCTCGCTGCGGTTGCGTCCCGGCTACGAACGCGTGCTGGAGAAGGGCAAGAGCGCGCTGCAGCAGACGCCGTTCTTCGGCAAGCCGCTCTACGCCGCCCTGCACGCCGCCAAGCGCGGCATCAAGGACGCGCTGGCCCCGCAGGCGATGTTCGAGGACCTCGGCCTCAAGTACATCGGCCCGGTCGACGGCCACGACCAGGCCACGCTGGAGTCCGCGCTGCAGCGCGCGAAGTCGTTCGGCGGCCCGGTGATCGTGCACGCGGTCACCCGCAAGGGCATGGGGTTCGCGCCGGCCGAGAACCACCAGGCCGACCAGATGCACGCCACGGGCGTCATCGACCCGATCACCGGCGAGGACGTCAAGCCGGCCGGCCGGACGTGGACGCACGTGTTCTCCGACTCCCTGGTGGAGATCGGCCGCGAGCGCTCCGACGTCGTGGCGATCACCGCCGCGATGCAGGGACCGACCGGCCTGGACGCGTTCGCCAAGGCGTTCCCCGAGCGCTTCTACGACGTCGGCATCGCCGAGCAGCACGCGCTGACCTCCGCCGCCGGTCTCGCCATCGGTGGCCTGCACCCGGTCGTCGCCATCTACGCGACGTTCCTGAACCGTGCGTTCGACCAGCTGCTGATGGACGTCGCACTGCACAAGCAGGGCGTCACGGTCGTGCTGGACCGCTCGGGCGTCACCGGCCCGGACGGAGCGTCGCACCACGGCATGTGGGACATGTCCATCTGCGGCGTGGTTCCCGGCATCCACGTCGCCGCGCCGCGCGATGCCTCCACCCTTGCCGAGGAGCTGCGCGAGGCCGTGGCCATCTCGGACGCGCCTTCCGTGATCCGCTACCCGAAGGCCTCCGTCGGTCCGGACCTGCCGGCGTCGGAACGCGTGGGTTCGGTTGACGTGCTTCGGCGGTCCGGTTCCGACGTGCTGTTGGTGACGATCGGTGCGTTGGGCGAGCTTGGTCTTGAGGCCGCGCAACGGCTGGAGGACCAGGGCATCGGCGTGACGGTCGTCGACCCGCGGTGGATCTATCCGATGTCGGCCGACCTCGTGGAGATGGCCGCGTCGTACAAGCTCGTGGTGACGGTCGAGGACGGTGGCCGGCACGGTGGCTTCGGTTCGTCCTTCGCGGCCGCGCTGCGCGACGCCGACGTCGACGTGCCGTTGCGCGACATCGCTCTGCCGCAGCAGTTCCACGACCACGGGTCACGTGGCGAGGTGCTTGCGGTGTGCGGCATCACCGCGCAGGACGTCGCCCGCCGCGTCACGGAGTGGGCGTCGCGGCTGGAGTGCCTGCCCGTGGAAATCGACGCGCCCGCGGACAAGTAGGTCGGTTAGTCTCCACCTCACGCCCGCTTTTTTGCGGCCCGGCAGGTCTCCCTGGTCAGGGTCCCGCGATCGAGGCGGGCGATGGGTGCCTTTAAGGAGCATTCAGGTTCGATCCCTGAGCGCCACGACCCCGGTCGCACACGGGGGTGACGAGCTTTGCGAGTCCCTTGTGGACTCCCGTTCGCCGCCTCGCCGGCCGGGGTCGTGGTCTGTCCGGACGGAGGTGGAGACGATGAAGCACACGTTGTACCCGTGGGAGCGGGCGGTCAGGTTCGATCGCGGTGTGCTGGTGGGCGAGGTGGGGCCCGGACAGCACAAGCTGCCGCGGTACGCCGTGCTGCACCGCGTCGACGTCCGTCCGCGCACGATGACCCCTGCCGCGCAGGACGTGCCGACGTCGGACGGCGTGCTGGTCCGCGTGACGGTCGTCGTCCGGTGGGCGGTGACGTCGCCGACGAGGTTCGTCGTCGAGGCGTCTGGTCCTGAAGCCGAGCTGTACACGGCCGTGCAGCTGGCACTGCGCGGTGCGGTGCTCACGCGCGCACATTCGGCCATTGACCCTGAGCGCGGCGTCATCGCTGCCGAGGTCCTGGCCGGTGTGGCCGTGCGTGCCGATGAGCTGGGTGTTTCGGTTGCTGACGTGGCCGTGCGCGATGTCGTGATGCCCGGTGAGCTGCGCCGGGCCGCGCTCGCCGAGCTGGTGGCGGCGTCCGAGGGACGTGCGGCCCTGGAGCGGGCGCGCGGGGAGACCGCGGCGCTGCGGTCATTGCTCAACGCGGCCCGGCTGGCGGAGGAGCACCCGGCGTTGCTGGAGCTGCGTGCGCTGCAGACGGCCTCGACGGTCGTGGTGGACCGTCCGGCCCGCAAGTCGTGATCACCGCATCCAGCGGAGCGTGGTGCGCGACTCGCGCAGCCGCCAGCCCAGCCCGGTCCTGACCGCGGCGCAGTCGAGCCGCAGGCCGCTGGTCCGGTGCGGGGCCTGGCCGGCGCGGAAGAAGTACACGATCGAGTTCGCCGAGGCAGCCGCCTGATCACCGGCGACGTCGACCACGACGTCGCTGGTCACGTGCTGGGTCTGCTCCTCGGCGACCTCGGCTTGGCGCATGAACGCGACGAGCTCGTCGAGGCCGTGCAGTTCGCCGTTGCGGGGCGAGTGCACCGAGACGTCGTGGGTGAAGACGGTGTGCGCGTCCTCCCACCGCTTTTCGTCGAGCAGGTGCGAGAGGCGGCTGAACAGGTCGGTGATCTCGCTGCGGTCGTCCACGTCGTTCCCCCATATGATTGGTGACACCAATGTTGGCGTCACCAACTGTACCGAGGACGAGGACATGGTGGAGATCCCCGCGCGGCTGGCCGGGAAACCGAGCTGGCTGCTCACTCAGCTGGCCGTGCACGCGCACCGGCTGGCCTCCGAGCGCTTCGCCGAGGCGGGTGCGCGCGGCTACCACTTCCGCGTCATGGCCGTGCTGGACGAGTTCGGGGCGGTCAGCCAGGTCGAGCTCGGCCGCCGTGCCAACATGGACCGCAGTGACGTGGTGGCCGCGGTCAACGAGCTGGCCGAGCAGGACTTCGTCGAGCGCGAGCAGGACCCGCAGGACCGGCGGCGCAACCTGGTCACGCTCACCGGGGCGGGCTCGCGGCACCTGCGCCGCATGGACCGGGCGCTCGGCGAGGTCCAGGACGACCTGCTCGCACCGCTGCCGGACGAGGACCGACAGACCCTGACGCGGTTGCTCACCCAGTTGCTCGCCCACCACCA
>Ga0070710_10000296_pt1 | contig 23568 bp, 28 predicted proteins | sample LARL52metaG_FD_65454 | JGI IMG/M metagenome (GOLD analysis project Ga0070710, IMG submission 65454) | Corn, switchgrass and miscanthus rhizosphere microbial communities from Kellogg Biological Station, Michigan, USA - LAR L5-2 metaG | ecosystem: Host-associated > Plants > Roots > Rhizosphere ...
CCACGCCGTGACGGTGCGGGAGCGCGACACGATGTCGCAGGAGCGGGTGGCGATGGACCAGCTGGAGTCGTACCTGGCCGCACGCCTCATCGGCTGCTGAGCTCTGTCACGTGTGGGAACCTCGACCGGTGATCATCGGTCGAGGTGAACCGCGCTGCGTACAGGACTCACCGGTCCCCGCGCGGCTCGCCGTGAAGGCCTCGCCCGCTGTCGGTGCGGCGGCGGTGGTCGGATGATGATCGGTCAGGGGCCGCCGTCCGCTCACAACCCGATCAACGTGATCGGAGTGATGATGGGCGGGATCGGGGCGTTCTGGGGAGTGCTGTCCGGGCTCAGTCTCGCCACTGCCCGTTCGTGTGCGCAGGGTGAGTACGTCGATGTGAACAACGCTCGCCTGGTCCGGCGGCTGCTCGGGGTGTGGTGGGGCGGGACGATCTTCTGCGCGATGGCTGCGGGGTTCGCCGAGGTGATGTCGCTGCGCGACGAGGTGTCGTTCACGGTGGGGCGGGGTCGCGTTCTTCACCGGGCGCCGCGGGTTTCGCGTCAGTTGTTGACGCCCAGTTTCACCAGCAGCGCCTTGGACACGGCGTTGATCGACTGGCGGGCGGTGGTCCAGGAACCGGTCGGGTTCGTGGTGAGGACGGCGACGGCGTAGCGGTTGCCGAGGACGCCCGCGCTGTGCAGGTAGACCTCGCTCGGCAGGTAGAACATCCAGCCCTGCTTGGCGTAGACGCCGGAGACGCCGAGCAGGCCGAACTGCTGGTCGAAGCCGTCGGCGGCGGTGGCCTGGGCGGACGACAGGTCGGCGACGATCGTGTCGCGGACCGGCGAGCCGAGGATGTAGTGGTAGAGGCGGACCATGTCGTTCGCGGTGATCACGACCTCGCCCCACTGCGACGGGTCGTCCGGAGCGTGGGTGCCGGTGAGGCCTGCTTCGGTGGCGACGCGGCCGATGGCGTCCATGCCGTCGAACCTCTCCCACAGCACGTCCATGGCGTCGTCGTCGCTGACGCTCAGCGCGCGGTGGATCAGGTCCTGGTCCTCTTCGGACAACGGCTGTTGCAACGCGTCAGTGGCGAGGATCAGCTTCGCCAGCGACGCCGAGTAGAACGGCTTGTCGCCCTGTTCCGAGACGACCTGGCCGGTCTGCAGGTCCATCACGGCGAAGCCGACGTCGGACTTGCCGCCCGCCGCGGCGATATCCGATATATCAGCTGGCGATATATTGGATACGGCCGACGGCGGCGGCGTCGCAGCCGACATGTCCGGGCTGGTATGCGATACATCGGATCCGGTATCCGATGTATCGGGCATCTGGTCGCTGTCCAGCACGTCAGGACCGCGCGATACGTCAGCGGCCGGTGTCGCGTGCGCATGGCACGGAATGGCGTCCGGCACCACGAAGACGGCCGCCGCGAGGAGGAAGATCAGAGTCCAGCGCACACCTCCAAAATCCGTGTCACAGGAGCCTGGTGTCGAGCTTTTCCTCCTGAGCGGTTGCTGAAGACTCTTCCCTGGTCACGACGTAGGCGCCGGAGCCACGCCGTTCCGACACCGCCTCGACGAGCTCGGTGCCGCGGTAGAGCAGGCCGACGCCGTCGTCGGTGCAGTACGTCGTCGGCAGCCGGCCCGCGGCCACCGCCTCGTGGATCTTCGGGCGGCGGGTTTCCTCGGAGTCGTAGTGCACGCCGTTGCCGTACGGCAGGAAGCCGAGGCCGTTGGTGACGATCCGCAGCTCCGGGCCGAACGAGTCGGTGGCGCCGCCGACGTGCCAGCAGATCGAGCCCGCCGACACGCCGCTGAGCACCACGCCCGCCTCCCACGCCTTGCGGAGGACCGCGCCGAGGCCGTGCACCTCCCACACCGCGAGCAGGTTCGCCACCGAGCCACCGCCCACCCAGATGACGTCGTGGGACAGCACGAAGTCCTCGAGGTCGTCGGTCGGCGGCATCGTGAAGAGGTTCAGGAACGAGACGCCGATGCCCACGAGGTTGCCCGCTTCGGCCATGTTCGCGTTCATGTACCGCTGGTCGCCCCCGGCTGTGCCGACGTGGCACAGCCGCGGCGCGCGACCCTCCACACCGGCGAGGTCCACCGCGAAGTGGATCAGCTTGCCGAATTCGACGTAGGTCCGGTGACCGACCCGCAGGCCTCCGGACGTGGCGAGGATGGTGGGCTGCTCAGCAGGCATGACGATGATCCTCGCAGGGGCGTCAACGCGCCGCCGAGCCGGTTCTGGAACCATGCTCGGAGTGCGAACCCCACCCCTCAAACCTCTGGCCAGGATTCGTCGGATCGTGCTGCGCCTGTTCTTCGGCGCACTGGCCGTCGGTGTGCTCGTGGTGGGCGGCACGGCGTTCCGCGTGTGGCAGGTCGCGCGCGTGGACGACTGGACGAAGGCCGACATGGCGGTCGTCCTGGGTGCCGCGCAGTACAACGGCGTCCCGTCCGACGTGCTCGAAGCCCGGCTCGAACACGCGCTCGGCCTCTACAGGGCGGGCGTCGTGGGCTACATCGCCACGACCGGCGGCCGCCAGCCCGGCGACAACTTCACCGAGGGCCAGGTCGGCAAGCTGTGGCTGGTGAAGCGCGGGGTCCCGGAGGACCGCGTGCTGCAGGTCGGCGAGGGCGCGGACACGCTCGGGTCGCTGCGGGCCGTCGCCTCGGTCGCCCAGGAGCGCGACCTGAAGACCGCCGTGATCGTCAGCGACCCGTGGCACTCGCTGCGCGCCCGCACGATGGCCGAGGACGCCGGTCTGCACGCGTGGACGTCGCCGACCCGCGTCGGGCCGAACGTGCAGACCCGTGAGACGCAGTGGTTCTACATCAAGCGCGAGACCGGAGCGCTGCTGTACTACCGCCTGATGAAGGCGCACGCCGGCGTGTTCGACGAGCTCAAGCTCCCTAAAATCGGGTGATGGGATACACCGGCCACGACGCGGAGCGCCTGCTCCCCGAGGAACCAAAGAGCGCCGCGCTGCCGGGTGCCCGCACCGACACCCGCACGCCGTTCTCCCGCGACCGCGCCCGCGTGCTGCACTCCGCGGCGCTGCGGAGGCTCGCGGGCAAGACCCAGGTCGTCGGCCCCGGTGAGGGTTCCGAGGTCACCGGTGTCCCGCGCACCCGGCTCACCCACTCGCTGGAGGTCGCGCAGATCGGCCGCGGCATCGGTGAGGAGCTCGGCTGCGACCCGGACATCGTCGACACGGCCGGGCTCGCGCACGACATCGGCCATCCGCCGTTCGGGCACAACGGCGAGAGGGCGCTCAACGAGCTCGCCGGACCGTGCGGCGGCTTCGAGGGCAACGCGCAGACGTTCCGCATCCTCGCCCGCCTCGAACCGAAGACCGCACACGGGCTCAACCTCACACGCGCGGTGCTCGACGCCGCGACGAAGTACCCGTGGACGCGCACGCCCGGCACGGTGAAGTTCGGCGTGTACGACGACGACCTCGACGTGTTCGAGTGGATGCGTGCGGGTGCACCGGACCGTGAGCGTTGCATCGAGGCGCAGGTGATGGACTGGGCCGACGACGTGGCGTACTCGGTGCACGACGTCGAGGACGGCGTTCTGGCCCACCGCATCAGCCTCGGCGCGCTGGCCAGTGCCGACGAACGCGCCGCCATCGCGTCGCTCGCGGCCAAGACGTTCTCCGACGAGTCCGTCGCCACGCTCGAAGCCACCGCGGAGGAGCTGCTCACGTTGCCGGTCATCGGCTTCTGGACCGAGCACGAGTACGACGGCTCGCTCGGCGCGCAGGTGGCGTTGAAGAACCTCACCAGCGAGCTGGTCGGCCGGTTCGCGAACGCGGCCGTGACGGCGACCCGCGAGGTGCACGGCGACGGCGCGCTCACGAGGTACAACGCGGCGCTGGAGGTGCCGCGTCAGGTCGCGGCGGAGGTGGCGCTGCTCAAGGCGATGGCCGTCCGGTACGTGATGAGCGACCCGGCCCGTCTCGCCATGCAGGCCAGGCAGCGCGAGCTCATCGCCGACCTCGTCACCCGGTTGATGGAACGGCCGATGTTGCTCGACCCCGCGTTCCGTCCGGTGTTCGCGGCCGCTTCCTCTTACGCCGCAAGGCTTCGCGTCGTCGTCGACCAGGTCGCGCTGCTCACCGACGCACAGGCCGTGGCCCGGCACCGCGCATCGGCGTAGCTTCGAAGGCATGGCGGACGAATCCAGACCGTCGGGCCGACCGTGGCCGTGGCGGAGACCGAGCAGGGAAGCCGTGCCGGCGGGCTTCCCGACCGAAGACGAGGGGGACGACGGGTCGGCCGGTGTGCGCGAACCCCGTCACCCCAAACCTCTCGGGCCGATGGGAGGAGCAGGGGAGCGGCCCGTCCCGGAAGATCCGATCATGGTGTCACTGCCGGACCCACGTCAGTAGGGGAGATTCTCCGTGACCGATCAGGCCGACTTCGCCCTTGCCGTGCACCGCGTCGCCGTACCTGATCCGTCGCGGAACGCGTGCTGGTCACCGTTCTCGGTGGCCAGTGCGCTCGCGCTGGCCCGCGAGGCCGCGCGCGGCGAGACCCGTGCCGAGCTCGACGCGCTGCTCACCGGCTTCGACGCCGCGGACTCCCTCGACGTCCCCGAACTGTCCGTCGCGAACACGTTGTGGGCGGACGACGACCTCACCCTGAACCCGGACTTCTCGCTCACGGAGTCCGTGCGGCGCACGGCGTTCTCCGATCCGCAGACGGTCCGCAAGCTCGTCAACACCGACGTCGCCGAGACCACCCGCGGCCTGATCCCCGAACTGCTGACGAGCCCGCCGCCGCCGGACGCCGCGGCGATCATCGTCAACGCCCTGTACCTCAAGGTGGGCTGGCTGAACCCGTTCGCCGCGGGGGAGACCGCGCCGCAGCCGTTCCACGCGCCGGGTGGCGACGTGGACGTGCCGACCATGAAGGTGACCGAGAAGTTCCGCTACGCCCGGCACGACGGCTGGCAGACGGTCGTGCTGCCCGCGGCGTCCGGCGTCGAGGCCGTGGTCCTGCTGCCGGACACCTCACTGGACCAGCCGCTCGACCCGTCGGTGTTCGACGCCACCAGCCGGGTGAACGTCGAACTCTCACTGCCCAAAGTGGACGTTCGGGAGAAGTTCCAGCTCAAGAACGTGTTGGAACGACTCGGAGTCCGGCGCATGTTCGCGCGGGACGCCGACTTCAGCGGGCTCTCGCCGGACGAACGGCTGTTCGTCGACGACGTGATCCACGAGGCCGTGCTGCGCGTCGACGAGGAAGGCCTGGAGGGCGCGGCGGCCACCGCCGTGACGTTCCGGACCGTGTCCTTCGAGATTCCGACCGACCCGATCGTGGTCACCGTCGACCGGCCGTTCCTGCTGGCGGTGCGGCACGCGCGGTCGAAGGCGATCTACTTCCTCGCTCAGATTGCCCGTCCGTAACCGTTTTCCCGCCGCATTCGCCCTGATGGGCGAGCGTTTCGCGCGGCGAGATCATGATCACGCCTTTACCGTTCCAGGCATGACCCAGCACGGTGCCGGCGAGCAGCTCGTCGTGCTCGCCGCGGCAGGCGCCACGCGGATCACCTGCTTCAGCGGCGTCACCATTCCCGTCCTCCTGCGGACCGAGTGCTACGGGAAAGCGCTGGCCGGCGCGCTGGGCCTCACACCGGCACCGGAGCTGCAGCGCGGCGGTGTGCTGCCGCCGTGCGTGTTCTTCATCCACGAGTACGCGTTGCGCACCGTGGTCGGGAACAACCGGCTGATGGAGGACCAGGTCCTGCACCTGCTGTTCCACGCGCCGTGCATCAGGGTCGTGCCGGCCAGCGCGGGCGGGGCGGCGGCGGTCGGGCTCGACTACACGCTGATCCAGTACGAGCACGAGCCGCCGCTCGTCTATCTCGCGAACTGGGCACTCGCCAGCGACACGGCCACCGTCGAACGGGCCGTGCTGGTGTTCCAGCGCATGCACGCCGTCGCGCTCGACAACGAGCGGTCGCGCGATCTGTTGATGGACTACGTGGCCGTGTACGACCGTTAGCTGGGGGTGTTGCGGCGCAGGAAGAGCCGCATGCCGTTCTCTCCGGGCAACGCGCACAGCAGCAGTCGGACGTTCTGGTGACGCACCGGCACCGCACACGAATCGCCCGCCAGCAATGTCCCCGCCAGCAGGCCGGCCGACTCGTGATCGATGTCCAGCACGAAGTCGTTGCTCATGCGAGGACCCTATGAGCTGCTCGCCCCGCAACCCAGTCACCCAAAGGTGTCACGTTCGCTGTCACGTTCGTGGACGCTGTCTCGTCCAGTGAGCATGACGAGGATCAAAGGAGTCTCCAAGAAGGACGCCGGCCTGCTCACCAGGGCCGTGTACTGGTTCGCGCGGCGCGAGTTCGGGGCGGTGCCGGAGCCGGCCACGGTCGTGGCGCACCACCCGAAGCTGCTGATCGCGAGCGGCCGGCACGAGCTCGCGGTGAAGAAGGCCGCTCGTGGGCCGTTGTTCGAGCTGTGCGTCTACCGGACGGCCGTGAAGCTCGGCTGCTCGTGGTGCGTCGACTTCGGCGCGATGCTCATGAAGCACGAAGGCCTGGACATCGAACGGTTGAAGCACATCGACTCGTACGCCACCTCACCGCTGTTCACCGACATCGAACGCAAGGCGCTCGCGTACGCCGACGCGATCACGGACACACCGGTCAGCGTCACCGACGAGCAGGTCGCCGAGCTGGAGAGGCTGCTGGGACGCAAGGAGCTCGTCGCGCTGACCTACCAGATCTCGCTGGAGAACCAGCGGGCGCGGTTCAACAGCGCGTTCGGCATCAGGGACCAGGGGTTCACGAGCGGCGACGCCTGTCGCGTCCCGGCACACTAGACAGGTGGAGAAGATCACCCTGTCGGGTGCCCAGGAGACCATGCTCGCCACGCTGTACGGCCGGGCGATGGACAGCGAACAAACCACTTCCGTGCTGCACGACGACGAGGCGAAGCGGGCCGTCGACCGCATCGACTACGACTTCGCCAAGACCGGCATGAACCTGACGAGCGCGGTCGGTGTCGCCATCCGCGCCAAGGTGCTCGACGACTGGACGCGCGAGTTCCTGCAGCGCAACCCGTCCTGCACGGTGCTGCACCTCGCGTGCGGCCTGGACACTCGCGCGCATCGCATCGAACGACCGGACACCGTGCGGTGGGTCGACGTCGACATGCCGGACGTCGTTGCGTTGCGGCACAAGCTGTTGCCGGAACCGTCCGGTGACTACCGGCTCGTGGCGTCGTCCGTGACCGAAGACGAGTGGCTCGCCGCCGTGCCCGCGGATCGTCCGGCGGTGGCGGTGTTCGAGGGCCTCTCGATGTACCTCACGCGGGAGGAAGGCCATGCGTTGATCAGGAGGATCACCAGCAGGTTCGACAGCGGCGAGCTGCTGTTCGACGTCTACGGCTCGTGGGGGATCAAGCTGCAGAAGCTCGTTCCGGCCGTGCGCAACGCCGGAGCGACGCTGCACTGGGGCGTCGACGACCCGCGCGAGGTCGAGGCGCTGCACCCCGGACTGACCACTGTGGATGCCTGGCGCAGCGTGGACCTGCCGCACCTGGACGCGCTGCCCAGGTCCGGAAGGATCCAGATGAAGGTCGTCAGCGCCATCCCGAAGCTCCGCGACGTCGGGAAGCTGCTGCGCCTGCGGTGGTGATCTCCCGGGGAGACCGAAGGCGCTGATCAGAGGTCGATGTGGGTCAGTTTGTCCGGATTCGCGATGTCGTAGACGGCGAGGAGCTTGCCGTCGTGCACGGTGAACGTCGTGACGCGGCCGGCCACGTCACGACGCGCCGCCACGACGACGCCCAGGTCGCCGTTGACCAGCACCGGCCGCATCTCCGGGAACCCGTACTTGCGCACGAGACCGAGGAAGAAGCGCGCGACCTTGTCCGCGCCGGTGACCGTGTTGACCGCCGTGCGCGCCTTGCCGCCGCCGTCGCCGATCATCACCGCGTCCGGGTGCAACAGGCTCAGCACGGCGTCGATGTCGCCGTTCGACATGGCCTGGAGGAACTTCTCCAGCACCTCCTGCTGCTCGGCCAGCGCGGCGCGCGGAGGTGGCTCGGCGCCCGCGACGGCCTTGCGCGCACGGGAGGCGTGCTGCCGGGCGGCTTCGGGCGTGACGCCCAGGACGTCCGCGATCTCCGTGAACGGCAACAAGAACGCGTCGTGCAGCACGAACGCGACGCGCTGCTCCGGGGTCAGCCGGTCCAGCACGACCAGTGCCGCCATGCGCACGCCGTCGGACCGCACCACCGACGCCAGCGGGTCGTCGGCCTCGCTGGTCGTGAGCAGCGGTTCCGGCAGCCACGGCCCCACGTAGGTCTCCCGGCGCACGGCCGCGGACCGCAGCCGGTCCAGGCAGATGCGGCTGACGACGGTCGTGAGCCAGCCGCGGACGTCCCTGATGCCCTCGGCGGCCGAGAAGCGCAGCCACGCCTCCTGCACGGCGTCCTCGGCGTCGGCGACGCTGCCGGTCAACCGGTAGGCGACACCGACGAGATGCGTGCGGTGAAGCCCGAAGTCGTCGGCGGAGGTCACGAGCCGCAGTCTGCCATCCCGGGTTTTTCGCAAGCCGTAGACTCGGGGTGTGGCAGGACGCATCAGGGAAAGCGACATCGCGTTGGTGCGTGAGCGCAGCCGCATCGACGAGGTCGTCGGTGACCAGGTCTCGCTGAAGCGGGCGGGCGGGGGAGCGCTCAAGGGGCTTTGTCCCTTCCACGACGAGAAGACGCCGTCGTTCAACGTGCGCCCGTCGCACGGCACGTTCCACTGCTTCGGCTGCGGCGAGGGCGGCGACGTGATCGCCTTCGTGATGAAGGTCGAGCACCTGTCGTTCGTGGAGGCCGTCGAACGGCTCGCGGACCGGGCGGGCATCCAGCTCACCTACGAGGGCGGCGGCGTCACGATCCAGCGCGACCGCGGCACCCGCAGCAGGCTGATCGAGGCGCACAAGGCGGCCGCCGAGTTCTACGCCGAGCAGCTCGCCTCACCGGAGGCGCAGGCGGCGCGCGAGTTCCTGGCCGAGCGCGGGTTCGACGAGGCGGCGGCACGCCAGTTCGGCTGCGGGTTCGCGCCCGGCGGCTGGGACAAGCTCACCAAGTACCTGCTGGGCCGCGGGTTCGAGCTCACCGAGCTGATCAAGTCGCAGCTCACCAAGGAGGGCCGCCAGGGGCCGATCGACCGGTTCCACCGGCGGCTGCTGTGGCCGATCAAGGACATCGGCGGCGAGGTCGTCGGGTTCGGCGCGCGGCGGATCTTCGACGACGACCCGATCCAGGCGAAGTACCTCAACACCAGCGAGTCGATGATCTACAAGAAGTCGCAGGTGCTGTTCGGGCTCGACCAGGCCAAACGGGAGATCGCCAAGCGCAAGCAGGCCGTCATCGTCGAGGGCTACACCGACGTGATGGCGATGCACCTGGCCGGCGTGCCGACCGCGGTCGCCTCCTGCGGCACGGCGTTCGGCACCGACCACATGAACGTGCTGCGCAGGCTGCTGATCGACGACGACGTGAACGGCGAGGTGATCTTCACCTTCGACGGCGACGAGGCGGGCCAGAAGGCCGCGCTGAAGGCGTTCGAGGGGGAGCAGCAGTTCTCCGCGCAGACCTACATCGCGGTCGCGCCGGACGGCATGGACCCGTGCGAGCTGCGGCAGGCCAAGGGCGACGTGGCGGTGCGCGACCTGGTGGCGCGGCGCACGCCGTTGATCGAGTTCGCGATCAAGGCGCAGCTCAAGGCCTACGACCTCGACTCCGTGGACGGACGCGTCGAGGCGCTCAAGAAGATGGTGCCGTTCGTCGCGCAGATCAAGGACCGCGCCAAGCGCGACGGTTACGCGACGCGGCTGGCCTGGTGGGTGGGCTGGGACGACGAGGCCATGGTCGTGCGCCGGGTGCGTCAGGTCGCCGGCGGCAAGGCACCGGTCGTGGCCGCTGCGCGCGTCGACCCGAACCAGATGGCGCTGGGCGTGGAGGTGGACGGCCCACCGCGGCCGAACCCGCGCGACCCGCGGCTGGTGCCCGAACGCGAGGTGCTCAAGGTCGCGCTGCGGCTGCCCGAGTACGCCGGTCCGCTGTACGACTCGTTGCCCGACGAGGCGTTCACGGACCCCGCCTACGTGGCGCTGCACCGCGCGATCCGCGACGCCGGTGGCGCGTCCTCCGGGCTCGCGGGCACGGCGTACCTGGACGCGATCTCGCAGGCCTGCTCGCACGCCTCGGTGCGGTCGGTGCTGACCGAGCTCGCGGTGGAACCGCTGGCGGTCAAGCAGGACGACGAGTTCCGCTACGTGTCGATGGTGATCGCGCGGCTGCAGGAGGTGCAGGTCGGCAAGCAGATCGAGGACGTGAAGTCGCGGCTGCGCCGGCTCTCGCCGATCAAGGACGCCGACGAGTACCGGGCGCTGTGGGGCGACCTGGTGGCGCTGGAGGAGTACCGCAAGGCGCTCCTGCAGCAGAGCGCTGGAGTGCTGTAGTGGGGCTGTTCCGCCGCTTGTTCGGCTCCGGTGCGCCGGACGGGTTCGCCGGGCCGCTGGAGCCGGACGAGACCGTGATCGCGTCCGCGCCCGTGCCGGACGGGCACCTCGTCGTCACCTCGCTCGGGCTGTGGGTGCCCGGTCCCCGGCGGATCGGGTGGCACCTGATCAGCAAGGTGAAGTGGGAGGGCGCGCTGCGCGTCGTCGAGGCACGGGAGGCCGGCACCGAGGGGCCTGTCGTGCTGCTGGAAGACCTTCCCGCGCAACGGTTCGCGGTCGGGGAACCGAGCCGGGTGCTGCGGGCGATCAGCCAGCGCGTCGAGAGCTCGATCCGGCACCGGGAGCGCGTCGAGTCGCCGGGTGCGTGGATTCTGCAGCGCAAGATCCCAGGTCAGGACGGGGTCGTGTGGCAGGCGCGCGGGGACGCCGGGGTGGATCTCGCGGACGTGCGAACGGCTGTTTCCTCGTTCGTCGCAGGGCTTGCAGGCTAGCAGTACGCGTGTACTGTTAGTCATATGTGGGATCCGGCGCAGTACCTGGCCTTCGCCGATCACCGGGCGCGGCCGTTCTACGAGCTGGTGGCACGCGTGGGGGCTTCGGAGCCCCGTCGTGTGGTGGATGTGGGCTGTGGGCCCGGAAATCTGACCGCGTCGCTGTCCTCGCGGTGGCCTTCCGCGGTCGTCGAGGCGTTCGACTCGTCCGTCGAGATGGTCGAGGCCGCCCGTGCCGCGGGTGTGGACGCGCGCGTCGACGACGTGACGACGTGGGAACCGTTGCCGGACACCGATGTCCTGGTGTCCAACGCGGTGCTGCAGTGGGTTCCGTCACACCCCTCGATCGTGGAGAAGTGGACGGCGGCGCTGCCTACCGGTGCGTGGCTCGCGTTCCAGGTGCCCGGCAACTACTCGGATGCCTCGCACCGGTTGATCCGCGAGGTCGCCGGACCGTCGCTCGCCCACGTCTTCCGGGCGGAGAAACCCGTGCTGGACCCCGTGGAGTACGCCGAACTGCTGGCCGGCTGCTCCTCTGTGGACGCCTGGGAAACCACGTACGTGCAGCGGCTGTCCGGTCCCGATCCCGTGCTCGAATGGGTTACCGGCACGGCGTTGCGGCCGGTGCGCGCGGCACTGTCCTCATCGGACTGGGAGTCGTACGTCGCGGAACTGGCGCCGCGGCTGCGCGAGGCCTACCCGCAGCGGGCCGACGGCACGACGTGGTTCCCGTTCAGGCGGATCTTCGTCGTGGCCCAGAAGTGAGCTCCGCTGTGAAGATGATCACGTCCGAGGGGTGACGGGCCGCCCGTTGGCCTCCTCCTGGTGCCGCCACGGAGCCTTCTCCGCGGCCTTCTCCGCAGCGTCCACGGCGAGGTCTTTTGCCTGGTGAGCGGCCTCGAACGCCTTGTCCTTGGCCTGACTCGCCGTCCTGCGCACCGTGGGGTTCTCCGTGACGCGGTGCCAGAGCCTGACGATCTGGTCGTAGCGCTCCCGCCCGGCCTTGGCGCCGAGCACGTAGCCGACCGCCATGCCGACCAAGATGCCCTTCATGGGGTCTCCTCTCGCATTGTGGCTGGTCAGAGGCCATTTAACCGCAAAGCGGGGGGTGCTTGCAGAACCCGTTTTGAGGCTCATGTAGAGTTACCCACTGTCAGGAGGAACCAAGCCTGACAAGCAAGACCACAACAGAACATTCCCCCATAGCTCAATTGGCAGAGCATGCGACTGTTAATCGCAGGGTTACTGGTTCGAGTCCAGTTGGGGGAGCGTAAGCCACTTAGGCCCCAGTCATCCGACTGGGGCCTAGTGCTTTGTGGGCGCGTGAGTCAGCTTGGGTGCATGTCCCGCTTCTCGAACCTCCGCCGCATCACGTCGCTGAACCCGGTCACCGACCACGAGGAGATCGTGCGGATCTCCGCGGGCCTGGAGTTCCCGTGGGACTACCAGAAGTCGCTGGAGCTGGCCCTGTTCCGCACGTACTGCGTGCCGTCGATCTCGGGCCTGCTGGAGCGCACCGGTGAGTTCGAACGCCGCCCGCAGAAGCGCTACGACGACACCGCCGTCCTCATGGCCGAGCTCGTCGAACACGGCTACGACTCACCACGCGGCCGTGAGGCGCTGCGCGTCGTGAACCGGCAGCACGGCCGTTACGACATCTCCAACGACGACATGCTGTACGTGCTGGCGACGTTCATCTACGACCCGATCGACTGGCTCCTGCAGTACGGCTGGCGCCCGTTGACGCGCACCGAACAACTGGCGGCGTTCCACTTCTACCGCGCGGTCGGCGCTCGCATGGGCATCCGGGACCTTCCTTCCGACTTCGACGCCTACCGGGCCTTCAAAGCTGCCTACGAGCAGGAGCACTTCGTTTTCGCCCCGTCGAACCGCCGCATCGGGCAGTACACCCTCGACCTGTTCTGCTCGTGGTACCCGTCGGTCCTCGCGCCGGTCGTCTCGCGCGCCGTGATCGGCATGCTGGACCCGCTGATGGTGCGCGCGTTCGGGTTCACCGCGCCGCCGTCGTGGCTCGGGGCGGTGGGACGGCTGGCGTTGCGAGTGCGCGCGTTGGTGGTGCGCCGCATGCCCGTGCGCCGGTCGTTGAAGCTCACCCGCGCGCGCAACCGCACCTATCCCGGCTACCCGGACGGCTACCGGCCGTCGGACCTCGGCGCGACCTCCAGCACCGCGCGCTGACCGTTGGGGGTGAAGCCCATGGCCTTGAGGAAGTCGTTGCCCGGCTTGAAGTCCGTGAGATGCACGTGCACGCGCGTCACGCCGGGATAGCGCTGCGCGAGCGCCCTCACCATCTCGGTGCCGATGCCCCACCGCCGCAGATCGCGCGGCACCAGGAAGAACCCGACGGTCGCATGCCCCGGCTCCGGGTGGTCCACGACCAGGTCCACGAACCCGATCATCCCCTGCGCCTCCGCGACCAGCAGGTGCTTCTGCTCGTCACGCGCCCCCTCCGGCAACGCGTAGAAGAGGCTCTGCACGTCGCCGGGCCCGGACGGATGACCCGTGGCGGCCTGGAACCAGTCGTCGCAGTCGGCGAACAGCCGCAGCACCTCGGGCTCGTCCGCCGGGGTGAAGTCGCGGAGGGTCAAACGCACGCGTGCAGCCTATGTGTCGCTCGCCACGGGGGCGCGCAAGACCCGTTCGGCGTGATCGGTATCCTCCACCACGCAGCGTTGCCGGGTTCGTGCCGCCGCTGCGAGGGGGCAGTAGCTCAACCGGTCAGAGCAGCAGACTCATAATCTGTCAGGTTGTCGGTTCGAATCCGACCTGCCCCACGTCCCTGGGTGCACTGTGTCCGCGGACAGCGCGGACCGGAGGTCCGTGGCTGTCTTCTGGGGGGGCGACCCCCAGACCCCCGAGGTTCGGGCGCTGGGCGCCCTCACGGATTCCGTGTGGGTGCTGTGTCGCGATGAGCGTGGATCGTGTCGCTAGTCGTGTCTTCTTGCGACGGCTCCCGGTCCCGGCGGGTTCGGGCGGTGCACGCCCTGACGATTCAGTGTGGGTGTTGTGGCTGCGATGAGCGGGGACCGCGTCGCCCGTCGTGGTTTGTGGGGCGTTTACCAGCCTTTCGAGGATTTTTGGACGCTGGCGAGGTCCGTGTGGATGTCGAAAAGTCCTGTCGGTGATCTATGTGCTCTCCCGACTAATGCGGCTCCTGCGTACAAACCACGTCCGAGGCAGTTGTCGCGTCCGTACGGCTGACGCGCACTTTTTCAAGGATCTCGATGCCATCTGCCTTCAGCTCGGCCGCGGTGTACGGCGTCGCACGAGCCTTGTCCGAGCTGTACTTCGGCACAACGCTGTTCGGCAGCTGGTACAGCACGAGGTTGAAGTCGATGCTGTAGTCACCCTCGGCACCGACATGCAGGGGCCAGGCCGACCACTGAGTTCCGTACTGGCGTAAATCGCGTGGTAAGTAGTAGGCGGAATCCTCTCTGGAGACAGGGGCGACCCCGAGTCGCCAAGTGTGGTTTTGCGGCGGTGTTCCTGTGCCGAGGACCTTGAGGCAATGATCGACTTTCGCGTTGGCCGTCGGCTTGGTGATGTGCCCCGACGAGGGCGGCGTGGCGCTGGAGGCTGTCGTGTTGCCCGGTGAGGTATGCGCCGTGGACGGCGTTTGCCTCGGGGGCTGAGGAGCCGCTTCGCCGTCGTCGGTCAGCCAGGCGAAGATCCCGATGAATGCCATCGTCAAGCCGATCACGAGTGTGGTCGTGGCCAAGATCGTCTTCCCCCTGGTGCGATCTTGCTTCGCGACGAGATAACCAGCGGCAGCGAGGCCACCGACTGTGCCGCACGCGGTGGCAGCCAACGAGAAGCCGTTCAAACCCGCGCCCTGAAGCCACAGGGTCGTGAAAGCGAGGCCGTCCGCGATGAGCGAGAGGACTGGAAGGAACGACTTCAGTTGGTCGGACAGCTGGTGTCTCAAGCCTCTTGCGGATTCATTCGGTGCACTGCCGTTCAACACTGCTGCTCCATCTTCAGGACTGGCGTGGTGGAAGCGGAACGCTCATCGACAATGACGCTTGAGAGTGCGGCTTCGTGCAGTTGCTGAGCAAGGAACCCCTCGACAGGGTGAGCCAGGCCTACGTCTCTTGGAATAGCCAATGAGATCGTCGCTGCCTGCTATTGCCGCAGTATGGACCAGGGTGGCGCGATCAGGAAACTGGGAAGATCATGATTTACGGCTGGAGCACAAGGGCGGCAAGCCGTTTGCGCTAACGCGCCGGACGCACTTGCGTCGAGTCGAGCAGGGCATTTCCACGCCACCGTGACAGGTGAGTGGTGGCGAGCGTGAGATTGGAGCGTGTCACCGCGGTCTTCCGACCATGTGCTCTGCGGCGACTCCAGGTGCCGGCTTCGTCACGATTTCTGTGCGCGCAGGCCGTTCGCGTAGATGGACAGGAAGCGGCGCCACTCGCTGGGTGAGTCGCGGATGACTTGGGCCATCGCCCTGGTCAGGGTGGCCATGTCCGCGATCGAGTAGTCGTCCCGCAGCACGCCGGCCTCGACCGCGCGGGCGATCAGGGCCTCGGCGTGGCCTGCGCCTCGGTGGCACGCCGAGACCACCTCTGGGGCGTTCGGCAGGTCTCTGGCCAGGATGTCGTTGAGGCCGCGGTCCTGCGCCTGCAGGGCGAAGAGGTCGTCGAGGTAGCCGGCGAACGCGTGCCACGGGTCCGGGTCGGCCAGGGCCTTCGCGCCGATGACGTCCAGGGCGGCCAGGCGTTCGGGGAAGATCGCGGCCGCGAAGTCCTCGCGGGTCGGGAAGTGCTTGTAGAGCGTGCCGATGCTGACCTCGGCGCGGCGGGCGATGTGTTCCAGGGGGACGTCGAGACCGCGTTCTGCGAACAGGGCGGCGGCTGCTGTCAGCAGTTTTTCGCGGTTGCGGGCCGCGTCCGCACGCAGTGGTCTCGACGCGGTGGACATGGCCGGAATCCTACGCGGCCAGTTAAGTCGAGGATGCCCTCGAATTCTGTGGTAGCGTCGGGCTAAGTCGAGGGTGGCCTCGAATTAGCGTCAGGGGGAATCCATGTCTCGCACTGCGGTTGTGCTCGGTGTCGGTCCCGGGCTCGGCATGTCGATCGCGCACCGGTTCGGAAGGGAGGGGTACGACGTCGTGCTGGTGTCGCGCGGCAGTGCCAGGCACGGCGGCTATCTCGACGAGCTCGCCGCGGCCGGGGTCGAGGCGCGGGCGTTCGCCGTCGACCTGTTCGACCGCGAGCGGTTGCTGTCCACATTGGACGAGATCGGGCCGGTCGACGTCGTGTACTACGGGCCCGGCGCCACGGACTTCGACGACCTGCCGGGGGAGATCACGTCGACCACGTCGGACGACGCGCGGGCCGCGATGCGGCTGGTCTACCCGGCGATCGACGTCGTTCAGCACGTGCTGCCGGAAGTGGTGAAGCGCGGAGGCGGGCTGCTGTTCGCCGGTGGGCTGAGCTCGGTGGTGCCGATGCCGATGCTCGGCGCGTTCGCGGTGGGGTCGGCGGCGTTGCGCAACTACGCCGTGACGCTGAACGCGGCGTTGGCGGACAAGGGTGCTTACGCGGGCACGCTGACCATTGGCGGTGTCGTCGAGCGGGGTGACGTTCACCGGATGGTGCGGAGCCGGCCGGAGCAGTTCGGCGACCTGGCCGGGCACACGCTGGATCCGGACGACATCGCCGAGGTCGCGTGGCGGATGTTCGTCGAGCGGGACCGGGCGGAGGAGGTGTTCTCGGCTCTCTGAGCGCTCGATGCGGGCTTGAGCCGCGGTGACTACGGTGGAACGCGTGCGAGTGGCGACCTGGAACGTGAACTCCGTCAAGCAGCGCGTGCCGAGGCTCCTGCCGTGGCTGGACCAGCGCAAGCCCGACGTCGTGTGCCTGCAGGAGACCAAGCTGGCCGACGACGCCTTCACCGCGCTGCTCGGTTCGGAGCTGGGCGACCGGGGCTACGAGGTGGCGCTGTTCGGCGAGACGCAGTGGAACGGGGTGGCGCTGCTGTCGCGCGTCGGGCTCACCGACGTCGCGGTGGGTGTGGCCGGGGCGCCCGGTTTCCCGCACGTCGAGGCCCGCGCGGTGGCTGCCACGTGCGGCGGCGTGCGGGTGCACTCGCTGTACGTGCCCAACGGCCGTGAACCCGAGTCGGACCACTACAAGTACAAGCTGGAGTGGCTCGCCGCGTTGCGCGACGTGTTGGAAACGGGCCCGGCGGACGCGTTGGTGTGCGGTGACATCAACATCGCGCCCACCGACGCGGACGTGTTCGATCCCGAGGCCTACATCGGGCAGACGCACGTGACCGAGCCGGAACGCGCGGCCCTGCGGGCGATCCAGGCGCTCGGGTTCCACGACGTGGTGCGCGACCGCTGGCCGACCGAGCGGATCTTCAGCTACTGGGACTACCGGGCCGGGATGTTCCACCGCGACCTCGGCATGCGGATCGACCTGATCCTGGCCTCCACCCCCGTCGCGGACCGGGTGCGGGCGGCGTGGGTCGACCGGCACGCGCGCAAGGGCACCGGGCCGAGCGACCACGCGCCGGTGATCGTGGACCTGGACGAGGCACCCGACGGCGACATCGGGCCCGTGGTGCCGCCGCCGTCCTCGCCGGGGGCGAAGAAGAAGGTCAAGCTGCCGCAGTCGAAGTGATCACGGCACGGGCAGCTGCCGGGTGGCGCCCGAGGGGCCGGGCAGCGTCACGGTGAAGGCCGCGCCGCCTTCCGCAGCGGGCCCCGCCGTGATCGTGCCGCCCATCCGCGTCACCAGCCCGTGCACCAGCGCGAGCCCGACGCCGGTCCCCACCGGCCGCGACTCCTGGTACCGGGCGTGCAGCACGCCCCGGTCGAACGCCACCGGGTAGTCCTCCGGCGCGAGCCCGGGACCGCCGTCGCGCACCTGGAGCACGGACGACAGCGACAGCACCACCGGGCGGCCGGCGGGCGTTACGCGCAGGGCGTTCTCCATCAGGCCGTCGATGACCTGGCGCAGTCTTCGCGCGTCCGCCCACACCGTCGGCGAGGCGGACACCTCCAGCGAGAACACCACGCCGCGGGCGTGCGAACGGGCGTGCCACACCTCGGCGGCGGAACGGATCACGGGCTCCAGGGCGACCGCGGCCATGTCCAGGCGGAAGTCGTCGGCGCCCAGGCGGGCCAGGTCCAGCAGATCGGTCACCAGGCGGTCCAACCGCCGGGCCTCGTCGAGGATCACCGCGCCGACGGGGACCACCTGGGCGCCCGAGACCACGCCGTCCGCCAGCGACTCCGCGAAACCCGTCACGGCGGTCAGCGGCGTGCGGAGCTCGTGCGAGACCGACAGCAGGAAGTCGCGCTGGCGGGATTCACTGCGCTGCAAGGCATCGGCCAGCGAGTTCACGGACGTGGCGACCTCGGCCAGTTCGACCGTGCCCACCACGGGAACGCGGAGATCGCGGCGGCCCGCGCTCATCGAGTGCGCCACCGACGCCACGCGGCGCAGCGGGCGGGCCAGGACGGTGCCCAGGGCGAGACCCGCCACGCAGGCGACCACCAGGCCGATGCCCAGCGCGAAGATGATGTTGCGGACCAGTTTGCGGTAGGTGGTGCCGGTCTCGGTTTCCTGCACCAGCGCGAAACCGCCGGTACCGGATGCACGGGCCTCCACGTTCAGACGGCCGCTCACGCCGGACACGGGCGTGCCGCCGAGCACTCGGCCCACCTTGACGTCACGTGCCGCGCGCACGGCCGCCTTGTCCGAGCCCGTCACCTCACCGGACGGCGAGATGCGGACGATCGCGATGCCCTGGCCCTCCAGCACCTGCTCGACCTTGTTGTTGGAGATCTGGCCGGAGACCACGTCGGCCTGGTTGCGCAGGATGTCGCGGCTCACCTGCTGCGACGTCGACAGCACCAGCCGGCTCGACACGACGCCCGCCACCAGGACGGCGGCGAACGCGACTCCCAGGCACAGCAGGGCGATGCGGGTGGCGAGGTTCATGACGCGTCCGCCGAGTAACCGACGCCCCGCACCGTCCGAATAGGACTGTCCGCGCCGAACTTCGCCCGCAGCTGGGCGATGTGCACGTCGACCGTGCGGGTACCGGCGACGGAGGCGTAGCCCCACACGGCGCTGAGCAGCTGCTCGCGCGAGAACACCTGGCGCGGGTGCTTCATCAGGTGGGCGAGCAGCCCGAACTCCGTCGAGGTCAGGGACACCTCGGCGGAACCGGCGAACGCGCGGCGCTCGCCGACGTCCAGACGCACTGACCCCACCTGCAGCACGTCCGGCACACCGCCGGCGGAGCGCCGCAGCACCGTGCGGACGCGCAGGGCCAGCTCGCGGGGGCTGAACGGCTTGGTGATGTAGTCGTCCGCGCCCAGCTCCAGGCCCAGCAACCGGTCCACCTCGTCGTCGCGGGCCGTCACGAACAGCACCGGCGTCCAGTCGCCCGCGGCACGCAGCTCGCGGCAGACCTCGATGCCGTTCTTGCCCGGCAGTCCGACGTCCAGCACCACCGCGACCGGCGACAGTGAGCGGACCGCGGCCAGTGCCGCGTCCCCCGAGGACTCGACCTGCACGCCGAAGCCGTCGCGCCGCAGGTACAGCGCGACGAGCTCGGCGATAGCCGGTTCGTCCTCCACGACGAGCACCAGGCCACGTTCCACGCGTTCACCCCGGCTGGTTGATGTCCGACTCGATGCTGTTCAGCGTTGATTCCACATCATCGAGGTCGGACGGCGGTGCCTCGCCCCGGCACGCCGTCAGCGACACCAGGAGCACGGCCGCGACCACCCACCTCACTTGGACCCGCAGTGCTCGGACTTGAACTTGGCGACCTTCTCGGCGGCCTTGGACAGCTTCACCAGCTGCGCGTCCCGCAGCTTCAGGCGTGCGTCCAGGACGTCCGCGCGTGCCGTGTTGCCGGCCTTGCGGGCGTCGGCGGCCTTCTGCTCGATCCACTTCTTGGAGCCCTGGGTCTCGGGACCGCCGTTGATCTTGTCGGTCAGCGTCTTCACCCGAGCCTCGACGCGGGGCACGCGGTTGGAGCAGATCTGCTGCACCTTCTCCGGGCTGATCGTGATCGGTTCCTGCGCGGACGCGGTTCCCGCGCCCAACAGCAGCATCCCCGCCACGAGCCCACCGATTCGCGAAATGTTCATGGCACAGAACGATGGCGGAGCAGCATCAGAAGACGGTCCGCCGAATGTTCGGGTTCTGCAAAGATCAGTCCCGAAGATCAGCGCAGCGGCACCCCGCGCGAGGCGGCGACCTGGAGCATCGGCCGCATCCGGTCCCACGCCCGCTCGGACCGCAACGTCTCCGCGGCACGGACGGCCCGCATCCCGACGGCCTGCCCCTGATCGTCGTCACCGTCCATGAAGTGGCACGACGCCAACGTGATCTGGCAGAACGCCGAGCTGCGCGCCATCTCCGACCCGAACCGCTCGATCGCGGACGTCAGCGCGGGAATCGCCCGCCGGGTGTCGCCGAGCTCGGCGTGCACGGTGCCGATCATGGCCGTCAGGTCGGTCTCGTCGCGGAACCTCGCCCAGTCCGGCACATGCGCGTGGTCCGCCCGTGCGAACGCGTCCTGCGCCTTGCCCAACGCTCGCAACGCTTCGTCGGAACGGCCCTGACGCGCGTAAGCCCAGGCCTCGTTCGAATGCATGATGCTCGACGCCAACGGTGCGTGAGCGCCTCTCTGGAAGTAGGCCAACGCATCACCAGATGCGCCGTGGTGCAGATGCACTCGCCCACGCCGGTAAACGATGTTGGTCGTCAGGTCCTCGTCGTGCCGCGCGAAGTCGAGGGCACGGTCGAAGTGGTGGTAGGCCGCCCCGACCTGACCGCTGTCGAACGACGTCCAGCCCGCCAGGTTGTGCAGATCGGCCACCGCGGACAGCAGGCGTGTGTGCACGTCGTCCGAAGCCGACGCGGCCAGCAGCTGCTGTGCCCAGTAGATCCGCACGACGACGGCGTCCCGGCACGCCCCACCGCCGTACCGGTAGTCGACCGATCTGAGCGAATGCGTCTGCGCCTCCAGCTGTTCCACATCGCTCATCCCGATGCGGGCGGAGTGCGGGGGAGGGAAGTACGCGGGATCTGCCATGTGGAATACCTCTGCGCCGACCAGAATTCGAGCGTAGGGTGCCCGCGAGCGGGTGAGAAGAGTTTCCGCGCCGACCGGAATTCGGTGGTAGCGATGATTAAACAGGTATAAATGCGGGTATACCTGCTCTGCCCGGTAGAGGCATTGTGCTCATATGAGGCGACGCGCGCACTTGCGGCTGGTGACGTCCTTCGAGACCGGGGACTCGACGTTGACCGCGGTCCTCAGCGCCGAGGACCTCGCGGAGGAACTCGGTCTCGACCCTCACACGCGAGTGACGTGCGGCCTGCATCGTTGCTGGTTGCACCAGTGCGTCGCCTCACCGGACCACGTCATCCCCGTCACGGGCCATCGCTGGTGCCGTCCGTGCCGCCGCGCTCTCGACGTGGTCGTCGACGACACGACGGCTCGCCTGTCCTGTCCCAGGTGCGGCACGTGCACCCCGGACACGGCGGCGAACCGTCAGATCGTGCGGGCGTGCCGCACCAGCATCGCGGCGGCCCACGCGCGGTAGAAGAACCCGGAAGCGTTAAGCCTGGCGGGTGAAGACGGCGGCCTCCGGGAGGTAGCTCGGGGGCCGCTGGCCGTCCTCCGGCACGTCGAGCAACGCCCAGATGACGTGCCGCCCGCCACCGGCCGGCGTCTCGCCCATGGTGAAGTTGCAGACGGCGATGGACGCGACGTTGTGCCGCATGATGTTCCACTGCCTGAGGTCCAGGCGCGCGGTCGTGCGCACGGCGATGGACATCTTGTCGTCGCGCATGCGCAGCAGCAGTGCCAACGGGCTGTTGTCGTCCTCGATGTGCGACACCAACTCCACCGCCACCTGCGGCGCCACGTCGAGCAACGACTGGACGCCCCACCGTTCGCAGGCCCGTTCGGTGATGCGTTCGGCCACGTGCGGCAGGCATCGGCACGTGGGCAGTGTCGCGTCCACCCTGTCCTCGTGATGCAACCGCACGACGGAGGCCAACGCGGCCGTGGTGGTGGTGTGCATCGGAATGTGGCGGGGGAGACCGCGTGAACCGAGCGTGGCCCGCAGCTGGTGATCACTGACGACGAGGCTCAGCGAGATGCCCGGCCAGCGGGCCGCGGACAGCCACACGACGTCGAACACCACGAGCAGCGCGGGCGACTCTGCGACGAGGTCGTCGAGCTCCACCACCACGCCGACGAGCTCCTTGGTCGCGCAGTCGAGCAGCACGTCCTGCACACGCATGTACGTCGACCAGTCGAGGCGCCCGCGGAACCGGACAACGAGCACGCCGTTCTGCTCGCGGATGTCCACGTCGAGGCCGTCACCGGTCATGACCAGTCCTTCCCGCAGGCGTCTCCAACCTGTCAAGGCTGGCGACGTGACGGCAGGAGCCCTAGGGGGTAACTACCCGTGTTTCGGCGTTGGTACCTCCGGGGGACCGCGTTGCCGTAGGAGATCGAGCCGACCTAGGGTGCCGCTGTGGGCAGTTCGCTCTTCCCGGGCCGCAAAGGCAATTTGCCTGCTGACACAACTAGTTTCGTCGGCCGCAGGACCGATGTCGCCGAGGTGAGACGGCTCCTGGCGGAGTCCCGCCTCGTCACCCTGACGGGTGTCGGTGGCGTCGGGAAGACGCGGCTGGCGCTGCGGGCCGCCGCCGAGACGCACCGAGCCTTCCGCGACGGCGTGTGGTTCGTCGAACTGGCCGGCGTCACCGACCCGGAACTGGTCGTGCACACGGTTCTGGAACAGCTCGGCGTCCACGACGACACGGTCCGCCAGCACCGCACCGTCCTGGTGGAACACCTGCGCGACCGGCAGGTGCTGATGGTTCTCGACAACTGCGAGCACGTCGTCGAGGCCACCGCCGAGCTCGTCGACGTGCTGCTGCGCGGCGTGCCGGGACTGCGGGTCCTGACCACCAGCCGCGAACGGCTCGGCATCAACGGCGAACAGCTGTGGCAGGTCGTCCCGCTGCGGCAGGATCCCTCGCTGACCCTCTTCGAGGAACGGGCCGCGGCGGTGGAACCGGGCTTCACCATCGGCGCGGACAATCACCGCACGGTGACCCAGATCTGCGCGCTGCTGGGCGGAATCCCGCTGGCCATCGAACTGGCGGCGGTGCGCCTGCGCGTGCTCACGCTCGACCACCTGCTGTCCAGGTTGGACAACACGTTCCGGGTGCTGGGGGAGGGCAAGCGCGGCGGCGACCCGCGCCACCAGACGTTGCTGGCCGCGGTCGACTGGAGCTTCCACCTCTGCACGCGGTTCGAGCAGATCCTCTGGGCACGGGCGTCGGTCTTCTCCGGCACGTTCGACCTGGAGGCCGCGGAACGGGTCTGCTCCGGTGACAGCGTCGCGGTCGCGGAGATCATGCGCTCGCTCGCGGGTCTGGTGGACAAGTCGGTCGTCGTCGCGGAACAACACCCGTCCGGCACGCGGTTCCGGTTGCTGGAACCGTTGCGCCAGTACGGCCTGGAGAAGCTGCGCGCCGCCGGTCGCGAGCACGTGCTGCGGGAACGGCACCGCGACCA
>Ga0070710_10000297_pt1 | contig 23488 bp, 23 predicted proteins | sample LARL52metaG_FD_65454 | JGI IMG/M metagenome (GOLD analysis project Ga0070710, IMG submission 65454) | Corn, switchgrass and miscanthus rhizosphere microbial communities from Kellogg Biological Station, Michigan, USA - LAR L5-2 metaG | ecosystem: Host-associated > Plants > Roots > Rhizosphere ...
CTCTACTGGCACACCGATGGCTCCTGGAAGGAACGCACCGGGCAGGCCACCATGATGTATTCGGAGATCGTGCCGGCGAGCGGGGGCGAAACGGAATTCGCGGACATGTATTCCGCCTATGATCATTTGCCCGCCGCGATGAAGGCAAAAATCGAAGGACGACGCGCCATCCACAATTTCGACTTCTCACGCACGCGGCGTCACGGTGAGGATCCATTGACGGCAGAGCAAAAGGCCAAGGTGCCGCCGGTCGCGCACCCGATCGTGCGTACGCATCCACAGAGCGGACGCAAGGCAATCTTTCTCGGCGACCACGCCGAGTCGATCGAAGGTATGGATTATGCGCAAGGCCGGGCATTGATCGAAACGCTCAACGAGATGATCACGCAATCCGAGCGCGTCTACACCCACCGCTGGGCGCCACGTCAGTGTCTCGTCTGGGACAACCGGTGCACGTTGCATCGCGCCACCGGATTCGATGAGGCGAACGAGGTTCGCGTGATGCGACGCTGCACCATCATCGGCGACAAGCCGTTTTGATCGCGGTGGGTCGGGCAGGGAACTACTACGCCTGCACGGAATATCCGCCGTCGACCGGAATGGCCGTGCCGGTAACGAAATTCGAGGCGGGTGAAGCGAGAAAAACGGCGATGCCGGCAAAATCGTCGGGCGCGCCCCAACGTTGCGCCGGAGTGCGCGTAAGGACTCTTTCATTAAGGCCTTCGACCTGCTCGCGTGCTTTTCTGGTGAGGTCGGTGTCGATCCAGCCGGGCAGGATCGCGTTGACCTGGATATTGTCCTTCGCCCATGCCACCGCCATCGAGCGGGCCAATTGCACGATGCCGCCTTTGCTTGCCGCATAAGGTGCTGCATATGACGAAGCGAATATCGTCATCATCGAACCGATGTTGATGATTTTGCCGCCACCAGCGCGCACCATGTGAGGATAGGCCGCCTGCGAGCACAGGAACGCGCTCGTCAGGTTTGTATCCATCACCAAACGCCAGTCCTCGGCAGTCAGGTCCTGCGGTTGTTTGCGAACGGTTGTGCCGGCGTTGTTGACCAGGATGTCGAGACTGCCGAACCGGTCCGCGGCGCGCTGAACAGCATCACGGCAGGATCGCTCGTCGAGAACATCGAGATCGATGAACTCCGCCTTGGCCCCAAGCGCGCGCAGATCTGACAAGGCGGATTGCGCTTTGGTCTTGTTGCGTCCCGCGATCACGACAGCAGCGCCGGCCGAAGCCAGGCCCTTGGCCATGCCAAGTCCGATGCCACCGTTCCCACCGGTTACGAATGCGACCCGTTTTTGAAGGTCGAACATTGTCATCACCATCTCCCGTCCGCTGCGTCAGTCAGTGTTGGCTTTTTTCAGAGGTAAGCTCGTTTTGATTCAAGGCGATCCTGACCTCGCGGGCAAAGGAAATCAGCGAAGCCGTGAACAGGCAGAGCGACAGGGTGAAAAGCACGGCAGCTGCCGGCTCATGTCGAGCGCCGATATAGGCTGAGGCAAAGGCAACGATCATGAGAAGGCAGGTCGTGATTCCGCTTCCGACCGCCCAATAGATCGCCCGGATGACCAAGACCGCGCGCAACCGCAATTCCGGAAGTTGGACTTTAAGCTCTCGCGTTTTCGGATCGTCATCCGAAATGTCGCTGATGGCCCGCGATCGGTCGAGGATGCGGCTCATGTGCGTGACGAGAACCGACAGGAAGGACGCTACGGCCCCCAGCAGGAATGCCGGTGCCGCGGCCTGCGAAATGACGAGCGAAAGTTGATCGACAGTAATTATGTCTTTGAGCATCACGATCTCCCTGATTTGTGGCCTCCGAGGCCCGCATGGTGGGCTTGGTGCTACTTCACCGTGTCCAATTCCCCAGTATCCAGACGTACTTATTGGCCTTTGGGCCAATATCGCCCTGTTGAAACGAAGTTCAAAGTTTCTGGCGAAAACGAGAAAACGCACATGCCGAAGGGGGCGGTCATGTTCGCACAGAGAAAATCGGGCCGGGAGGCCGCCAGAACGGTCCCGCCAGCGTCTGATCCGCAAGTTTCACCGCTGTTCGCACAGCCCGTCGTTCGGCCGTGGCTTAGTCATTAGTCCCGCAACAGGAGGTTGTCGTGAGCTTATGTTTTCGCGTCACGAATCGTGCCGTCATCCTTGCGATCGCGAGCACCATCGGCTTGGCATCTTCAGCATCTGCCCAGACGACAAGTACCCCACCTCATGTGCCGCTGCAGAAGACGATCGGCCAGGCAAAGCCTGAAGTCGTGCCCTCGCTGATTGTGATGAATTCAAAAGGCGTGTCGCTTCGCGATGGAAAGCTTGTGCTGGTCGGTGTTGCCCCGAATACGATTATTTTCGCGGACAGGCCGGTTCGCGCTGCCGGCCATGATCTCACTGCGAACGTGATCGACGATTGGACGAAAGGCAGCGACAATTTCGCCAAGGACCCGCCCAACGCGACGGTTTCGGGTTTTACAAAAGACGGATCGGGCGTGAAAGACGCCGTCGTTGTCTTGAAAAATCCAAAGCTCGAAGGCGATCAGCTGACGTTCGATGTCGACGTGCTCGAAGGCGACCTCAAAGGCGCGGACGGCGCTGCGTCAGTATTCATCGACATCATCGGTCGGCCGTTGACCCCGCTCTCATACGCCGGAGTTGCGCGGCGTTCGGCCTACCGCGGTGCCTACTACGCGGGCGCAGCTGCGGCCGCCGGAGCCGCCGCCGCGTATTACGCGCCTTATTACCGGCCGCCCGCCTGCGGCTACTACCCGTATCCACCCTGCTATTGAGGAAAAAAAGATGCGCAGATTTTTGATCGTCGCGACAGCACTCGCCTCGGCCATGCTGGTCTCGGCCAGCCAGGCGCAATCTCCTCCGGGGCCATGGACGCAGGTTGGAGGACTGAGCTGTCAACTCGCGCCGTCAATCGGACTGATTGTTATATCCCAGCAGAAAATGACCTGCGTGTTCACGCCGAACCAGCCCAATTGGCCGGTTCAGCGTTACGAGGGTTCGATGACGAACCTGGGCATCGATCTTGGCGCGACAGCTGGCGGCGTCCTGGGCTGGGCCGTGTTTTCGTCAACGGTTGGGCCGGCTTTCGGTGGACTCGCTGGGACCTATGTGGGCGCGAGCGGTGAAGCGACGCTCGGTGTGGGCGCCGGTGCCAACGTGCTGATTGGCGGGTCGGCGAGGAGCGTAACCCTGCAACCGCTTTCGTTGCAGGGCACGGTCGGCCTGAACGTTTCGCTCGGCGTTTCCGGTCTCGAGTTGGTGGCATTGCCTTGACGAACGTTTCGATGAAATGTGAAGGCGGGAGAGGGAGCGTCATCGATGCTCCCTTTCATGCATCTGTTTGCCATGAAGACTGAACTGGCATTCTGCGCAATTCTTGCACTAGCACTTTCGGCCGCGGCTTCTGCGCAACCGATGCGGGATGAAAATTCGGCCGGACCAAAAAACGCTGTTGTTCTGATCATCCGCCATGCGGAAGATGCCGACAGTGGCAAGGGGCTGTCTCCGTTGGGGACCACACGCGCCGACGGCTACGCGAATTATTTCAAGAATTTCTCGGTCGACGGGAAACCACTGAAGTTGAACTACATCTTCGCGACGAGGGACTCACGCAATAGTCACCGTCCTCGACTCACCATCGAGCCGACCGCGCAAGAATTCGGCCTCACTATCGACAGCCGATTTAAGAACAAACAGTTCATGGAGCTGGTGGACGAAATCAAGAAGTTGCCGCCAAACTCGAACATTCTGATTTCGTGGCATCATGGAAAAATTCGCCGAATTCTTCAGGCGATGGGTGCCGATGCAAAAGCTCTCCTTCCTGACGGAAGGTGGCCGGACGACGAATTCGGTTGGGTGATTCAATTGCGTTACGATGAGAACGGCCGGCTATTTGAAAGCAAACGGATCGGTTCATTGCCGGTGTCCGGCGCGATCATGCTGAAACCGGCGTATTCTCGGAGCGTAAGGGAAGGTAACACGCGTTCCGCTCAATTCGGCGGATAGTGAGGGTTGGAGAACATCATGTCGTATCGATCTCACGCAGGGTTGCACGCCAGACGGTTGTTTGACGTCGTTCTTACAGCGACCATTTTTGGTCTCGTCTGGCTGCTGCCGCCCGCAGCTCAGGCCGCCAATCCCGCGGAAGAAATGTTCAAGGGAGGAAGGACATTTATCGACGGCGGCATAGATCCGCACGGCGATTCCTGGCGCTCCATGGCGCACAGTCTGGAACAGTTTTTGCACCCTGAGTTCATGCTGCGCCTGTTTCTCAGTTTGAGCCTGGCGATAGCCTGCTCCTGGATCGTGGCCTGGCACCCTCGCTCGACGCGCCTTGCCTCTCTTTCCGATCTTGAGGAGCGCAAGACGCTTATCCTGCTGGGGATGGTCGGCGCGGTCGTCGCGGAGCTGAGCGGCACGAGCCAGACGCTCGCTTTTGTCATCTTCGGCATTGGCGCGTTGCTGCGCTTCCGTACCGTGCTCGACAATCCGAAGCTTACGGTAAAGGCCATCATCGTCGTCATCGTTGGACTCGCGTGCGGAATGGGGTCCTGGGTCATGGCGGTGTTCGTCACCATTTTCAGCTGGATCCTGATCTTCTTGCTCGAATCCCGTCTCGCGTGCCGCATTCGCATTCGTCTCGACGACGACGAAGCTGACCTGGAGCAGACGTTCAGCACCGTTCAGTCGATGCTGGTGTCACGCGGCTGCCGATTGCAAAATGCTGCGCTGTACAAAGGAAAGCAGCAGCTCGAATTCTTTCTGCACATTCCTGCGGAGCTTGATATGCGAAAACTGGAACTGGATCTGCGGGCGGTGCTGCCGAATGCCAACAGTGCTAAAATTGCCATGGATATCGTGTGACGGGCTTCCACAATCGGTGAATTGACCGTGCGTCGCCTACTGTTGTTCCGACATGCCAAAGCCGTGCAATCCGGGCGCAGCGGCAGCGAAGACCACCTGCGCGGACTGATCGACCGCGGAAGGAAGGATTCCGCGACGATCGGTGCTTATCTCGCGACCGAAGGTCTTGTTCCGGAACGAGCGCTGGTATCGTCGGCCGTTCGCACGCAGGAAACGTGGAAATTCAGCGCACGTGAATTCGGCGTGCCCGTCGCCGCGGATACCGAAGAACGTCTGTACGACGCAACGCCGGAGGCCATTCTCGATCTTGTCAAGGAGACGCCGGCCAACGTGCAGAGTCTGCTCGTCATCGCCCATAACCCCGGCCTGCAAGACTTGGCCTTGATGCTTTTGGCATCGGGCAACGTCAAAGCACGAGGGCAACTGGAAGAAAATCTGCCGACTGCTGGCCTGGTCATTGTTGATTTTCCTTTTGACGAGTGGCGCAATCTTCGTCGCGAATCCGGCAGCCTGGAGCGTTTCGTAACTCCAAAGCTCCTGAGGGCTGGGAAGGGGCGGTGACTGAACCGTCCGTCGCTGATGCCGGTGTCGCGCAGGCAATCTCGCACAGGGGGATTTACGATGACTATCGGACAGGGAAATTTTCTGGGTACGCTTCGCGATCGTTATAGCGATCCGCTACTGACGGTGCTGACCGTTCTGCTGGTCTTTGAGATGTTCGTTGTGGCGCCTTTGCAGGCCTCCGGAATTGAAATTTTCCAGGCCTTGGGTGTCTTTGCAGCGGTGGCAATGTTGAGCGGAGTTCTGATCCTGTCCGGCAGCCCAATTGCCCTTCTTGCATTGTTCGCTGCGATTTCAATGAATGTCCTTGTCATTGTCCTTCGCTTACGGGGGACGCCCACGGCTTTCGACCTTCCTCTGGTCGCCGCGGCCTGGCTGATCCTGTCGATCACTCTTGGTGCGGTTGTGGGCCGAGCAGTCTTTGCACCGGGTGCGGTCAGCTATCACCGTATCGTCGGTGCCGTGCTTCTCTATCTCTTGATTGCCCTGGCATTCGTGGCGCTGTTCGTTTTCGTCGGCGTTCTTATCCCGAAGGCTTTCTCAGGACTCGTGCTTGAAGACAACGCCTCGTTTACGAGCAGCGCCGTCTATTTCAGTTTCGTGACACTGACCACGGTCGGTTACGGGGATATCGTGCCGGTCCATCCGATCGCTCGCAGTCTGTGCAACCTCGAAGCGATTTGCGGGCAACTTTATCCGGCAACGTTACTGGCGCGTATTGTGACCCTGGAAGTTGGAAGCCGGGGCTGAGGACTAGCGCACAGGGTTGGAGTACCGACTTTCCGCAGCGAAATTTACGGCGTTCGGCACGCTGGCCTCCGCCGGAGCCTTATAGGGTGGGGGCAGACCAATCGTTTGCGTGACCGGAAGCGGCTTTGGCTCGATGCGGTTGCTGACCAGGCTCAACGCGCCGAAGAGGGCGGTCCCGACGATCAGAAAGTAAGACAGTATTGGCATCCGCATGGTTTGAGCTCTCCGGGCACAACATCAGCTTGTTGGCCGGTATATGGGCCGAAAGCTAATCCCAAATCTGTGCTGTAGATCACATCCGCGACGAATATGCGCGGGGCTGAATTGCTTGGCCTTTTGGGTGTTTTTGCCGTTGGCGAGCCATTGGGACAGGGGCCGCCGATGGACAAGGATCTACAATGTCTTTCGCAAGGCCGTGATCGAGATAATGAAGACCATCGTGGCGAGCAGCATCCAGTTCTGCACGGTCACGCCCCATACGGTGATTTCGCCTGTGAGCAAATCCGAATATTCACCCATGCCATGGGTTCTACGCGCTCTCGATGTTCCTTCGGCGCAAAATTTTCAGGACCCAACGTAAATATCGGCTAAAGCACTTTGGCGCGCGCGCACATTGCGACTATGTACGCACGAGGCGGACATCGCATCAGACTGTGCGGTTGCTGACGCACTTCGATTTTACATAGTCTTTATTCGACGTCTCCGATCCGAAAAGCAAAAAGCTTTACGCACTGGTCAGTCGGAGCGGCGCGATGAACAAGCAAATCACGAGCCGAACGATCCTCTCCGACGCGACGGGCAATCGTGCTCCTTCGCCGCTGCCTGAGCTGTGCGCATGCGCGCCGGAAGAAGCACTGACGCGCCTGCAGGCAAGCAGGAGCGGCCTTACGGCGGAGGAGGTCGAGGCGCGCCGGGAGCAATACGGTGCGAATGAAGTCTCTCACGAAAGGCCGCCGACCTGGTACCAGCAACTCTTCCATGCGTTCCTCACGCCATTTAACGGTGTGCTGTTTGCCGTCAGCGTGGTTTCCCTCTTCTCGGACGTCATCTTTGCGGATCCTGACGATCGCTCATTCAGGACCATAATCGTCCTCGTCACGATGATCCTTTTGAGCACCCTGCTGAGGTTCTGGCAGGAGTTTCGATCCAACAAGGCAGCTGAAGAACTGAAGGCGATGGTGACGTCGACCGCCGCCGTGCTGCGCGCCGGGATGGACCGGCCGCAGGAACTGCCGATCCACGATCTCGTACCGGGCGACATCGTCTATCTTTCCGCCGGTGACATGGTTCCTGCGGACGTCAGGCTCATCGCCACTAAAGATTTGTTCGTCAGCCAGGCGATGCTGACAGGAGAATCGATCCCGCTGGAAAAATATGCGGTGCCGCCGGGCAAGCAGACGCAGGCCGAGCCGTCGCAGAACGTGCTGGATCGTGAGACCGCCTGCTTCATGGGGACCAACATCGTCAGCGGTACGGCCGTTGCCGTGGTCGCCGCGACTGGAGACGCCACCTGTTTTGGCGCGATGGCGAAAGAGATTATCGGTGCGAGGCCGCTAACCAGTTTCGACAAAGGCATCAGCAAGGTCAGCTGGATGTTGATCCGCTTTCTGATGGTGATGACGCCGCTCGTGTTTCTGATCAATGGCCTCGAAAAGGGCGACTGGCTGCAGGCATTATTGTTCGCGGTTTCCGTTGCGGTCGGATTGACCCCCGAAATGTTGCCCATGATCGTGACCACGAACCTCGCCAAAGGCGCAGTGACGATGGCGCGGCGGAAGACGATCGTGAAGCGGCTCAATGCCATCCAGAATTTCGGCGCGATGGATGTCCTGTGCACCGACAAGACCGGCACGCTGACGCAGAACAAGATCATCCTTGAGAGACACCTCGATATTCACGGTAAAGAAGACTTGCGCGTTCTCGAATACGCCTGGCTGAACAGCAACAATCAGACCGGCCTGAAAAATTTGCTCGACGTTGCCGTGCTTGAGTTTGCCCTGCAGCACGAGCTTGTCGACAAGCTGAAACACTACCGGAAAATCGACGAAATTCCTTTCGACTTCATGCGTCGGCGCATGTCCGTGGTCGTGCGCGATGGCGACAACCGAAATCTCCTGGTGTGCAAAGGCGCGATCGAGGAACTGTTGCCTCTCTGTGTCTCCGCGCATGACCAGAGCGTGGAGGCTGACGACGGCGTTGTCCCGTTCACGCCGGAAATGCGCAAGGAGGTTCGCCGCATTACGCGAAAGCTCAATCAGGACGGCCTGCGCGCACTGGCCGTGGCGTATAAATGGCTTCCCCCGGAAGACCGCACCTATACGGTGCAGGATGAAAATGACCTCGTGTTGTCGGGGTATATCGCGTTCCTCGATCCGCCGAAGGAGACCGCGCGCCAGGCGATCGCCGCTCTGAGAGACCATGGCGTCTGCGTAAAAATCATCACCGGTGACAACGAGGTCGTCACGAAGAAAATCTGCAAGGAAGTCGGGCTGCCCATCGAACATGCGATGCTGGGCAAGGACCTCGAAAAATTATCCGAGGCGCAATTGTCCGAGGCGGTGGAGCGGACGACCATTTTCACGAAAATGTCGCCCATTCAGAAGTCCCGCGTGATCCGTGCCCTGCAGGGAAACAATCACACGGTGGGATATCTCGGCGACGGCATCAATGATGCTGCGGCGCTCAAAGATGCAGACGTCGGCATTTCGGTCGATACCGCGGTCGACATCGCCAAGGAGTCGGCCGATATCATCCTGCTCGAGAAAAGTCTTTTGGTGCTCGAGGAAGCGGTCGTGGAAGGCCGCAGAACATTCGCGAACATCATCAAGTACATCAAGATGACGGCGAGCTCCAATTTCGGCAACGTGTTCAGTGTGCTGATTGCCAGCATCTTTCTGCCGTTCTTGCCGATGCTGCCGATCCAGCTGTTGGTGCAAAACCTGCTGTATGACGTTTCGCAGGTATCGATTCCCTGGGATGACGTTGACGCCGACTATCTCAAGCAACCGCGCAAATGGGATGCGAGCGGCATCGCGCGCTTCATGGTGTTCATCGGTCCGATCAGTTCGGTCTTCGACGTGGTGACATTTTTGGTCATGTGGAACGTATTCCACGCCAATACTGTTGCGAAACAATCGCTCTTCCAGTCGGGATGGTTTGTCGTCGGCTTGCTCACGCAGACGCTGATCGTTCACATGATCCGCACACAGCACATCCCGTTCATTCAGAGCCGTGCGGCGACCCCCGTTATTCTGCTGACCGTCTGCATCATGGCGCTTGGCATTTATCTGCCCTTCTCACCGGTCGGGGAACACTTGGGAATGGTGCCGTTGCCACCGGCGTATTTCGTCTGGCTTGCTCTCATTCTGTCGAGCTACTGCTTGCTCACGCAACTCGTCAAAACGATTTACATCCGGCGCTTCGGACAATGGCTGTGAAAAGCCGCTGGATTGTCACGACAGGAACTTCGCGCAGGGGTACCCCGCTGTGGGTTGCAAAGGTGTCACAAAGGCAACGTTTTTTGCTGGACGACGCCAGTTACCTCTGATCGCCGGTCCGCTGATCTAAGAGATGAATCGGGGGCGACATTGAGTTCGCCTTATGGATCGTTCTGGAAGGATCTTCGCTGCCTTCTGGTTGCTCGGTGCGATCGGCTCAGCTTCCGCGGCGGACCTGCCGACGAAGGCGCCGCCTTACATTGCACCGGTTGCTGTGGCGCCAAACTGGTCGGGCTATTACGTCGGCTTGAACGCCGGAGGTGTCTGGTCTGACACCAACATGGATTGGCGTCTAAACCCTGTCGGCTTCGGTCCGTCCGGCGTACTCGTTGAACAGGCGGCGGCCGGCCACCTGAGAACCTCGGGCTTTACGGGCGGCGGTCAGATCGGGCTCAACAAGCAGTTCGACATGCTGGTGTTCGGCATTGAAGGCGACCTGCAGTACACAGGTCTGTCGGGCAGTCGAAGCGGCGGCGCAATTGTTCCTCCCGGAATTTTCGACAGCTTCACACAGTCAATGGAGAGCAGATGGCTCGGGACGGCCCGCGGCCGGCTGGGGATCGCGTTTGGATCCTGGCTTCCCTACGCGACCGGCGGCGTTGCGGTGGGTCGCGTCAGCTACAGCGACTTCGGCTTCTTTCCGTTCCTCCCGTCGAGCAACACTTCGTCAATAACGCAGACGCGCGTTGGCTGGACCGCGGGAGGAGGGGTCGAATGGAAATTCGACCAACGCTGGAGCATCAAGGCCGAGTACCTGTATGTGGATTTAGGCTCGACGACCGATACCAGCCTGAACAGTAACGTAGGGTTCAGCGCCAGTATTATTCACAATCATCATCTGACTGAAAACATCGCGCGTATCGGCTTGAACTACTCGTTCTGGTCGAGCCCGAACTGATAACTACAGCCACTGGCATAGGTCGCGATAAAGTTCTTTTGGGCACAACCTAAGGTTCGCTGACCATCAAGGATAAAAAACAAATAACTCCCTAGTAAAAATACTAGGTATGGTCGGTAATCCAGTACGCGCAGCGTTGCATTTTTGCTACAGGCCGGCACGAATACTGTGACCCCTATACGAGGGTGCAATATTCCTCAAACTTTTGCCGCATTAAAGCATTCATACGGACACACACATCGCGCACCGCTCTGGGCACAGGCGCGATTAGGGGAGAACCTGGAATGCGAAAATACTCTTTGATGCTGCTCGCCGCCGTTGTTGGTCTGGCTGCGAGTCAGGCTTCGGCGGCTGACTTGCCACGCAAGGCGCCCGCCTACATCCCGCCTGCGCCGCCACCGGTCACCTGGACCGGGTGCTACATCGGCGCCAACATCGGCGGAGCCTTTGGTGACGCCAGCGTGAACTTCCCTGGCGGTGAACTCTCGTCGAACGGTTCTGGCTTTGCTGGCGGCGGCCAGATCGGTTGCGACTATCAATTCAGCGGCGGATGGGTTGTCGGCTTCCGCAACATGTTTGACGGCACGAGCAACCACAGAAGCGGAACGATCGCTACTGGCCCGCTCGGGGGCACCGTCGTCAACTTCAACAATCAATGGTTCGACACCCTGACGGGCCGCATCGGTTACTCGTTCACCCCGGCCTGGTTGCTCTACGGTCAGGGCGGCGGCGCTTGGGCCCATGCCAGCACCAATGCGTCACTTGCGGGTTTCACACTCGGTACGACGGGGAATACCCGGTCGGGCTGGACCGCTGGTGGTGGCGTTGAATGGATGTTCGCGCCGCACTGGTCGGCCTTCCTCGAAGGCAACTACATGGACTTCGGCACGAACAACAACACCGTGTTCCCGGTTGGTTGCGGCGTGGTTGGGTGTAGCTTCAATTCCAAGTTCACCGAAACCACCGTTCTGGTCGGCGTGAACTACCGCTTCTGGTAAGAGTCACTGTTTGACCTGATTAGGTCTTCCGAAAACCCCGAGCGAGAGCTCGGGGTTTTTGCTTTTCGTCCGTCGACATCCTGAATGAGTCTGCGGCGCCAATCCGCGCGGTGTGGAATGACGCGCGCAGTTGAGTCAACCGCGGTTGGATTTTACCGCGTTTGATTGCGTGGATAACTGCAATTCGGACAAATTCGGGCCAAACCGATGCCCGCAAATTTGCGCGGGTTGATCTGGGGACTGGGGGAAGTGAAGTGAGCAGCGCGTTTCAACTTCCACGGCGTTTGCCGGTGGGAACGAAGTACGTTGTCGAAATTTGCGGGGAGTTCGTTCGGCGGTTCGTGGAATTGCCCAATGGCGCCAGGATTCCGCTGAGAAACCGAAAGGCCCGGCTATCGATTAGCAGCAAGCGTCGCCTGAATGGCGCCGGCTTGCAGGGGCCGCGTTGGCCGAGGCAACCGACGCGGCCCAACTATCGTCGTAAATGACGAGCCGCGCCGCCGCGCGCTGACCAGCGCCGGGCGCGCTGACGGGCTCTGCCGTTTGCGTTCGCTTCTCACGGCGGGCACAGTCATGTCCTCTCGCGCCGCACAGATCGCGGCGTGACACGGTTTTGCGATCGTATGAGGACTCCCCATGAGTGAAAATTTCGAAACGTTCCTGCGCTTTTGGATCGCCGAAAATATTCGCCCTCTCGCGCCCACGGAATCATTGGATGACGTAGTTCGGTCCCGCGCAAAAGAGCTGGAAGGGGCCGCGACCACCGCAGGATTTTACGGTGAACTCGATGAGGCGGCGCATCCCTACGGCAGTGTCGAGGGCCTCGTGCGCGACAAATTCAAACAGGCGAGCAAACGCGACTAGCGCACCCGGTACCGGGTTTGCTTTGTCGCCGAGAGGCTTCAGTCGCGCCGATCGCTGTTGTAAAATCAAACGAACGGCAAACAGCATTCCGAAAAATCATGGAGCTCTCATGGCCGAAATTCCACAGACGCTGGCTGAAATCGAAGGCCGCATGGCGGCAATCAGGGAAAACATCCGCGAACTCATCGAGCAAGCGGCTGCATATTCCGGTGCCGCCGACGACGACCTGGCTTCGCAACGGATTGCCGAGCAGGAGGCGCAGCTCGAAATCCTCACGCGGCAGCGCGACGAGCTGCAAAGAAAGAAATCGTGACGGATTGGATTACGGATTGCGTCGGGAGAACGACACGGCGTAGGCGCCACTGCGGATGCCGATCATGGGATCATCGGATTCCTCGATCCCATCCGTCAGCTGGCTGGGCATGTACAGCAATTTCTTCTCGGCCTCTGCGCTGTTGGCCGCTGTCTTATCGATCGTCAAAACCCCGAGATCGACGACCTTTCGATCATTCGGCCAAGGTTTCGTTGGGTCCTTCGTGGGGTCGCCGGCGACCGCAAGTTGCGCCCTGAGGCGGAATGTCACCGGTCCGCGTTTGAGGCGCTCCTGGATCTCGTCCACCAGAAAATTAGGCGGCTTTTGTGCCGCATCAGCGGCCGACAGATGAACGGTCCGTTCGGGCATCATCTGATAACGGACGGCTTGCTTCGCGCCGGCCTTGTTGACGAGCAGGAACGCATTGATACCGTGGTACTCCTCAGTGGCGAAACTGTCCGGCGTGCTTACGGTCGCATTGGCAGCCGGCACGCTGGGATGATTTGCTACGAACTGTTCGAGTTTTGTCGGCTTGGGTGCGTCCGGCGGGCTGGCGGCGACGGCCAGAAGCAGATCGCGAAAATCCTCGGCGGTGGCGACCGGAAAGAACTTGAGCGAGACCATCACCATGTCCGTGTCGGTGCCGTCGGGCAAATGAAACTTGATGGCCATGCCGTGCGGATTGGCGTCGCCGGACCCATCCGGGAGAGTCGGAATCCCGGTCGCATCGGAAAATCGTATGGTCGCGGGGATCACGCTGCCGTTGAACAATACGGCGCGGCTCAAATCAGCTGCCTCGGGAGAGGCCTTAAAGCTCCCCTCGACGACGATGCCCTTTGCATGATTGGAACGGAACCCGGCATACGAGCCGAAGACCTTGGTCAATGCATCAACAAGCTGCTCCTCGAGGGGCTTGTCCTGAGCAGCCGCAATCCCCGTCCATGCCAATGCGAACGCAGTGAGTACAGTCAGAAGCTTGTGTGTCCGCATGAACGGAGTCTCCGTTGATCGCCGCGGGCGATGATGGAAGTGGGCAAAAGTGGGCGTGACCTCGCCCCAATACTCGAAAATGTCGCTCCGGAATTCCAGTTGGACAGAAGTCCAATGGCCGCTCTTGCGTCGCCGCTTATTCGGTCCTGCTGCCCTGAATTTCAGAGGTGTGTCGGTCAACCGGCTCCCTGAAATACATGCACCATTTCGGCCTGGTGTCTTTTTTCAACGCGGGTGAACACTGGGTCTTGCAGGCTTCGCTCCCGCATTCCATCAACGACGAGCTGGCTGGGCTTTCGTTCGCATCTGCCCTGGATACTCTTGCTGTTGTCGGTTTCTGAGGAGCTGGCGTCGCCGGTGCCGATATTGGTTGGGCAGGCGTCGCAAGCTTGAGCGGCTTTTCCAGATCGAAATTTCCTGTCTCCGCGCACGCAGCGAGACCAAGAGCAAGTGACAAAGCGAACAGCCATTTCATTTTGTCCCCCCGTCGTGCAAAGCCAGCGCGCATTCTGCCGCAACATGCTCTCGCCACGGGCGGTAAAAGAAATGGACTTGAGAGAAGGGTTGCTGATCTCTTAATTTCCGACCGAGATGGAACGAAGCGTCCGCTTTTGGGTCACTGGCGGACTTGCGGATCGGCGGCGCACGCAGCGAACGTGCCGCATGCGACGCGCTCCCTCATGAAGCGCCGACGCAGAACTTCAAAGATTGGAAAGCTGCAGCAGCTTGCGATCACCGATCCAGGTTTTCGACAGATCAGCCTCGGCTTTGCGCGCCGCGTCGGCGTTGCCGCGTGCCTTATAGAGTTCAGCCAATCCGTAGTATGACCAACCGTTCGCTGGCGCGCGGGTGAGTGCGCGCTGGAATTGTTGCTCGGCCTCGGCATAGCGGCCTGCTTGCAGCAGGGCAGCGGCAAGAGACTGCCGGATCGGGTAGTACCAATACGGCGGCTCGGTGTAGGGCAGGGCATCCTGCATCGCGGCCGCGCGCGCAAATCGCACGACCGCCGTACGATAATCGCTATTGGCTTGCGCGATGCGGGCGAGGATCAGCGTCTGCGCGATGCGCAGCACCTCTTGCGCCGGAACGTTTGACTCGTTGAGTAACTTGAAATCGGCAGTGCGCTCGATCGTCCCGATTGCATCCGCCGCCGCTGCCGCGCCAGCGGAGTCGCGGCGTTGTGCAAGCGCTACGCCGCGCGCATAAAGCCACATCGCCTTGATGTAGGGGATGGCATCACCGGGATCAGGCAACGCGAGAATGGTTTCTGGCGTGCTGAACTGCGCGTGCGCGAAATACGGCGCCGCCTTGACGGGTTGCACCATCGCGATGCCCCGCGCGGCTTCGTTGGGGATAAGTTGACCCAATTTCTCTGCCGCCGCGATCACGGTCTGGCCGTCGCCGGCCAGTTGGGCTGATGCCATCACGAAGTGCACGTTGTGCGGATAGTAGCCCAGCCGGTAGACGCCCATCGGTGCTTTGGCGTCGGCCAGATATTTTTCGTCGACGTCGACCGCAGTTTTGTTGTCTTTCAACGCGTCGAGATAGCGGCCGACGCGATAGTAGATGTGGCTCGGCATATGTACGAGATGGCCGGCGCCGGGGATCGCCCCGCGCAGGCGGTCGGCATAGGGTTCGGCACGCTTGGGCCGATCCGACGCTTCGACGGCGTGGATGTAATAGTGAATCGCGCCAGGGTGGGTCGGGTTGCGCGCCAGCACGCGCTCCAGCGTCGGCACGATCGGCACACTCTGCGGGTTCGGTTCGCGGCCACCCGGCTTCCAGTAATTCCAGGGGCTGAGATCCATCACGGCCTCGGCATAGAACGTGGCGATCTCGTCGTCGTCGGGAAACTGCTTCGCGACTTTCGCCATTTCGCTCGCGTAGGCCGCGTCGAATGGTGGTCGGGCCGCCTTCGGATCGCTGCCGTAGCGCACTGCGAGCGCGTTAATCAGCGCTTGCTCGCGCGGGCTCGCGTTGCCTGCAAGCGCCTTCGCCTTCTGTGCGGCCGCATAAGCGGGCGCGAGCGCGTCTTCCTGCATTGGAAGATTAATATTGGGCCCGAGCACCAGGGCCTCGCCCCAGAAGCACATGGCGCAATTGGGATCGAGCTTCTGCGCCATGCGAAACGCACGCTGCGCCTCGCCATGATTGAACGCATAGGCAAGTCGCAGGCCTTGGTCGAAATAGGCCTGCGCGCGCTCGTTCGTGGTCGAAATCTTGTAAGTGACGGAACCGAGACCGGTCCACAATGGCGGCTCGGTGTCTGCGAATGCTGGCGCCGTGTTGGCGGCGCTCATCTCGGCGCGCGGAACTTCGGTCTGTGCCAGCCGTAGCATCATGCCCGGCAGGCCTTTCGTGACTGGCGTGTGACAGATCGGAAAATCAGGGCCGACGAAGGGCTGCAAAGGGCCTGCTGCGTTCTCGCTCGCACCCGCCAGGGTGAGATCGTTTCCGGCCACGAGCGCCACCAGTGCTGCGCTGCCGAGGGTGGCAACAGCCGTGGAAGCCAGGAGAGCTTGCAATCGCGTGAATGTCGCCATGTCGTCCTCCAAAAAATCGAAACGGAGGAAATCCGTGCGATCCCTGCGGGTCGCAACAGGCGGGCGTAAAAAAGCCCAACGCGCGGGCATTCTGATCCTTTGGAGGCCTTTTGCAAGACAATGGCGCCAGCCGGCGGACACTGAAATCAGCCCAAACAGGTCTGGGTTGCCGCAAGCGGCTGGTTATTCCGGTGTTTTGCTTGGCGCAAAGCGGCGCGGCGGGCCGTTAAGGTCCTCGCCTGTCGCGACCTCAGGCTGATCCTTCGCCAAGGCGTCATCCACGCCCTGGCCAGTCGTCGCGTTGGCGGGCTTGCCAGGTTCGCCGTTAGGCTTGGTCTGATCGAGAGTTGCTCCGCCGGTTTCCGGATGCGCACCTGTCCAGCCGGTCGATCCGCGGTTCTGCGGCGAGGTTCCATCGCCGCCAGATGCATTCTGCGCTGACGCGGCCAAGGATGATGCAAGCAACAATACCGCCAAAGGCATGAGGGTTCGCATGGTCGTCTCCCGTGCGGGGTGTGATGGGAAACTCGGCTTTCGCCGTGAATGTTCCGAGCTGTGAATCGCGTGGGAACTTTTTGCGCCGTCTATCGTCGATGCCACAGCCCGTTACCACCGACCACTCCGTGATTCACCATTGCTCAGCGTTTGCCTTGTAGTGCGGCGAAAAACGCGCAAGGATTTCTTGGGCAGTAGGGGCGTTTCACCGTGGCGATTGTTGCGACGCTTTCAGAACAGAAAGCCGCAGGAGGGCTGTCTTTCGTTGCCCGCTCGTCGGACATCAACGCCACGGTCATCGACGACACAGTCGTTCAAAAAAACTGCTCACTCCACATCCGCGGAAATCTGCTCGCCAGTCTGACAATCGAGCCCGGCGCGAAGGTCGTCGTCGAAGGATCTGTCGAAGGAAGAATCGTCAACAAAGGCGGCAGGCTCCTCGTTAACAACAAGGCGCACGCGTCATGCATTACGGCGGTTGGGCCGGCGGAAGACGAGGCGCGCGGCATTCTCAAGATTGACCTGACGGCGGTTGTGTCAAATTGGGAAAGGCTCGCGAAATTTTCCACGGTTGAGTGCGCCGCTGGTCTCGAAGGCAATGCCTATGGCTGCGGCATCGAACCGATCGCGGGCGCTCTCGCCAGAAATGGCTGCAAAACTTTTTTTGTTTCCGACATTCCGGAGGCCAGGCGGGTTCGCGCTGTCGCACAAAGCGCAACGATCTATGTGCTGGGTGGGCTGTATTCAGGACCGCGCGACGCCTTTGCCGACGTCAACGCGTGTCCCGTCATCTACAGTCCTATCGAAATGGCTGAATGGGACTTGTTTACCGGCTCGCACGGATGGTCGGGCGGCTGCGCACTGCACGTCGACACCGGTAAAAACAGGCGCGGTCTGTCGGTCGAAGAAGCGGTTGCGTTCGCGCCCAGCTTCCGCAACCACGGCGTCACGCTCCTGATCAGCCGCCTCGATGGTCTCGACAAAGCTGCCAAAGCTTCAAACGATCGTCAGATCGGTCTGTTTAACGAGTTGCGCCGGCTCTACAAGGGAGTGTCGGCCTCGATGGCCGACGCGTCCGCGATCTTTGTCGAGCCGAAGGCTCATTGCGATCTCATTCGCGCGGACACCGCGCTCTATGGCGTCAATCCCGCGTCAGGCGCCAATAACCCAATGCTTCCGGTGATCGAGCTCTACGCTCGCATCGTCCAGATCATCAGGCTGTCAGCCGGCGAAACCATCGCCGATGGAAACGGCTGGACAGCGAAGCGGCCGACGAGACTGGCGCTGGTGTCGGCCGGATACGCGGATGGCTATCCGCGATGCGAAGGGGGTTACGACAAAAAGTTGCACGCAATCGTTGGAGGCCGGCCGTGTCCAGTCGTTGGGCAGCCGTCCATGGATCTTCTGGCGATCGATGTAACTGAGATTCCTGACCCGGCGGTCGTGCGCCATGGAAACCTGGTCACGCTCATCGGCCCGCAGACCAGCATCGATGAACTCGCGGTGGCAAGCAAATCCACCGGTTGCGAAGTGCTCAATCATCTTGGCGACCGTTTCCACCGCATCTACCACGTCACCTAAGTTGAACGTCCATCAGTGTACAGGAGTAAGCAAATATGTTCGGAAAGACCAAAGACACTGCGACAGACATCCATCATGACACATCACCGGCGCCGGAGATGAATCGTTCCGCCGCCGCGCATTCGGCGCCGACGCAGGAAACGACGTCCTCCATCAGCTCCGGGCTTTCGATCGTCGGCAAGATCGTCGGTCAGGGAAAGCTGGCGATCTTCGGTCACGTTGAAGGCGAAGTGCACGCATCGACCGTCCAGATCGGCGACGGTGCGGAGGTCGAAGGTGATATCGTTGCTGAGGAATTGACGATCGGTGGTCGCGTCAAAGGCACCATCCGCGCCAATCGCGTCAAGCTCAACAGCACCGCGGTCGTCGAGGGCGATATCTATCATCGCTCACTGGCGATCGAGGAGAACGCGCAATTCGAGGGAATGTCGCGGCGGCAGGAAAACGCCATCGACACGCCTTCGCTCGTCCCGACCAAACGTGCGCCGGCCCAGGTCATCAGCATGAACGGGCAGGGCAATGGCGCGTCGGACGCGCTCAATCTGTCGTAGACACTGGCCGCCTCGGTCGATCGCCGAGCCACTCAGCGCCAAAAGCATTCCAATCCGTGACCAAGTGGTCACGGATTGGGTGCGCTGTGCCGCGTCAGGGCTACAGGATCAGAAGCGGAACCAGTGATTGGAATATTGCCCCGCGAAAGGCGACCGCCAGGAGCGGGGACGATCGTAGCGGACTTCGTATGTCGGCGAAGAGCGCCGGCGCTGCTTAAGGCCGCCCTGTGGCTCGCCGCTCAGCGTGACGATGAATTCGGTGCTGCTGCCCGTCTCCTGGCTCAAAGGCTCGTCTGAGATGATCAGCGCGGAACGCGGCGAGACTTTCTCGGTAATGAGATCGATCGACTCCTGAGGAATTGTGATCCGGTCGAGTGCCGATTTCGCGCGGTCAACCTCGCTTGGCCCCGCATCTTTCTCGCTGACCAAAGCCACCATGCTCCATCGTACATGGGGGCCGGAACGGTCCATGGCGGTGAAGACATATGTGCCGATGGGACGATCGGCATCCTTAAAGGTGACCGGGACCTCGAGGATGGGCTGGAAGCCCTGACGGACGTAAAGGCGCTGGTTCTTGCGACTGATAAAGACAGAAACCGGCTCGAGTTCGCGTTTGGCTTTGCGGGCGGCGTCGGCCGCGGCGACGCGTTCGCGATCGGCGGCAACGGCTGCGTCCCGCGTGGCCGTGACAGCATCGGCCTTGGGCTGGAGATCGGTCTTGGCCGCGGCCAGTTGGGCCTCGAGTTCGGTGATCCGTGCGGTCACTTTTTGCTTGGCGCTCTCGGCGCGCTCCTTGGCTTCCGGCGAAGACCCCGATGCAATCGTACGCTCCGCAGCAGCCAATTCCGCTTCGGCCCTGGCCTTCAAGGCTTCCGTTTTCCGCACCGTCGCGATTGCGAGCGTGGACTCGCGATTGGCGGTTACGGCAGCGAGCCTTGCCTGGTCGGCCTTGGCGGTCGTTTCCTCAGCTTTCGCGGCAGCCGCGGCTACTATAGTGGCCGCATTCTCCGTCTTTGGCTGGAAGAGTGCCGGGTGCTCAATCGCGACCGGCCCGACGCCGCCGGGCGCCACGATCACGCGCATGCCGACCTTGGTTGTGCCAAAGAGGCGCTCGGCAAAGCTGTAGGGTAGCCGGATGCAGCCGTGCGATGCGGGGTATCCCGGCAGGGGCCCGCCGTGCAGGGCAATGCCCGACCAGGTCAGGCGCTGCATGTGCGGCATGAATGCGTCGTCATAGAGGTTCGAATAGTGCTCGGCGTTTTTCGAAAGGACGCTGAAGATGCCGGCCGGCGTCTCACGGCCTTTTTGGCCGCTCGACACGGGCGCCCGCATGATCATGCCTTTGTCATCGTAAACCGTGATCTGCTGGTCGTGCAGCGAAACGATCGCCATGATGGGCTCGCTGCCCGGGCGCACAGCCACAGACTGGTCAGGCCGAACTTTGGCGGCCAGCGAAACATCGCTTGCCGCGACAAGGGCGGTCAGGCTGGCAAGCGCTGTCGCAACGCGAAGTGCCGCCTGGTTGGGTTTTCGGTTGCAGGCAAAACGTTTCATGTCGCACGCCATCTGTTGAACTGTTTCAACTACGCTGAGTTCCATGGCCCGCCGTCAAAGGACCGGGCCCGTGCTGCTAGCCGTCAGATCTTCACGCGCTAAGGTCGCACGATTGGCGCGCGTTCGGAAGTGTTCGAGCACAAATATTCGAACCGCCGATGAAAGATTATGACGGGTCCGGTCGATGTCGATCCGCTCGATCAGCGTATCGACCGGGATATTCTCGCCCCGCGCGATCTCCCGCAGGCAATCCCAGAACTGGTTTTCCAGGGAGATGGACGTCTTGTTACCCGCGAGCCTGATCGAGTGTTTGAGCACGGGCGAATGCGGGTTACGGCGGGCCTTACGATCGGGAGTCGAAAGCACTGCTTCCATGGACAACTCCTCAAGCAAGGTGAAATCGTCCAATTCTCCGAGATGTGCAGGCCCAAATCGAGTTGGACCCAAGGCCAATGTCTGCTTTTGACACAACGCGGACACCGTGACGGGTACCATGGTCATGGCTGGTCGTATTCTCGAGTCGTTCCTATGTACGGTTAGCAGCTTCTCAAGTACCGAAAATGACGAACCGCCTGCTTCGGAGATTTGCCGCCTGCGCCGCGATCATACTCGGGATTGCGGCATGGTCCTCGGTTTGTGATGCCCGCTGGCAGGGTACCGATCAGAATCTGCGTCCGTTCCGGCATGACCTTCACGTCAGAAACGGCTTTCACTTCAGAAATGACCTTCACATCCTCAGGCATGATGTTCATGTCTTTAGAAAAGGCGTGTTTCTCCCGTCGTTGCACAGTTCTTATCCCTGCAGCGTGCTTGGCCACCGTCCGTGCGTCCCTTACGGCACCTATTGCAGCATCTTCAGCCATCAGCCCTGCATACCCGACATCGACTACCCCATAGGTCAGACCTTGCAGCTGACCATCGTCAGTCGGACGGAAGACACCACGTCCGACATGCCTGCCAGGGAGAAGCCTGGCGATCGCTCGCCGCATGACCTGAATACCATCCGCGATGTGTTTTCTGCATTGCGCGGATGCTGGATTCCGCCGGAAAGGGATGTGGCACGGTCCGGCACGCAGATAACGCTGCGTTTCAGCTTCAACAGCCACGGCGGACTTATCTCTGAACCGCGAAGGACCTACGTCACGGCGGACACACCGTCGGACGTGCGCGAAACTTACTGGAATGCGGCAACCGCGGCGCTGAAGCGGTGCACGCCGCTGCAATTCACGGATGGGCTCGGAGGCGCGTTGGCCGGGCGTCCGTTCGCAATTCGCTTCGTCGACGAACGCTCGTTTTAAGCAGAGCGGGCGGCCGCCGTTAACGGTCTCAGGCGTATTTCACGTCAATGCGTCGCGGCGCGCTTTCCGATCGATATTTTACAATCTTCACGGTGATGTTCGGGCACACCGGGCATTCAAAAGTTCGCTTGTCATGATTTGGCGCGTCCGGCTCGATGCACGCGAGCCACATCTGCGACCTGCAGATTTCACAGAACGGACGACCGATAATTCGTTGTTGCGGAAGTGATTGATCTTTTCGCATGCAACACCTCTTGGCCGGTTGGCGTGGCATACTCACGAACTGGCAGCTTCAACAAAAAGGAGTCGGCCAACGCAGCTCGACTCCCATTTACAAACGCGTGGCATTCGAAAAAGGACCACGACTTATTTGCGCGGTAGAAACGAATCCGACGCGTCATTTACCTTTGCATTTCAGTTCGACGGGAATGTGGCGAAGAGGTTCCACTTTGAAACTACCTCAGATTACAATCGCCTCATTAGAAGCTCCGAAGGAACCAGCGTCATGAGTCGTCCACCTTTGCCACCGTTTACCGCCGAAACCGCCGCACAAAAGGCGCGTCTTGCCGAGGATGCCTGGAACACGCGCGATCCGGCCCGCGTGGCGCAAGCCTATACGACCGACAGCGTCTGGCGAAACCGCTCCGAATTCATTCACGGCCGCGCGGAAATCGAGGCGTTTCTGATGCGCAAATGGAATCGCGAACTCGACTACCGACTGATCAAGGAAGTGTGGACGTTCCGGGAGAACAGGATCGCCGTTCGTTTTGCATATGAATGGCACGACGATTCCGGTCACTGGTTTCGCAGCTACGGAAACGAGAATTGGGAATTCGACGCGGAGGGTCTGATGCGGCGGCGCGTTGCCAGCATCAATGATCTGCCGATCAAGGACAGTGAGCGCAAATATCATTGGCCACTCGGTCGTCGCCCTGACGATCATCCCTCACTTAGCGATCTCGGCCTGTAGCGCTGGACGATCGACGCCTCTCTCGGCGATAGTCACTATAGGTCGCAAACCGCGAAGCGAAGTTGGACATGCAAAACGTCACAGGGATGATCGGCGTCGACAAGATGGGCGCGGAGATACTTTTTCTCGATCCGAAAACTTACGAAGTTCAAAAGACACTCAAGGGCTTTCAGCGCACTGTCCACGAGCTGCTTGTGGTGCCTGAGACGGGGACCGCCTACGTTCCGATCTTCGGCGACGGGATCCACGGCCGTAATCCAAATCCTGGCCACTTGCTCTGCGTCATCGATCTCAAAAATCGCACGCACGCGGCCGATATCGACCTGCGCCCTTACATAGCTCCGCATACGTTGAAGCTTGGCCCCGACGGATTTGTCTACATCACCTGCGAAAACAGCGCGGTGGTTGCCGTCATCGACCGCTCCACAAACACGGTCGTGGACGCGATCGACTCCGGGTCGACCAACGGCCATCGGCTGATCATCGCGCCGGACGGGCAGCGGCTTTACACAGAGAATGAGGAAGACAGCACCGTTTCGGTCATTGATCTGCCGAAACGAAAGCTTCTGGGGAAAATCGCCACCCCGCGCGCCTTGGCGGGCATAACGATTTCGCCCGACGGACGGACGGTCATTGCAGTCGACGATATAGAGCCGACGCTCTTTCTCATCGATACTGTCGCCGGGAAGGTCGAAGCCACGGTGCGGCTTGAAGGCGTGCCGGAGGCCGCGCAGATTGC
>Ga0070710_10000298_pt1 | contig 23474 bp, 25 predicted proteins | sample LARL52metaG_FD_65454 | JGI IMG/M metagenome (GOLD analysis project Ga0070710, IMG submission 65454) | Corn, switchgrass and miscanthus rhizosphere microbial communities from Kellogg Biological Station, Michigan, USA - LAR L5-2 metaG | ecosystem: Host-associated > Plants > Roots > Rhizosphere ...
TCAGGGCAGGCGGCATCCGGCTCATCCCCACATCGTTCTGGGAAGTCCAGAACGTTATCTTTGAGCCGGCAGCCGGTGGTGCTCTAGTGGCTGGCTCGATGCTCAAGCGCGAGTACGACAAATCGCGTGCGGCTAACGCTGGCCTCATGATGGGTGCCGCCGGTGGCCCGTACCCTGGGCAGGGTAGGTCGTAATGGGCAAGCGCGGAAAAGGCAACTGGAAGAGCGCCAACGAGCTAGGCAAAGGCCTGCGATCCGCGACCAAGAAGAAGCCCAGCGCACCGAAGCAGCTGAAGGCCCCAGGGAGTAGCCGGTCTGGAGTGGGGTATGGCTGCTAAGAAGGGAAGTGGCGCGATCCACATTGCCACCAAGAACCAAGGCAAGTTGCGTCGTGCAACCGGCGCCAAGAAGGGTGCCAAGATTCCAATGGCGACTCTTCAGCGTCTCAAGAACAGCAAGAATCCGACAACTCGCAAGCGGGCGAACTTCGCAATCAACGCTCGCAGTTGGAACCACAAGAGGTAACGATGGACCTGGTGATTGAGAAAATTCAGGGCACGCCGTACTCGCGCATCAAGCGGGTTCCTCTGGTCTCGACGGGCATCGAGTACAATCTTGGCTCAGGCCCAAAAACCTTCAGCGAGGAAGACCTAGCCGATGCGTTGCTGGCCGTGCGTGATCCTGGAGTCCCAGGTATGCGACTCAAGATCGGGCATCATGACAAGCGATTTGATGGTGCAGAGTTCGATGGCGAGCCGTGTCTGGGTCGGATCGAGAACCAGGTCATCGGTAACAACGGCCAGACGCTGTATGGTGACTATGTCACCTTTGACTGGCTGGCTAATCTGATCCCTATCGCGTATCCAAGTCGGAGTATCGAGGCAGGGGTTGGAGTGGAAGTGGGCATCGTCGAGAACTTCCGGACAGTGACCCACAACAAGTACCGAATGGCCATCAAGTATGTCTCTCTTCTGGGCATCACGTGGCCAGGTTGTACAACGCTGGAGGATCTGCCCTTGCTTGCATCGCCGGGTGGTCCGCCAGGACTGGAGGTACATGCTGCGATGAACATCGAGGATGTTCGTAGAGCATACTACGCCACCTTGGGAGACGACAGCGAGTCGCGCTTCTGGTGGATCAGGGGGATGCAACTTGCCCCCAACAGGCTCATCGTTGACCATGACGACGGCACTTTGTACCGCGTGCCCTTCTCGGTCGAGGATGACAAGGTCGAGTTTGGCGAGCCTGTTCGTGTCAACCTCGACTACCCAGATGTGCCGGCTCCGATGGCGGCCAGCATCGCAGCTTCCGCCATGCTCTCTGAGCCTGGTGCCATCATCTATGCAAGCAGGGCCGAATCCAGGCCCACAACCACAGGAGGACGCATGGACCGCGCAGAACTCTGCGCCAGCCTTGGTCTGCCGTCAGATGCCACTGACTTGCAGATCACGGAGGCAACGAGAGCGGTCATGTTGGCTTCCGGTGATCCGACGCCGCCAGCGGCTGACCCGCCTGCCACACCGGCAGCCGATCCGCCTGCTGATCCTCCGGCGTCAGATCCTCCGGCACAGCCGACTGATCCGCCCGCAGATCCACCGGCCGCTCCGGCCACACCACCCGCCGATCCGAATCCGGCACCGCCGGCAGATCCGGAAGGCAACCCTGAGCTTCAGGCCGCTCTTGTCGATCCCAACGCACTGCTTGCCATGCAGGCAGAGGTCGCTGAGCTTCGCAAGATGCGTGAGGCCCAGCTGCTCGCATCGGACGCACAGTTCGTTGAGCAGTCTGTCAAGGAGGGCCGCATCCCTCCGTCGTCCCGCGAGAGCTATCTGTCGCAGATGTCTCGTGACCGCGAGGGCACCCGCACGTTCCTGGCTTCGCTGAAGCCTGGTGTTGTGCCGGTTGCTCAGATGGGGACGACCGGAGCGGCTGCTGAACTCGAAGCAGCAGGCGGCAACGCCAGCCTGCCGACTGACTGGTTCCCTGAGATCACTCGGCGCAAGGAGAGGCAACAGAGTGCTGTCCAGGCCGATGGGAACTACGCGAGGGGAGGGTTGAACGTTGGCTGACCCTTGCATCCCATACAAGGAAGAAGCCAGCCACATCACCGGCAAGGTCAAGACCACTCAGGTTGTCAGCAAGACGTTCGTGAAGGTGTCGGGCGTCCAGCTGGGATCGCCTGAGCTTGGCCTCGTCGCTGACGGAGCATCGGATAAGTCTGGTGTCTACCAGGTTGATCCGTGCGTCTCTGGCGACGCAGGCTTGATCCCGCTCGGGGTCGCTGCCTATGACTGCCCTGTTGGCGGTCTGCTCACCATCATCCGCGAGGGCATCGTTCCGGTCACGAACGGTGCTGCAATCACAGCCGGTCAGTACGTGGAGATGAACACTGCCGGCAAGGTCATTCCCCACAACACCGGCACAATCATCGGGATCGCCATGGACTCGCAGTCCACGGTCGGCGGCGACACCCCGATTCTGCTGCTGCTGCAGGGCTGAGAGGGAGGTGAAATAATGAGCGTTATCGTTCCCGAACTGACTCCGGATATCAGCGACATGCTGGAGGGGGTGTATCACGAGGAAGCATTCTCGATCCTCGCAGATCCGCCCAAGCCGGAGATTCTGTCGGTTGGCGAGCAGATCGCGGCCTCCTTCTACAACAACCCGGTCGGGTATCCGCTTGGCCCTCCGACGATCAGCGGCACGACGTACACGGTTGACTGGGCACTCCAGCAGCCGACTCGCGTCACACGCACGCTGATGGACCTCACGCTTCAGAGGTTCTTCGCGGATCGTGTCTTCACCAACGCCGGTGGCGTCACTGGTGGAGCCGTGATCTACGACGTGCTTCAGGTCAATGAGCTGTACCTCACTCGTGACCTGGAGATGATCGCACCGGGCACCGAGTTCCCGATGCTCACCAGCCAGCGGCGTGCACCGCAGGTCGCAGCTGTTGAGAAGTGGGGCGGCAAGTTCTTCATGACAGTGGAAGAGCGCGACCGCAACGACATCTCGGTGTACACGCGTCAGATCCGCCAGCTGGCGAACACCATCGTGCGCAAGATCAACCAGCGCGCAGTGGACGTTCTGTCGGCGGCTGTCACGACGTACAGCCGGACGACGACAGGCAACAACTGGTCCACGGTCGTCACCACCGGCTCTTCAGCAACCAACGCGCCTTTGTGGCCTGGGGCTGACTTCGCCCATGTCACTGAGATCGCCGAGACTGAGGAGCTTGGCTACACGTACAACCTGTGGCTCATGAATCCGCAGGAATACTTCCATCTGGCGACTGTCTACGGCAACTTCCTCACGGATCTGCTCGCCAGCACCGGCTACGATGTGTTCGTCACCAACCGCGTTCCGGCTGGTACGGCATACGTCGTGGCCGAGGGTCAGGTCGGCCAGATGCGAGTGGAGCAGCCGCTCATGACCGAGTCCTGGTATGAGGAGGACACGCAGAGGTACTGGACGCAGAGCAGCGTGCGGCCGGTCTTCTTTGTCGATCAGCCTCATGCCGTCATCTCAGTTACCGGACTGAACGGGTGATCTGACATGACCGAAATCGGAATCCACGGCGTTGATCCTCACGCCAAGTCGGTGGCCGGGTACGAGCCCCACGAGCACTACCAGGGGCAGAAGGATTCGCGGGTCGTCAAGCACCTGCGTTTCCCGTACCAGGTCGAGATTCACAACCCTGTTCAGCCGGACGGTGCTCCGATCCTTCAGGCTCGCATCGCCAAGCGCGGCGATGAGCTGAGCACTGAGGAACTGGGCCTGTACGCGCTGGAGCGGGGTGAGCGGCTCGGCAGCTTCTTCACCGATGCTGAGCTGGCTCGGTTCAACCGCAGCGGCAGAGATGTCGAGGCGGCAGACACCGGCGAGTTCAGTCCGGCAACTGCTGGGGAGTACGAAATCGCCGAGTGGATCGAGAACAACAAGCCCAACGTCGAGGACACTGTCGCTCTTGCGGGCGACGACCCCGAGACGGCAAAGCGTGTCCTGGCGGCAGAGCAGATTGCCACCAAGGGCGTGCCGCGCGCGGGTGTCGAGCAGAAGCTGGCCCCGATCATCGCAAAGGGCGAGCCCAACGAGTAGTGAGTGAGGGCGGGCTTCGGCCCGCCCAATCTCCACAGGAGGTCAGATGGCAGTCACCTCACACTGGTACGGTCTAGCTGGCAAGGGGCAGTGGTCTGGCACTCCTGCGTCTCGGGTGGACTGGGTGAACGACACGATCAAGTGCACCCTCCACACTTCTAGCTATACACCAAACCAGGACACGCATCAGTACTACAGCGATCTGACGAACGAATTGAGCACCGGATCAGGTTACACAGCCGGTGGCTATACGCTGGTCAACAAGACGCTCACCTACGATACTGCCAGCAATGAGACTAGGCTCGGGGCAGACCCTGCTCAGTGGACCAGTGCGACGTTCACGTTCAGGATCAGTGTTGTCCGCAAGGACACCGGCACACCGACAACGTCACCGCTGCTGGGATATACGGACATGGGCTCAGATCAGTCGATCAGCGGTGGAACCTACACCCTCGTCTGGGACGCCACCGGCGTCCTCAAGGCCGTTGCCGCGTAAGGAGGATAGATGGCTGTAACAGCAAACTGGTACGGTCTCAACGTGAAGGACCAGTGGGGATCGTCTCCAGTCAACTGGACGTCAGACACCATCAAGGTGGCTCTGACGACCTCAACCTACGTGCCCAACCAGGACACGGATGAGTTCTTCAACGCAGTCACCAACGAGGTCAGCGGCACCGGCTACACGGCTGGCGGCGTCACCCTCGGATCCAAGACACTCACCTACGACACGGCATCCAACGAGTCAAGGCTGGGTGCAGCGAACGCATCCTGGTCGACAGCGAGCTTCACAGCACGTATCGCTGTCATCTACAAGTCAACGGGTACGTCTTCGACATCTCCGGTAATGGGGTACGTGAACTTCGGTGGCGACCAGACGGTGTCCTCCGGTACGTTCACCATCCAGTGGGATGCGACTGGCGTTCTCAAGGTCACTGCTTCCTAGTCATGGCGCGAGGCGGAGCACCTCACGAGATTCAACGGGCTCAGCAGCTGGGGCGCAAGGATGTCACGATCCACGCTCCAGCCGCTGTGCTCAATCTAGGCAGGATCGAGCCAGGAACAGACGTAAGCGACAAGGATCTAATCGCAATGCAGAACGCTCTGATCAGGGAACTACGGCAGGAAGTCGAGCAACAGAAGATGGCTGCCGAAACCATCGCTGTGACGACCTGCGCTCTCATCAAGGCGATCTGCGACGGTACGGGCGTTGGTGTCTCTGACGGTGGGGACTATCAGGTTGAGATCCCGAAGTCACTCTACAAGCATCTGGAGGGATCTGAGCTAGAACTCGCTGGCATCAGGCCAGACACCTACACCCCGGTGCTTGCTCGCATCGTTGACAAGTCAAGTGCACCACACATCGGAGGTTTGCATGCCGCTCTTTGAGATCATCACCCAGCCGCCAGAAGGGCAGACTCAGACATTCATGAGCACGTCCGAGGCTGAAGACGGTAGTACAGTCGAGACAGAGAGGCCGTACATGCGGCACTCGACTCTGGACGCGCCGAACGAGGAAGTGGCCAAGAGGCGCATCATGGCCCAGGAGGTTGCCATCGCTCGTCAGGACGCAGAAGGGACGGGACAGTATGCCGATGACCCGGATGGTCTCGAAGCTGCTGTCGAAGCCAAAAGCTGGGTCATCGTCTCTAGCAAGCAACTCGGAGACGAAGCTCCTGCCGCGAATGCCCCCGCAGAGGCGGCATCGGAGTAATGTCAATGGCTAGGGTCAGCGGTCTATCCAGGCTGCTGGCCCTAGTCGTGATCTAACCATGGCAAGGATCGCCACCGCTGGATTTGAAGCCTGTGTGCCGACTAACAACGTAGTCAGCGCCGATAATCCATTGGGTGGCTCGATCTTCGGAACCCTCACCAGGGACACAACAAACCAGAGAACAGGCAATGGCTGTCTGGGTTGTGCCTCGGGTGCAAGTAACGCCGCTGCCTACCTGAACTTTGGCAACGGCAAGATCGTTGCTTCTGGCACCTACTTCTTCCGGGCATACATCAGGTTCGATGCGCTGCCCTCGGGCAACACTGAAATCATCATCCTCGGATCGACGGGTGTTGCCGGACTGCTGAAGAGCACAGGCAAGCTCGCGCTCTGGAACGAGACGAGCGGCACACAGATCGGGTCTGACTCGGCAACGACACTTGCGATCAACACCTGGTATCGTCTTGAATTGAAAGCTATCACCAATGCCAGCAACCAGATCACTGATGCTGAGCTTCTTCTCGACGGCGTTCAGGTTGCTATCGTCTCGGGCCAGACTATCGCCGTCGGCTCTTCCAACGCATACGTCGGCTGGACAGTAGCCCCTGGTGCTAGCAAGAACCTGTATGTTGATGATGTCGCCCTGAACGACGCGACGGGCACTCACAACAACGGTTACCCTGGCAGCGGCAAGGTCGTGATGCTAATCCCTGTCTCCGACAACGCTGTCGGCACAGGCTGGACACTCGGTACAGGCACAGCTATCTCCTCAAACAGCGGGTCTACAGCAGTCAAGAATGAGCCTCCGCTCGGAGTGGCAGACCTAGCCGCTGGATCTGACACAAAACAGGTGCGCAATGCCACGGCGAACGCAAGCGTCAACTTTGACGAGAATCTGACCACATACACCAACGGTGGTGTAGGATCGTCAGATACCATCAATGTAGTCATCCCCTGGATCTGTACCGGCGCAGCGTCGGCGACATCCCCCAAGAGCTTCACAGTTGGTGTGTCGTCCAACCCAGTGATCTCGCAGGGTGCATCGACATCTTGCTATCAGGGCTCATCAGTCATGGGAACGTATCCGACTGGCTGGAAGTGGACGTCAGGCACTCAGACGGAAGCTCCCACCGTGACGCTCGGATCGTCGCCAGTGATGCGGTGTCAGCAAGTCACATCCTCGACGCGCATCATTGGCGTCTGCTTCATGGGGATGTATGTAGACTACACCCCCTCGGGCGCGATCACTGTCACCGCGCCGCCGGCAGCAGCAACTGCGGCTTCCGTCGCACCTGCGCCTACCAACAACCCGACGGCACCGCCTGCTGCTGCTACGGCAGCTAGTGTTGGTCCAGTTCTTTCCGTTACCATTCTCCCGAGTGCTTGTGCGGCAACAGCGTCAGCTGTGGCGCCAGGCCTATCGGGTTCATCTAGTCCGACCATCAGTGCGCCTGCTGCCGTAGCTACAGCGTCGGCGGTTGCTCCTGCTCCGACCAACCTGGTGACATCACCGCCGTCCTGTGCAGCCGCTCAGGCAGTCTTCGCCGACATCGACCGGCGTACCGGGCACACCGCGTTGGAGACTGGTGAAGGTGGCTGGCAGGGATTCTCGGCCGCACAGAAGGTCACCGCCGCGCGCACAGAATGGGTAACAGAGATTCAGGTCTGGATGTTCAACACAAGCGGTGGTGCTGATACGTCTCGCGCTGCGCTCGCGGCGGACGATAACGGCGGATCTGCTCCTGGCACTCGTTTGGCAATCAGTTCAGATTTGAGTGTCACCAACGTCGGACAGGCTAGCGTCTGGCGCTTCCGATTCCCGACGCCGGTACAGGTGATCTCTGGAACCAGCTATTGGATCGAGACTGCGACAGACTCCGGTGGCAACATGAACCTGTACACCGGCTCGCCAGGCACCGGCGGCATCAAGTACATCTCCGGTAGCACTCTGCCCTCCAACTGGTCGAGCGTATCGAGTGACGATCCGCGCGGGCCGATGTCGATGTTCTGGGTTGGCTATGCTAACAAGGACACAATCTGGGAGGGTGGCTTCGAGTCCGGTGACCTGTCTGAGTTCAGCAACAGCTTCCAGCAAGCAGCCGGACGATTCACGGCAGTCACATCGGATGCTGGAGTCTGGCCGCGCTCCGGTAGTTACATGGGCAGGATCGAGGTCAGGTCAGGTGACGATCCGATCAGCACCGGCGGCAACATCTGTGAGGCATACCTCGACCCGACATCGGGCGCTCCGGATGATCACGTTGGTGACGAACGCTACTATGCGTTCTCTCTGTATCTGCCGCCTGGGTTCCAGTTTGTGCCGAATAATCTCTTCAACTACTTCTTTGAGCTGCACAGTGATAGCAGCACAGCCCAGGCGCCACTCAAGCTCGGAATCAATGACATCATCAATGCTGGCAACCCATCCACTAGCTTCCACCTGGAGCTAAACACTGGCAACCCAGCCTCACCAACGCAGACAATCTGGCGTCTAGGGAATCTGATCACCGGGCAGTGGGTGCGGTTCGTGATTCACGTCAAGTGGGCTACAGACACTACTGGCCTGGTGGAGTGCTGGATGAACGGAGTTCAGGTTGCGTCGTCAACCGGCATCCAGACCTGGTACACATCGGGAGCAACCTTCGTTCGATTGCAGATGGGTTACTACCGTGCGGCCGTGTCGCAAACAGTGGTGCTGTATGAGGACGACATCCGAATCGGCAACACATACGAATCTGTCGCCCCGCAGATGCCGCAGATCCCGACGGTCACGATGCTACCGCCGCCAGCGACAGCTACGGCATCATCAGTAGCTCCGACGCTTGCGCTCGTCTCCAACGCGACCATCGTAGCACCGCCAGCGATTGCAACTGCATCCTCCGTCGCTCCTGTGCTGAAGAATACAGCAACTCCGCCGCCAGCGATAGCGACAGCGTCGAACCCGACGACGATTGTCGCCATAATCATGACTGGCGCACCTGCGACGGCCACCGCCTCTTCGGTGGCGGCGTCGATGGCGCAATCGATCACAGTGCCGTCCGCTATCGCCACAGCGGCGAGCGTCGGCCCGGTGATGTCGTTCGCCAAGGTGCCGCCTCCGGCCATCGCTACCGCTGGCGCGGCCGCACCCACCCTCTTCATCGGCACATCTAGCACAGTTACGTCACCGCCAGCAATCGCCACTGCTTCGTCCGTAGCTCCATCCCTGACTGATACCGTCACGGCAGTGCCTGCGACTGCTACTGCTGGCTCGGTCGGCGGTGTGCTCGAAGTGCGCGTGTTTGGTACACCGGCTATCTCCACAGCTAGCTCTGTCGGCCCAGGCCTGACAGATACCATCTCTCCACCGGCAGCCGTCGCCACCGCATCGAGTGTGCCGCCGTCCTGGGTATTGACCGCAATCAGCGTTCCTGGTATTGCTACGGCTTCGTCATCTCCGCCAGTGTTGTTCGTTGGTGGCGGCCTCACGGTCACCGTGCCGCCATGCATTGCTACGGCAGGCGCTACTGCTCCTGGCATCTCTCGTGTAGTTTTCCCACCACCCGCTGTCGCCTCAGCGGGAGCATCGGCACCGGCGCTCGTTTTGTCGCTAACCACTCTCCCCGCCATAGCGACAGCGAGTTTGCCGGTGCCGGTGATATCTCGCAGCGAGTCAGTCCAGGCAGTCCCAGGCACGGCGATGGCTAGCTCACCCATCCCAGGTATCTCGGCAGGATCAACGATCTTCGCTCTGCCTGTACGAGCAGTGGCATCTTCGACCGCTGCGACGCCGGTGCCTACGGCGGTGGCTGTGCCGCCGATAGCAGTCGCAACCATGCCTGCGCCGATTCCAGAGACCCTGGTGACTATCGAGACACCTTATGCCGACGCGACGGCCGACGGTCTTCCGGTTAGATTCATCTGGACCACGGTAGCAGTTGTAGCTACGGCTACAGCCTCTGCACCGTCGCCGGGTAGGGGAGGCACCACTTTCCCGCTACCGGCCATTGCAGTGGCCTCGGGCGTGGTTCCCGGCTTCGAGTGGCGGCAAATCGCTGTTGCTGGCAATGCAATCGCCGACGGAATCTCTCCGACACTATCAATCGTCAATCCGCCAAAGGACTATGTCTATCGGCCAGGACGAGTGATCGGTGGCGGTAACGGACGCATTGCTGAAAGCACAACTGGCCAGGTCGAGGGAAGGAACTAATGCCCTACACAGTGTCATTCATAGATTTCACTCCGCCAGAGAGATTCGATGGCGTTCCGTGGACAACAATTTTGATCGAAGAGGCTCCTGATCCAGACGCTGGCCCGTGGACATTGATCGATACCCTGACGATCAATCCAACGGATGATGATCCAGCAGCTCCGGCGACTCGCAGCTTCACCACTGACCAGGGAACCATTTCGGCTGGCTGGTATCGAGTCACATTCAAAGATAATGTGAACGGTACTGCGACACCGACTGCGCCAGTCCAGAACGTTCCCGATGAGACTGCCGATTATGTGCCCAGTGTGTCTGAGCTCGGCACATTGATGCGGGCTAGGACAAAGGACAACCAGGGCAACGAGCTAGGCACGTTCACTGAGAACACGAGGCCGACCGGCGAGCAGGCCGCACAGGTATTGCGTGAGGCTGCCGACGACGTCATGAGCCCGATTGATACATCGATCCCTCCCAGGGCGAATCGCTACGCCCGTGCCGCTATTCTGTACCGCGCGGCGATGATAGTTGAGATCAGCTATTATCCCGAACAGATTGGCAGCAACCGATCACCGTTCCAGGAGTACAAGGCGATGTACGATCAATCTGCGGTGAACCTGGCAATTGCCGTCGAGCGCGAGAGGGAAGAGATCCAGATGGGTGAGGGAGAGAACCTATCCAAGCTGTTGCCGTACTACGAGTTTCCTCCAACATACGGGTGGGATACAAAGGTCTGGTAATGCCTGGCCTAGCAATCAAATACTCGCCGGTGCCGCCGGACAAGCTCGCTCGACTCCAAGAGCGGTTCACCGCGCTCGGGTCGGCGCTGCTCGATACGCAACCGGCAATGGAGCGCGTCGGTGAGCAGATCCAGACTGTGATCGCTGCCACCTTTGAGAGTCAGGGTCGGCGCGGCGGTGGATCCTGGCATCAGCTCAGCGACGACACGATCAGGCGCAAGACCGGCGTTGGCAAGACAACAACTCCAACAGACATCGCCGCGTTCGGTGGTGGGATCATGGTGCGCGGACGCGGCGGCCAGTTCACTCGCTCGCTCGAACCTGGTGATCCTCGCATCCTCTTCGACACCCATCGTCTGTACAACTCCCTCACGTCGCGCGGCGGTAGTGACAGTATCTTTGTTGCTGGACCTGACTTCATTCGTGTCGGCACCAACCTCGGCTACTCTCGGGATCACTGGTTCGGTACGCGCAGAATGCCGCAGCGTCGTTTCTACCAGCCGACGGTTGCCGACAAGGCTCGCTACGTTGACATCGTCCGCCGCTACTTCTGGACGGCGTTCACTGGCGGCGAAGGTAGGATGGGGGCATCGTGGCGAGTGTAGACATCTTTCTGCCGATCATCTCGGCAGATCAGATCGAGGATGGCGTGCTCTCATTCATGGAGCAGTGGTTTGAGGTCTATCTCAAGGAGATTGAGATTCAGACCGGACGCGACTGCGGCAGTCTGCCTCTACCGCGCTCATACCAGGTGTGGGATAAGTTCAACAAGTACGAAGAGGATCAGCTGCCAGCATTGATCGTGACCTGTCCTGGTCTTGCCGGCAAGCCTACCGCTCGCGGCGATGGTAGCTACATCGCTAGCTGGAAGATGCAGGCCTGTATCATCGTCTCCGCCAATGACCAGACGAACACCCGTCGAGTCTCGCGCCTGTATGGTGCCGCACTTCGCGCGCTGATTGTGCAGAAGCGATCATTTGGAGGGATCGCGGTCGATGCTGTCTGGACGGGTGAGAGCTACGACCTACTTTCTGCGGATGCAAACCGCACCATCACCGCTGTGTGCGTAGACTACACGCTTGCGGTCGATAATGTCGTCAACAGACAAGGAGGGCCAAGGACATACCCAGAGATTGCTGCACCAGATCCGCGTTGTCCGCCTGACGGTCAGCCTGGTAGCACGTGGCCGGATGCGCACGAGGTTGACGTCGTCATCATCAACGAGGGAGTGTGATGAAATACGCAAACGTCGGGAAGCTGACCGACTTGGCAGACGGCCGGATTGTTGAGCCAGGCCAGGTTGTCGAGCTTTCGTCGGATGAGGCCGAAGAGTCTCACAACAGATCACTGATCGACGCTGGCCGACTGGTAAAGGTCGAGGCAGCGAAATCCTCAAAGGAGGTGAAGGAAGGTGGCAAGACCGGGGACTGAAGTAGTCCTGCTTGAAGAGCCGCCGGCACGTACCCCGCCGACGGACACCAGCATGTTCTTCGTCGTTGGCCCGTCTGAGAAGGGCCCAACGACACCTACGCTCGTTCGCTCCATGAACGAGTTCATCAACATCTTTGGCGCCCGCCAGACCTACAGCTATCTGTGGGACGCCATGGACTGCTACTTCCGCGAGGGTGGATCAGAGGCATACGTCTCCAGGGTCGTGGGCCCTGCTCCGGTCAGTGCGACCTACACCCTCCAGGACAGCACGCCAGCCAACACGCTGCACGTGACGGCACAGAGCCCTGGCTCTTGGGGCAACGATCTGGAAGTTGCTGTCATCGCCGGTGACAGCGGCGGACAGTACAAGATCCAGATCAGCGATGTCGACACTTCTGAGGTTCTTGAGGTGTCTGGCGACCTGACGACCAAGCAGGATGCGATCACCTGGTCGCTGGGGAGTTCCTACGTCACGATCACAGATGTAGGGACTGGCAACGTACCTGCTCTCACCGCCAACCACGCACTCTTGGGAGGCACCGATGATCACACGAACATCGTTGAGAGTAACTGGACCACCGCTCTGGATCTGTTCTCCAAGGCACTCGGCCCTGGTCAGGTTGCGATGCCTGGCCGTACAACCCTCGCGGCGCAGCAGAACCTGCTCCAGCACGCGAACGACAACAACCGTTGCGCTCTTATCGACCAGGCCGACTCCGGTTCGGTGGCAACTCTTGTGAGTGCAGCTGTAAGCCTCAGGAGTTACCCGAACGACCGCTTTGGCGAGCTTCATGCTCCCTGGGCAATCGTTCCTGGCGTTATCGGCGGAACGGCGCGCACCGTGCCGTGGTCTGCCATCCAGGCAGGGATCATCGCTCGCAACGACGCACAGGGTCTGAGTCCGAACATCGCGGCTGCCGGTATCACATATGGCCAGTCGCTGTACTCCATCGGTCTCAGCCAGCCTGCGTTCTCTGACGATGACCGAGAGACGCTCAACGAGGCCGGTGTCAACATCGCCCGCGAACTGTTCGGTGGCATCATGATGTACGGCTACCGCACAGTTGTGGATCCGAACCTCGATCCGAACTGGATCGAGTTCAGCAACTCTCGGCTCTACATGGCCATCGCAGCCGACGCGGATGCCATTGCCGAGCAGTATGCGTTCAGGCAGATCGACGGCAAGGGGCTCACCATCGGCGAGTTCAACGGTGACCTGACGGGCATGCTGATGACGTACTACAACGAGGGATCGCTGTTCGGTGACAGTCCGGCTACCGCATTCGTGGTCGATACCGGCCCTGCCGTGAACACCATCGCAACGATCCAAAACCAGGAGCTACACGCAGTCCTCCATCTGCACATGAGCCCGTTCGCTGAGTGGGTTCAGATTCAGGTGGTCAAGCGTCTGCTCACCGATCTGATCTAGGGGGTGAACTAACAGATGGCACAGACAGTCAATCCGACCCGCGAAGACACCTTCAGTGTAACCGTGACCGTTGGGTCATGGAACACTGGGGTCTGGGACAAGAAGTCTGGTGGTGAGCTGGACTCGGACGATGGCATCTACTACCCTGGTGCCATGGGCCCTCAGATTGCTCTCGGTGGTAGGCGCAAGCCAGGCAACATCACCGTGTCGCGTCTGTATCGGCTCCAGCGAGATCACGACACGATTCAGAGGTTGCTCGATGCAGTCGGCAAGCAGCTTGTCACTGTGAAGCAGCAGCCGCTCGACATCGATGGGAACGCATACGGTGCTCCCATCGTGATGAACTGCCGGCTCAAGAAGGTCACGCCGCCGACGCACGATTCAAGTTCCAGTAATGCAGCAATGATCGAACTGGAACTCGTCCAGAACAGCGATCCTACTCTGGGCGGATAGCGTTCTACATACTGGGAAGGAGCAGAAGTGAGCGAACAGCCAACACCTCAGGCCACCGACACTGGGGAACCGGAAGAGGCCGGGAACCCGATTGTCCAGACCATGATGGACCAGCTGCGCCAGGAACGCGCAAGCGAGGCAACCGATCATGCGGACATCGATGTTCCCGGCTTCTCCGGCAAGCTTGTTGCTAGATACGGCGTCATCGACGGCAAGCAGCTGGCGATGATTGGAAAGAGGGTTCAGCGTCAGTTCAAGGCCGACGACGAACGGCAGCTGTACGGATCTGTCGATGTCCTCGTCGCAGCTTGCGAGGGTCTGTACTTCAAAACCACAGACGATCAGCTGATCCCCATCGACCCCGATCTGCCGCCGCATGGCGTCGATCCGATGCAGGGCAATGCTGCGACGTACTCCCACCCTGGGCTCGGGACATACTTCGGGTTCGCAGGTGGAGATGCTAGGACAAACGTCTTCGGACTGTTCAAGAACAACGACATGGCCATCGTCGGCCACAGCATCCTGCTCCAGCGATGGATGGCTGATACGAGCAAGGGAGTCGATGAAGCCTGGTTGGGGAGATAGAGGCGAGTGACTCAATCAGTCAGGCAGTCGTCGTCGCACTCGCCGGAATGGACCCCATTGCCTGGCTCGAATCAACCGATGCCATCGAAGGACAGCTACGCCACGTCATCGCCGTCAAGACACTAGAGATGATGAAAGACTTCAACGAGGATCTGGCTAACCGCATCGTCAACAAGATCGGAGAGATGCTCAGCAAATGAGTAGCTACGAAGTTGTTGATGGCTGGGCTCTCCAGATGGAGGCGCTCGGCGCTGCCGAGACTTCTGCCGCTATCGACGAGGTCACGGCTAGCACAGAGGGGCTGAATGCTGCTACCTTGCAGTCAGCTGCGGCGATGGATGCATCGGCTGCCGCCTCCGCTCGCGCGACTCAGCGCGGGTTCTTGTTGAATCAGATGCTGTACAGCGCGCGCCGATATGCCTTCTACGGGACGACGGCCCTGTTGGCTATCGGCGCTGGCGCTGTCTTCGCTGGCTTCAAGTTCGACGCGATGATGCAGTCGAGCACACTAGCCTTCACCGGCCTGCTGCACTCGTCGGCTGCGGCGCGTACTGAGCTTGCGTTCCTGTTCAACATGGCCGCGCACTCGCCATTCCTCTTCACGAATCTGACGACCGGCGCTAGGCAGCTGCTTGCGTTCGGATACACGATCCAAGACGCCAACAGGATTCTGACCGCATCCGCGAACGCGCTCGCCTACCTCGGCCACCCAGAGAACTTGAGCCGACTGACATACGTCTTCGGCGAGATTCACCAGAGCGGTTTCCTGATGATGCGACAGATGCGCCAGCTATACACGGCAGGCGTGCCGGTCTTCCCCGCGCTCCGCAAGGAACTACACCTCACGCAGACGCAGATCGAAGAGTTCATGCGAGGCAAGTTGCGCATCCCGAGTGACCTCGGCATCAACGCCATCATCCAGTATATGCAGACACGCTTCGGTGACGGCATGGCTCGCTTCAGCAAGACCTGGACTGGTCGGTGGACAACCTTCAAGGACTACGCGCAGATGATGATGGGCAGGCTTGTGTCCGGCCCATTCAACGCTCTGCTCGGTGGCCTCGGCCACATCAACGACGCGATGGAGAAGCTCATCAAGTCATTCAATACTGGCGGCACTCAGGGATTCCTGAACACGCTCGACTCGATGGTGGGTGCCGGTGGCTTCCTCGCCGGTGCCTTCAATGAGATCGGTACCGTAGGCAAGATCCTGGGGAATGTCTTCAGCAATATCATCATCCCCGCACTTCAGCGGTCAGCAATGCTCGTGCTCTTCCTGGTCGCTACCTTCCGACCGATGCTCTGGGCACTCGACATGCTAACTGGCCATGGTCAGCTGCTCAGCTGGGTGTTGACGGCTCTGATCGCCCGGTGGATCCTGCTTCAGTATTGGATGGTTGTGACCAAGATTGCTACTCTCGCGTACTGGGCTGTCGTGGATGCAGGCACGCTGGTCATGATCTCCTACAGGGCAGCCCTCTGGGCAGCTGCATTCGCACAAGCATTCTTCACCGGGGCGACCGAAGAGGGTGGCATTGCGATGCAGGTATTTACAGTACAGCAGGCGATCATGGCTGCCCGTTACTGGTTGATCACAGCCGCTACTTGGGCAGCTACCGCCGCTGGTGCTGCATGGGAAGTGATTGTCGGAGCGTTCCCAGAGATCATGATCATCGCTGCTGGCGCGGCCACTCTGTTCAGCGGAGCCATCGACATCCTGACCGCGAGCTTCGCCGCGCTCGATGTCGCATTCTGGGTCTCACCGGCCGGTCTCATCTTGCTCGCCATCATGGGTGTGATCGCAGGGATCGTTCTGATGATCCTGTACTGGAACAAGGTCAAGACAGCCATCGTCAGCGTCGCCACCTTCGCAGTCAACCACTGGAAGGATGTGGTCGCATTCCTCGTCGGTGGTCCAATCGGCTGGGCTCTGTACCACTTCTGGGATCCAATCAAGAGCGGACTCACCGAGGCAGTCCAGTTTGTCGAGCACATGTTTGTCAGCATGTGGAACAAGGTGATCGGCTGGATCAAGGCGGCACTGAACTGGATCATCGGTGAGATCAACTTTGTAATCAACGCATACAACAACGTGGTCGGTGCCATTCCATTCTTCGGTGGTGACCTCAAGGTCGGCACTATCGGCTACATCGGTGGCGCGGCATCGACACATCCAACGGCACGCCGCGTCACACCGGCGGCTACTCCCAATAGGCAGATCTGGTCTGCTGCCGGCGGCAAGTTCTCGGCTGCTATCCACGCGCATATCCCGGTACAAATCTCTGGCGATACCGTCGCCGAGCACAACGCCCACATCTTGTTGTCGGAGGGTGCACGTGCCTAGCAAGAACCAATACATCACTTTTTCGACAGTCTCCCCTCCGCTCCGAGTCTCGTGTTTGCTCGACGGATCGGATGGAGCGGTAGCTCAGGTCACTGAAGGCTATGGCGGTTGGACAGAGACAGATCGAGCGCGGCGTAGGTCGATCACAATGTGGACCGGCGTCAAGACAATGAAGATGTCTGTGCCCGTGCTTTTCGATGGCTTCGCAACTGAAACGGATGTCGAGCCTGCGATCCGCAATCTGGAGCGCATGGCGAGTCCAGGCAACGGTATCACACCGCCGCCTCCGGTCAAGATCATCGGTGCAGTCCCCCACACAGACATCACCTGGGTGATTGACGATATTCAGTGGGGCACGAAGACGGAGCGAGCTATCGGCGGCAAGATGCTGCGTCAGGATCTGGTCGTCATTCTCTGGCAGTATGTCGCTGACGACGTTATCACAACGAGCCCTGCCGCCTCACAGCGATCTAAGTCAGCTAAGACGCGCAGCAGTGTCGGAGGGAAACAGTCTGTAACAAACTACAACCAGACTGCCTATGGATACTCTCCTGACCCTGCCTCGATGCCTAGTGCCAACACGGTCTACACCACGAAGGCAGGAGACACAGTCACTAGCATTGCTACGAGTCAGCTAGGTGACTACTCAGCGTGGCGCGAGATTGCATTCATGAATGAGATCCGTGATCCCAATGCCGCGCTACCCGCCGGCAAGAAGCTAAGGCTGCCGGCTCCGTGAGCACGCGCTCGACTGTCACCAACGCTGTCCCACCCGTAGCTCCGTCCGGCGATCTGCCTGACCTCTGGATCTACATTGATGGCGCGAAGACGAACATCAATCTGCGTCCGGCACTGCTGCCGACGAGCGCGTTGAAGTTGACATCGCAAGGTATCAGCACAGTCGTCTGCGATGTGATCGACTGGGATCGCAAGATACTCCGCAGTGGAGCGTTGTCTACCCGCAGCGACATCGTTCTCAAGTCAGGGTACATTCCCTGGAAGGATCACTGGTTCCGGCTCGCGGCAGTCAACAAGAAGGATGACCAGCTACAGCTTACGTTCGAGGATCGTCATGTTCAGATCCTCAAGCAGTTCAACAAGAAGCTGTTGGTGTCGAAGGGCACGCTGTCGCGTTGCCAGTTCATCTGGCGTTTGTTCCTTGAGGCCAAGCAGCGCGATCCGTCGATGGGTGAGTTTATCAGTCCGTGCTCTATCGGCAGGTCAGCGCCGCCTGCCGTGATTGACAGCGTTCTCGGGATCAAGCCGCAGCCTCCGTCATTCAAGTACGTGCCTGGCGCGAGCGTTCTCAAGAAGGGCGCGCACATCACAATCAAGGGTGTAGCGCCGCGCGACGACCAGATCAAGAACATCAACGACATCTTGAATGAAGGCATGAAGCTGAAGGCACGTCGCAAGATCCTGGTGACCGCAATGATGGTCGCCATCGGTGAGTCTTCGATCACCAACCTTGACTGCGTTCAGAAGTACGGACGCTGTCCTGATGGACCCATCGGTGTCTTCCAGCAGTACCACTCGGACGGCTGGCCTGCTAGCAACATCGTCACCATCGACGCGCATGCCTTCCTCGACGCAGCCATCTCCGTAGACAGGCAGTATCCGAACATCAGCTATGCGCAGCTTGGTACCAAGGCACAGAACAGCGGCGTCGATCCTCTCGGCTTGACAGGGCAGTTCCTGACATACTCAGAGTACATCAGCACCTTCCGCCTCGAAGCCGAACGGATCGTCACCGCGTGGGGAGTCGCCGGAGGCGACATACAATCGCAGGGCGTGGCGAACAACCCCGGTGCAGCCGGTTCCGACCCGTTTACCCCTACCGGAGCGCCGACGGCTGTAAGCGGCCCTGACACATCGACAATTCAGTGGCACCGTGGCGCTCCTGTACGGAAGTCAGCCAAGCACGGCTCGATCCGGCAGTGGCAGCCTGAGGACAGCTGGGACTGCATGCAGCGCATGGCAAATGAAGTTCAGTGGTGGTGCTACTTCTACGTCGATGACCTTCACTTTGAGAAGGGTGACGACATCCTCTCGCGGACACCGGACTGGACTCTCAAAGAGTTCAATGAGGGCGTGGACTACATCAACGGTGACTACGATCGCAACAAGGTCAATGGCACCGTAACGATCACCGCCGAAACACGTCTCTGGCAGGCGCAGCCAGGTGACGTCATCCTGCTAGAAGAGATGGGCCCATGGGACGGTCGCTGGATCATGACGGACTACGAGCGCGATCTGATCTCAGGGCAGATCACCAGCACCGCGACAATCACCCTCAAGAAGCCGCAGCCTGCTCTGCCTGAGCCGTCGAACACAGGCCTGACTGTCTCTGGTGGTGGACCATTCGCCGGTGGCGGAGTTCCGCCTGGCAAGCGTAGTGCTGACTGTGTCGCTGAGCTACAGAAGGTTGTCCAAACCGCTCAGTTCTACACGGCATACCCAGGGCTGGGTCAGGGTGGCAACAACGGCTACAGCGAAGCTCGACCGATCTACACCATTCACAATCAGGTGTTCCCGCCGGACATCCCGCCGTACCTCGACTGCTCTGGCTTCGCTGCTACTTGCTACGCTGTTGCTGGCTGGACAGATCCCGGCCTCGCCGGTGAAGGTGCCAATACCACCAGCCAGTGGAGACGAGGCAAGCAGATTCTGGAGCAGAATGCTCAACCTGGTGACCTAGTCTTCTGGTCTGGACCTGATCATGTTGCTGTCTACATCGGCGGCGGCATGTGCATCAGCCATGGTGGACCAGGTGGCCCCATCACGATCAGCGTTGCGCAGGAAGATCGCTACCACACAAACCGCATGGGATTCAGGAGCTACTGTGGCACCAAGTAAACACGTAAGCGGTCAGGTCAAGGAACTGATCTACTCGGGTACAGAGCTAGACTTCGGTGGTGCCTGGTTTTCAATCATTGCATATGACATCGGCGACATCAGTGAGCCAGCCTACATCTTCATCCCAGACTTCGACAACAATCACGTCTGGGGGCCATGCCGATGGCAGTCGAGAGATGCATCATCCCTGCCTGGTCGGGGTGATCGCGCGCTTGCGATTCAGGACAACCGCCAACAGTGGTGGATCATCAGCTGGTGGCCATTTGATGAGTCGGCTACAGGGCCAACAGGTTCTGACTCCGGCCCACAGCAATCTGGTGTTCCTGGCAAGCCGATTCCTCCCACGACAGATGCAAGCTGGCTTACATCCGTCGGTGGCGTCCATGTCGAGCATCTGCCGATTACCGGCACTGGTCGCGGCGGTGGGGCGAACCAGACGGTCAACCCAGCCCTCAAGCGCGGTGTGCTCCATGACACTGAAGGATTTGGCAGCTATGACTCCACGAGAGACTACATGGCTGGACAGTATCCTCCCAACTTCACCATCGGTCTTCAGGGCGGCGAACCTCGCATCACGCAGTTCTTCCCACTCGGCAAGAGTTCAGACGCGACCATCGACCACGACTCTGAGATCTGGTGTCAGATAGAGATCATGACTCCAGTAGGGGCAGCGATGGAATGGTCGACCAATGAGTGGCGTAGCTGGATGGCTCCGATGAAGAATGCGCTGATTGCCCTAATGACTGCTAGTGGTGTCCCGATGGTCAACCAGAGTGACTTCGGTAGTCGTGGCGCGCACTGGGCCAATGCCGGCTGGTTCGGGCACTGCGACGTTCCTGATAACTACCACCAAGACCCTGGCCCCAACTTCCCATGGAGTGACTACGTGTGAGAAGCAAAGATGCACTCATCCCACACATCGCTCTCCCGTTCGACTTCATTGGCGGCGGCGCTGGTGGCGTGAACGTCAATGAGCAGGATGATCTCGATGATGTCGTTGACTGCGTTCAGGCTATCGCTCGTTGCCCAATCGGTTTCAGACCGGAGCTTCGACTCTTTGGCACGAGTGACCAGACGTTCACCGAAAAGGACGAGATTGACATCAACCGGCTTAGCAATGAGATCTCACTTTGGGAACCTCGTGCTGATCTCGCGCTCACTCAGTCACCAGACATCAATGACCGTCTTGTCGACATAGTCAAGATGAGGGTGGCCAAGATCGGAGGACCACAGAGTGCCTGAGTACATCACCGTACCGATCCAGACTGATCCTGATGCGTTGGCCACCGACTCATTTGACTTTCTGCAAAATGCAATCCCTGGCTGGCTTCCGCAGGAGGGCAACTTCGAGGTATGGCTGATCGAAGCCATGGCCCGAATGGTGGCGCAAGTGCGCGACATCGAGAGCATGGTGCCTACAGCAATCTTTCGCTACTTCGGCGGGCAGCTGTTTGGAATTCAACCTGTCGATGCCGCGAGCGCGACTGGGTTCACAACCTGGACAGTGCAGGATGATCTTGGGTACACGATCCCTGGCGGTACACAGATCAGCTTACGAGATAGTCAAGGTGTTGATCATCCATTCGTGACTATCGGCGATGTTGTCATCCCTGCTGGTAGCACATCGACTGCTACCGATGGCGTGATGATCTCGGCCGTCTTCCCTGGTGCCGACTCTAGCAACTTGAGCGGTGACGTCACTCTGATCGACATTCTTACCTTTGTCACAGCGGTGACTATCGACACTCCCACAACGGGAGGGATCGACGCAGAGGACGACTCGACCTATCTCAACCACCTTGTGGAAGAGCTACAGCTGATGGCCCCGAGGCCGATCCTTCCTGCCGACTTCGCAGCCCTGGTGAAGAACGTTGTTGGTGTCTACCGCGCCACGGCTCTCGACGGCTACGAGCCAGCAATCAACGAGGTTCAGCAGATCAATGTTGATGCTACCGGCGGAACGTTCACAGTTAGCTTTGGTGGGCAGACGACGGCGGCGCTCGCATACAACATCACGGCAGCCGCGCTCCAGACTGCGCTCGCGGGCCTGAGTTCTATCGGATCTGGCAACATCTCTGTTACTGGCGGCGTCGGCGGTGCCGGCGGTCTAGCGCCATACGTCGTCACCTTCCTGGGCACACTCGGTGGAACGAACCAGGCAGCGATGACCACAAACAGCACGTCCCTCACGGGCAGCGCCCATACCGCAACGGTGACAACGATCACAAACGGCGCAGCTGCTCAGACGAACCAGGAGCGATACGTTACGCTGAGTCTGATCGATGAGCAGGGGCAGCCGGTTAGCTCGGCAGTGAAGTCAGCAGCCATCGCCTACATGCAGTCGCATCGTGAGATCAATTTTGTGATCCCGGTGCTAGACCCCACCTACACGTCTATTGACGTTCAGGTGACCGTTGTTGCCGATACAGGTACAGATCACACTGCGCTACAGTCCAACGTCTATCAGGCGCTGGCTAACTGGCTCAACCCGTCAACATGGGGCCTGCCCGACGTAGTAGCGACTGGGACATCGCCGGCAGCGATTGACCCGACCGAGTGGGAGAACGAGACAGTTGTTCGGTATTTCAAGGCAGTTCAGATTGTGGATAACGTTCCGGGCGTGCGGTACATCTCATCGCTCCAGACAGCGATCCATGGATCCTCACCTAACACAGTGGACATCACTCTGCCTGGCGTTGTTACGATGCCGACAGTCGGCTCGATTGTGGTGACGGTGGACTAGTGCCTTCTCCTCACAACGGGATACTCGACAACTTCAACCGGGCGGATAGTTCCTCGCTCGGGTCTAGCTGGTCGTCCCCAGGGGAAACGGGTGATAGCTCTCTGAGGATCGGCGGCGACTACTGCCGTGTTGCTAGTGGTGGTGGTCCATCGTCATCCTACTGGAACACGCTGTTCACCGGAGACACAGAAGCATTCATGACCCTGTCAGGGTCAAGCCAGAATGCTCAGCTGATGCTGGGCTTTATCAGCACCGGCTACTACTACCGCATCCGCAATGACATGCTGAACAACATCATCGAGATCATCAAAGTTGCTGGCGGCTCGCAGACCTCGATGATGAGCAATGCTGATCACATGGGTGCGGGCACGAAGATGTGGGCGACGATGAACAAGGTCGCCGGTCAGACGCTCATCACCCTGTACTTTGACACAGGCAGCGGCTACACGCAGTACACGTCTGTCACAGACACTGCCTCGCCACCTGTGAGCAGTTACATTGGCATTCGCCTGTATCAGAATGGGCAGGTTGATGACTTCGGTGGTGGATCACAGGGCACTAATGCTACAGTGACGTCTGTTCCGGCGCGAGCTACCGCAGCCGGTCTACCGCCGACACTGAACATCGCAAAGTTTGCGTTCCCGCCACCGGCGCTAGCTACTGCTCAGTCCGTTGGGCCATTGCCCATCTTGTCGACGCCAATCCCACCCGGCGTCTTGAATCTGAATCGACCCGTTCCCTCCGGCAATATGTCGGTGCCGGTGCCGTATGGGTCGATGTCTCTGACGCGTGTTCCGCCGGTCGGACACTCTGATATCCCTCCATTTCCTCCACTTCCGCCCCACGTACCGCCACCCCCGCTTCCGCCCGTTGATCCGCGAGACGTTCCTGCACTCGAC
>Ga0070710_10000299_pt1 | contig 23469 bp, 25 predicted proteins | sample LARL52metaG_FD_65454 | JGI IMG/M metagenome (GOLD analysis project Ga0070710, IMG submission 65454) | Corn, switchgrass and miscanthus rhizosphere microbial communities from Kellogg Biological Station, Michigan, USA - LAR L5-2 metaG | ecosystem: Host-associated > Plants > Roots > Rhizosphere ...
CGGTGCCGCGATCCTCGTGGTCGCCGCACTGGCCGCGCTCCTCGCGCCGCTGCTGATCCCCGCCGGCGCGCTGGACGTCACGCGGGTGACCGACGCGCCGTGGCAGCCGCCGGGTGCCGGGCACTGGCTGGGCACCGACCACACGGGACGGTCGGTCGCGCTGCTGGTGGTGCAGGGCGCGGGCACGTCGTTGTTCGTCGGGCTGACCGCGGCGGTGCTCGCGGTGGGCATCGGCACACTGGTCGGGATCCTCAGCGGTCACTTCGGCGGGCTGGTGGCGGGGGCGTTGCTGCGGGTGACGGACTTCTTCCTGGTGTTGCCGGCGCTGGTGCTGGCGATCGCGTTGTCGACGGTGCTGCCGCGGGGGCTGGGCACGATCGTGCTGGCGATCGGGCTGACGAGCTGGCCGTCGACGGCGCGGATGGTGCGGGCGCAGACGCTGACGATCGAGGCACGGCCGTTCGTGGAGCGGGCGCGGGCGCTCGGGGGCGGGCACGGGCATGTGATCGGGCGGCACGTGTTGCCGTCGGTGGTGCCGTTGGTGCTGGTCAACGCGACGCTGGCGGTGGCGTCGTCGATCGTGGCGGAGTCGACGCTGGCGTTTTTGGGGTTGGGGGATCCGACGCGGATCTCGTGGGGCGCGATGCTGCACCAGGCGCAGCTGCACGGGGCGGTGCCGCAGCGGGCGTGGTGGTTCCTGTTGCCGCCGGGGGTGGCGATCGTGGTGGTGGTGCTGGCGTTCACGCTGGTGGGGCGGGCGCTTGAGGCCGTTGTGACGCCGAAGAGGTGACGGGGTTGCTGGAGCTGAGGAACCTCACTGTCCACTACGGACACAAGCGGGTCGTCGACGACGTGTGCCTGGCGGTGGCGCCGGGGCAGACGCTGGGGCTCGCGGGTGAGTCGGGGTCGGGCAAGTCGACGGTGGCGATGTCGGTGCTGCGGCTGCTGCCCAGGTCCGCGCGGGTGGACGGCGAGATCCTGCTCGACGGCGAGGACGTGCGGACGATGTCGTGGGGCCGGCTGCGGGCGGTGCGGTGGGCGTCGGCGTCGGTCGTGTTCCAGGGGGCGATGCACTCGCTCAACCCGGTGCGGCGCGTCGGGGAGCAGATCGCCGAGCCGATGCGGCTGCACGGCACGTCCGGCAGCGTCCGCGAGCTGCTGGAGCAGGTGGAGCTGCCGCACGGCACGGCGCGGGCGTATCCGCACGAGCTGTCCGGCGGACAGCGGCAGCGGGTGATGATCGCGATGGCGCTGGCGTGCTCGCCGCGGCTGGTGATCGCGGACGAGCCGACGACGGCGCTGGACGTGGTCGTGCAGGCGCAGGTGCTCGCGGTGCTCAAACGCCTGGTCGCCGAGCAGGACCTGGGACTGCTGATGATCAGCCACGACCTGTCGGTGCTCGCGCAGACGTGCGACGACCTGGCGGTGATGCACCGCGGTGCGCTGGTCGAGCGCGGCAGGACGCGGGAGGTGATCGCGAACCCGCGCCACCCGCACACGGCGGCGCTGACCGCGGCGTTCCCCACGATCGGCGACCCCGCGTCCCGCCTCGCCGACCCGGCAGACGCCACGCGGGGAGCTTTCGTACGACAGGAGCGCACGTCGGGTCCCCGCGTGGCGCCGGCGGAGGGCACGCGGGGAGCTTTCGTACCGCAGGAGCGCACGGGAGGGCCCCGCGTGGAGGCGGCGGAGCCGTTGCTGCGGGTGCGGGAGCTGGTGGTGGACTACGGTCGGACGCGCGCGGTCGACGGGGTGGACCTGGAGGTCGGGCGGGGCGAGATCGTGGCGCTGGTCGGGCAGTCCGGCTCCGGCAAAACGACACTGGCTCGTACCATAATTGGGCTGCGGAAACCGTCCTCCGGTCGGGTGATCTTCGACGGCGCCGAGGTGCCGCGCAACGGCCGGGCGCTCAAGGCGTTCCGGCGGCAGGTGCAGCTGGTGCTGCAGGACCCGGCGAGCGCGCTGAACCCGCGGCACACGGTGCGTGCCGCGGTGGCCGAGGGACTGCGCGTGCACGGCCTCACCGGCGAGGAGGAAGCGCAGGTCACGGCCGCTGTGGAACGGGCGGAACTGCGTCCGGCGAGCCTCTACCTGGACTCGCTTCCGCACGAGCTGTCCGGGGGTCAGCAGCAGCGGGTGGTGATCGCCGGCGCCCTGGTCCTGCAGCCCCGTCTGCTGGTGGCCGACGAACCGGTCGCGTCGCTGGACGCCTCGGTGCGCGGGGAGATCGTGGCGCTGCTGCTCCGGTTGCGGCGTGAGCTGGGCCTTGCTTCATTGATCATCACGCACGACCTCGGGCTGGCGTGGCAGATCGCCGATCGGGTCGCGGTGATGCATCAGGGGAAGATCGTGGAACAAGGCTCGGTGGAACAAGTGCTGCTCAACCCCTCTCACGACTACACGCGTGCGTTGCTGCGCGCGGTACCTCAGGTCTGACGTGATCCCGATCGAGCACGCCCGTTATCGGGCGGCGCTGACGCCTGCCGAAATCGGGCGGGGCGGGGCCGACGGCTGGATCGACGTGAACGACGTGCCGACGCTCGCGTGGCTGACGTGGCACGACCTGGGCCGCCCACCAGGAGTCCTGGGCGAACTCGCGGAGGCCGCGGAACCGGAGCACGTGCTGGCGTTGTGCCGGCTGCTGGCCTCGACCTCACGCGCGGACACGGCGGCGGTGTGGCGGTACTTAGCCGCGGACTGGGAACGCACGGGGGAGCGTTCCGACGGCAGGCAGCGTTTCCTGCTGGACCGTGCGACACGTGGTGAGGGCATGAACTGGCGCGACTTCTCCGCCCTGATGGGCACCGACCGGCCCGAGGACGTCGACGCGGCGTTCGACCGCGGCGAGGACATGGTCGGGGTCTCGGTCATCGGCCTGTCGCTGTCCCACCCCGACCCGCAGGTGACATTACGCCGGGTCGCGCGCGCGTTGGACCACAACCGCATCGAGGTCCGCAGGCAGGGCGCGACGGCGCTGGCGCACGTGGCGCGGTTGCACGGGGTGGTGTCGCGGGAGTGCCTGCAGGTGCTGCGCCGGCACCCGAACGAGGTGGCCGAGGACGACCTGTGGACGTTCATCCCGCACCACAAGCTGCCCGCGTGGTTGTGGTGGCGACGGATCAGGACTCGGGCAGGGCGTCGAGTTCCGCGCGCACGGCGGTCTCGGTTAGCCGGTTGCGCTGGGCCTCGGCCCGCCGCAGCGCGTCCTCGAAGTGCGCGCGGGCCTGCCGGTGCTCACCCGCGTCGAGCGCGATCCGGCCGCGTTGCAAAACGATGTGGCAGCGCATCTCGTCCGGGCTGTACCAGCCGCCCGGGGTGAGGTCCCAGGCCTGGTCGCAGTGCGCGCGGGCGGCCGGGTGGTCGTGGTTGAGCCTGGCCAGCTCGGCCAGGCCGAGGTGCGCGCCGGCCTGCACGAGCGGTGCTCCGGCGCGGCGGGCGAGGGTGAGCGCGAGACCGAAGTCCGTCGCGGCGCCACCGAGGTCTCCGGCGGCGAGCCGGACGTGGGCACGTCCCGCGACGGCTTCCGCGGTGTCCTCGGCGGCACCGAGCTCGTCGAACAGGCGGCGGGCGCAGTCGATGTGCGCCAGGGCCCGCGCGGTGTCACCCGCGGCGAGGGCGATCTCGCTGAGCTGGTTGAACGCCAGCGCCGCACCCCACCGGTCGCCGACACCCCGGAACGCCGCGGCGCCCCGTTCGAGCAGCTCGGCGCCTCCCCGCGGGTCGCCTTCCATGCGTTTGACCAGGCCGTCGCCCACGAGGGCCAGCGCGGCGCTCCACGGGTCGGCGCCCAGCAGCCGGGTGCGGCGGTGCCAGACCTGCGACTCGTTCTCCGGGGCACCGAGCGCCATGCCCCACATCATGGTCATGATCGGGTAGCGCGGCGGCGCGTCGAGCGCGGCCAGCAGGTCGTCGGCCTGACGGATGCGCGCGGACTGGTCGCCGGTCGCGACGGGCCAGGCGAGCAGCAGGCACAGCGCGTACTCCTGCTCCCGTCCCGGTGGCGCGGTCTCGCCGCACGCGCGCAGGACGGCGTCGGCTTGCTGGGCGGCCTCGGTGCGCAGACCTCGGCACCAGTAGTAAGTGGCCAGCGCGGCAACCAGTTCCAGCGCCAGCCCGTGGTCGTGGACGGTGGCCCAGGTGACGGCGGCGACGAGGTTGTCGTGGTCGGCGGCGAGCGCGGTCAGCCACTCGACCTGTTCGTGGGCACGCAGGTGCGGCTCGGCCAGCTGGGCGCGGGCGAGGAACCAGCGGGCATGGCGGTGCGCGAGATCGGGCGCGTGCACGGCGCAGAACGCCCGGATGGTGTCGAGCATGCGATAGCGGTCGCCGATCGTCTCGACGAGGGACTTGTCCACCAACGACGTCAAAGTGTCCACATCGGACCCGGTGACCTCGGTCGCGGCGTCCAGGCCCGCACAGCCGTGGAAGACGGTGAAGCGGGCGGCGAGGTCGCGTTCGGCGTCGGTCAGCAGGTCCCAGCTCCACTCGACCACGGCGTGCAGGGTGCGGTGGCGGGGCGCGGCGGTGCGGCTGCCCCTGGACAGCAACCGGAACCGGTCGTCGAGCCGCGCCGCGATCTCGGCGAGCGGCAGCGACCGGACCCGCGCGGCGGCCAGCTCGACGGCCAGGGCGATGCCGTCCAGGCGGCGGCAGACCTCGGCGATGAGGTCGTGGTCCGCGGTGAAACCCGGTTTGACGGCCTGCGCGCGGTCCAGGAACAACCGGGTGGCGGCCTCCGCGTCCAGGGCGGTGACCGGGCTGAGGGTCTCACCGGTGATGCCGAGCGGTTCCCGGCTGGTGGCGAGCACCTTCACGTCCGGGCACGCCGCCAGGACCCCGCCCAGGACACAGGCAGCCTCGTCGACGACGTGTTCGCAGTTGTCGACCACCAGCAGCGCCGACCGGCCGGCCAGCGCCGCGTGCAACCGGTCCCGCACGCCGGGGCCGCCCGCGGACATCAGCCCGGCCTCGCGCGCCCCGACCCCGTCGAGCAGCGCGCGAGCGACGTCGGTGGTGGCACTGAGGTCGACGAACGCCACCTCACCGGGCTCGCGGTGGGCGACCTCGATGGCCAAGCGGGTCTTGCCGGTACCGCCCGGACCGATGAGCGTGACGAGACGGTTCTCCTGCAGCCACTTCGTGACGCGCCGCAGGTCGTCGTCACGGCCGACGAAGCTCGTGAGCTGCGCCGGCACGCCGCGATGCGGTGCCTCAGCCCTGAGCACCTCCAGGTGAGCACCGGCCAGCACGGGGGAGGGATCGACACCGAGCTCGTCCGCCAGCAAGTCCCTGCCCCGGGCGAAGACGTCCAACGCTTCGGTCTGGCGGCCGTCGCGGACCAGGGCACGCATCAGCGCGGCCCGGACGTCCTCCCGCAACGGGTACCGCGCCAGGACCTCGCGCACGTCGTCGGTGGTCCCGCCGGCCAGCACGCAGTCGACGTACAGCTCGGTCAGCCGCTGCCGTGCCTCGTCGGCGAACGGCGCCTCCACGTCCGCCAGCGCCGGACCACGCCACAACGCCAGCGCCTGCACACCCCTCCCGGCCGCGAGCAGCTCCCCGCACACGTGCAGATCCACCTCGGACGGCTCCGCGACCAGGCGGTACCCGGCGGGGTGGTGCTCGATCACCACCCCCGGCAGAGCTCGGCGCAGCCGCGACACCTGCGACTGCAGCGCGTTCGCCGCCCCGGCGGGAGGCCGCGCGTACAAGCCGCCGATCAGCCGGTCGTGCCCCACGATCCGCCCGACGTCCAGCGCGAGCATCGCGACCAGGGCGCGCTGCCGCGGCGCGGCGACCTCCTCACCGCCGACCTGCACCGGACCGAGCACCCCGAACCTCACGGGCCGTGATTCTTCCCGAGTTCCATGATCCACGAGACCGGAACCGGCTCAGCTCAGCGCCCGCAGCACGATCCGCTCGACCACCCGCGTCTTCGCGTCCGCGTAGTCCTGCACCCGGTCCCAAGTCCCGCTCGCCAGCGCACGCTTGGTCCGCTCGTACTCCTCACGTTCCTGCGGGTGCGAGCGCAGCCGGTCGCGGAACACCAGCATCCGGTCGAGCTCCTCGCAGACGGGGGAGAACACGTGCAGGTTCACGTCCGGCGCCTCGTGCCGCTTCAGCAACCGGTGCTCGTGCCAGCCGTGCTCCCGCAACCGCAGGTAGTAACCCGCCTCCACCAACGCCGGCACGTAGGCGTCCTCGTCGTCGGAGTCCGGCACCACCAGCAGGATGTCGATCAACGGCTTCGCCGTCAGCCCCGGCACCGACGTCGACCCCACGTGCTCCAGCCGCACCACCGCCGAACCCAGCGCACCCCGGATCCGCGCCTCCTCCCGCGCGTACCACTGCGGCCACGCCGGGTTGTAGTCCTCCAACGTGATCCGCACGTTGCGCGGCGTCTCGGTCACGTACTCCACGTCGTCGGACGGCAACCGCCACGCCAGGTAGGCGCGTTCGAGGATCTCCAGCACCACCTCGTTCTTCGCCGCCGCGTAGTCCTGCACCCGCTCCCACTCCCGCCCGGCCAGCCCCCGCTTGGCCCGCGCGTACAGCTCGCGGTCGGCATCGTCGTCCCGCAACCAGTCCCGGAAGATCCGGTGCCGCCGCACCTGCGCACACCCGCGCGAGAACACGTGCAGGTTGATGTTGGTGTCCGGCCCCTTGAGGATCCGGTGGTCGTGCCAGTCATCCTCCCTCACCACCACCCGGTACCCGGCGGCCTCCAGCGCCGGCACGTACGACGCCTCATCGGCCGCGTCACCGACCACCAGCATCAGGTCGACCACCGGCTTCGCACACAGCCCCGGCACCGACGTCGACCCGACGTGCTCCACTTCGGCCTCCGGCAACGCGGCCGCGATCCGCCCGCGTTCCCGCCGGTACAGCTCCGGCCAGGCAGCGTCGTAGTCGGCCAGCTCGATCCTCACAGCGTCCCCCAGGGGTGAAACAGACGGTCGACCAAGCTATCAACCGCCGAACAGATCACCCGCCGACTCCACCCGCTCCAGCACCTCGTCCGCCGTGAACACCAGATCCTCCACGACCTCGCAGTCCTCGACCTCGTCCCACGTCACCGGAGTCGACACCGTCGGCCGCTCCCGCGCCCGCAACGAATACGGCGCCACCGTCGTCTTCGCCGGATTGTTCTGCGACCAGTCGATGAACACCTTCCCCGTCCGCTGCGCCTTCACCATCGTCGCCACGACCAGCTCCGGCATCTCCTTCGCCAACCGCTGCGCGACCGCCTTCGCGTACTCCGAGGTGTCCTTCGCCGGGGCGAACGCGTACACCTGCATGCCCTTGTTCCCCGACGTCTTCGCCCACGCGTCCACACCGTCGTCGTCCAGCACCGTCCGCACCTGCTCAGCGACCCGGCAACACTCCACCACCGTCGCCGGCGCACCCGGATCCAGGTCGAACACCAGCAGATCCGGATCCCGCTTGCCCCCGCGCGGACCCACCGTCCACTGCGGCACGTGCAACTCCAGCGCCGCCAGGTTCGCCAGCCACACCAACGTCGCCAGCTCGTCCACCATCACGTAGTTGACCGTCTCGCTGCCCCGCGAACTGCCCGGCGACTCCAGCCGCATCGTCCGCACCCAGTCCGGACGGTGCTCCGGCGCGTTCTTCTCGAAGAACCACTTCCCGCCCACCCCGTTCGGGTAACGCTTCAACGTGACCGGCCGGTCCCTGAGATGGGGGAGCAGCACCGGCGAGATCCGCGTGTAGTAGTCGATGACCTCGCTCTTGGTGAACCCGAACTCCGGATACAGCACCTTGTCCAGGTTCGTCAGCTTCAACACCCGGCCCTCGACCCGCACGGTCACATCCCTTGGCGCGTCACTGCTCAACCCGACGCACCTCCTCGGGCGACTTGTCCGGCCGCAACCCCCGCCACGCCGGAAACCGCATCCGCCCGTCCGGCGTCCACTGCCGGAACACCACCTCGGCCACCAGCTCCGGCTCCACCCACTTCGCGCCCTTCGCCCGTTCCCTCGGCATGTCCGTCACGAACGGCGACGTCCCGCGCGCCAACGCCGTGAGCCGCGGCGTCAACACCGCCAGCTCCGCATCGTTGAACCCGGTCCCCACCGAACCCGCGAACGCCAACCCGCCATCCTGCGGAATACCCAGCAACAACGCGCCGATCACCCCGGCCCGCTTGCCTTCACCCATCCGCCAGCCACCGATCACCACCTCCTGCGCCATCAGGTCGGTGATCTTGCGCCACACCGGTGACCGCACACCCGGCTGATAGGCCGAATCCAGCCGCTTGGCCACCACCCCCTCCAGCCCCTGCTCCCGGCTCGCCGCCAGCACCGCCGCACCATCCGCGTCATAGGACGGGGGAGTCAGCCAGTTCGGCCCCCGCAACGCCAGCTCCCGCAACAACTCACGCCGCTGCCGGAACGGCAGCTGCACCATCGACCGGCCATCCAGATGCAACAGGTCGAACAACAGAAGAGTGACCGGATACTGACGAGCAGCCCTGCGCGCGGCCTCGGACCTGCTCACGTGCATCCGGTTCTGCAACGCGCTGAAACTCGGCCTGCCGTCCCGCAGCGCCACGATCTCACCGTCGAGCAGCGCCTCCGTCGACCCCAGCTGCTCACCCACACCCTGCAACTCCGGATAAGCGACCGTGATGTCGTTGCCCAGCCGCGACCACGCCTGCACCCGGCCACCCTCGACCCGCAGAACCGCCCGGACACCGTCCCACTTGAACTCATAAGCCCACAGATCATCATCGTCGTGGGGGAGAGGACCCGGCACCGCCAGCATCGGCTTCAGCAACTCCGGCAACGGCACCCAGTCAGGCCGCGCCGGCGCGTGCCGACGCTTCACCATCCAGTTCTTCCCGTCCCCACCCGACCGGAAGAACACGAACTCACCCTCGACCCGACGCCCCCGCAACACCACGTCGACCTCGCGGTCCGACCACTTCACCGTCTCGTACCGGCCGCGGTCCCAGATGAACATCTCGCCACCGCCGTACTCACCCTTCGGGATCTTCCCCGAGAACTCCGCGTACTCCAGCGGATGATCCTCGGTGTGCACGGCCAGCCGAACCACATCCGTCGTCGGCGGCAAACCCTTCGGCACCGCCCACGACACCAACACACCACCACGCTCCAACCGCACATCCCAATGCAGGCTGCTCGCGTGATGCTCCTGAATCACAAACGTGTCGTCAGCACCCCTCGGCAACTCATCAGCATCAGGCACGGGCTCCGGCGTCCTCGCCGCATCCCGCTTGCGCCGGTACTCGCCGAGCCCGGCCATCTACGCCGACGAAGCCTTCTTCTTCGGCGCCGCACCCTTCTGGGGAACCTTCTTCGCCCCCTTGCGCCCGGCCTTCGCCTTCTCGACGCTGCGCTCCAGAGCCGTCATCAGATCGATGACATCACCCTTGTCCTCCGCCTCAGGCTGCTCGGGCAACTCCGCACCCTCCGCCTTCGCCGCGATGACCTTCTCCAGCGCATCCCGGTAGTCGTCGGTGAACGTGTCCGGATCGAAGTCACCCGCCATCGACTCCACCAACGACGTCGCCATCTTCAGCTCCTGCGGCCGCACCTCCACGTTCTGGTCCAGGAAGTCGAACTCCGCCTTGCGGATCTCATCCGGCCACAACATCGTGTGCATCACCAGCACGTCATCCCGAGCCCGGATCGTCGCCAGCGTCTCCTTCTGCCGGATCGTGATCTTCACGACCGCCAGCTGACCCGTCTTGACCAGCGCATCCCTCAACAGCACATAAGGCCGCGCCGCCGCCTTGTCCGGCTCCAGGTAGTACGTCTTCTGGAAGTAGATCGGATCGATCTCCTCCGCCGGCACGAACTCCAGGACGTCGATCGACTTGTCCGTCTTCACCGGCAGCTTCTCGAAGTCCTCGTTCTCCATGATCACCATCCGGCCGTCGTCCAACTCGTAGCCCTTGGTGATGTCCGAATACTCCACCTCGTTGCCGCACACCGAACAGACGCGCTTGTACTTGATGCGCCCGCCGTCCTCCCGGTGCACCTGGTTGAAACGGAAGTCGTGCTCCTCGACAGCCGTGTAGAGGCGCACGGCGATCGTCACCAACCCGAAGGAGATGGCCCCACGCCACACGGATCTCATTCTCATTGGGTACCCCTGAAATGCGGTTTCCGCACCATCAGGTCACCCACTCGGCCTAACGCTCCGGCAACAGGGCGACCCCCGGCTCGCGATGCTCAGCCGAGCGTGCCCCACCGCGGTCGAGCCCGGCTAGATGTCCCTGAGCGCCCGATACGTCCGATTGCTCGCCACCGCCGCCCGCCGCTCCCGCGCCGTCGCCTCGATGTAGTTCTGACTCGTCGCCAAACTCGCATGCCCCAGCAACGCCATGATCTCGCTCGCCGACGCACCGTCCTCGGCCAGCCGCGTCGCGAACGTGTGCCGCAAAGCGTGCAGATTCGCCCCCGTCGGCACCCGGTCGTGCAACCCCGCCCACCGAAAACACGACTTCACCAGGTACTCCAGCCCACCCCGGCCGATCGGCTCACCATGACGATCCCGCAGCAACGCGCTGTCCCGGTCGAACCGCCCCTGCGGAAAACGCCGCCGGCAACTCGCCAGATACGCGTCCACGATCCGCTCCATCGGCGGCTCGATCGGCACGCTCCGATCCCGGTTGCCCTTGCCCTTCACGTGCAACCGCCGATCACCCTCCCGCCCGACGACGCTCGCCAGCGTCAAAGTCCGCATCTCCGCACTGCGCAGCCCCGCGACCAGCCCCAGCGCGATCACCAGCACGTCCCGCTCCGGCCACGGGTCACGGCCTTTCCGCGCACCTTCCGCAGCCGCGGTGAGGAGCTGCTCGGGCGTGTCCTCACCCCGCAGCGGCTTGGGCACCAGCGGAGGAGTCTTGGGGCGGGCGATCGCACCCATCGGGTTGCCGGCGATGAGGTCCTCGGCCACGCAGAACGTCAGGAACTGGTTCCACGTCGACCAGGCCCGCAGCACGGAGCTCTTTGCGTGGGTGTCCGCGAAGAGCCCGAAGGCCTGCCGGAGGTTGGCGCCGGTGAGGTGAGCGGTGGTGAGGTCCTCGACAGGGGAGTGGAGCGTCTCGGCCAGGAGTGTGTTCACACCGGCGAGATCGCGCTGGTAGGCCGCTGTCGTGTGCGGCGAGTCCTTGCGCGTCCGGCGGGCGAGGAAGAAGGCGTCCTGAGCGGCGAGCACGTGCATATGGATCTTGTACCGCACACCACCGACAATCCTGTGCTCCGTGCTGGATAATGGCGATTATGCATGAAATGTCCGTTTAGTCCGGAGTTCGCCGGGGCTGCGCCGGGTGGCGTCACTTGCCGGGGATCGTGAGCGTAATGACGCGCCCCTGCGTACGTCTCACTGACGAGTCGTCGGTGTCGACCGCGCTCCGACATCGCCGGTGTGAGGATGTTGTGGCGTCTGCAAGGGTGGCCGGCCTGCCCGCCAGTGATGCTTGCAGACGCGCAACAGCAGCCGTTCCAGCCCCTTCTGAAGAAGATCTTCGCAGGTCACCGTTTCGCCGATAATCTACATTATGTCAAGTAACGGAGATCCGGCCTCTGCCGGAGGTCTCTCCCGGCTTACCGTAGGCACGTTCCAGTTGTCCGTCGGCGTCGCCTCGCGGGAACGGCTCCTCGACGGTACGTGCCGTCCGTTCAGCGCAGCCGGGGCCCACCACGTCGTCGATGTGTCCTGGACGTGCCGCCGTCCACCTCTGTCCGGTTTCCGCCGCCGAGTTACGTCACCGTGGCGTTAGGCGTGGCAAGCTCCGCTCCATGATCGACGACTTCGCCAAGGGGTATCTGCACAGCGATTTGCGTGAGCTGCGCGAGGCGATGCTGTGGAAGCTGGAGGGTCTGTCCGATGAGGACGTCCGCCGGCCGCTCACCGCGAGCGGCACGAACCTGTTGGGTCTGGTGAAGCATCTGACGCTGACGGAGTCGCGTTATTTCGGTGAGGTGTTCGACCGGCCGTTCCCGGAGCCGGTTCCGCGCTGGGACGACCTCGCCGCGCGCGGGAAGGACTTCTACGCCGCTGACGACGAGACTCGTGAGGAGATCGTTGAGCGGTATCGGCGTGTATGGGTGCATTCAGATGCGACGATCGCCACGCTTTCGGTGGACTCCCCCGGTTTTGTGCCGTGGTGGCCGCGGCCTGAGGTGATGTTGTTCAACGTGCTGGTGCACGTGTTGACCGAGACTGCTCGGCACGCGGGGCATGCGGACATCGTGCGGGAGCAGCTCGACGGTGCGACCGGGGTTGGGCCGTGACTCCCCTGCCGGTCAGGTGCTGAGGCCTCGGAGGAGGGTGTCGAGGTAGCGGCGTGCGGTGGGGAGCCGGTCGGCGGGGGTGTCACTGTGGACGTAGGTGGCGTAGGCGATGCCGCACATGAGTGGGACGAGGTCGCCGTCGGCGAGGTCGGGGTGGACCGCTCCGGCGGTGCGGGCGCGGGCGAGCAGTTCGGTGCCGATGGTGGTGATCTGGCGTTTCAGTTCGGTGGTGCGGGGCAGGGTGTCGTGGGGGGTGGCACTGACTTTGGCGAGCGAGGGGTCGCTGACCTGGGCTTCGACGAGTCGGGTGAGGTAGTCGGAGAAGGCGTGCCAGGGGTTGTCGTCTTCGAGGGCTTTGGTGCCGTGGGCGGCGAGGGTTTCGAGGCAGGGTGTGGCGACGGTTTCGAGGAGTGCTTCGGTGGTCGGGAAGTGTCGGTAGACGGTGCCGACTCCGAGTCCTGCGCGGCGTGCGACGTCGTTGAGTTGCAGTGGGGTGCCTTCGTCCACCAGTTCTCGGGCGACGGTGACGATCCGGTCCCAGTTGCGGGCGGCGTCTTTGCGCAGCGGAGTCATGTTTCCAGCTTAATTGGATAGGTCATCCAGAACGGGGTTGGCCGGGATGTGCTGGTCGGTGAGTCTGCGCACCGCGGCGATGACGCGGGGGTCGCGTGCGGCTTTGATGGGTGTCATGGGGGGTGGCTCGTGGTCCGATCAGCAGGCCGGTGGGCAGTGGTTCGGTGGCGGCGGTGATCGAGGACCGTACGGCGAGGGAGGCGGGTCCGGAGGTCGATCGTCCGAGGGTGCGTCGGACGACGGTGACGGCGAATCCGGCTTTGGCGAGTCCGAGTGCTGTTTCGAGCCCGATGCCGCCGGTTCCCGCGGTGACGACTGCTCTGCGGGTCATGACACTCCCCTAATCGGATAGTCGATCCGTTTCTCTCACGCTAGCACAGATCCGGATGCGCCATCCGTTTCTTGGTCGTGGAGAATGCGGCCGTGGATCTTGGGGTGATCGGCCAGGCAGCCGGCATGTTCACGGTGACCAACGTCGACGACCTCGTGCTGCTCGCGCTCTTCTTCGCGCGGGCTCGTTCGGTCTGGCAGGTGGTAGCGGGCCAGTACCTGGGCTTCGGCGGCATCCTGGCCGTCGCGGTGGTGGGCGCGTTCGGTGCCGCGCTGCTGCCCCCGCAGTTCCGGCCGTGGCTGGGGCTCATCCCCCTGGCTCTCGGCCTCAAAGCCGCTTGGTCGTTGTGGCGTGGCAACGGCGGCGACGACGAGCCGGACGCCGCTCCTGGTGTGCTGGCCGTGGCGGGTGTGACGCTCGCGAACGGCGGTGACAACATCGGCGTCTACGTGCCGGTCTTCACGGTCGCGGACTCGTTGTGGGTGTACGTGGCGGTGTTCCTGGTGCTGGTGGGCGTGTGGTGCCTGGCGGGCTGGTTTCTGGCGTCACGTCAGGTGGTCGCTCGTGCTCTGGCCAAGTGGGGGCACATCGCGCTGCCGGTGGTGCTGGTCGTGATTGGGCTCTTGGTGTTGTTCTCGGGCTGAGCGCGCGCCTGGTGATCAGGCGGGCCACTGGGGCAGCCGGGCCGGGTCTCGAATGGCGGCCTCCAGCGAGCCGGCCAGAGCGCCGAGGTCCTGTTCGCTGAGGTCGCGCTCCCCCACCCTGCGCAGGATCTCCGTGCGGGAGCACACGACGACGGCGCCGGTGTGACCGCCGAGCTCGGCGGCGGCGACGATCTCGGTCGAACCGTTGTGCACCACCAGGATCGGGTCCGGGGTGTCGGTGTAGAGCAGGCGCTCGATGTCCCGTCCGGTGATGGCCATGGTCAGTCTTGTACGGCGCGGGCGTAGCGGGCCGCAAGGGTGCGAACGTGTGCGACCAGCTCCGGTGGTGAGGTGACCTCGAAGTCGAAGCCGAGCAGGGCGATCCACACGGCGAGCGACTCCACGGAGTCGGCGCCCGTCACGAGGATGCAGGAGGACGGGTCGACGGCTTCGACGCTGCCGATGGCGGCGCTGATGCGGGCGGCGACGGCTTCGGCCGGGGCGTGGACGAGGACGCGGGCCTGGAAGCGCCAGGCGGCGGCGGTCGCGCGGGAGGCGACGTAGGTGGTGGCGTCGAACTCGCGTGGGGTGAAGCGGGGGCCGTGCGGTGGTATGGGCTGGGTGATGCGGTCGACGCGGAAGCTGCGCCAGTCGTGCCTGTCGTCGTCCCAGGCGACGAGGTACCAGCGGCGGCCCCAGTTGACGAGGCGGTGCGGTTGTACGCGGCGGCGGGACGGGGTGCCGTCGTGGGCGTTGTAGTCGAAGCGGATGGTCTCGCTGTCGCGGCAGGCGGCGGCCAGCGTGGAGAGCAGTTCGGCGTCGACGGCGGGGGCCGGGGTGTCGCGGGGGACGGACTCGACGGTCTGCAGGGCGGAGACGCGGTGGCGCAGGCGTGAGGGCAGGACCTGTTCGAGTTTGAGCAGGGCGCGCAGGGAGACGTCTTCCAGGCCCGTGACCGGGGTGGTGCGCAGGGAGACCGCGACGGCGACGGCTTCGTTGTCGTCGAGCAGCAGCGGGGGCAGTTCGGCGCCTGCGCCGAGGCGGTAGCCGCCGAAGCTGCCGGTGGTGGCGTTGACCGGGTAGCCGAGCTCGCGCAGGCGGTCGATGTCGCGGCGGACGGTGCGCGGGCTGATCTGCAGCTCGTCGGCGAGTTCTGAGCCTTGCCAGTCGCGGCGGGACTGCAGCAGGGCGAGCAGGCGCAGCAGGCGTGCCGACGTTTCCAACATGGACGGAACTTTAGGACAGAGGGTGGCCGCAACGGGTCATAGCCTCGGTGTCATGACGGAGATCAGGGAATTCCACATCGCAATCGACGAAGCGGACGTCGACGAGCTGCTGCTCCGTTTGGCGCGGACGCGGTGGACCGACCAGGTGCCGGGAGCCGGTGCGCGGTACGGCGACGACGTCGCGGCGGTGCGGGAGATGGCCCGGTACTGGGCCGAGGAGTTCGACTGGCGGGCCGTGGAGCGCAGGCTGAACTCGTTCCCGCAGTTCGTCACCGAGATCGACGGCGCCGACGTGCACTTCCTGCACGTGCGCGGCACCAGGCCGGACGCGTTGCCGCTGATGCTGATCCACGGCTGGCCGGGTTCGGTGATGGAGTTCGTGGACGTGGTCGAGCACCTGCGGGACGAGTTCCACCTGGTGATCCCGTCGATCCCCGGTTTCGGGTTCTCCGGGCCGACGACCGGCACGGGCCGGCACTCGGGGCGCATCGCGAAGGCGTTCGCGGAACTGATGGCGCGGCTGGGCTACGAGCGGTACGGGGTGCACGGCAATGACGCCGGGGCGATCATCGCGCCCGAGATGGGTCGCGTCGACCCGGAGCACGTGGCAGGCGTGCACGTGACGCAGCTCTTCTCGTTCCCCTCCGGTGACCCGGCGGAGATGGAGGGGCTGACCGAGGACGACTTGCGGCGGCTCGGGGTGCTGCGGAACTTCCGGGAGACGATGTCCGGCTATCAGCACCTGCAGCAGAAGCGGCCGCAGAACGTCGCGTTCGCGCTCGCCGACTCCCCCGTCGGCCAGTTGGCCTGGACGATGCAGCTGATGGGCGAACCCGCCGTCACCAGGGACTTCCTGCTGGCCAACGTGTCGATCTACTGGTTCACCGGCACCGCGGGGTCCTCGGCGCGGCTGTACTACGAGGATGCGCACCGCGAGGACACCCCCACCGAGCCGACGACGGTGCCGATCGGCGTGGCGATCTTCCGCGACGACTTCCAGAGCATCCGGCGCTTCGCCGAGCGTGATCACCGGAACCTGGTGCACTGGTCGGAGTTCGCCACCGGTGGCCACTACTCGGGGCACGACTCCCCCGAGCTGCTCGCCGGTGATCTCAAGGTGTACTTCGCGAAGATGTAGGACACCCCGGGGCAATGCCACAGTGGATCGAAGCGGGTTTGTGGGGTCTGGCAGGCGGCGGCGCGCTCGTGGCGGGTGCGCTCGTCGCCTGGTTCCTGCGCGTGCCTCGCGACGTCGTCGCGGTCGTGATGGCGTTCGGTGCGGGCGTGCTGATCGCGGCGGCGGCGTTCGAGCTGATGGACGAGGCGGAACGCAACGGCGGCCTGCTCGCCACCTCCACCGGGTTCCTCGGCGGCGCGGTGGTCTACGTGCTGGCGAACGTGCTGCTCGCCCGGCACGGCGCCCGGCAGCGCAAGCGCAGCAGCAACCAGCCCTCCGAGGCCGAGCAGGCGGGCAGCGGCACGGCGATCGCGGTCGGTGCGCTGCTCGACGGCGTGCCCGAGTCGGTGGTGCTCGGTGTGTCGTTGCTGGGCGGTGGCGGGATCGGCGTGACGATGCTGGCGGCCGTGGTCATCTCGAACGTCCCGGAAGGGCTGTCCAGCGTGGCGGGCATGAAGCAGGCCGGTCGCACCGCCCGCTACGTGTTCGGGGTGTGGGGTGTGATCGCCGTGGCGAGCGGGATCTCCGCCGCCCTGGGCAACCTGCTGCTCGACACGGCGTCGCCGCAGGTCATCGCGGTGATCACGGCCGTGGCGGCCGGGGCGATCCTGGCGATGATCGCGGACACCATGATCCCCGAGGCCTATGAGCGGGCCCGGCTGTACACGGGGCTGTGCATGACCGCGGGGTTCCTGACGGCGTTCGTGGTGGAACGGGTTGGCTGACGCGGTGGGGCCGGCGCGCCGGTGACCTGACGGCGAGCGGGTGGAACGGGTCGGCCCGATCACTGGCGCCTGCTGCTGACCGGCGGTAGGACGGCAGGCATGGGTGTTCCGCTGGTGGACTTGACCGGGTGGTTCGACGGCACGCGGCGTGCCGAGGTCGCGGCGCGGGTGGACGCGGCGTTGCGGGAGTCGGGGTTCCTGCTGATCACCGGGCACGGCGTCCCGGACGAGTTGCGTCACCGCACCCGCGAGCTGACGCGCCGGTTCTTCGCACTGTCCACGCGGGACAAGCGGCCTTACGCGGTGCGCACCGGCGGCCGCGGCTGGATGCCGCCCGACGCGCAGGCCACCGGTCGCGCCGACGGCGGCACGGCGCCGCCGGATCTGAAGGAGACGCTGGGGTTCGGTTCGGACGATCCGGCGGGTGGTGACCCGTTCTTCTTCCGCCCCAACGTCTTCCCCGCCGAGGTGCCGGGCCTGGAGGTGGCGGTGACGGAGTACGTGCGGTGCATGCGGGTGCTGGCCGACGAGCTGCTGACGATCTTCGCCGTGGCGCTCGGCGCGCCGCAGGACCTGTTCACCCGGTACACGCGCACGCCGTCGTTCACGCTCAACGTCAACCACTACCCGCCGCTTCGGCAGGTCGGGGCGGCCGGTCCGGGCCAGTTCCGCATCGGCGAGCACACCGACTTCGGCACGGTCACGATCCTGGACCGCCAGCACGGCGTCGGCGGCCTGCAGGTCCGCAGCGCGGCCGGGGTGTGGCAGGACGCGCCGTTCGACCCCGCCGCGTTCACCGTCAACATCGGCGACCTGATGGCGCGGTGGGTGTCGGACCGCTGGCGCTCCACCCCGCACCGCGTGCTGCCGCCGGACGCCTCGGCTCCCGACGAGGACCTCGTGTCGCTGATCTTCTTCTACAACACCGACGCCGACGCGCGGATCGTGTCGCTCGACGGCCGCTACCCCGAGGTCGGCGGCGGCGAGTACCTGCGGGCCAAGCTCGACGCCATCACGATCGGCCAGGACCCGGCCTAAGCCCGCCAGACGGTGGCGCTGCGGGTCTCGGTGCTCTCCAGCGTGAGCGGCACCGGCACCTCGTAGCGGGCCTGGGCGGTGAACCGGTCGCGCGGCAGGTGCGCGCGGTCCGGGTCGCCCAGCAGCACCAGGGCGCCCCTCGCGGCGGCCCTGGTCAGGAACGGCAGCACCAGCGCGGTGATCTCCGCGTCGTAGAAGACGTCGCCGGCCAGCACCACGTCGGCGCCGTGGGCGTCGGTGTCGAGCTGGTCGCCGGGCACCGTGCGGACCGCGACGCCGTTGACCGCGGCGTTGAGCTCCACCGCGGCCAGGGCCAGGGGGTCGATGTCGTTGGCGGTCACCGCGTCCGCGCCCGCCAGCGCCGCGGCGATCGCCACCAGGCCCGAGCCGCAGGCGAGGTCGAAGACCTTCCGGTCGCGCACCAGGCCGGGGTGGTCGAGCAGGTGCCGGGCCAGCGCCTGGCCGCCCGCCCACGGGAACGCCCAGAACGGCGGCTGGTCGTGGTCGGTGAGCTCCCACAGGTCCATCGCCTCGGCCGCGCTGTGCAGGAGCACCTCGGGCACCAGCGGCACCGGTGTGAGGGTCGTGTTGGCGAGCACGAAGTCGGTGAGCGTGGGCGCGGACATGACGGAGAAGCTTAGGGGCGGCCGCGTGGTGCCCGCAGAGGCGAAAGTCCGTGGCTCATGTGCCGCCGGTGACGCGCAGGATCGCGCCGGTGGCGTAGGAGGCCTCGTCCGACAGCAGCCACGCGATGGCGTTCGCGATCTCCTCGGCCTCACCGGCCCTGCCCATCGGCACCCGTCCCGCGACCCGTTCCGGGCGGTCGGGCTGGCCCGACAGCTGGTGGATGTCGGTGCGGATGGTGCCCGGTTGCACGCAGTTGACCCGGATCCCGCGCGGGGCCAGCTCCTTGCCCAGCCCGATCGTCAACGCGTCCACGGCGGCCTTCGTGGCGGCGTAGTGCACGTACTCGCCCGGGCTGCCCAGCGTCGCCGCGCCCGACGACACGTTCACGATCGCCCCGCGGGTCATCCGGCGTGCCGCCTCGCGGGCCACGAAGAACGCGCCGATCACGTTCACGTCCACCACCCGCCGCAGGTCCTCCGTGCGCAGCTGCGCCAGCGGACCGGACGGCGAGGTGATGCCGGCGTTGTTGACCACGCCGGTGATGTCGTCGCCTGCCTCGTCGAACAACCGCGCCACGTCGTCCTCGTCGGCCGTGTCGGCCTGCACGGCGAGAACCCCGAGCTCCTTCTCCAGTGCGCGCGCCTCGTCGGCGGCCTGGTGGTAGCTGATCACGACCCGGTGCCCGTCGCGCACGAGCCTGCGCGCCGTCGCGGCACCGATACCCCGGCTTCCCCCGGTGATCACCGTTGTCATAACGGCCACCCTAACCCGTATACTCGGCACCGGATATACGGGAGCGGATATGACCTTCAAGCGGACGAACCCCCTGGCGCTGGCCGTGCTGGCCCTGCTCGCGGAGCGGCCCATGCACCCCTACGAGATGGCGCAGACCATGCGGGCACGCCACCAGGAACAGGTCATCAAGCTCAACTACGGCTCCCTCTACACCGTCGTCGAGTCGCTGCGCCGCCACGAGCTGATCACCGCGAGCGCCACGCAGAAGGCAGGCAACCGTCCCGCGCGCACCGTCTACGCGATCACCGACGCCGGCACCGACGAGCTGCACAGCTGGCTGCGCGAGCTGATCTCCGTGCCCGCCAGGGAGTACTCGCGGTTCGAGGCCGGCATCTCCCTGGTCGGCCTGATGTCCCCGCAGGAGGCGCTGAGCGTGGTCGACCAGCGGCTCGACGCGCTCGGCGAGCAGCTAACCGCGCTGGCCGTGCTGCTGGAGAAGCTCGCCGGCCTGGGCCTGCCGCAGCTCGCGTGGATCGAGCTCGACTACCGCATGGCCATGCTGCGCGCCGAACGCGCCTGGCTCACGTGGTTCGCCACCGCCACCCGCGACGGCACCGTCGGCGGGTATGCCGACTGGGAGGACAAACACCGATGAGACTGCTGTTCGAGGTCTCCGGCGTCGTGCACGCGCCGCTGGAGGACGTGCGGGAACGCCTGTTCGCCGACGCCGGTGAGTCCGGGTCGCACCGGCTCGTCGACCGCGACCGGGGCGTGATCGCCTACTGGGGCGACTGGTGGTACCGCGGCGAGGACTCGCTGCACCCCCATCCCGAGGGCGCGCTGCTGGTGCACCGCGTCCACAACATCGCCGAGCAGGGCAACTGGGCGCCGTACCTGGCGAACAAGCTGTTCATCGGCTATCGCGCCCGCCTGCGGACCGCGCTGCGGCAACGGATCGCCCAGCTGGAGGCCCGTGACTGACCGGAGTTTCGGCTCGGCCGCCGCGGTGAAGCCAGATGCGGAAGTCACCCACAAGGTGAAGTAAGGATGCCCTTAGTCCTCACCCGAACAGCCGTATAGAGTGTGCAGATGAGGTGCTCGACGCTCTCCGCTGTCGCGGGCGAACCGCTGGCCGGCACCGCCGCGACCGCGACGGCCTGGCTGTGCCTGGAACAGCCGGGTCCGTGGGGCCGTGACGCCGTCGTGCAGAGCCACCTCGACCCCGAGCTCGGCGCCGAGCTCACCCGCCGCGCCGCCGGCACCGGTGTGCGCGTCCTGCTCATCCGCCGCCCCGGCAAGCACGCCGACACCCACGTCGATGCCGGCCGCCGCCTCTACCTGGCCTCGACCACGCCCGGCGCCTCGTGGCTGGAGCAGGCCGACCTCACCGCGCCGGAGGAAGTCCTCGAACTCGACTTCGCCGCCCTGGGCCAAGGCCGTTCGACCGCGTTCGGCACGCCCGTGACCACACCGCTGCTGCTGGTGTGCACCAACAGCAAACGCGACGTCTGCTGCGCCCTGTACGGCCGGCCGATCGCCACCGCGCTCAACCTCTGGGAGTGCACCCACACCGGCGGCCACCGCTTCGCGCCCACCGGAATCCTGCTGCCCACCGGCCACCTGTACGGACGGCTCGACCACCAGCTGGCCGAACGCGTGATCACCGACGGCATCGCGGCCGACCGGTGCCGCGGACGGTCCTGCTTCACCCCGCGAGGCCAGGTCGCCGAGGTCGCGGTGCGCGCCCGGCTCGGCGAGACCCGCGACGTGCTGACCGTGGTCGGCGAGACCGCCGACTCGGCGACCGTGCGGCACGCCGACGGCCGCGAGTGGCGCGTGACCCTGACCGAGCAGACCGTGCCGGCGCGGCCCGCGAGCTGCGGGCAGTTCCCCGACGTCACGGTCGCGCTGGTCGCGACGGCGATCGACGAGCTGGTACGCGTCTCCGGCTGAAGGCGCCGCACCGGTGGCGCACAATCGGGGTGGTGCCCAGGCTGATCCACCTCAACGGCCCCACCGGGGTCGGCAAGTCCACCATCGCCGCCCGCTACGTCACCGACCACCCCGCGACCCTCGACCTCGACGCCGACGAGATCGTCCGGCTCGTCGGCGGCTGGCAGGACGACTTCCCCGGCACCGTCGCGCTCGTCCGGCCACTCGCCCTGGCCATGGCCCGCACCCACCTGTCGTCCGGTCACGACGTGGTCATGCCCCAGCTGGTCACCGACCGCGGCCAGCGCGCCCGCTTCGCCAACACCGCCGCGCAAGCCGGCGCGGACTACGCCGAGTTCGTGCTGCTCGCCCCGCCCGAGACCACGATCGGCCGGTTCCGGCGGCGCGGGCACCACCTCGACCCCGCCGTCGAAGCACTCGGCGGCGCCGGGGCGATCCGGCGGATCCACGACCGCCTCGCCGCCTACCTCACCCCCGACTCCACCGTGATCGACACGGTCGGGCACGACCCCGAGCAGACCTACGAAGCGCTGATCGCGGCGTTGTCCGGACGGTGATCAGCCTGATTCCGCTGATCGCTGTTCCGGTGACCGGCCGGCGTTGGGCACGGTCGCGGAGAACACGCCGATGCCCAGCGCGTACGGGTCGTCCAGGCCCACGGTCTGCAGCGTGTCCACCGGCAGCGCCAGCAGCGAGATCGCCACACCCAGGAAGTAGGCGTCGAGCAGTCCCGTGTCGCGCACGGTCGAGGGCAGCCCGGCCGCCTGCTGCAGCGCCGCGCCCGCCTCGGCGTTGGCCAGCACCATGCCCGACAGCGCCTCGCGCACACCCGGCCGCCGCACCGCCTCCAGGTACAGCTCCACCATCGCGAGCATCTGGGTCGGGTCGTCGGCCACCGCGCGGCGCAGCAGCGCCGGGTACAGCTCGGCCACGTCGGAGGCGGAGATGTCGGCCGGGGTGGTCTCGCGCAGGCGATCCACGGCGGCGCGGTGCAGGGAGGTCATGCGGGCCGCGCAGGCTTCGAGGATCGACTCCCGGGTCGGGAAGTAGTTCTTGGTGGTGCCGATGGGGACACCGGCTTCGCGGTCGATCGCGCGGTGGGTCAGTCCCCGGCCGCCGTCCACCGCGAGGATCTGGATCGCGGTGTCGCACAGAAGATCACGACGGCTCACGGTCCGGGACACTAGCAAGATCACCACGGGTGTGGTGAACCGGGGCGAACGTGCTGGTCCCGGCGGTCGCGGTGACCGCCCCGCGTTCCACGACCAGGAACAGGCCGCAGACGCAGCGCACGTAGGACACCGGGCCGTGCGAGGAGACGGCGGACGAGCAGGGCCAGGAGCAGGCGGGGCAGGTGGTGATCACGCACCCCAGCCTGGTGTCATGGTCTAGTGCATTTCAACCCTTACGGCGGAGCGGCCGCGGAACTGGCCGCGAAGCTGGTCAACGCCGACCCGGCCACACCCCTGATCGACGTGCTGAAAGCGTCGGACTACAAGCCGCTGGGCTCGCTCGACGCCCGCCAGGAACGTGACGTGAGAGACTGGGTCGAGCGTCTGCGACGGGTGTTCGCGCACCCCACCGTGGAGCTGCTCAACGAGTTGCTGGCCGAGTCGTCGACCACGCACTACATCTCCACCCACGACGGCCGCGCACCGCACCTGCACTACGCGCGCGAGGACGCGCCCACCGACGTCCGGGTCAAGGCGTACACGGCCGCGGGCATGGCGGCGCTGTTCTGCGAGGACGCCCGGCGCATCGGCCGGTGCGACCGCGAGGGCTGCGGCACGGTGTTCGTCGACACCAGCCGCAACGGCCGCCGCCGCTTCTGTTCGACGAAGTGCGCGAACCGGGTCGCGGTGGCCAACCACCGCAGCCGTCAGTCGGCGTGAACCCGGTGCCCGAACCGGGTGTTCGCGAACGACGACTCCCCGCCGAACGCGGCGTCCACGAAGTCCTCCCGGCCGCGGAACCACGTGTCCGCGAACGTCACGGCACCGGCGAACCAGGCACGGCGGAACAGCGCGCGGCCGCCGAAACGCACACCGGAGCAGTCCACGTCCGAGCCGAACCGGGCACATGTGAAGTCCGCCCGGCCGGAGAACCGGGTGCCGCGCACCGTCACCGGACCGGCCACGTGGATGCCCGCGAGCTCG
>Ga0070710_10000302_pt1 | contig 23423 bp, 20 predicted proteins | sample LARL52metaG_FD_65454 | JGI IMG/M metagenome (GOLD analysis project Ga0070710, IMG submission 65454) | Corn, switchgrass and miscanthus rhizosphere microbial communities from Kellogg Biological Station, Michigan, USA - LAR L5-2 metaG | ecosystem: Host-associated > Plants > Roots > Rhizosphere ...
GAAGCCGACGCTGCCCGTCGCGTCATCCTGAGTGGTTGGACCACACAAGGACCAGAAGTAGCAGCTTTCGAACGCGAGTTTGCAGAGTTCGTCGGTGCCAGCCACGCGGTGGCCGTGTCGAACTGCACCACGGCTCTCCACCTTGCGCTCCTGGCGGCCGGAGTTTCGCCGGGCGACGAGGTCATCACGGTCAGTCATTCCTACATCGCGACGGCAAACTCGATTGCCTATTGTGGTGCAATTCCGATTTTCGTCGACATCGAGCCGGAGACATACAATATCGATGTGAGCAAGATCGAAGCGGCGATCACGCCCAAGAGCCGCGCCATCCTTTGTGTTCACCAGATGGGGATGCCCTGCGACCTTACCGGGCTCATCGAGATCGCACGCCGCCATGGCCTCCCTGTCATCGAAGATGCCGCCTGTGCGATCGGCAGCGAAATCGAGTGGGACGGGCGATTCGAAAGGATCGGGCGGCCGCGTGGAGACGTCGCGTGCTTCTCGTTCCATCCCCGGAAGGTCATGAGCACCGGCGACGGAGGCATGCTGACTACGTCCAGCACCGAGTTGGCGGCCAGGTTCCGCCTGCTTCGGCAGCACGGGATGAGCGTTCCCGACACCGTGCGGCATGGTTCTCCGAAGGTCATCTTCGAAGCGCATTCCGTCCTTGGGTATAACTACAGAATGACGGACATCCAGGCCGCCGTTGGCAGGGAACAGCTCAAGCGTCTGCCGCAGATTCTCCAGGCAAGGCGCGATCGGGCGGCACGTTATCTGAAGCTGCTGGCAACGATTCAAGGAATCGGCCTGCCGGTCGAGCCCATCTTCGCTCGAAGCAACTGGCAAAGCTTCTGCATCCGCCTACCCGATCACTCCGATCAGCGTCAGGTGATGCAGGCAATGCTCGACAGGGAGATCTCGACACGCCGCGGCATCATGTGCGCCCACCGTGAAAAGGTCTATTCGGGCATGCAGCGGCATCCGCTGAGCCAGTCCGAGGCCGCGCAAGACCGTTGCATCATCCTGCCCCTCTACCCGCAAATGACTGACGCGGACCAGGATCTCGTCATCGATGCGCTCACCGAGGCTTTCGGCCACTAGTGGCGCATCGATGTATTGCTATGGCGGCTGACGCCGCCAGTTCTATTTCCGCCTGCGAAGGTGAATTGTCTCGCCCCTGCCCCCCATGGAACTTGAGGCCGCTTCGATCAGTTCGACGATCCTGAGACCGAGCTTCCCATCGGTGACAGGTGTTTTGCCAGACGCGACGCAGTCGACAAAGTGTTCGGCGGCCACGCGCAGCGCTTCGCTGCCATCGAGCTTCGGAGCCCACATGTCCCCCGTGCGATAGCCAACGCGCATTTCATGTATCTGCTTCGGATCATCGGTGAAGCTCACCCCCTTGTCGTAGATCTTTAGTTTTTCGCTAGGCTCCAGGTCGTCGTAAGTGATCATTCTCTTGCTACCGCCGAGGAGCACCTGCCGCACCTTCACGGGCGCAAGCCAACTGACATTGGTATGGGCTATGGCGCCGGAATCATAGAACAGCGTGATGTAGGCGAGGTTCTCCGGCGTTCCCGGGAAATGGTTGATGCCGCTCGCAGTAACGGCGGTGGGATGCTCGCCGAGCAAATAGTCGAGAATCGAAAAATCGTGGACTGCGAGATCCGCGATCACGTTGACGTCTCGCTGGAACAAGCCGAGATTGACGCGAGTCGAGTCGTAATAGAGTATCTTGCCGAGATCGCCGCTTTTCACCAGTTCGCCCATCTTGCGCACGGCGCCCGTGTAAATGAAGGTGTGATCGACAAAAAGCGTCAGCGAACGTTTTTGCGCCTCCTCGACCAGCATTTCAGCCTGGTGGCTCGTCTCGGCCATCGGTTTTTCGAGCCATAGATGCTTGCCCGATTTCAGGGTTGCCATGCCCAGTTCAAAATGTGTCGCAACCGGCGTCGCGATCGCCACCGCATCTATGCTCTTGTCTGTGATGATGTCCTCGAAATGCGCAGTTGTCTTGATCGAGGGATAGCGGCGCGAAACGATCTCGAGCTGGGTGGGCCTCAAATCGGCAAGCGCCGTCACGTTGACGTTGGGCAATTCCGCGAAATTCCTTAGAAGATTTGGCCCCCAATAGCCGTAGCCGATTATACCGAGGTTAATCATTGCGGTATCCTCATGTTCATGGCCGCGCCATATTCCTTAAATGAGCAATCCGAAGACTAGCCATTGGCGCCGGCGGAGTCTGCCTTCTTGCGCGTGTCGCCGATCACACGGGCGGGCACCCCGGCGACCACGGCGTAATTGGGAACGTCCTTCGTCACGACGGAACCGGCTGCAATCAACGCACCTTCTCCGATGGTCAGGCCACAGAGGATAGTCGCGTTCGATCCGATAGAGGCCTGGCGCTTGACGAGCGTCTTCTCAAGTACCCAGTCTGCCTCCGTCTGCGGTGTGCCATCCATGTTGGTGGCGCGAGGCAAACGGTCGTTTGTAAACATGACGCCGTGACCGACGAAAACTTCGTCCTCAATCGTTACGCCCTCGCACACGAAGCTGTGCGATGAGATTTTACACCTTGAGCCGATTGTGGCGTTTTTCTGAATCTCAACGAACGAGCCGATCCGGCTGTCCTCGCCAATCGTGCATCCATACAGGTTTACCTGGCTTTCGTGATAGATTTGCACGTTGTTGCCGAGGCGTACTGTACTTGCAATTGGCATGGTATCTTCTCCTCAGAGGTCCGAAGGCGGCAGTCATCGTGCTCACCTGCACGGCCGCAGCCCGCTCCAGCTAGCGATAGCTCAGTTCGCATGATCGCCAATGACATATTACAAACGTCCTTAAGGGCATATCAGATTGCGGCCGCTGGCGCGCGCGCCATCATGCAGCCAGACACTGCGCGGCCCTCTCCGCAAAGCCGCGCCAGCGAGGCGCACCCCTGCTACCGCGACCGGCCTTACACCTCTTCCGCTCAAGAGGTCGCCTTTCGAAGCCAGAATTTGCGGCGGAGCAGACGCATGGCAGGCAACTCAAAATGCCGAAAGGACATGACTGCAACAAGACAGCTGAGCGCGAGGACCAGGACAACGTTCACCACAGGATGAATATGTGGAAGGCGTTCGGAGCCCCTCACGACGAATCCATGCAGAAGGTAAAGCGAATACGAGGCATCGCCGACCGCGATCAGGTAGCCCAGACGCGGCCAATGACCAGCCCTTTCCAAAGCCAATGCCCCGGACACGAGAGCACAGCAGGGCAGACCCAGCCAGATCAATCTAGGAAACCCGTCGCCCGGGTCCACGTGAAAAAAGCCGATCAAGGCAAGGACACCCGCGCCCACCACCATCTGCCCGATCCCAAGCCAAAGTCCCCGCAGCCAGGGCACGGCGCTCAACGCCATTCCCGCAGAAAACTCGAGCAGGATCGGATCAGTGTAGGTGCGCCCAAGAGGTCCGTCGAATTGAACGATGAAACCAAAGATCACCAGCAACAAGATGACCATCGACGAAAACAAGCGAGGCAGTCCGAGGGCGAGACCTGCCGCAAACAGGAAGTAGAAGAACATCTCATAGTTCAGCGTCCAGCCAGCGACAACCAGCGGCCAAATATGGCCACTCTCGTCGAAGTAGGGAACGAACAGCATGGACTTCGACAGCGTGGAAAGGTCAAACGTGAAATTGCGAAAGGCGCCCGGGACCAGAGACACCAAGCACATTCCCAGGGTGACCAGCCAGTAGAGCGGGACGATTCGGATCAACCGCATAACGAGGAAATCGGCCGGTCGTTGCCTGATCCCGACCGTCCCCATGATGAATCCCGAAATAGCGAAGAAAATATCGACCCCCGCGTATCCCCAATTAAGGACTTTGGTGTGGAACAATAAGACCAGTGTCGCAGCCACGGCCCGCAAGACCTGGATCGACTCCAGTGTTCGTACCGGCACCTCTCCCGCGCTCGTCGCGGTCGCACTAACCGTTCCGCCCACCGACTTGACTGATTGCAAAAGCATAACTCACCAATCGAGACAGCGGTTTCCCGTCGCGAAGCGTTTGTGAACCGCCTGGGGTATCGAGACGGTCGCCGGCTCAGACGGTAAACCTACATCATACCTCAAATTATCCAAGCGACGGGTCCGCGTCAGCTTCATGGCTTAGGGGTTCGGCAGGTCGTTCGCCGTGCCGTTTGCGTTTCGGACGCTCAATTGCCAGCGGAAGCTTCTCCTTTGGTAAACGGAGGCGGTCCCCTAGGCTTTTCGACACGTCTCAAACCCAGCGGCAAGCGCAGCCCAAAACAAATGCCGCAGGTCCGTCGGAACTGCCGGTTCACCGGCGCCTGTCGGCGCGGCTCACGCAGAGCAGCAGTTCGCGATTGAGGTTCCTAAACCATACGTGACTTCACCATATGTAGCTCGTCGCGCTCGTCTTTCCGGACCCGTCAAACTCAAAGGACGAGGGAGCCGGAAGGGCGCGTTCGAGCCTTAGATCGGATATTAACCTTTAACCAAGAGCGAGCAGCAAAATACGTGGCGAGCCCCGTTCCCGCCGATGGCAGCTACCTTCTGAAAGCCGGCGCCCGTTGCGGCCGATAAATTCTTGATCTAGAAATGGGCCGGTGTTGCCGATCCGAGCGGAAGTGCGGATGATCGAGTGCTGCGGCTAGTCCCTGCGATCGCCTTGACGGGCTCCTTGCCATTAGGCCACAGCGAACTCTGTTTCAGATTGGTCGCAGTGCGGCGAAATCCCGAAATTCAGCAGTAATCAGATGGCTCTCGCTTCAAGGAATGCTGGATGAACGCGGCCGAGAAATTTCGGTCTCATAAGCTCGTAACCGATGGAGATCCGGAGTCCTGGAAATTCTGCTGGCTCCATTTGCGCGGCTTTCTGGTCCGCCAATGGCGTCTCATCGCGATCATCGCATTTCTGGCAGTTGTCGCGGGCCTGATGGACCTTGGCATGACGCCGTCTCGATATACGGCGCAAGCGGATCTACTCGTCGACAACAAGAAAGTCGGTTGGACACGGTCGGAATTGACGGCTGAGGAGGCCATGGTCGACGACTCCTCATTCGAAACCGAGATCGAGACCACTATGTCAGAAAAGATTGCGACTCTCGTCGCGAGACGGCTGCATTTGGATGACGATCCGGAATTCACGGCGATCGAGAGCGGCCTCTTGGACCGCGTGCTTGCGCTGATCAAATTCGATTCGGGACCTGGATCCGATACAACAGGCGCCGAAAAAATGCGCAGGGCTCTCGCTACGCTTAGAAGCAATTTGCTGGTTATGCGATCGGGGCGTAGTTACGTGGAGATGATTTCTTATACGTCGCTCGACAGTGCAAAGGCGGCGACGATCGCCAATGCCCTTGCGTCCGCCTACATCGAGGATCAGGTGCAGGCCAAATTCGAAACCACCCACCGGGCGACTATTTGGCTTGAGCAGCGCATGGAAGAGCTGCGGCAGCAGGCGAGCGATGCCTACAAGGCAGTTCAAGAATTCAAGTCTCAGAACAATGTGATCGTCGGCTCCGATGACAGGCTTGTGAGCGAAATCGAACTCGACAAGCTGAGCGAGACCTTGGCGAGAACGCGCGCGGCTACCAGCCAGGCTAGTGCACGGCTCGAGCGGATCGAACGCGTTCTTGAGCAGCGCACCAGTCAGGCGGGGCTCGACATACCCGACCCGGTCGTTACGGACGCGCTCAACAGTTCCATCATTGCCACTCTTCGGCAGCAGTACCTCGAGGACCAGGCCAAAGAGTCGGAATGGAGCCGTCGCTACGGCTCCGATCACCTGGCTGCGCGGAAACTTCGTGCCGAAATGGCGGCCCTGCAGCGCGCGATCTGGGACGAAATCTCGCGAATTTCCGAGGGAGCCAAGAGTGCCCTTCAGATCTCCAAGGGTCAGGAAGAAGCAATCGAAAAGCAGATCATTGATGTCTTTCAGGCATCGGCCACGATCCGGCAGCAGCAGGTCAAGCTGCGTGAACTGCGAACTGCCGCGGACACATATCGCAAAATCTATGAAACATTTCTCACCCGATTTGCGCAGGTCGTGCAGCAACAATCGTTTCCTTCGACCTCCGCCCAGGTCCTGAGGTGGGCAACGCCAGGTTGGCAGACCTCGCCCAAAACGAACCAAACGCTGGCGCTGGCTGCGATCTACGGCCTTGGCTTCGGCTTCATGGCCGCGTTCGCGCGCGAGCGATTGAATCGGCAGATCCGTACCCGAAGGGAACTGGAGCAGCTGACCGGAAAGCGGTGTCTGACCATCCTGCCGGCTTTGACCAAACGCCGCTTATTCAAGCGAGGAAAGGAAGAAAACGCTTTGGCCTTTCGACAGATCAGCGAGGCAGCACCGTTCTCGACCACGGCCGAGGCGTTGCGCTTCGTAAAGGTCGCGATTGATCTGCATGGAGGCAATGTCATTGGCATTATTTCTGCCCTTCCCGGTGAGGGAAAGACCACGGTCGCGGCGGGGCTTGCCGCCTTTCTCGCGACGAATGGGAATCGCACACTTCTGATTGACGGGGATTTGCGGAATCCATCGGCGAGCAGAATGGTCGGCCACAGCAACAAGCGGGGGCTGTTCAACATCGCTGCCGATCATCAATCCGCTGACGAACTGATCATTTCAGAGGCGGCGTATAAGTTTGACTTCCTTCCCGCTTCGGCGCGTACCAGGTCTGCCAAGACTCAAGACCTGCTGAATTCCCCGGCAGTCGCGCGGATGCTGGAGACGACGAGAAGCCGGTATGATTACGTGATTGTCGACCTGCCTCCGATCTTGCCTGTTGTCGACGTGAAGGCTGCGGCCCATCTGTTCGACGGCTTCGTCTTGATCGTCGAATGGGGCGCGACGTCAACCGAGGAAATTGTCAGGGCCTTGGCGGCCTCCTCTGTCGTTTCAGAACGATTGATCGGATCGGTTCTCAACAAGGCAGACGCGGCCGCCATCGCGGCATCGTGATCGGGTAACGCAATTGGGATGAGCGGGTGAGGACCCGCCCTTGCCGTGTCCGCTCTCCCGTCACGCCGGCCTTCCCCGGATTGACAAAATCAGCTCATCCACCAGGACCCCAATCAGTTTGGTCGTCTCGGCGAAATCCGCCACGTCCAGATCGTGGACATTCCAATACGTCACACGCTCCTCCCAGGCGCCTAAACTTCCTGATCAGCGGACGATGTTCGCTCTCCTTCATCGCGATCACGAGGTCGGCCCGCTTGAGATCCTGGACAGTGCAGGCGATCGGAAAACGAATGGGAGGCGCAAGGACTATGTCCATGTCCGCCAGGGCTCTTACGGTGAACTCAGAAATGGGTCCCACATTTTCCGCGCCGCGCTCTATTGCCAGGGCGCGGGACGATGCTCGCCACCCTGGCGCTACACATCCGGCTCGTCGATTGAATAATTCTTCCGCGAAACGGCTTCGGTAGTAATTGCCGGTGCACAAAAACAGGATTCGTTTGTATTGCCGGTTTTGCATGGCTCAAGGTTCAATACCAGGTCCGACCTAAAAAGGGGTGCCCGCTCTCTGCGCGCTTACGAACTGCGGAACGGGTCTGCTGTCCGAACGATCCGCCTTGAGCCTCCGGTTCACGTCAAGTGTTACCCGTGTCGATGACCGAAAGGGCCGATCCTTCCATCATGAGACAGGTCAACCGACCTGTCGCAAAGGCGCCGGTATCAATGTTGATCCGGTTCGGCGCGACCTGAACCCTGCTGCCGGGAGTATGCCCGTGGATGATGATCTTGCCGAAATCCTCATTGGACGACAGGAATTCATCCCGGATCCAGAGCAGGTCGCTCTCCTTCTGGCGCGACAATTCGATCTTGGGCCTAACGCCTGCATGGGCGAAGAAGAAATCGCCGCATGCGAAAGATATCCGCAGATGCCGGAAGAAGCGGAAATGCGCCTGCGGCAAGGCATCATGAAACGCCGCCTGTAACCTAACGATTTGCTGCTCGTCCAACAGGGGTTTGGGGGTAATACCGTAGGAAACCAGGGTCTCGACGCCTCCGAAACGCATCCATTGATCAAACAGGCCACGATCGCTCAGGCACTTGATGGCAACCTGCTCATGGTTGCCCTTCAGGAAGACGCACTCATTTTCTTCCCCATGCACGATCAAACGGTCGATCGTCTCGCGCGATGATGGTCCGCGGTCGATGTAGTCACCGAGAAAGACAAAGATCGGCTTGGCTACCGGACGAGCGGAGATGTCCTGCGCCGCGCGCGTCAGCAGTTCGTCGAGCAGATCCAGCCGCCCGTGAACATCGCCGAAAGCATAGATCCTCAAGCCCCCCGGAAGCGCCGGTGTTCGCCCACCAACCGAGAGCCGCTGAAGGCCCGAAAGCGACGTCTGCACGCCTTAGCCCGCTTTTCTCAGGACGACTTCCAAATAAACCGATGCATAGCCGTGGACAGCGATTTTTTGCCGCCCGGCCGCCACGTCAGATGATACCTTGCAGGTAAAATATTCCACCTCATTTGCAATCGACCCGGCAAAAACTCCGCGAAAAAGCCCCTAGAGGCGGTAGTGGGATGATGCAAACCAGCTTGATCACAACCAGTGCTCCAACTTCCCGCCTTTGAAACGCCCGTATTTCAGCCAGAAAAAGCCCGCTTTCGCGCCAAAGCTGGCAGGATCAACCATAGCGGTGAAGTTTGGTTGATGGGTTGAGCAGCGTCCTATAGTGATCATTTCCAGATTGCAATTAGCAATCAGGAACAAGTATTTGGAGTAGTTCCATGCGTACCGGGCTGATCGCGGCAATTTGTGCAACTATGTCAATTTGTGCAACTATGTTCGGAACAGCGCCCGCTCTTGCAAGTCCATGTGTCGCACCACCTGCGTCGCCTCAGGCCATTGCCGAGTTCAGGTCAAATCCGCAAGCCCTTGTTGCTCCGAACGCCGATACGCGCGCGATTGAGATGACGGTCACGAATCTCGCCGGGACTGATGCAGGCCTCGCGGCCGATTTCGTTCACCTCGCCGAAGGCGCGATACCGCGCTTCCGCACGGCCATTGCGGCGGGCCTTGCCCAAGCAGCTATCGCCTGCACGAATCTAGACCAGCAGGCGGCGCTCACCATCCAACAGGCGGTGGCAAGCTTCGAAGACGGCAGTTTTCAAGCTTCTTTTGCAGCCGTTGCGGGTGATCTCACCACCGCGGCAGCCGAGGCCGCGGCAACTTCCGCCGCAAGTTCCGCGGGCAGCGTGATCATCGTCAACCCGAACCGATCGCAACCGACGACGACGAACCCCGGCGGAGGCAGCGGCCTGCCCTTGGTTCAAATCACCGCGACCACGGCGACGACCGGCCAAACCAAGACAACGTCGACCACCGCCGCAAGTCCGGTCAGCCCAACCCGGTGAACTTCCTTCGGCGGGCACCGACATACTACTGACTACTCACTACTGACAGCTGCGTCAGTTCGAGGAACTATTGATGAATGTGGCAGGCCAATTTCCACCCTTCACGCCGGTGGTGGACAATGACCCCAACGGGGGTGGCTCGCCCTTGCTGCTCGTTCGAGATTTCCTCGGCCGACAATGGCGTCTGATCGCCCTGATTACCGGATTGGCGTTGATTGCGGGCGTGGCATATTTGGCGGTCACCCCAGCAAGGTATACCGCGCAGACGGACATGATTATCGATACGAAGCGGGTTAGTTGGACACAGTCCGAGCTCGCGACCGAAAACCGCGCGATCGAAGATCCCGCCGTCGAAAGCGAGATCGAGACGACCAAATCCGAAAAGGTGGTGCTTACGGTCATCCGGCGTTTACACCTGGATGAGGATCCGGAATTCACCAGCGCCGGCGCCGGTTTGAAGCGGCGGCTGCTTGAACTCGTACACATTGTGCCTGCAGTGGCGATCGATCCTTCTGCGGAACAGGTGACGCGGCGCGCGCTCGCCGCCGTGTCGGACAATTTGCGCGTCACCCGCCTGGGCCGCAGTTACATCGAACAGATCGCCTTTACGTCGCTGGATTCCGACAAGGCTGCCAGGATCGCCAACGCCTTCGCCGACGCTTACATAGAAGATCAGTTGCAGGCGAAATTCGAGGCTACCCGCCGTGCCAGCGTCTGGCTGGAGCAGCGCATCGGTGAGCTCCGGCAGCAGGCGAGCGAGGCCTACAAGGAAGTCCAGGATTTCAAATCCAAGAACAGCATCATCATTGGCGTCGACGGAAAGCTCGCAAGCGAAGTCGAACTCGACCAGCTCGGCATTGCATTGGCGAAAGCCCGCGCGGATACCAGCCAGGCTCGTGCGAAGCTCGACCGCATCACGCGCGTCCTGGAGCAGCGGCCGGAAGCCAACAAGCCGGAACCCAACAAGCCGGAAGCCAACAAGGAGAGCTTCGCCATTCCCGACCCGGTCGTGACCGACGCGCTAAACAATCCGGTCATCACCAAGTTACGGCAGCAGTTCCTGGACGATCAAAGCCGGGAGTCGGAATGGAGCGCCCGTTACGGCTCCGACCATCAGGCCGCGCGTAACCTGCGCGCGGAGATGGCGGCGCTGCAGCGTGCGATCTGGGACGAGATCTCTCGGATCGCCGAGAGCTACAAGAGCGAATTGCAGATTGCCAAGTCCCAGGAAGAGTCCATCGACAAGCGCATGATAGAGGTCTTCCAGCAGTCCGGGACGACCCGCCAATCGCAGGTCCGCTTGCGCGAGCTTGAGACCGCGGCGAACACCTATCGCAATATTTATGAAACCTTCCTGTCCCGCTTCACGCAATCGGTGCAGCAGCAATCGTTCCCCTCGACCGAAGCACGTGTTGTTACGGTCGCGACTCCACCCACGCAGCCGAGTTCTCCGAAGATCAGCCTGACCCTGACACTTGCAGCAGTCTGCGGGCTGGGTCTCGGCCTGATGTCGGCATTCGCACGTGAGCAGATGAACAGGCAGATACACACACGTACGCAGCTCGAAGGGCTTTTGGGAACCAGCTGCCTCGCCGTCATTCCAGCTTTTGCCGGTCAGAAGCCAGTCCTGCGGAAGCGGAGCGCCACCAAGGAATCGGGCGCGTTTCGCCAGATCAGTGAGGTCGCGCCATTTTCATCGACTGCGGAAGCGCTGCGCTACATCAAAGTTGCAATCGACCTGCATCCCTCCGGCGGCAAGATCATCGGCATGGTTTCGGCGCTTCCCGGCGAGGGAAAGACAACCGTCGCGGCTGGCTTTGCGGCCTTCGTCGCAAGGAGCGGCAGCCGCACACTCCTGATCGATGGTGACATGCGCAACCCGTCGCTCAGTCGAACGCTGGGCTACGCGAATAAGCCGGGCCTGTTGGAGCTGGTCACCGAGAAATCGTCACTCGAAGATCTGGTCATCACTGACACGAACTACAAGTTCGATCTGCTGCCTTCGGCGTCACGGATCAAGCCGTCCAACAGCTCCGACATTCTGAACTCGCCCGCCATGAAACAGATGCTGAAGGCAGCCACGAGCGAGTACGATTATGTGCTGGTCGACCTGCCTCCGATCCTGCCTGTGGTCGACGTCAGGGCGGTGGCGCATCTATTCGATGGATTTGTTCTCGTCGTCGAATGGGGAAGCACGTCGACAGAGGAGATCGTCAAGGCCGTCGGCGCCTCCCCCATTCTTTCCGAACGGCTTCTGGGCGCGGTTCTCAACAAGGCGGATGAGGCCGTGATGCGCCGCTTCGAGGGGTATTCCGATCGAAACTACAACTATTACACCAACGAGAAGATCGCTGAATAGCCGGTTGCCGCTGCCAAGCCGCGGTGCGTTTTCGCGTTCGTCAATGAGCCCCCCTTCCCGTGACTCCCAAACACAGCTCATCCATTCGGTTGGTCGCATTACGAAGCGTTGCCGCCATAGTGGGTGGACTGGGGCTGGCTTGGGGAGTGTCAGACCTGGTACGCGGCGGCGCCACCGACGATTTTCGGGACGTCGAGGCCCATCTCCTGCGGTTCAACAGACTGAGCGACGCAACTGAGACGCGGGTCTTGGCGAGCGCAGCTGCCCAAGAGACGAGAGCCTGCGACAGCCATGCGCAACGAGCGCTCCTGCTCATGGAGATCCCGCTGCCCGAGGCAGCGCTCCGAGCCGGAGTGATGTCCGATTTTGATCAGCGGATCCACTCGCTCGAAACGAGAGCCAAACAGGCCTTGAGTTGCGCGCCGCGCGACGCCTTCGTCTGGCTCGTGATGCTCGGTCTCGAGGTGGGGCACGGCATTCTCGACCAGCACACATTCGATCTGCTGGCCATGTCCTACGAGACATCGCCGTACGAAGCCTGGATCGCCGTCCGCAGAATTCTTCTCGCCACTCCCATCCTGCGTTCGGCGCCGGAGCCGTTGCAGGACAGGATCCTGACTGAGTTTCAGAATCTGATTAGAGACGGCTATTTCGACATGCCTGCGCGTGCGTACCGGAATGCCTCCGGAGCCGTCCGCGAGCTGCTGCAGGCGCGGATCGGCCAGCTTGATCCACAGCGGCAGAAATCGTTTGCTGACGAACTGCAGGGGCGGAGGCCCTAGTCAAGCGGCAAGCACGGTTGCTGCCATGGCAGCGGACCGCGGCAGCTGGATCTTCGCTGAGACACGCGCTGTGTCGGCGACGCCGGGCCCGCTCTGGCGCGACGGCGCCGCTCGTTTGTAAAAAAATACCTCCGACACGCGTGACGAATGAAGCATATGCCGGGCCGGGGCGGAAAAGATTGTGGCAAGCGAGCGCACGCCAACACCGCTTCGAGGGCCGCCCCGATAAATCCGTAGAGGTCACCACGACCTTGGCCGCGACCGAGACCATCGATCAACGGGTTTGACTTATCGCTGCCGGATTACGATCGCCTTGCAGCTAAGGCCTTGGAAACGATTGGAAGTCGTCATTATGCGCCGCCGACGACGACATCCGAAAGGTACCGGGATCAGCCGGCCAGGTCGCTCCGCAACGCACGATCCGTCCCGATACGGGCGCTCCCTGTTCCGCGTTGTGTTGTCGCTAACCGGCCGCAAAAAAGCCTGCCGAAGTCGCTAAAAAATTCACATAAAAATCAAAACAAAATCAAAACAATCTGAAACTTTTGAAAAGGTCAGCAGCCTCCCTTCCCTGACAATCCGTAGTTTCCCGGTATAGCCCATAGTTCCGACAAAATGCCTAACAAAGACATCAAGTTAACAGTTTATCTTAATGAGAGCTTGTCTCAATTGAAAGCTTGCCCAGCTTCTGCGACGCACCCTAGATTTGATCGCGAGGGTAAGATGAAGAAGACGTAAAGGCGACGCGGGAGTTTTTAAAAATTGTTTTCGAGTACAGAGGTAAGCGTCTTGGCCAATACGCGTAGTGTTCTGGAATTTGCTGCTGTCGGGTCGCGGGGACCGATCGGATTGATCCCGAAGCGAGCCATCGATATTTTTTTGGCGCTCTCTGGAATTGTTCTCCTCGCTCCGCTGCTGATCATCTGTTTCGTCACAACCATTTTGACGTCGCAGGGTCCCGCGCTCTTTCGCCACCGGCGTATCGGATACAATGGAAAGCCCTTCGACTGCCTCAAATTTCGCACCATGGCGACAGACGCGCCCGAGCGCCTGCGTCGACTGCTGGAGATGGACGCGGCTGCAGCCGCAGAGTGGGCCAGCAATCGCAAGCTACGAAATGATCCGCGGATAACCGCGGTCGGATCGATTCTGCGCAAGTCGAGTCTGGATGAACTGCCTCAGCTGTTCAATGTCCTGAAGGGCGACATGAGCATTGTCGGCCCCCGTCCAGTTACCGACGAGGAACTCGAAAGGTATTCAGGGTCCGTGGCCGCCTACCTGGCGTGCCGACCGGGAATAACCGGGCTCTGGCAAGTCAGCGGCCGAAGCTCGACCAGCTACGACAAGCGCGTCGCCTGCGACACGTTTTATGCACGCAACTGGTCCATGGCGCTCGACGTCAAGATCATCATCGTCACGATACCCGCGCTCCTAGCCTCTGACAGCGCGTTCTGATCGGGCGCGCTCAGCGCATCGACCGTCGCCGCTGGTGCGGCCACCTCACCCCGGCAGCTCGGGGCAGAGGCCTACGGGCGTGAGGAGCGCAGCCGGATAAACCCGAGCGCGGCGCCGCCTCAACGGAGGATTGCTCGTCTCGTGCACGACCGCGGACACTGCGTTTACGATAGTTAATCCTTGATATTGCCCGCCCCGGCTGTGCCGGCTACTCATTGCTCGTTCAATGTGGCGAAAACGAATGAGCAATCCGAGGCCCATCAATTTTTACGAATCCGGCGCCGGAACTGCCGCCACATCCGCACGAATTGCCAAGAAGATCATCGTCTTGATCCTCGCCGCGTTGGCCGTTTCGTCGATGATTGCGTGGTGCGGCCTTCTGGGGTGGGGAGTCATCGAGCTACTGCAGCTTGCCGCTACCACCATTTATCGGCTCTGGACTGGATCGCTCTGATACCGCACAATCAGTGTTTCGAGACAATTTCGACGTTGAGCAACGCCTCATCTCAAATGTCTCGTTTCGGCGTGTTCCTTGGGGCTTCCCGAAGATGACCAATATACTTGTGGCGGGCGGCGCAGGTTACATCGGGGCGCATACCTGTCTGGACCTCTTCAATATGGGCTATACGCCGATCGTCTATGACAACCTGTCAAACGGTCACGCGAAATTCGCCAAATGGGGGCCGCTCGAGATCGGCGACATTCGCGATCGGTGCCGTCTCGACGAGGTGTTCGCAAAGCATCAGCCCACGGCGATCGTGCATCTGGCCGCAGCAATCGAGGTCGGCGAATCCGTTCGCGACCCCGGCAGCTATTTCGATAATAATGTCGGCGGAACGCTCACGCTCATGCGCGCCGCCCAGGCCGCCGGCGTCGACAAGATCGTGTTTTCTTCCACATGCGCGACGTACGGCATTCCCATATCCATCCCGATCCGCGAAACGCACCCGCAATTGCCGATCAACCCGTATGGCCGCAGCAAACTGATCATCGAGCAGATGCTGCAGGATCTCGATCGTTACCAGGGCTTCCGTTCCGTCGTGCTGCGTTATTTTAACGCCGCCGGCGCCGATCCTGATGGACGAATTGGCGAATGGCACTCGCCGGAGACCCACGCCATTCCGATCGCGCTGGACGCAGCCTTGGGCCGACGTCCCCACTTTCAAGTGCTCGGCAGCGATTACGACACGCGCGATGGAACTTGTGTGCGCGATTTCGTTCACGTCCTCGATCTTGCCGACGCGCACACCCGCGCGATCGATCATCTCGTCAACAACGGCACGAGCCTCGCCTTGAATCTGGGATCCGGCGAAGGTACGACGGTGCGGGAATTGCTCGCCGCCGTTCGACGCGTGGTCGGACGTGACTTCGAAGTCAGGTATGGACCCCGCCGTGAGGGCGACTCACCGGCGCTGGTCGCCGACAACGCGCTCGCCAAGCTCACAATCGGCTGGTCCCCCCGGCATGATCTTCACTCTATCATCGAGACGGCGTGGAACTGGCACGCAAATCATCTCCAGCAATGGAACTCTGCCGCTTCATAATACCGCCTTCGCATCACATAATACCGATAAAATTCGAATGCACTAACACGTGTTAGCGCGGCCTTAATGCCGCCACCGGACAATTCCCAGATGGTCGCACGCTTCTGTGCGATGGAATTCCTCTCGACCAAAGTGGGCATCTCATGGCGCGACCTTTTTTCATAATTTCGCTGTCCACACTGTTTGCCGGTTGTCTGCTCGCCGGCAATGCGGAGGCACGCAACCGACTTTCGCTGGAGACCGATTCTGCATCGGCGATCGTCGAGGCAGCACCGGTGCTGGCTCCGTTCCAGCACGTCCGTTTCTGTCTTCGGTATCCCGCCGAGTGCAGGTCGGATCCGAGCGAGAAGGACCGCATCGAGCTCAGCGGACAGACGTCGGCGCTCCTCGCGCACGTGAACAGCAGCGTTAACAGCGCGATAGAACCAACGGTCAAATTCTACGGCTCCAATATCGAGAATCGCTGGACGATCGCGCCATCGCGTGGCGACTGCAACGACTACGCCGTCACCAAGCGTCATGAGCTAATTGCCAGTGGAATGCCGGCGCGCGTATTGCGGCTGTCGGTGGTAAAGACCAGCTCGGGAGTTGGACACCTTGTTCTCGTTGTGACCACGACCAAAGGCGATCTGGTTCTGGACAATCTCACGGACGCAATCCGCCCTTGGCAGAAGACCGGCTATCAATGGCTGAAAATTCAATCGGCTACCGATGCAAAGTTTTGGTACGGGATCAAGTCGGCGCGAGCCGGAGCGGTCGTCTCGCTGAATGATCGCGATCTACACGTCGCCAATCGCTGAGGACATTGACCGCCACGCGCGCCGTTCAACTGACGGCCATCCGCGTGCGCTCGGCCGGCGTCAACTCGGCCGTGGCACGTGCAAGTCCACACCCGAGCAGAATCGCGAATACGATAAGATAGCCAGGAATCTGCAGCGAAAAATCGATCAGCGAATGGAAATAACTCAGCATCGCCACCCCAGTGGCTGCGGACAGTGTGCTGCGGCTTCGACCTTGGCAACGGAGTGCGGCCCGAGCAAGAATGAAGATTGAGACAGCCGCGGCGGCCACTACGATCGCGGCGATCGGCACCCCCATTTCGACGGCAATCTCGAGAATTGTCGAATGGGCGTAATCCCACACCCCCCAACTGCTCGAGTCGGCTCGTCGCAGCGAGGGGAAGATGTCGGCGAAAGTGCCGACCCCTGACCCGAGCAGCGGCCGCTGGCGAATCGCCTCGATACAGGTTCGATAGACTGACCATCGCCCGTCGTCGAACAGTCCTTCGCTTCCGATGCGGCCGGTCTGGCTCAGCCACACACCAATGAGGATGGCCCCCAAACAGCTCGAAACGAGCGTGTAGAGGAGGCGCGGCTTCAGCCTGTTGGCGAGCATCAGGCCGATCGCAACGAGCAAGCCCAGAGCGGTCGCGATCAAGCCGCCGCGCGAACCGGTGAACAAGAGCGCGAAGAAGCACGCCAATCCGGCCGCCGAGCGGAGCAGGGCCTTGAACGCGATCCGTTCGTTCGAGGGGATCAAAAGCAGCAGCCTGATCGAGGACAGGCGAATCGATTGCAGCGAAAGGCAGGCCGAACAGAACCACAGGATGGCCCCGGTACCGACCAGGGTCGCGGCAGTGTTATGATTGACGAAAGTCGCGGTCAGACTGCCGCGGTACGCAAGTTTCGGGGCCCATAGGACGAAGTTGGGCGTCAACACCAACGCTGCCATTCCATATATCGCATAGAGCAGAATCGCATATTGCGCCGATGCGAACAGCACGTCGCCGTCGCGCCTCGATGTACCGACAAAGAAGCCAGTCGCAAAAGACGTGACGAGAAGCAAAAGGTGCCCAATTGCCTCCGGCGGAATTTCCGCACGGTTCGAAATGCGCAGCGGGAGTTGAACCCCGAGCAGGTCACCGGCGCGCTGCCAGATCGGATCGTCCAACTGGGTGATAAGATTAGGCGTCATCTGCACAATCGCGACCAACGCGTAAGCCGCACAGATGCCTAGAAGAGTCCACAGCACGCGAACCTGCGTGGTCTCAACCGGCTTTACCGGACCAATCAGGGTAGCGGCCGAAAGCAACACGGTCCAGATTGCAACCGAGAGCTGATCAACCGATCCGAACAACAGCGGCGCTAACGTGAGCGCCGCAACTGTCAGCCAGAGCTGAAGAGACCTGAACGTCTCTACCGTGAACTTCGATCGCGGATTGGTCATCGCATTGCGATCGAGACGTTCAGACTTGCGTTACCACCTCGTCTTTACGGCCGTGTTCACGTTCGTCACCGTGTTCGCGGTGTTGGAGATCGAATTCGCGGTGTTGTTAACGAGCGTCAGGAACTTGTAGTAGTCTACGACCTTGGCGTTGGCGACGTACATCACGTCCTTGATCCGCATCTGGAAGGTCGACGCAAGCAACAGGCCCGAGGGATCACGCAAGTTTATGTGGTAAATCGTCGGAATGCTCTCGGTGATGAACCGCGACGTGTCGATGCCGAGCCTCTGCAGGAAAACGCGATCCTCATGCCGATAGACATAGACTTCACTCGGATCGGACTGCTGATCGTTGAGTCCGCCCGCCTTGCCCATGGCCTGGGCCAACGTCAGCGTCTCCGTATCGAACGCAATCTCCGAGTTGAAGCCGAAGACGTTCTGGTTGAGCGCACCCAATGCGGTGAAGGTCGGCGACTCGCGCGTGATGAAGATCACGTCGTTCGGGCGAATGAAGATGTTTTCGCTCGGGTCGTGCACGATGCGGCTCAACAGAACCTTGACCCGCCTGCCATCGCGCTGCAGCGTCACGTAGCTCTCGATCGCCTCGAATTTCGGTCCACCGGCGCGGGCGATCAGGTTCAGCATGCGCTCGCCGACGCTGTTGAGCGACAGCACGCCGGGGGTGTTCACATCCCCGAGTACGCTGACGATGCTGGAATGCTGCTCGGCCAGCCTGACAACCACCTGCGGCTCGATCGCGCGATTGCGTAAACGAGCCACGATCGCGTCCTGAATTTCCGGAATGGTGCGGGCCGCGGCCGGAATCTCGCCGGCATAGGGGACGGCAATGTTGCCCTTCTGGTCGACCGCCTGCGCCGGCAGGTCGACGAAGTTGCCCGGGCGGGCGCCTGCCGCCTGCGCAGGGGTGAACAAACCTCCCGGCGCGGCCTCAAAGATCGAGACGTTGAGCACGTCGCCAACGCCGACCACCTGGACCGGCTTGGGACGCTTGTCGGAGAACGCTCCTTTGAAGGTCACGAGATTCGGCTGCGACAGAAAACCGATTGTATCTGCTGAGATGTCAACGAGCGCGTAAGGCAGCGCAGCGTTGGACCGAATGCCGGAGGTGGCTTGGGTCTCGACGGCGTCGCTCTTCGGTCCCGTTCCAGGCAGAAGTGAGCATGCGGGCAGCAGCGCGGCAGCAACCAGTGCCAGGAGTGGATTTCCAACCCGTTTCAACATGCCCGATTGTCTCGCTTTTCGTCGCCTGCGGTTGACGAAATCGCGCGACCGGCCAAGCAGCGCCACGTGATCGTCCCCAAAAACCGCAAATCGCGCCCCTTAAGTGCCATTTCAGTATCGAGCCGCACCGCTAACTTGATGTTAATTAGCCGGAAAACAGCCCGATAAAATTCATTTCAGCGGAACCCTACAGGTCGATTCTCCTGCATCAAAGCGCGGAGTTCCTCACCGCGCCTGATTTGCGGAACAAGTTGCAATCAGGCCACACCGCCCTCCTCCCTCACCAAGAAAAAAACTGTTTATCGCAGAACCGCTTAATGGCGAATCGGCCAAGTTCCGGTAATATTGCCGATGCGCCGTGCTGAGGGGAAATGACTTCACATAGAGGAGATCTACCGCAACTGCCTCACTATCGCCGGCATCCCGCAAAAGCAGGGCTTTGGATGTCGCGATTTTGTCATGAACATGCCGCTTGAACCGCCGCGATCGTTCGCTACAACGCCAAGTGAATATCGTGGGCCTGTCGTTATTCTGCGGAACCAAGACTGCGGTTGTCCGCTTGAGGTTGGATGATATCGACAGAGCATAGAACCGTGCAATTTTAAGCGGTACTCGCGCTGGCATGCGCGTGATCTTGCGCCACTGCGTAGATTGTGGCTAAATTTCGTTAAAGAACGAAACGACGGGGACACTGGAATGCTTTACGCGGCCATTGCGCTCGCATTGGTGGGATTCGTGGTCGGCGTTGTGTTCCGATTCAAGGTGCTGTTGCCGATCCTCCTGCTGCTGCTTCTGGTCTCGACCATCTTCTCGGTCGGCCGCGGCTTTGGCTTTGGCGATACGGTGCTGACCGTCTTTGTGGCCCAGACCGTCATCCAGGGCAGCTATTTTCTCGGACTGGTTGCGCGAGCCGTGTTCGCCGCAACCGATCGTATGCGGCAGATCCTCTGACCTTCGGACGTCTGAACTCCGGACATCGCGCCGGGCACCTCAGAGCTTCTGGCATTCCGAGTAGAACGCGCCATTGGCCGCATCCGTCCGCTCGAGACATTGCGCGAGCTCCGTAACGTTTCCCCCGACAGTAAAATCATACCCCTGCCCTCTCAGGGCCAGGACGTAGCGGCCGGGAGCAAGGGTGAAATCCGCCTTCTCCGGCTGCACCAGCAGCATCTCGGGATTGCCGGGCACCGGCCGCACCCTGAATTCGTAGGACACGTTGCGGATGCTCCAGGTGTCGCTGACGGGCTGCAGCTGCGGCTTGCCCTTGGCGTCGAAGGTCAGAGCCCGAACCACGCGTGCGACCACACGAACCTCGATGCGATCGGGCGCATTGCCCACGAGGTCGCGGCGAAACAGGATGAATTTGGCCTTGCCGTCGGGCAGCGTCGTCAGGCTCGGCTGGTTCACCGGCGTCGACACCGCGATTCGCTTGTCCGGCACCTGCGTGGAGAGGGCGGTGAGTTCGCTGAGTGCGCCGTTGCTCAGGACATAGATGCCGTAGTCGCTCGGCAGCGGAAAGGGCGGCTTGCTCGGCTGCGAAGCCGCCGCCAACTTCGCATCAGCGGCCGCGACGGCCGTCCCGCCGGGATCGGCGGTCCCGGATTTGGCATCGTCAGAACCGGTCAAGGCAGCGATTAGACGATCACGCCATTCAGGCAGGCTCTGCTTGTTATAGGCGAGCGTCACGACCAGGGCGAACAGCAGCATGCCGGCCGAGAAACGCAGCAGCATCGACGCCAGGGCGGCCGGACGTTGCTCCAGCACGATCCGCAGCTCCTGGTGCGAGCGCTCCGGCGGCAGAATGTCCCCATCGGCCGGGGTCATCGGATAGACGGTCGCCGTCATCCCGGACGGCCCGTCGGCCGCCGGGCCTGCGAGCGAAATCTGCAGGGCCGGCGCTGGCGGCGGCGCAAGCGCCGGGCGGTCGTTGTCCCCGTGCCGCACCGAAAAGGCTTCCACGCCCGTGATCGCCGTCTCCAGCGCGCCGAGGAGGCGCTTGCGTTCGCCCTCATCGGCGATCGACGAATCGATCTGCAGCCTGGCGCGGGCATATTCGTAGACGGTGGCGCGCATTCGCGCGGGGTCGTCCTTCACGCCATCGATCAGGCGCGAGAGGATGAGCGCATACTCGATCTCCTGCCCATGCGGCGAGACCGGCTCGTCCGGAGCGATTGTGGGGAGATTCGGATTCACGGTCGCGACCGGCCTGTCACACGGCCCGCGGAAGATATCTCAACCATTTGAAGTAACGCAGCTTTTCATCAACATTGTTCCAGCCGACCGGCTTTTCAGGCAGCGATCCGAAAACCACCAAAGCGGCATTTGATACCATGCGCGCTCGCGCTCTCCTTCCCGATTAGGCCCAAGCTTCGAACGCGCAGACCCACCGCACACCCTTGGCGAGCGCGGAGGTTACAGTCTATTGTGCCTCCGACCAAGCTTCACTGTCCAACGCGATGCATTTCAGGATCAGCATATGCCGCACGCAACCAAGATCGCCCTCGCCGCCTTCGTCGCCTTGCTGGCCGGCCTGTCGAGCCCCGCCGAGGCGCGCGGACGCCACTACCCCCTGACCCGCTGCGGCCCCGATCTCGCATCGCTCTGCCCGATCCACGGCTTTTTCGAGGGCGCGCCCTTCCACTACCACATGGCGGTCTATCCCGGCTGCGTCCGCGTCGCGCCCGTCGAGACGCCGCATGGCGTGCGCAACCGGCCCGTGCTGGTCTGTGACGTCGTTCAGCGCCCGATGATCTGGTGGTAGGCCACTAGAACCGCAGCTCAGGCATCGCGAGCCACGGCCAAGCGGCTGCGCCGGCACGTCACCACGGTCGGCCGCCCTTGCCGGGGAGATGACACATGGAATGGGTTCTGTTCGTTTCGCTGCAATGGATCGTCTACGGCAGCCCGACGCCGCCGACGACCGTGCAGATCACGTCCTTCGCATCTGAGGAGCTTTGCAACAAGGCAGCCGAGGCGGTCAGGACCGAGATCAACGCGCCGATTTCCGGCCAGCTCCGCGCGCAGACTCTGGGGCGCGTGGTCTGCCTGCTGCGCAAGGACAAATGAGAACGTTGAGCGCGACGGCGATTCGCCTCATCGCATCGCGCTTTGGTCACGCGCTCAGCCGGTCGGACGTGACCTGCCACCACTCGCCGATCAAGGCGAGGCGCCGCTTGTAGTTCGCGGAGGGATCGGCCACCGGCCTGTCCTTGGCCGGGATCGCCGCCTCGATCCGGCTGACGGCCCGCGCGGCGTCCTGCGCGTCGTCCTCGCCGCTGAAGCGATAGCTCTCAAAACCGCGGTAGTTCGGCATCATGTGCTGAAAGCCGAGATGCGCCAGCCAGCCGAGCTGCAGCAGCTCGGTCACCGAGAGGTCGAGGCGGATGCGGCCCGCCGCCGGCGCCTTGCGCCGCACGCCCGCGCCATGTCCCCTGAGCCAGCAGGCTTCGCCGATCGCGTTGCCGAGAATCCAGAGCTGCACATGCACCGGATCGGTCGCCTTCGCCTTGCCGGTGGTGCGACGCCGCGCCGGCGTCGCCCGCGCCGCCGCCATTGCCTTCTCCACATCGGGCGGCAATGCGCCGCCCTCGAGCTGGCAATGCGAGCTGACGCCCCGCGCCATCTCGCGCATCGCCTCCTCGATGCCCTGGCGCCGCCCAGACTCGAAATAGGACCGCGCGCTCGACCACGCCGCCGCCATCAGGGCGACGATGAGGCCGCCCAACATCAAGAGAATATCCACTGCCCATCCCCCAACGCGGGCCCACCCCGATTCGAGGCTAGATGAATTTGGTTAACGCCGTCGTACCGAACGCCGCGGCGCCCGCTTTCGACCCGCAAGAGATCCGCGAATACTTGCGTTCGAGCGGCGATCGACTTGAGCGGCGCATGACGATCAGGAGTAGGGTGGAATGCGAATACTGACCCGGACCGGCGCCCGCCGGGCCGGGCCTTCGCGCCAACACTGCCGGCGAGCTTGCCCGGAACGATGATGTCCGATTTGATGTCAAAGAGCACAATGTCAAAGAGCCTGACGTCATGGCGAGGCGCGCAGCGTCGCTCGCGCATCTTAAGACACGGTGCCACATTCTCGCGGCACGACATGCCCGAGTAATGCATGAAACGTGTCCCTCCGGAAGCAAAGAGGGCGCAGGGAAGGCCGGGCACTGGCCGCGCCCATGGCCCGCCAGCAAACAGAAAAGCTGGCGGCAGACACCACAGGTTTGGCCGCGTATCCGGCCTTCCCTGCGCGACGGTTTTAACGCTTATGGCGCGCTCTCCCCGGGGAGCCGGGCTTGATTGCCCCCGTCATCGCGTGGTTCGTCACTACGCGATTTGACCTCAGCGTCGGGAGGCCAGGACCACACGCTTTTACGTCCGCTTCAGTGCCGTTCGTCCGCACGAATGAATCGCGCGCGGCGCCAAGGCGTCCATCGCATC